>Ga0082212_10001793_pt1 | contig 31671 bp, 27 predicted proteins | sample TergutNt197P3_FD_71548 | JGI IMG/M metagenome (GOLD analysis project Ga0082212, IMG submission 71548) | Neocapritermes taracua P3 segment gut microbial communities from Petit-Saut dam, French Guiana - Nt197 P3 | ecosystem: Host-associated > Arthropoda: Insects > Digestive system > Gut ...
AATTATACAGCGGAAAATTTAATTGCCTGTTATTCAGATAGCATTGATAACTATCTTGGCGATCATGAGTTTTCTTCTGTTGTAATTGTCGGCGGTTCGGAGGGCGCCCTAATAATGCCGTTGGTATATGAAAAATTAGAAAAAAAAGACAAAGTTTCAGCCATGGTGGCTTATGCATTTGGCGGACTGTCATATTATGAATCATTAAAAATTAGAAGTACCCGTGCTGGTATCTCTTCGGAAGATGCTGATATTATTAATGATATTCTTGCTACATTTAGCCTCGAAAAAACTGAATTCCCCGATTCATTCGAAGAGGATTATTATGGCATAACGCACCGTTATTTTAATAGCTTTTATCATATTAGGCCATTTGACTATTATCAAAATATTAATATTCCCATCCTCTTTCTGCACGGCATCTATGATTCTACTATTGCTGTAGAATCTACATTTTATGTGCAGGATAACCTGCCTGAAAAGCCGTTTGAATACATATTTTTTTTATGGAATCATAACCCGTCTACACATGCAGAACACATTCATTTTCAGAAGAAGACTGCGGGATGGATTTTAAAACAGCCATGATAAAGAGGTATTTATGAAAAAGAAAAAAAATACTTTCCGGTTTCTTTATCTCTTTATAATCATTGCTTTAGTTGTTTCTTGTGCAACCCAAGAAAATATAAAAAATCCTGGCGATTTTTATCCAGGCATGGAAATTCTGCGTTATTCCGGCAGCCTGGTATATGTTTTTCCTAACGAAGATTCTGATAAAATAATAATTATTCTCGAAGATAATCAATGGTTGTCGGTATTGGGTTATTGGCAAGGTGATACTTGGGTATATACCGGGCTGGCGGCGCAGATGCTTCAGGAATTGCGCGGTACGTATACCTTACTTATCCCCGAAAAACTAAAACGGATGCCGGGAACGTATCATGAAGAAAATATGGAAGACAGAGAACATTACACTGCGGAAAATGTACTTGCCTATTATACCGAAAGCATTAATAGCTATCTAAAAAACAATACATTTTCTTCCATTGTTTTGGTAGGATATTCCGAAGGCGCCATGTTGCTGCCTCTTGTGTATGAAAAACTTATCTATAAAGACAAGGTAACTACCATGGTTTCTGTAAGCTATGGCGGGTTATCCAGGTATGAATCATTTGAAATATTATTTACCCGTTCAGGATTCTCCGAAGAATCGATTTTTTATTTAGGAGATATTCTTTCTGTCTTTGATCCTGAAAAAAATTCATTCCCGGATTTTTTTGATGAAAGTTACTATTATGGCCTAACGCAACGGTACTTTACCAGCTCTATACACATGCGTCCCTATAATTATTACAAAAACATTAATATTCCTGTTTTTTTTATTCATGGAATAGAAGACTATGTTATTCCGGCTGAATCAACATTTTATATACAGGATAACCTGCCGGATAAACCTTTTAAATACCGGTATTATCTGTGGGGTCATCAACTGGAAAAAGATGATGATATGGATCAGTTAATAAAGAGGATCGCAGAATGGATAATAGACAATTCATAATGGGGCAATATATGATTAACCAAAAAAATACCCGGCGCATATTTTTTGTTCCCATAGTAATTGCTCTATTAATTTCCTGTGCAACAAAAAATACATACGATCCTGAAGCCCCCTATCCTGGTTTGGAAATTATCCGCTATTCCAATAGCCTTGTTTATGAGTTCCCCAATGCAGGTTCAAAAGAATTAATTATCGTTCTGGAAGGAATGATATGGTATTCGGTCTTAGGTGTTAAAATAGATAATGCCTGGGTTGGGACAGGGATTGCGTTGGAACTTCTTCAGGAATTACGCAATACCCACACCGTACTAATACCCGAAAAAACACAACGTTTAACAGGGCAGGATTATTATTACAATATGGAAGACAGGGAAAACTATACCGCTGCAAACCTGGTTGCCTGTTATACTGAAAGTATTAATAGTTACCTTAGTGAACATGAGTATTCTTCTGTCGTTCTGGTTGGGTATACTGAGGGCGCCGTCCTTATGCCCCTTGTTTATGAAAAAATGCGTAATAAAGACAAGGTTATTGCAATGGTTGCAATAAACAGCGGCGGGCTTTCCTGGTATGAAGAAAAAGAAATATTAAGCAAACGATCTGGTTGGAACCAGAATTGGATTGATTATTTTACGGATATTCTAAATACTTTTAACCCCGAAAAGACTGAATTTCCCGATTCATTTGAAGAAAATTATTTAGATATGACATACCGGTATTATAACAGCATGGTACATATTAAGCCGTTTGAATATTATAAAAATATAGATATCCCCGTTTATTTTGTCTGTGATTCGTTTAGCTACCGGTATGCTTCTGAATCGCAGGAATACATACAGGACAATTTACCAGACAAGCCGTTTGAGTTCGGTTATTGGGAGTGGACCGAGCCGGAGACAGTAGCAGATATTATCATGTTTAGAAAAGATATAGCTGCATGGATTTTGGCTTTGAAGTAGTTTGCCAACGTACAGCTATCGCAACGTTCGCAGCAACGCCCGCAGTTCCGGGTCGGCGGCAGTCTGCGTAGAAACCGGCGGGCTGCTTTCCTTTTGCATAACCACTTCGTCTCCTGCTTCGATGCGGTCGTAATAACCGTTTCTGGTAAGATTTCCGGCAGATACTTCTTCGTCTGCTTCGTTTATGGCAATTGTTCCGATGATGTCTCCCCCGGAATACACAAGCCCAATTCCGTCATTTTTAATGGAAACTCTGCCTTTCTTTACAATATCGTAGACATTGCCTGTTTTAACCCCGTCTGCCCTGCCTTTATCGATAAGACCCTGAGCTGCCTGCCTGGCGGCAAGTTCACTGCGGAAGGGCAGGGCGGCACTGAGCTGATCGACTATGTTTTTTCCGGCGTTGCGGAGACGGTCGGGTCCAGTCCGGTAAACGGAAAATGTTGCTGCCGGGGAACCGGTACGGCCTACAAATAATTCCCCTTTTAGGGAAAGATCCCGTTCGTTTTCTGTTACGCTTAAAACAAGAAAATAATCCGCACCTCCTTCCCTGGCTGTCCTGAATGCCGTAGAAAAAGAACTCTGCCTGAGTTCGGCATTCATTGGGCTTATATTCCGTTCGTGAATCATAAGGTCTTTAACAAATGCCCCTCCCACTGTTGATGCATCAACATGATAAAAGCCGGACTGGGAGGCAACAGAAAAAACGGCAACCTTCCAGTGCCGCTTTGTTACCATTAATGGTTCCAGCTGCCAGCGGCGGTACAGTGCATTGGCCAGCCGGGAGGTATAATTTTCTACAATATCGTCAATGCCCTGGTTCCCTAAACCAAGCTCCTGCATAAAACGCAGTTCCTCCAGTGTCCGCGCAGGAAACCCCTGAAGCCTGAGGAGTTCGGCATAATCGGCCCGTTCCCTTGCATAAGGATTCAGGCGTAAACCCCGGCGGTATTCAAACAGGGCCTGTTCGCTCAAATTTCTTGCCCTAAAATCCTTTGCACGGGTAAAATGCCAGGAAGCCCAGCGCCGCCGTGCTGCATCTTCTACAGACGTCCCGGAAATAAGCAGATCTTCCAGAGCATAGCGTATAAATTCATCATCGGGGGCAATGCCTACGGCCCCTGTTAATACGGTAATTGCATCCTGCCGGCGGCCAAGGCGGGAAAAAGCCATGCCTTTAAGGTACCAGGCTTCGGTATCTTCCCTTTTTTTTGCAATAATTTCATCGGCCAGTCGGGCTGCCTCGTCAAACTGGCCCTGGCGGTAACGGAGTTTTGCAAGAAGAATTTTTGCAGGATCAAAGCTGCTCCTAAAATACAAAGAACGTTCAGCATACCTGATTCCTTCTGCAACACGATCTCCGCGGGAAGCAAGGTAGGCGGCATAGTAGTAAACGCGGTAATCTTCCGAATGCTGGGACAGCACCCTGTCAATGTAGCTTTTTGCTTCGTTATGCTGGCCCAGCGATCCAAGAACCAAAGCCAGGGAAAGGAGAAGTTTTTGATCGTCGGGATAACGCCTGGCCGCTTCCCGGTAACGGGTAACCGCCTCACCGGCTCTGCCGCGGGCTATATCCATTTCCGCCTGGGCAAACAGGGCGTCCTTGTTGTAAGGTTCCCTTGCCAGCACTTCACCTATAATCCGGGAAGCATCGTTTAATTGTCCAAGCGCAATAAGCACACGGGCTTCGAGGTTTGCCAGCCCTAAATTACCGCGCGCCAGCGATCTGGCCTTTCGTACCCAGGAGAGGGATTCATCAAATTCCGAGATCATATAATAGCATTCCGAAAGAGCGGCAGTCGCTTCTGCATGGGAAGGGTTTATTCGCAGTACTTCAAGGAAAGATTCAACCGCATCGTAATACGATTCCCGTGCCATGGCGGTTCTTCCCGAATTGTACAGGGTTGCGGGATTCCTGCCCTGGGCATGGATTAACGCCGCCGGCACTGCCGAAAGCAAAATAACCGTAATTAGCAAAAAACTCTTATTCACAGATTCCCTCCCATGAAATATCTGTGTGGAGTTTTGCAAGCAAAACTCCTAAGTCAAACCCGGAGGGTTTGACCCCCTGAATTATCTGTAGTTAAGCTATTGGGTTTGACATTCCTCCAGCAATTTCTCCTGAAGCATCAGCATTTCTTCGCTGTTATCGTTGGAATTATGATCCATTCCGGCAAGGTGTAGAATACCATGAATTAAAAGCCTATGTAACTCTTCTTTGGGCGAAACGCCGAATTCTTGTGCATTCTCCGCAACTTTTTCCAAAGAGATTGCAATGTCGCCGGGAAGGTAACGTTCCCCTGCCATTTCTCCCATTATAAAAGAAAGAACATCGGTGCTTTCGTCAAGGTTACGGTACTGTTTATTTAGTTTTTGCATTATTTTATTAGTGCAAAAAAAGATCGAAAGATCCCAATGATGTTTTCCAAGTCTTTCCAGCACTTCCAGCGCATACGTTTCAATATTCTCCAGTCCCTGCGGGTTCTCTATTTCTTCACAATTAATGGTTACATTATTGTTCATTGACCGGAGATCCGTTTTCGGTTATTTGTTCTGCAGTCCCGAAAACATTTTCTTCTTTATGCCGGGAATTATCCGGGGCAGGATGGGAATTATGCGAATTTCCGTTTGCTGCGCCCGGCTGTTTGTGGTCAGAGGCGGGCATTTTGGGGTACTCAATCCGTGAATGATAATAGCCTGCCAGGGTTTTAACAAAAGCCTGTTTAATTGTCTCCAGTTCCCTGAATGTCAGATCGGAATGAGAAAGCTGGCCGTGATCTACTTTTGAATCAAAGAGTTCCTGGATAAATTTCTCCAGCCGGGCGGCAGTTGGTTTTTTTAAAACACGGGTAGCAGCTTCGGTAATATCTGCCAGCATTACTACCGCTGATTCTTTTGATCGGGGAGGGCTGCCGGGGTAGGTAAAATCTTCCGAATTAACATTTCCTCCTTCGCGTTTTAAGGCCTCATTGTAAAACCAGGTAATAACCGAATTACCGTGATGCTCTGCAATAAAATCTACGACAGCCTGTGGCAGGCCAAGGGACCGGGCTTTTTCTATTCCCAGCTTTACATGGCTTCTTATTACAGAGGCGGATAACCGCGGGGAAATATCCTTGTGTTTATTATATGAAGTTTGATTTTCTACAAAATAAGAAGGCTGTTCCATTTTGCCTATGTCATGATAATACGAACCAACACGCGCCAGAAGTGCGTTTGCGCCTATTTCCTGACAGGCGGATTCCGCAAGGTTTGCAACCATAATTGAATGGCTGTATGTGCCGGGGGCAGTGTTAAAAAGCCGTTTTAGTATGGGTGAGTTCAGGTCAGAAAGTTCAATTAAACGGAATGGCGTAATGGCGTTAAGGGCCTGTTCCATTATGGGAAGTATCCCCACTACAAGGAGTCCCGAAGCCAATCCGTTAAAGGCCGCCCAGAAAATCACCCTTCCGTATTCCACAGCCGGGGCCTGGCGCAAAAGCAGTACAATTAATACAAAAACTGCATTGGCGGCGGCAATAAGAAGACCTGCTTTTACCAGATCCATGCGTTTTTGCGCCCTCTTCAGGACATGGGCGGCTGCAATTCCTGAACAAAGCGCAAAAATATACGATGAAACATTATACGTTTCCGAAAGAAAAGCCCCCAGGGGAAGCAACATTGCAGTTACCAGAGCGAGGGGGAATCCCAGCAGTATCGCGGGAAGCATTACTGCCAGTGCTGTAGGGATAAGGATGGATACAGGAAAATAGTCGCCCAATTGTACAAGGCTGTTTGCTAATGAGGATCCAATAAGATAGGCTGCCGCCAGGGCAGTCATCACATAACATTCAGCAGGGCGCAATTGCCTTCCGGCAGTACGCATTCCCATATGAAATACAAACAAGAGATATAAAACCAAAAGCAGGAAGATTTGTCCGGCGACAAGACGGGGATCCCGCCTTGTCATGGAATTTAATGCCCGCAATTCTTCCATTTCGCTTTCAGTTATAATAAAGCCTTTGCGAATTATGCGGTCTCCCCGTTCAATAAAACGGTATACCTTTTCTTCTGTTTGAGACCGGACTTCTGCTACCCTTTGTTCTGTATCAGTTTGGGAATAAAATACATTTTCCCGGAGTATGGAACGGACTATACTGCCTACACCAATTGAGTATTCCCTGGAAAGCCTTTCGTTTTCCAGAAACCTGAATATAAATATTTCCAGATTTTTCCTGGTAATAACACGATCATAAGCAATTCTTTCCCGTTCTATTCTTTCACCATAATTATGAAGCAATTCTGCTACATCAGGATTATAGGCTGTTAAGCCGCTGTCTCCCATATTCTCCGGCAGGGCAAAGATACCGGCTTCAATAAAAAATTCAAGCTCTTTCCGGCCTGCATCCAGGGAACTTTCACGGTTTGCATCAAGGTATAAAACCCTAAGCGCTTCTGTGTCAAAAATGCCGGGGAACTCGTCGTTAACTTTTTGTATATAATTGTCCAGGGAACTGTTTTCATTGAACTGATTTTGGGAAAAAAGGATAAACCTGTCGAAATTTCTTCGCATCTCGTCGTTTTTGGAAATATCATATTTGAATACTGCCGGAATCTGCCGTATTATTGCATTTATGTTAAGTCTTGTTGCTTCTTCATCAACATAGGAAACCGGTTCTTCGGCAAATACGTCTCGATCCGCTACTTTTCCTGTTTCAAATTCATCGATATTAAAAGATACTTTTCCATTGTTAACAAGTATAATTGCTGTAGTAACAATAAACGCTGCAATGCTTACAATAGCAGGGCCTTTACGAATTTTTGGCAGTTTTAAATAGCCAAACAGTTCCGTGTTTTTATTTTTTTTCGGCATCGTATGCCTCGATTATTTTTTTTATCAAAGGGTTTCTTACAACATCAGATGTATTCAGGTATGAAATAAGAATTCCTTCTACATCTGAAAGAAGCGGGATTGCATGGAGCAGACCTGAATCAATTCTTTTGGGAAGGTCAATTTGTGTTGTATCTCCGGTAATTACGGCCCTTGTCCCCCTGCCTATCCGGGTAAGGAACATTTTCATTTGTTCTTTTGTGGTGTTTTGTGCTTCATCCAAAATTACCACACAGTCGTTAAGGCTCCGCCCTCTCATGTACGCCAGGGGCGCTACTTCTATGGCCCGCGTTTCTTCCATATGGTGAATTGCTTCGTAAGGGATAAGGGCTTCCATGGCATCGTACAGGGGCCGTAGATAGGGGTTTATTTTCTGGGCAAGGTCCCCCGGCAGGTAGCCAAGACTTTCACCGGCTTCCACAACGGGGCGGGTAAGTACCAGCTTTCTTATTTTTTTTGAAAGGACAAGCCGAAGGGCTTCTGCAATGGCAAGGTATGTTTTACCTGTTCCTGCCGGGCCAATACAAAAACTTATGTCATTCTCCCGCATACCTTTTATGTACTGGGCCTGGTTGTGGCTGCGCGGAAATACTTTGATAAACCCCTGGGGTATTTGGATAAGGTTATTACGAAGGGCAGCCAGGGATTGGCCTTCGAAATTATCTGTATTATGTACAAATACTCCGGTTAAGGCTTCCACATATTCGGTAGAAGGGCTTTCCCCTTCTTTTACTGAATTAATAAGGCTGTCAATTACCGTTCTAAAGCGATCCTGCCCTGCATCATCCAGGCCTGTAATGGAAATTTCATTTCCCCTTGTATGGATACGCCCTCCCAGACAGCCGGCGATTACTTTGAGGTTCTGGTCATTGACTCCGCAAACCCCGGACAATATTTCATTGCTGTCCAGGACTATGGTTATTCCTTCTTCCAAAAATGCCTCTGGAATTTAAGCATACAAAGGAAACAGGCAATGGTCAACTTATGAAACGGGCTTTTCCAGAGCTTTGTTTTTTAAACCCATAAAACCTTAAAAAAATTTTGATTTTTTCAGGCTAACCCGGTGTTTTCCTGTATGCTGTCTTCACCCTCACGATTATCCGGCATTAATAATTTTTCCAATTATTAACAACCTCAATTATTTTATCTTTCCAAATAGCGTACCCCGCCTGTGTTAAATGGAGCCTGTCTGTAAATAATTCTTCTATTAATTCTCCTGTGCTTTTTATATATGAATTCCCGATATCTATATATTTAATACCTAAGTACCCGCTATAGTTTTTGATAATTTGGTTTACAGCATAATTTCTTACTGTGTCTGTATCATTTATTCCGCTTCCGCGCGGCAGAATGGAAAATAGAAGTATTTTGCTCCCTGGTGAATTGGCATTAATTATTTTTAATATTTTTCCAATACCGGCTGCTATTGATGTAGGGGCATTTCTGTTATTTGTTCCTATCATTAAAACAATATACTCTGGATTTATTCCAGCCGGAAATTCGCCGTTTTCCAGCCTCCAGATTACATGTTCTGTGCCGTCTCCGGCAAAGCCAAGATTTGTTATTTTATTGTTATATTGTTTAAGTAATGCTGTCCATGCTTCAGTGCCTTCATATCCCTGGGTAATACTGTCGCCAATCAGAATAATTTTTTGATTAATGATGATGTTTTTAATTCTTGCATTGTGTCTGTCAACCCACCATTTTGATATACGGCTTGCAGGTGCCAGCGCCGGATCGTTCAGGGGAACATCGGGAACCGGAATTGTACCGGTTCTTGTAACCCCGCCTGCACATCCAATGCAATGAAAAATTATCAGAAGAAGTGTGGCACACCGCCGTTTAATGGTTTCCATAAAGTTCTTTGTCATATTAAAAAAATTATTTTAGTATGTCAATCCGGGTTATTATTTTGCAGGCTTTATGGCTGCAGCATTAAGTGCTTCAATAATGCAGTTGGAATACAATGTGATAGCTGATGAGTTGCCTCCGATATGAACTTTATCTGACCCAAGAAGCTGAGGCTGTTTTCCGATTAATGCAGCCCAGTCTGCAACTGTAATAAAAGGATAACGATCCGGCAATGACTGCAGATACTGCATAATTTTGTAGGTAATCCAGTTTTCATTCATTGCAGCGTTATATGGCGTAACAAATACCAAGCGGTGGCCTGGCTGGAGATCGGCAATTATGCTGTCAATTTTTTCCAACGAGTTAACATTTTGGTTAGTGCCAAGTGCAATTACAATATATTCACGCAGACTTTGTTTTTTTTGCAGATCCATTAATAAATCATAACCTTGCCATATCTGGCGTGAACCTTCCGCATTAACATAACAGTTGGGGATGGAGTCTGTTAGTTTTTTTCGCGCACCATTACAGACAGAATCCCCGATAATGGTTACGCCGGCCAAGATCCCGTCTTCATTAAAAAATACCGGCAAAACAGCTGGTTCAATTTTTTGATTTACGACAGGCCTTTCCTGCCGGTTACCGTTATCAGCGGACAATACTGAAAGGTGTATTGGCTCTTTATTGATGATTTTTGCCATCTGCTGCAATTGCCCGATTCTATCAGCATCCTGATAAATATAACCGGTAAGGAGCTGCTCTTCCAGTGAACTGATTTCCGGGGCGCGTGCAAATACAAAGCCGTTCATTGTAACAGCTGCCATAATGAGCAATGGGACTGCCGTGTAAAGCGTCCGGCGCAAGGCGGCGCTTGTTTTTGCCAGCGGGTTTTGTCTGCGAAACAAAGGTTCCAAACCAAAAAATACCAGCCCTGAAAAAACAACAGAAATGAGCAGTGTAATTGCTGCTGCAAAAACCCTGTTCGTGGAAGTATAAAAAAAAGTATTATACAACGGCCAGTGAAACAGGTAAATGTTATATGACAGAACTGCAGCAGTAGTCAGTATCTGCGGTTCGTTTATGTTAGCCGTTATAGAATGCAAAAATAGTATGGAAAAGATCATCAAAACTGTCAGCAACGATGCTGCAGCAAAACCAAACCGGTACGCTGCTTCCCCGGAAAAATCCAATTTTACAGCAAGCATTATAAGGGATCCTGCCATTAAGGCCATGCCGCATATTGTCATGAAACGCTTTAAAAATGAATATGTATTTCCGTTTTTTAAGAATGGAATTTGACTGTCGCTTAATATGCAGCCAGCGCAGGCTCCCAGCAAAAACGGAAAAGCACGGGACCCTGTATCAAAATAGGCTGCGGACGGATCAGTTAAATTGCTGCCGTACAGCGTTTGCATTCGCAAATATGATAACACAGCTCCTGTTACAGAAGCTGCAATAAGAATTACCCTTAAAAGAATAATGTCCGTATCTGCATTTGCCCGGCTTGTTTTTTTTAACAGCAGGGTTATAAGTGTACAAAAAACTGCCCACAAAAGATAAAGATGAACTTCTACCGCCAAAAACCAGGTATGAAGGAACAGATGCGGAAGCATTTGCGCTTCGTAGGAGCCGCCGTTTTTTATTTCAAAATAATTGGTAACAAAACCCAGAGCCGCAGCAAGCTGGCGTCCTATATTAACGGTAAAGTCGGGCGAAAGGAGCAGTGAAAATGGCAGTGAAAATAACATACACAGCAAAAGCGGCGGGTAAAGCCGCATAAAACGGCGGCGGCAAAAGCTAACAATACTGAATTCTCCGCTGTTTTGGAATTCGTCAATGATTGATATGGTAACAAGGTACCCGGAAAGCGTAAAAAAAACATCAACCCCGATAAATCCGCCGGGCAGTACATCGCGGAAAAAATGGTAAACCAGTACAAGTAAAAGTCCCAGAATCCGTATTATGCCAAGCCATTTTATTTTTTTCATTTTGAATGTAAAACCCCTGATGTCCAAACGCCGGAAATAGCTCTTCCATCCTTTTGCTTTATTGTGCCTTCACCATTAAACAACCCCTGTTGAAAACTGCCTGTATAGGACCATCCTTCCGGGCTTTGATACGTTCCATGCCCGTCGGCCAGTCCCCGGACAAATTCCCCTTTGTATACAGCGCCGCCGGAAAAAACAAACATTCCTTCTCCTGTTTGTCCCCATTCATTAATATCACCCGAATAATTCCAGCCGGCATTGGAAATAAATTCCACAAGGCCGTCCGGGTTTTGCGTTAAAATACCGCCGTTTGCCCCATACAGCTTTCCTTTGCCTGTCATGTGTCCTTCGGAAAATTCACCCTCGTAACGCCATCCGTCCTGCGAATAAAAAGCTCCGCTTCCCTGAAAACGCGAGGATTTAAACCCTCCCAAATACAGATCGCCGCCGGAAAAAATGATTTCCGCTTCGCCGTTAAACTTTCCGTCCAGCAGCATTCCGGTGTATGTGTAGGTATATTCACCTTCTGCATATTCTTTTTTGGTAACCTGTTTGATACTTGTTCCGTGAATAATCCCTAATGCATAAAGCGCACAGAGAATTATGAATATAAAAACAAGTGCGAAAGATGAAACAAAGAGTATTTTATCTTTCATACCGGACTATCGGGTTTCGGGCTGCAGCTGTATCATCCAGCCTTCCGGCAGGAGTATGGTGAGGTGCATGTTTCAGGAGTTCGCTGTGCGTTGCTGCTTCTCGGGCAATTTCCGCCAGAGCTGCCGCAAACGCTTCCAGTGTTTCCTTGCTTTCCGTTTCTGTCGGTTCAACCATAAAGGCTTCTTTAACAATAAGCGGAAAGTAAACAGTAGGAGGGTGAAAACCATAGTCGATAAGACGCTTGGCGATGTCGATGGTATGGATTCCGTCTCCCAGATCGGGTGAAGCGGCGAATTCATGCATACAGGGACGATCTGCACCATAAGGAGTTGGAAAATGCTCCTTTATTAAAAAACGCAGATAATTAGCATTAAGTACGGCATATTCCGAGGCCCTTCTTAACCCTGCTGCCCCCAGCGTCCTGATATATGCATAAGCGCGTACCAGTACGGCAAAATTCCCGTTAAATGTTTTTAGCCGTCCTATAGACCGGGAGGGCTGCTTAAAGAGATACGTATTTCCGTTTTGTGCCGCTACCGGTCCTGGTAAGAATTCTGCAAGGGTTTTACCTGCGACGACTGCGCCTGCTCCCGGCCCGCCGCCTCCGTGAGGTGTAGAAAACGTTTTATGGAGATTAAGGTGCATTACATCAAAACCAAGATCGCCGGGTTTTACAATTCCCATGAGCGCATTCATATTTGCACCATCACCGTATACCAGCCCTCCCGCTTCATGGATGGTTTTAATTATTTCCATGATGTTTTTTTCAAACAGACCGGTAGTTCCGGGAAGCGTGATCATCATGCCGGCCAGTGTTTCTGCATCTTTAACAGCTTCTTTTAGCGCTGCCATATCTACGGATCCGTTTTTATCTGAAGGGATAGTCTCTGCGGTAAAGCCGGCCATGGTGCAGGTGGCAGGATTGGTCCCATGCGCCGAATCGGGAACAAGAATTCTTGTACGCCGCAATATCCCCTGTACCGTACTTTCATGCCAGGCGCGTATCATTAATAGTCCGGCCAGTTCCCCCTGGGCGCCTGCAGCGCACTGGAGGGAACAGCCTGTAAAGCCTGTTATTTCCTGCAGGCTTTCCTGAAGCCTGAAGAGCAATTCCAGACTTCCCTGGTTATTAATATCCGGGTTCAGCGGATGGGACAGCCGGAAACCGCGCTGGGCTGCTGCTGCTTCATTCATTTTTGGATTGTACTTCATTGTACAGGATCCAAGCGGATAGAAGTGGCTGTCTACGGAAAAATTTTTATGGGAAAGCCGGGTAAAGTGGCGCATAACCGAAGATTCGTCCAATTCGGGAAGATCCAGTTCTTTTCTGAGCATATCCTTTGGCAAAGGTGTTTCTTCCACATCAAGTTTGGGAAGTATAACCCCGCATCGTTCGCTGACACTTTCTTCAAAGAGCAGAGGTGTTTCCTGATAAAATGAATTGTTTATTTGCATATTTCTTCCAATGCAGTAATTAAATTATTAATGCTGGTTCTGGAATTAAGTTCGGTAACACAGATCAGAAGTTCTCCGGTACGTTCGGGATAATAACGGGACAGGGGAAAGCCGCCTGTTATGCCTTTAGCGTAGAGTTCTTTGCATACTGCTTCCGCTGTTTTGTCTGCCGGGAGCTTTACAGTAAATTCCCTGAAAAAATTGCCTGCCTGAACAGCAAAGCCGGGCAAAGCTGCAATTTTGGCAGCCGCATAGTGGGAACGATGCCAGCACAGTTCTGCAACCCGCTTTAAACCGTACTTTCCCATTAACGAAAGATATATGCAGGATCGTAGCATCGAATGGCCCTGGTTGGAACAAATGTTGGAAACTGCACGTTCCCTGCGTATATGCTGTTCACGCGCCGAAAGGGTAAGCACAAATCCCCTCTTTCCCCGGCTGTCTTTTGTCTCACCCACAATGCGTCCGGGAATTTTCCGCATAAATTCTTTGGTGGCAGCCATTATTCCCAAAAGCGGTCCGCCGGAATTCATATCGTTCCCCAGGCTTTGGCCTTCTGCAGTAACAATATCTGCGCCATATTCGCCCGGGCTTTTTAATAGCCCCAGCATAATTGGATCGGCATGAACAATAAACATTCCTCCGGCGGCATGAACTGCATCGGCAGCACCTGTTAAATCCGGGATTGTCCCGAAAAAATCAGGGTAGGCGGCAACAAGGCAGGCAATCCCGCTATCATCCTGATCGTTTTTTGTGTTTAATGCAGAGGCAGGATTACCGGAATAATATTCAAAGACAGGCTTGTACGAGGTAAGATATGCTGCCAGCACTTCCTTATATTCAGGGTGTAGCGATACAGGAATTAGAATACGCTGATTTTCCATTCCGGCTTTTTGTTTAAGTGCGATAATTACCGCTTCTGCAAGTGCAGTTGCACCGTCATAATGTCCGGCGTTTACCACTTCCATTCCAAGGAGAGAAGCAATCATCGTTTGGTATTCAAAAATCGCCTGCAGTGTCCCCTGGCTTGCCTCGCTTTGGTAGGGCGTATATGCGGTTAAAAACTCCCCGCGGGAAGCCAAAGCGTCTACTGCTGCCGGGATAAAATGATTGTAGCATCCTGCGCCGAGGAACCAGTTTGTATTTCCGGCATGTACATTGCGTTCGGAAAGACCGGCAATCTCCGCCAGGACTTCACTTTCACTCGCGTTTTCTTCCAGTTGCAGCCGGGGAAACCGGAAGTCCTTTGGTATTTCACAAAACAATTCTTCTATGGAAGAAAGTCCCAATGCGCCCAGCATTTCGTTTTTTTGGATTTCGGTTACCGGTATATAGGGCACTTATTCCTCCGCAGCAACATTTTTTTCGTAGTCCCCGGCGCTAAGCAGGGTGTCAAATTCCGCAGGGTTTTCCGGTTCAATTTTTACGAACCAGCCTTTACCATAGCAGTCCTTGTTTACCGTTTCAGGGGCAGCGGCAAGAGCATCATTAACCGCATGTATTTTGCCTGTAACGGGAAGGTACAGGTCGCTTGCCGCTTTTGTCGACTCAACAGCTCCGAACACAACCCCTGCCTTAAATGATGTTCCGGCTTTAGGGAGATCAACAAAGACAATGTCTCCCAGGCTTGTTTGGGCATGATCGGTAATCCCGACAGTAATTAAATCTCCTTCCTTCCGCGCCCATTCATGGGTTTTTGCATAACGGGCATTATCATCAAGCTTCATCGTCTTCCTCCAGATTTATTATAAATAACAATGTTTTTTATGTTTAGTTTTTTCTATATACCGGAACGTACAGCGGCCGTTTAATTACAATCGCTTCCTTCGGCGATCCCCGTATTTCTACTGCAAGACGGGTACCCTGCGCTGCATATTCCAGTGGCACAAAAGCATTGGCTGAATAGGTTCCGGCAGTTGGGCAGAACATTCCTGAAACAACTTTTCCAATGTGTTCATTGTTTGTATTTAATACGGCATAGCCTTCCCGCGGAACGCCGCCTGTAACATTAAGTGTAACAAGTTTGCGTTTTAACCCGGATTCTTTTTGTGCAAGCAATGCTTCCTTCCCGGTAAAGTTTTTGTTAAAATCACAGGCCCAGGAAAGAAGCGCCTCAAGCGGGCTTATCTCCGCGCTTATTTCATGGCCATGCAGGGGCATTCCCGCTTCAAAGCGCAGTGAATCACGCGCCGCAAGTCCGATTGCGCCCGCTTCAATGCTTGCTTTTTTTGCTTCATCTAAAATTGTTTTCCACAGCGCTGCAACGTTTTCGGCGCTGCAATACAGTTCCGCGCCGTCTTCTCCGGTATAGCCGGTGCGGCCTGCAAGGACAGGAATCCCCGCAAGGCTCAGGTGTGCCATGTATGATCTGGCTATCGCAGCAACGCTTGAACTTTCCGGCGCACCCTCCGGTAATCCGCCATTAGTTTCTGCACTGTTCGCGATACGATCCAAAAGTTCTATTGCAGAGGGTCCCTGTACGGCGATCATGCAGATTTTTTCCGAGAGGTCTTCCAGAATAACGGTAGAAGGAAGCCTGGGAGTAATCCAGGCAATGTCGGTATCCCTGTTCCCTGCGTTTACCACAATAAACCAGGAGTCTTCATAATCCCTGCTGTCTCCCAGGCGGTAGATAAAAAGATCGTCTATTATGCCGCCGTTTTCGTTAAGAAGCAGGCCATACCGGGCTTCCCCGGTTTTCATATCAAGTATTGATGATGAAACAAGTGCCGACAGTGCAGTTCCAGCCCCTTCTCCATACAGCAAAAAGCGCCCCATGTGGGAGGTGTCAAAAAGCCCGGCAGAACGTCTGCAAAGCCTGTGTTCTTCCACGGCAGATTCGTATTGTACCGGCATTTCAAAACCTGCAAAGGGTGCTATGCGGGCGTCTGCCGCTTTATGCCAGGAGTAAAGCAGGGTGGTTTTCATGGTATATCACTCAAAATCATTTGGCACCTCATAAGCAGGCAGCATTCCCAGGGGAAGGAACTGGTAGGTTATTGTAGAATAGTCTCCTTCGTCGTAGCTTTTGTCGATGTAGACTGATGTCATAATGGGCATGGGGAAACTTTCCTCGAACCAAAAACCGTCGGCATATTCAAAACGTATCGTATAAATATTATTGGCTATCAGCTGCTCAAAGCTGGAGATGTACCCTTCCATAATCATCTCTTTAACGCTTTCGCTGTTTATCAGAATATCCCCCGGCAGAAATATCAGAAGAAGAATATCCAGTTCGCCGTTTTCCCCTTCCAGAATGGTCTGCCACTGGCCGTAAATCCAGGGCGGCGGGGCGGGTGTATCCGCCCAAAGCGGGATTGTTCCAAGAAGGCAGATTATTAATATTACAATGATTTTTCTGTACATGCACACACCTTGCCAGCTTCGCCTTTTGGCGGCGGATTTTAATAACTTTTTTTCACTCGATGCCCAAAGGCCCTTGTGGGTTTAATTATACCAGTTTTTATGACAGAATATAAAGAGGACGCACCCCTGCAGTGTGCAAGTGCCAGGAAATTATACTGGTTTGCCGCCAGGGGGCGGCATGTATATGAAAACGAATCTGGTATCATGGATAGTTCTTTTTTTTATAATAATTAGTTCCGTTCCAGCCCGGGAAGCTGAAATTGGTTTGGAAGACGAATCAGCAAGTTACCATGAGTTTGATTCTTCCCTGGATCTTGCTGTCCGTGGAAAGTACTTAACGGTAAAAATGGCTGTCTGCGGGCCGGGCGATGAAATCTATATCTGGTGGGGTCATATAGGCATTATAATAGAAGATGCCCTTACTGGAAAAAACCAGTTTTTTGACTGGGGCGTTTTTTCCTTTGACGCCGAAGATTTTTATTATGATTTTGCCTTTGGCAGAATGCTTTACTGTTGTATAGTTTCTCCTGCTTCGTCTACCATGGCCCGTGTTATTGGTGAAAACCTGGATGTAACACTCTATACCCTGGATCTAAGCCCTGAAGTAAAAACCAAATTGCTGTTTTTTGCAGAAAATAATGTATTGCCGGAAAACAGGGATTATCTATACCATATGTTCGATGATAATTGCGCTACCAGAATCCGGGATATTATCGACATGGCTGTAGGGGGCGCTTTTAAAGCCCAATACGGAGATGCGCCGGGCCGCTTAACTCTGCGCCAGCATGTGCGCCGCCATACCTGGTTTTCCCCTTTTTGGGACTGGGCAATCAGCTTTTTTCTGGGGCAGGACACTGACAGGCCGGCCACTGTCTGGGACGAAATGTTTCTTCCATCAGAAATTGCCCTTCGCATTAAAGACTTCCGCTATACCGATGCAGCAGGTATGCAACGCAAACTGGTGTCAGATATAGAAGTGATTAACCGGGCAGAGGGCCGGCCCGGCACTCTGGAAATTCCCCGGAAGTACTGGATAAAGGAATTGTTTCTAGGTATTTGTATTGCCGGCATGGCAGGCTTTTTGTACCGGAGAAAAACCCTGCCCGCAGAACGCATCCTTGGCGCGTTACAATTATTGCTGGGGCTGTTCTTTGGCATTATGGGTGCGCTTCTTCTTTTTATGAGTTTTTTTACTACACACGATTATACATACCACAATGCCAGCCTTTTATTTATTAACCCTTTGTTTTTTGCAGCCGTTCCGCCCGGGCTTGTTTTGATTTTTGGCAGAAAGCCGTACAGCCGCTATAAAGCAAACCGTTTTTTAAAGCGGTTATGGACGGTTATTTTTTTTGGCGGAATACTTTCTATTATAATTCGTTTCTTTCCCGGTTTTTATCAGCAAAACCAGCCTTCTCAAGTACTGGTAATTCCATTTACGTTTGTGTTAAGCGTTATTCCGGGGATGTTGATTTCCAAATTCTTTTTGCAAAAGCAGGAAGAATGCAAAAAATCCATCCATTAAGTTTTAAGCAATAACTCATCCAGCGCTTTTTCCGCTTCGGCAATTTCGTCATACTTCATTGTAAGGTCTTTATAGATGATTGAATTTTCATGGCCCTTTCCCAGAAGAAGTACAAGATCGCCGGGCTGCGCCAGGGAAATGGCTTTCCGTATAGCTGCCGGTCTGTCGGGAATAAGAAAAAGCGTTTCATCGCGGCGCAGCTTTGTGATCCGGGCCGAATCATTATTTATACGGGTACAGCCGGCAGCAATTTCTTCCAGGATTGCCATTGGGACTTCACCGCGGGGGTCTTCATCGGCAAGGATTACAATATCGGAATAATGCGCTGCTATAGCCCCTTGTTCGCCCCGCTTTTTTGTGTCGCGCTCTCCGGCTGAACCAAAAACTGCGATAATTCTGCCGGATGTACTTCCGTTCACAGTGTTTTGATCGATCCGCTTGCGAAGCGGTGGGAAAATTGTCTGGAATGATGAGGGGGTGTGTGCATAGTCAACCAGTACTTCAAAATTCTGCCCGCGGTTTATTCTGGTCATCCTGCCGTGCACCGGCATTAGTAATGGGACAAAGGGGGCAAGTTCTTCCATAGGTTTTTTTAATAATCCCGATACAACAAGAATCGCTGCAAGAACATTGCCGGCGTTAAACGCTCCGGGCAGCTTGTCTTCTACAGGAAAAGTTTTACCGCTTATTGCATTGTATACATCGTACGTGTTGCCTTCGGGACTGCTTGTTATGGAAACAAGCTGCACATCCGCCATGCTATTTGACAAGGCCGTACTGAATGTAAATGTTTTTTGTTTTGCCGCTTTTGCAAAATAAGGCGCACTTTTGTCGTCTGCATTTATCACACCAAAGGGCGGGATTGTTTTTTCCGGGGCGTATGCAGCCCGGCTATCCAGCGAACGGAAAAGGTTTGCCTTGTCGTCCCGGTACTGTTCCCAGCTTCCGTGGAATTCCAGATGCTCATGGGTTACATTGGTTAAGACAGCTGCATCAAAATAAACATCGCCCAGCCTGTTTGTTTTTGGAGAAAGGCCGTGGGAGCTGGCTTCCAGTACTGCATATTCTGCACCGTTTTTTGCCATTTCGGCAAGGCGCAAATGTATTGCCGTTGCTTCCGGCGTGGTTTGATGTTCCGGGTTCCACTGCGCTTCCAAACCATCGCTGTACTGGACGGTAGAGACAAAGCCCGCTTTTTTTCCCGCAAGGCGCAGAAGCTGCCATATCAGATAAACTGTGGTGCTTTTTCCTTCTGTGCCGGTAACGCCTATGAGCGTCAGTTTTTCCGCAGGAAAGCCATAATACGAAGCGGCAATGGGAGACATTGCAAAACGGGAATCTGTTACATGGATAAAGACGGTATTTTGCGGAGCTTGTCCCGGCGCTTTATAATAATTTTCCATATTTATTTTATGCTGATGAACAATTGCCCCGGCTCCCTTTGCAAGCGCATCGCCAATATATGCATGGCCGTCTGTATGAAGTCCCGGCAGGGCAAAATACAGACTTCCTTCCTGTACTTTCCGTGAATCGTATTCAAGACCTGTGATTCGGGGATTCCCTGCGCCTTGTTTATCAATACAGCCGGCTTTTTGGGCAATCCCGTCAGTGAAAAAATCATTAAATTTCATATGCAGCTCAGGCTATCACAGTAAGGGAAAATTGAAAAGCAATTTCCCTGATCTAGAGTTGATTAATAAAAAAGGATATTATCCTGTATAATATGGATGATTACAAAATTGAAGGGATTGATATTGACAAGGGTATGGAAAACTGTGGCGGCAGCATAGAATCTTACCGGGAGGTGCTGGAATCGTTCCTGGAAGATTCGATGACAAAGCTGCGTGAGTTTAAACCTTTAAGCAAAAATTCTGCAAAAAAAATAACCGAACAGGAATTGCGCCGGTTTACAGGGGCTGTGCATGCAATAAAAGGTGTCTCTGCAATAATTGGCGCCCAGCTTCTTTCGCAAAAGGCCGCTGTCCTGGAAATAGCCGGTAAAAACGGCAATATTAAAACCATCCAAATGGATTTTCCGGGATTTTATCAGGATCTTAAAAAACATGCTGAAAATGTACAATCTTTTTTGGATACTTTTCCCGACAGCGAAGCATTAGAAGAAGATTATGTATAGCGTCAGGGTGGAATCTGATTTTTCTGCCGCCCATTTTACCCGCTGCCAGGGGAGATGCGAACAGCTTCATGGTCATAATTACCGGGTACGCCTTTGGGCAAAGGGCAACACCCTTAATAATGAAGCTATGCTTGTTGATTTTGCTGATTTAAAAAATGCCCTCCGCAAGGTATGCAAAACACTGGATCATACCAATCTGAACAGCAGCGCTGCCTTTACAGGTGATCCCACAGCTGAATGCATTGCACGCCATATTTTTGATGAGGTTAGCAGGATTCTTGATCCGGCAATTGCCGGGCTTCTGGAAGCCGTAGATGTCTTCGAAACGCCGGGATGCATGGCAAGGTATACCTGCCGTTAGGATTGTTCCCCAAACACTGCTGCGGTAAAGGTAAGAAGTTCTGCACCGGGGGCTTCGTATGATTTCGGCGGGACTCCTGCTTTAGTACAGATATAATCCAGGTATTCATCCAAATCCCAGCCTTGTTCCACTGGTACCTGGGGAAGTAAAACCCCTGACCTTCCGTGATAAATTAAGTAAAGGCCGTGAAGTCCAACCTTAACCGATCTTGGGTCGGGACATTTTTCCATGGGGGAAAGGACGGAAATTTCTATTTCACAAGAGGGTAATTCGTCCTGTTTAAGGGGAGGGAACCGGGGATCCCCAAAGGCCGCTTCTATAGCCATGGTACGAATTGTTTTTTCCAATGCCTCAGAAGCGGACATCCGGCCTATACAGCCCCGCAGCTTGTGTCCTTTGCCATGCAGTGTAACAAAGGCGCCGCATGGCAAGGCAAGTGCAGAACTGCCAGCTGCTATTGCTGTGATCAAGCCTTCGCTGCGCTTGTATTGAGGAGAACGTTTTTCTAACCGGGCGGCAATAGTTTCCCTTGCATCTGCCAGCAGGGCCGCTTTTTCTTCTTCGGTAATGGTAAAGGGCATAAATTATTGTAGTAGAGAAAAAGGTATCAGGCAAGATAGCGTTAGGATAACATATCATTTATCGCGAATAAACAAGAAATAACCATTGTCAGAAGATAATATCCGGTATTCATTTTCAATCATTGTATAAACGGGTGAATACCAGCCTGGAAGATGGTTATAATTCCCATTAATTTCTGCTATGCCAATTATTTTCGGTCTGTTTTTCTGCATATCAAGGAGAAACTCTGTTTGTGCATTTGGGTCGTAATTTACACCGGATCCCTGGTATATATAACGTGAAGCAGCCAGGCGTTCAGTAAAAAGATATATGTGATAAGGTTTCCCCAATAAAATAATTCTGTCATCCATAGTTGTATTTTGGTCGATTCTTTTTCCCATAGAAATTGATTTGTTTCGTGAAGAATCTGTCATGTTATTATAGACACTCCAGCACCATGTTGCAAAGCATTGTGAAAAAATAATACACACAAAAACTAACAATGCAATTTTTTTATTTTTTACATTTGAAAAATAATTATAAACTGGCATTGAGCAAAAAGTAAAAACAGGGACAAGAAATGGTGTTAGAACTAAATTGTAATGTCTAAAACTTGTTAGTATTACAGCCAGAAATAAAACTGTTAAAAGATACGCTAACAATAAACCGGCGCTTAAAAAGACATTGATCTTTTCCTGCTTTTTAATTATCCATATGAAATATATTGGAAGCGGCAACCAACAATAATTTTTATCAATTATTTTATAAAAACTTATCACAAATTCCTTTATAGAAAAACCTGAAAGTCCCCTTGAGCTGCCGACAATAAAATTTTGATGAATATAATCACTGAATGCATTATTGCAGTATAGATATAAGTATAATGGGATTATAACAATCAGTATTCCGATACAAAAGAACGACACAAACTTAATAAGCGGTAAAAACTTTTTATTATAAAGTGTTTCAATTAAGATAATGATGCAAAACCCAAGCCATAATGGGAACATATTAATTCTTATTAAAAAAGCAGCCGCAAAACAAATACCAACGATTATTAATTCAAATACCGGGGGTTCCTTTTTCGTAAAAAAATATTTTGTAAAAATATAAAGAGATATCATCATAAAGGGAAGGGCGTATTCTTCCGTTCCTGCTACTTCATCAAGAAAGGATTGAAATACTAGAAAACTGCAAACCACACCAGAAAGAGAAAAAATATTATTTCCAAAAAATAAAGCTGTTTTATAGGCAAACAAGACGGATATGAACATAAGTATTAATTCTGTAATCCATACGCCGGTAAAGCCGCCAAAAAACATTCCAGGAACGCTTATTAAATAAGTAAGCGGACCCTTATTGTCAGCAAAATCTTTGTACGGAACCTGACCTCTCGTTATTCCCTGTGCAATGGTTAAATATATGGTCGTGTCGCTTTCTAATTCTGCTGAACTGAATGGGTTAAGGGCAGATACAAAAACAACTAAAAAAGCAAGTAAAAAGAGCCCGCAGTAAATGAGAATATTGGATTTTGTTATTTTATTGAACACTGTTATTGCTCTTAAAAATAAAAAATTTGGAAAAAATAAAATTAATTAACATCCCCGCTGCAATACCGCAGGCTTGGGCAATAAACTTATACGGCAAATTAAAGTGCATAATAATACTTTTCATAACAACAATGTTCACTAAAAGCCCTGCTAAAGAAGCGCATAAAAATAAAAACCATTTTCTAATAGATGGCTTCAAAGTCCCTGTAGTATTCGCAAAAGACCATTTGTGATTGATGATATAGTTTTGTGTTCCGGCAATTAAGAAACAGCCTATCGCTACCGGTATTTCAGGCAGTTTAAGCAAGTCGGCGAATAAAAAGAAAATTGTCAAATTCGTTACAGTTCCAAGTCCGCCTGTTATTCCAAACTTGACAAATTGTTTTATGCCGCTGTTCAGGCATATATATTTTATACGCCACACATCAATTAATGCTTTTATAAAATAAGATGCAGGCATTTTTGATACACCGTATTTTCTATCGGGGAAAATAATGGGGACTTCGGTTATTCTACAGCCTGCCTTGAATGCCTTATATTTCATTTCTATCTGAAATGAATAACCGCGTGTAACCATACTTTTTGGATTAATTTTTAAAAGAGCGTCTTTTGACCATAGATTATATCCTCCTGTCCAGTCTTTAACAGGAGCATTAAGCAAAAATCTGCAATACAAGGATGCACCAAGAGAAATAATATTCCGCACAAAAGTACGGTTTTCAATTCCTCCTCCTTTAACCATACGTGAACCAAGAACCACATCATTTTTGTTTGATTTTTCCAGGAGCATGGGAATATATTCAGGGTCATGTGAAAAATCAGCGTCCATAGCGAGCATGGCATCGTAGTCGTGCTCAATTCCCCACATAAAAGCCTGTAAAAATGCTGATGCGCCTCCTTGTTTACCCGGACGTTTTAGGATATGCAGGTGGTCGTTATAGCTGCTAATAAGTTTTTCTACAATTTCTGCAGTTCCATCAGGAGAATTATCATCAACCACAAGAATATCTGTTTCCGGCGGGCTATGTTCAAAAACGGAAGGAATTAGTTTTTCAATATTATCTGCTTCGTTGTAGGTTGGAATAACAACCAATAGTCTCATTTTGCCTCTATTATCTGAAAGTGGATAATTTATTATATATCCATATATGGACTATTGCAATGTGTCATTATCCAATTGCGGATAATATGCCTCATGGGGTTTAATGAAATTTTAAGAGGCGAGCTGGAATATAAAGGTATGCTGGTAAAAAAACTTTCAAGCATAACCGGTAATTAGCTGCAATAGCAATTTAAAATTAACAGCAGGTATCAGCCGGACAGATTATTGCTGGCTGGTAAATAATAACGGAGCTTTCCAATTACTGTTTCCATATCAATTGGTTTGCCGATATGATCATCCATACCTGCAGCATGGCATTTTTCTATATCTTCGCGAAAGATATTGGCTGTCATTGCAATTATTGGTATACCGTTTGCCCGCCATGGTACTTGCGGAGTACCCGGGCTGGCATACTCAAACAAATCTTCTGCTGGCAACAGTAGTGCATTATCCTTTTTCATTTTTTCTTCAAAAGCTCGGATCCGGCGGGTTGTTTCAAACCCGTCCATCACCGGCATTTGTATATCCATAAAAATTATGTCGTAGCGGCCGGGGTTTTTACAGAACATTTCAAACGCTGCTTCGCCGTTTTCTGCACAATCAATGGCAAGTCCTGTTGGCTCCAGCAGAGCAGTTGCAATTTCCCGGTTAATTTCTACATCTTCTGCAAGCAGTACGCGAAAGCCGTGGAATATGTTTTTGGCATTGCCCCGCCTGTCTTTTTCATTACAATCACCTTGCTTTTTGCTGTGATTTGCCGTGCTTGTTTTTATCTTAATGATAAAGAAAAAAGCCGCACCTTTTCCCAATTCAGATTTTACTCCTATTTCTCCGCCCATCATGGTTACTATTTTTTGTGAAATAGCAAGGCCAAGCCCTGTTCCTCCGAATTTTCGTGATGTGCCGGAATCTGCCTGCTGGAAAGAATTAAAAAGCAGTTTTTGCTGTTCTTTGCTTATGCCAATTCCTGAATCGTTTATTACAAATTTAATGGTACAAAGGCCATTCTGTTCACCAACCTGTTGAATATCAAGCCCTATTGTGCCGTTTTTTGGCGTAAATTTTACTGCATTGGACAGCAGATTTATTATAACCTGACTTAGCCGCTTGTCATCTCCAAATAGCCACTGAGGAATGTTCTTATCAATAGAAAGCTGAAAACTCTGATGATTTTTTTCTACCCTGAAATAGATTACTCCGGCAGCTTTTTGGATCATTTTTCTGAATTCAAAATCAACAACAGAAAGTTCCATTTTGTTTGCTTCGATCTTTGACATATCAAGTACATCGTTTACAACGCTCAGGAGGTGTATAGAAGCGTCTTCTATTTTTGATAGAGAATAATCCTTGTTTTTTAAATCTGTTGCTGTTTTACCGATGGATGTCATGCCGATAATGGCGTTTAACGGAGTTCGTATCTCGTGGCTCATGTTGGATAGAAAATCACTTTTTGCCCGGCTTGCCTGCTCAGCCTGCTCTTTGGCGCTTATCAGGTTTTTGGTCATCTGGTTAAACGCATTGTATAAAACATCAATTTCCCTGCTTTCCCGGTTTATTAAAATGGGAAAATGATAATTTCCTTCGCCGATGATCTTTGCCGTGTTTGCCAGAACAAGAATTGGCCGTGCGATATTCTCTGCAATTATGTAAAGAATGATGGCAATAATACATAATGCGATAATCGATATGCCAATGGCAAAATTCAGCATTGCATTGGCATTTTTTAATACATCTGCCATAGGGATGCTTACTGCAACCGACCAGGGTCTTGTAACGCTGCTGAAATGAACCGGCATATAAACGGTATAATAGTTTTTGCTGCCGGTAATGTGATGTTTACCGTTTCTGATAGCTTCCCTGATTTCTAATATTTTATTCCCGTCCCGTTCAGTTTCTGTTAGATCTTTTCCCAGGAAGGCCTTATTTGGATGGGCTGCTACAATGCCGTCATTGGAAAATATTTCTGCAAATTCTCCGTTTACCCGTGTGTTTACAGCCGAGACCATTTCCTGAAGTTTGTTAAGGGTTATGTTGGAAGAAATTAAACCGATAAAAGAACCGTTATGTATAATGGGAAAGTTAAAACTGGTAAGCAGTACAGTTTTTCCCTGTACGTAATGAGGGTAGGGATCGGTGATATATTCTTTTTTTTTCTCTTTTGGTACCAGGTACCAGTCGGAAATATCAATATCGTATAGCGGTTGAACAGCAGTTTCGCCATTGTCTTTGTTCCAATAAAGGACAAATCTTCCCGTTTCACCGTAACCCGGAAGTTCACCTGCATACTGACGATCTTTTCCGTCAAAGGCATCGGGCTCAAAAGCAATGCAAATTGCAGTGATATATTCCTTTTTTACCAGTGTATTTATTAGAATGTCGTTTATAATATCCCTGCCGGTTAGATTATTGTTTTTAAGCGTTTCAAATACTGATGCCAGAGTTTCCGTAGTTGCTCTGGCGCCCTGCAGTTCAGCTTTAAGTTCATTTTTATATTTCTCTGCCATTTCTTCTGCCAGGTTATAGGCATTGGTTTTTACCATTTTTATGCTTTTGCTAAAGACAATTACAATTACTGCTAAAAACGAGAAAACCACTACAGAAGTTGCAAGAAAAAAAATTTTTGTTTTCAGATTAAGGGGCTTAATAATGTACCGCCTTTTTTATATTTTTCATTAGAAAATATTTTTTGCCTTATCAATAAAAGATAGTTATTTTAATTTTGATAGTCAAATTTTTTGTTACCGGAACATTGCAGGAAAAAACCAAATATTTTACATTGACAACGCATTTGTGATAATTTAAGATGGAATTAAATTATATTTGTCAGGGAGCGCTTCTATGTCATCTTTTAATCCGTCTATGCTTAACGATTTTGCCCGGTCTTACGGGTTTCATTTTGATATTTGTGATCCGGAAACCCTTGTCCGGGATGTGCTTCTTGATATGGAAATGGGCCTTAAAGGAAAAAAATCGCTCTTGCCGATGATACCTTCTTATCTCAGCCCTGTTTCGCAGGTACCGCTGGGAAAGACAGTAATTGCTCTTGATGCAGGCGGTACCAATTTCAGGGCTGCAAGGGTTCATTTTAAGGAAGCTGGCAAGCCGGAGGCGGAAGGGACAAGAAAAGCGCCTATGCCGGGAACAAGAGGACGTGTAAGTGCGGCAGAATTTTTTGATCAAGTTGCAGATTTGGCTGAACCCTTAATAAAGGAATCAGATAAAGCTATAGGCGGTATTGGTTTTTGTTTTTCATATCCCATGGAAATGCTAAAAGACGGGGATGGCATAGCTATTGCATTCAGTAAAGAAGTAGATGCCCAGGAGGTTATTGGCAAACAGGTAGGAAAAGGGCTTAGGGAAGCGCTGGAACGCCGCGGGGTTAAAGTGCCGCAAAAGATTGTTCTGCTTAATGACACGGTGGCTACACTTCTTTCCGGTCTGGGACAGATACCTGCCGATGGCGGGCGGAACAGGGGTGCAGATAAATACGGAGTCCCGGGAGGCCCTATGGTAGGCTTTATCCTGGGAACAGGTTTTAACACAGCTTATCCCGAAAAAGACATTCCCAAAATCGGTTTTCATTCCGATACGACACCGCAAATTATTGTCTGCGAAACCGGAAACTGCAATCCCCGTTATCTGGGTGCGCTGGATACAGAATTCGATGCCACTACCAAAAACCCGGGGGCATATACTCTGGAAAAAGCAGCGGCAGGCGCATACCTGGGTCCGTTAACATTCCATATACTTAAGCAGGCCATTGCAGACAGGGTATTGCAGTTTAAACGCTCTGCCGAATTTGCTTCGTGGCCAACAATGGAGACCAGGATACTTAATGAATTTATGCATTCCCCATTGGCTATGGAAGGTCCTATTGGAGAACTCTTTGACAGGGATGAATTGGATGCAATCCGTACTCTTGCATATATTACTTCTATTGTAACACGCCGAGGTGCGGTGTTTTCTGCAGCCGTGGTGGCTGCTGCTGTGGAACGGATGGACGAAGGCCAGGATCCCTTTGCACCGCTACGCATTGCAGTAGAGGGGACTACATACATGATCTACAAGGGAATGCGGGAAGCCCTGGAATCGTACCTTAATATAATGCTAAACTTGGACAAACCCCGGTCTTATATCATCTCTCCGGTAGAACAGGCATCTCTTTTTGGCGCAGCAGTAGCGGCTTTAAGCGAGTAGCCGGAGTTTTTACCACGAACAAATATACAAAAATGGGATTGTCTAATTATATTCACCAAAGGAATGTAAGACAGTTTCGTTACTTTCTTAAAAATTTCCTTCGTAGCCCACTTGCCTGAGTACTGCCTGGGATGCCAGGAGGAGTTTGGAACAGCCTTCAAAGGCACCATATCCGTAATTAAATCCGTAATCAAAACCAATACTTTTTACACTTTCTGGAATGGTAACGGTTGTTAGAGCGGAACATCCACCAAAAGCACTACCCCCTATCGTTCTGATTGAAGCAGGGAATGTAATGGCAGCGAGTGCGGTACATTTACTAAAAGCGCTATCCCCTATCGTTGTTATTGAAGCAGGCAAGGTAATGGTAGTGAGTGCGGAACAGCCGTTAAAAGCAGAATTCCCAATCGTTGTTATTGATGCAGGGAATGTTATGGCGGTGAGTGCGGTACAGCCGTAAAAAGCAGAACCACCTATCGTTGTGATTGAAGCAGGCAAGGTAATGGCAGTGAGTGCTGTACAGCTGGTAAACATCTCCCTGGGAATATTTGTTAAGCCATTAAGCAATGTTGCGGTTTTAAGGTTTTTACAGTTTGAAAATGCAGAACTGCCACTGTTCCTGCCAAAATCCCAGTCTTCTTTTGAAAATCTAACACTTCCCGGCAGGGTAATAGTGGTTAATGCGGTGCCGCTAAATGCGTTGCTTCCAAGGGTTGTCAAACTTTGCGGAAGGGTAATAGCAGGTATGGGACAATTGGTAAATGCAGATTCAGCAATTTCTGCAAGCCCTTCGGGAAGGGTTACTGAAACAAGCTTTGATGCATATGCAAACGCTGAACTTCCTATTATTGTTACTCCTTGTGGAATTATAACACTGGTAATGGTATTGTTACGAATAAATGCCCCGCTGCCTATTTCCCGTACCGGCATTCCCTGTATGGTAGCAGGGATACGCACCTGGGCTAAGTTGCCGTTATATTTTGTAATAACTGCCCCTGTATTGTCTTTTGTAAGGGTTACGGTAAAATCCGCTTCGGTTTGGGCAAAGGCTACCCCCGCCAGCAGGAGGATAATGGCAGCGGCTGGTATGATCTTTTTCATACGGTACTCCTTAATTTGATTGGAATAATAATACTTTTGTTAAGTAAAAGATGCAATCACGTAAGTTCCAGGCCATTATGAGCTTGCCTGAAAAACAGGAAGTTCAGCATAAGCAATACAACAACACCGGATGGCGAAGTAGTTGGGGTTTCAGGAAAAAAACTTTATTATTGCTTTTGCAACCAATTCATTAATTTTTGCGTGGTGGGGAACTTGAGTAGATGTATTTGTCCGTTGATTTTCATAAATATCATGGCTTGCCCCATGGCGAACGAAAACAGCTCCTCGTTTTGTTATTTCTTTAAGTAGTTTTTGGCGTTTCATGCAGAAATTTTAAGCCGCAATACACCATTCTTCCGTTTTTGTGCCAGCCGTTTTTCTTCTTCCTGCCGGATTTGGAAAACATCGGCAAGCATCTCTTCCAGTTCGGCCAGTTCATGTCCCTGGGTAAGGTGATCAGGGTAGGAGTTTATATACCCGATTAACCAGCCGTCATCTGCTTCCCAATAAGTAAATGCAACATCCATTATAAACTCCTGTTCTTCGATTTTAGTATAATTTTTTTCGGCAGTAAAGTATACGCCTTTCGCTGGGGAACCTTATGTGTTTTTTTTGAGTTCCGCTATTTTTGCATAAGCAGCCTCGGATGCCGTTGCTCCTATTTCCGATAAAAAATGTTCCTGAAACTGCTTAATAATCTCCTCGTAGTGTACTTCTGCTGAAAATAGCTGATAGCTTTCAATTTCCAGGGCTTCTGCTTTCCGAAATAAATCTTGCAGCAATGCTCATAACTATTGTACCCGGCAGCTTTCCAGTTTTTTAAGCCGTTTGTCCTCCAGCGTAATGGAAAGATTTTTTTCCTGGGTTGGGATTACCAGTCCTTTGGGACCGTTCTTTACCCTGCGCAGGTATTTTACCTGGGTATAGTACAGATCTCCCCGTTTATTGTTTCTACCCTTGGAGTAAAACAGTGCCAAATTTCCTGCGTCCAGAAGAATTTCCAGCGGTATGGTTTTTCCCGGCCGGTGCTTAATAAAAACATACGAGCCTGCCCAGTCGCGTGTATGAAGCCACAGGTCATTGCCTTTAACATGATGCCGGAGGAGTTCATCGTTTTCTTTTGCATCCCTGCCTGCCAGAATAAGCCAATCCCCATCGGTAAAAGAAACCCCCGGTCTTTTTGCGCTTTTTTCTGCCTGTACTTTATGTGATCTGATTTGAAGTTTTTTTATAAGCAATTCAAGATGGAAAGGGTTGTTTTCTGCCAGGAGCTGTTTTTCTGTTTCAGAAAGTTTATTAAGTTCCAGTTCACCTGCTCTGATTTCCTCCTGTAATTCTGCCAAACCGCTTTTTGCCTTACGGTATTTCCCGTAATAATTGGCAGCATTTTCGGCGGCATTTTTCCGGGGGTCCAGTTCAATACGGATTGTACCAATTTCCCCGTCTGTTTCTGAGGGAACCCTGGTTTCAAGCCACGATTCGCCTTTGGGCAGGGAACCCGTATTGGACAGAATAAGATCCCCGTATTCTTTATATCGATCTCCATTGGCATAATCCAGCTCTTTTTCGCGCAGCCGGTCCAGGGATGCTTCCAGCCGGCTGCGGTTTTTTTTCATGCGGCGCTGTACTTCCTCCCTAAGTTGTTCAAGGGAAAGGGAGGCCCCATGTTCGGCATACCAGCTGTCAATTCGTTTGTTAAATGAACCTTCTCCCGGTAAATCCCGGATTTCATAATCTTTTATTTTGGTTTGTGCCTGAACACGTGCTGCCATCATGTTTTCTGGTCTGTAGATCTTTCCGCCAATTTCGCCGCTTTTGGGGCGTCTTTTCATTGCATCCAGGATAATCCCGTCATCATCTGTTAGTATCACATTCCCTGCATTGGACCACAGGCGAATGTAAAGCCGGTAGGAGTATTCGCCGCGTCTTATAATTATTCTGATTATGCGGTCTTCTCCAAGCTGGACAGCTTCTTCAATACGGCCATTAAGGAGCCGCGATTTTAAGAGTTCTGCAAAACGCAGAGGTTTTTTGCTTTTTGGCACTGCACAAAAACTTTCGTGAAACCTGCAGGCACGGGGAAGCAGCGAAGCAATAAGCAGATGGGAACCGCCCTGGTTACCGTTTGTTGTTGTCTTGCCGTAAATAATCATTGCCAGTATATCAAAGGTGCTTTGGTAGATTTTTTGAATCTGCATGCCCGGCAGGTTCAATTCGTTCAATATCAGATCAATTTCTTTCCAGTTAATGGACAAGGAAACACCGCCTTAAAAATAACTATGGACTTATAGTATGAGTTTATATAAAATTATTGCAATGGGGAAACAGATTGACCTGGAAAAACGTATCCTCTTTATCAATAACGATATTGTTGCAGTTAATAAATTACACGGCGAAGCTATGGAAGGTGCAAAACGGGGGATAGTTGATTTGCCT
>Ga0082212_10001794_pt1 | contig 31670 bp, 39 predicted proteins | sample TergutNt197P3_FD_71548 | JGI IMG/M metagenome (GOLD analysis project Ga0082212, IMG submission 71548) | Neocapritermes taracua P3 segment gut microbial communities from Petit-Saut dam, French Guiana - Nt197 P3 | ecosystem: Host-associated > Arthropoda: Insects > Digestive system > Gut ...
TATCAATCAATGTTCGTTCATATCCGTCAGGCAAATCCAGCGTCTCCATCGACAACAGGCCCTTAGCATAGGATAGCGTACCTTCTGATGGAACGACGATTTCAATATTTTCCCCATTTTTGATCCTTGCGGCCGCGTCGCTGTCAAAGCATATTTGGATTGCGGCTGACGATTCATCAAATGTAAGTTTTCCGTTTTTGTTGAGCGACGCGAAAAGTTTTCCCGCGGCGTCCAGTCCGAAGTTTTCACCCTCTAAACCGTAGCTGATTGCGGCAGCCATCAGGCGGCGGTTTACAGGTTCGCCATTCATTATACTTACGGATATATCGCTGCCGCGAAGGTCGCTCCATGTGGTGATTGTACTATCCGTTTGGCTGCGGTCAACGGCAATCACGATGGTTTCCAATGTCAGGGGATACCAATACTCCGCCGCGCCGTTTTCGGTCTGCGCGTCATAGGCTTCGATGATCCCGCCGTCATGCAGCAAATCCAACGCGGACATTGTATGTTTAGCTATTGTATATTCGGGGAATAGTTGTGAAACCGGGCCGCTATTCCCGCTTGTGGTGTATATCATGTTCGTAGTTGCTTTTTCGGCGCAGCCGGAAAGGACGGAAAAGCATATCACGAAAAGGAAAAGAAGGCAGAACAACCGGGCAGGATGCTTATTATCCATCTCCGTCACCGCGCTTTTCCTTTACTTTCTCCGCATCACAAATGTCGCCGATATTGCAGCCAAGACACTCGCATATTTTAAGCAGCGTTTCAACCGATACGGGAACCCCTTTGTTTAGCTTTGTCATCGTGCCTGTCCCTATCTTGCAGCGTTCCCGGAGGTCTATTTTGGACATCTCCCTGTCAACCAGTATCTTCCACAGCTTCTTATAGCTGATCTTCAATGAAAGCATAGATTGTTCCTCCCGGCACGCTGTTTTAACATATTATATCATATCGACAAAGAAAACACAATCTCTTTTACATTGATTTCTCACACATATGCGATTTAGCAACGTAAATCGGCGATACTGCCGTGATTAACGGCAGAAAAGAAATTGCACGAATAGGAATCCATCTTTGTCCGCCGAGGTAGGCTTTCTCTCCGGTTATAACCATTTTCATGTCCTTTGCCAACTCCTGGTTCTATATGTTTGTTTTTTTCTCTGTTTTAGGCTATCTTGTTAGAGTTGGCCCTTCCGGTTGGGTCATCATGAACCTGCACTCGGTTCAGGAAAAAAACAGACCTCCCCCTGGGCGGAGGAGTCTGTTTTTTCGCCCGGTCTATTGGATCGTATAAAGGCTTGAGGACTTGCTCCCGTTCTCCCTGTAGCGGTGCTCCTTCTTCAGATAACCGCTTTCCACAAGATCGGTTAGCGCGCGTTTGACCGTGGAGCGCGAGAGCCCCAGCTCCTTGCCTATGGTGCGGATGGAGGGCCAGCAGCTACCCTGGGCATCGGCGCGGTCGCGCAGGTACATATACACGGCTACGGCGCGGTGGGGCAATCCGGCAGCGTAAATGGAACCGAAAAAACTCATTTGTAACATCACCTCCCGTCACTACGCATATTGAGCTTGTCGCCAGTTCCCGGTCTGTTGTCGTGGGGCTGGTTTGACTGTGTCGTTTGCATCCCGCCGCCCTGGGGAGGCGCTTCATCGTCGCCGCCGTCGTCATACTCACCGTCGTCCATATCCCCGTGATGGCGGCGTATGATTTCTTCCTCGAGCTCCTGCTTGTCGGCGTATGACACTTTTCGGTGAGATTTTTCCGCAATCACATACGGCTTGCCGAACTCGATGCCCCAATCGAGGAACAGGCGCAGGGTGGTCTGCATGGGGCGGGTCCCTGTTTTCATGACCACGAAGCGGCCCTTTGGCATGGTTTTCATCTCGTCGGGGCTCATCAGCGGACGCTCCATCATCTGCAGGCTCTGCGAGGGATCGTTTTTGCCGCGGCTGACCGAGCCGCTCATCACCGTCCGGCTTCCGAGGGCTTTGGACAGCTCGGCCGCTGTTTGGCTGCCAGGGCCGAACCCGCCGAAGATCACGTTCTGGCAGTTGTCCACGATGATCTCGGCGCCCTCTTTTCCGTAGTTTTTGACGAGCTGTCCCGTGATGCTCTGCACAATGGGTACCAGTAGCAGCGAACGGCTGCGGCTGGCGCTGAACATCAGCTCGAGTGATTCTATGGGGGGGATCGTACCTATCTCGTCAAGGAAAAACACCACGCGGTTCTTGAGCTTGCCGCCGTTTTCATCGGCCACCGACAGGATTTCCCGGTAGAGCTGTTGGATCAGCAGGGACACCATGAAATATTTTGTCGTATCTTCCTCCGGCAGTACGATAAACAGCGCGGACTTCTCGTTACAGAACTTCTCCGCGTCTATGGCCGTGTCAAAACACAGTATCTGCTCCATCTCGCTGTCCAGGAATGCGTTGAGCCGGGAGAGAACTGTGGAGAGTACCGACGCCATCGCCTGTTCCGCCGAGTTGAGGGCGGCGCCGGCGAACCAGCGGGCCTTGTGCTCGGGCGGAAGCTTGTCCATCAGCAGTTGGAACTGGCTCTTGCCCTTTACCTTGCTGGGCGCCAACAAATCCTGCACCAGATTGAACACGCTGATGATGTGCCGCCGCTCGATGAGCTCGCCCTTATCATTCTTTTTCGCCGGCAGGTATTCGGCCAGCAGCAGGATCACGGCGGCGAGGAGCCCCTCGGCCGCGTCGTAGAAGAATGCGTTTTGGCCGTAGGCCGCGCTGTCGCCGGTGGAGTTGACGATGGTTTTGGATATGATTTTGGCGTACTTCTCGGCTTTCGCCTTCGCCGCGAGGTTTTTCGGGTTTTTGTTGTATGCGTCCATATACTTGCTGACGAGGTGCAGCATATTGAAACCGTCCGAGCGGGTGGGATTTCTCAGGTCGATGACTGCCACGTTTTTATATCCGTAGTGATCTTTGGCGATCCGTCCGTAGCTGCGGAACAGGTCGCCCTTTGTGTCCGAGGCGAGGAAGCTCATCCCGCAGGCGCAGGCGTATTCCAGGTTCGGGTAAAGCCAGAAGGCTGTTTTTCCCACGCCGCTGGCGCCCACCATCATGGAATGGACGTCGCTGTCGTCCACAAGGGCGGTGACCGCCCCTTTCGGGCCTGTGCTGCCCACGATGATGCCCTGGGTTTCGGGCATGGCTTCTCCCTTGCGCCAGAGCTTTGGCGCGAAGGGTACAGAGGCGTATGTCTTTTGTATCTCGCGCCTGGTCGCCCAGCGCGCGGTACCGTGCTGGCCGTCGCCGACCGTGCGGCTCTTGATGCCGTTCAGATTGTAGATGTGCGCGACGAACGATAAGCCGCCGATCACGATAAACATGAGCGCGGCGATCCCTATTAACATGATTACCGGTTGCATATATTCCTCCTGATTTTTACGCCATCACGATGGTACCCATTGCGATGGGCGGTTGTTTTTGTTCCTGATCTTTCTGCGCCAGTTTCATCTCATCCGCCCGGCTGCTGATGATCACTTTGGCGCAGTCGAGGGCGAGAGCCGTCCATGCGTCCGCCTGTTTTTGCTTCTGCTCCGGGGTGCGGAGCCCGTCAGTCTGCCTCATAGCGAGGGCGGCCTGCGCCTTGACCGACAGCTCCGTGACGCGGTTTTGTATCTTGCCGCGGTTCTGATGGGGCTTGAAGCCGGTTTGCATCATGGCTGACAGATCCTCCGCAGACAGAGTCCTGCCCATTTGCCGGTACTCCCGCGCCGCCATGAACAGCGACAGGGCCGCCGCGTCCTCCATACACTCATGGGCTTTTTCAAACCGCCCCCAATGCAGGTGGCCTCTGAAACGCTGGAGCAGGTCGGGTAGCCATCTGTCCGGGTCGGTATTTTGCGGGATACGTTCCATGATGCCGGCGATCCGGTCGCAGACGGGACCACAGAGGAGGAGCTGTGGGTGTTCTTCGGCTGGGATGCTATCCAAACCGTGTTTCTCCTTTATATCCTCATTCCAGTCTTTGCGAATCGACAACAACGACGCGACCTGACCGTACCCTTTCTCCGCCAATATCTCGGTGAGCCGCCCGGCCGCCTCGATGCCGGGTTCGTCGTGGTCGAGGCAGAGGACGATTTCCCGCAGGTGCGGATTCAGCTCCAGCAGCTTGAGCATCGCGTGTTCAGCCGTGCCGCATAACGCGACATAGCTGTGCCGCTGCCAGTCCTTTGGATAGAGCGAGATAAACGACAGCAGGTCGATGGGCGCCTCGAACACATAAAGCCGGCCGCTGGTTCCTATGTGGTGAAAACTGTACGCCGGGTCACTGCCGTCCACATTGCCTTTGTAGCCGCCCTCGGTGTACAGCCCGCGCTTGTGGGCGTGGCGCACGGTCCCGTTCTCATCCAGCCCGGCGAAGATCAGGTTGTGGTACTCCTTCCATTCGCCCCGCTTGTTTTGCACCCGCTCATTGCTCTCATAGATCAGCTTCTCCCTGGCGAAGTGGGTGACGATCTCCCGGTCGAGCAACCGGTTCTTCAGCAGGTACGCGAACACCCGGCGCATATCCGAATGGGAGGGAGGGAGCGCGAACGGTTTTCGCTCCGCGATAACCTCTTTTTTCGCCTGCTCGTAGACCACGCCGCTCTCGCCGCCCAGCAGCCGCGTCACCGCTTCGGGGAAGGTCAGGCCGTATTGGTTTTGTATGAAATCAATGGCGAGGCCGCCGCTCTCCGCCGCGTGATCGAACCAGGCGTTGCCGCGGACCGTGACGCTGTGGTCGCTGGCGAGGCGCCTGTCACGCCCGGACGGGATCAGCTTCTCCCCCTGCCGGAGCAGGAACGCTTCGAGGTCGACCGAGTTGGCGCGGTAAATTTGTTCCGCTGTAAAATGAATATATGGCATCTGTATCCTCCTTTCGCGGTATGTAAAAAACCGCTCCATGACGGAGCGGCTCAATACTGCATGATGTGGGTATGGCTGTGCGTCTGATCATCCTCTTTATGTCCCTGGGCGATCTTCTTCTCCCGCATTTTTTGTACCAGCTTGCGGTCGAGGGTCATTCCGACCGTGCCGGACGGGGGCGGCGCGTTGTCCCTGAATATCCTGCCCATGTGATGCAGGAGCCGGGACGCCATCATAAAAACAGACGGGCTGTCCCACTTGTCCATGTTGTCGATGAAAAACTGAGCGTACTCATTTCCCTGCGCCGCCGAGAGGGTAAACCAGCGCAGGGCGGCTTCACGGTCCCGCGGCACATCATTGCCCGTCAGGTACAGCTTGCCCAGGGCGTACTGCGCGTAGTGATTGCCCTGTTCGGCTGACTGAGTGAGCCAGCGGATCGCCTTTTCCGCATCCTTCGGGATGCCGTCGCCTGCGAGGTACAGCTTGCCGAATTGGTACGCGGCATGGTCGTTGTTGTGATCCACAGCCGCCTTTTCAAACAGCTCCGCCGCTTTCGGGATATCAGGCTCCGCGGCGTCAGGTTCGGAACGTGCCTCAACCGCCATCCGAACATCATCCGGCTGTTCAAAGGTAAACTCCCGGCCGGCGATCTTCGCCGCTTCGGTGATGATGATATTGCGGATGTGGTGGAACTCCTTCTGCTGTGAAAGCTGACCGGGATGCGGCGGGTCCTTCTGATAGGTCCGCAGGACGTCGAGGCGCATCTCGCACCACAGCCGGTAGGCTTCGTCGATCCGGGCATCCTTCGCCAGCTCGTCCACGATCCCGTCCACCACAGCCTTTAGCGGCGCTTTAAGGTAGCCGTACTGTTTTTTGCCGGAGTGATGGCGCAGCCGTTCGGCCAGATGCGCGGTGAGCTGCTCGATGTGATCGTTACGCAGGACGCCGCTCTCCATTTGGGTGACGAGCTGCTCCATGACTTCCCGCGCTGACCGGGCGAGATCGTCGCGCCGCTGCGTCTGTCGCTGGTATATCTCGGTCAGCTCCTGACGGAAAATATTGCCGGCAAGCTCTTTTTTGATGCCGGCGATGCCGTCCCTTGAGAGGTAGCCCTCGGCGGGATCGGCCGACCAGCAGACCATCTGCACATGAGGGTGATGCCCCTCATCGTGGTAGGCGGCGTACCAGCGGAAGTTGCCGGGCTGTATCTTCAGGTGCTTCGCCATATCGACGGCGTAAGAGGAGAGCATCGTCCGCCACTCGGCGGCGCTGTCGTAGCCGAGCCGTGCGGCGTCCTCCCGGCGCAGGGATATGATCGGAGTCCAGACGTTGCCCGGATGCTCCGCGCACTCGTTGGCGATCCGCTCCAGCACGACGGGAACGTCCTCGGAGGTGAAGAGCCCGTGCGTACCCATGCGCTCGGCGCGTGGACGCTTGGCGATGTAGCTCACATAATTTTCCCGCGTGGCGATCAGGTGCAGGTTGTGTTCCAGCGCGGCGGTGATGAACGCCGACGCGGTTCCCCGCGTCGGGTTCGCCTTGTAGTCCTCGTACTCAAACAGATCCCGCGTGTTACGAAACTCCCGCAGGATTTCATCTACTGTTGCTTTCTGCTTTTTAGTCGCCGGCAGCAGAGCGCGGTTTTCATCGAGCATCTGGACGCCCTCGCGGGTGGCGATGTACTTGACGTAGAACTTCCGGTGGGCCGCCGTCGTGACGCTGCCAGACGGGCTCCGTCCGCCTTTGAGGTAAGGGCATTTGAAAATGACGCGCGGCATGGAGCGTCACCTACTCTCCGCTCTGGAGCTTGACCGCGTCGTCAAAGGTGATCTTGCCGCTGGTCCGCTTGACCTCGTTCACGCACCGGCCGCGCAAACGGTTCAGCTCCGTGTCGCTGATCTCGACGCCTGTCGCCAGAACGTGCATCATCATCGACACCTCCACCGCCAGCTTGAACAGCAGGCGGGCCGTGCGGTTCTCGCTGTCGTGCATCGTGCCGCGGATCATCGAGGAGAGCGTTTGGCATAAAAACTCCGAGCTGTCCGCTGACGAAATATATCCGGCGTAGAAGCGGATGGCTTTTTCTATGAATTCATTTTGGCTCCTGCAGTTGTCCCGGCCGTAGTTGTCGGCCACAAGCTGGCGAACCTGTGGGGAAAGCCGCAAAACAAAGGTATTTCGTTCATCCGGCATGGTCTGTCCTCCTGTTTTTTCGTGTGTGATATCCGGCGAAAACCCGCGTGCATCGGGGGTTTCGTCTGTTTATTGCCGTTCGTGATATCAGCGTCCTAAAAAAAGCCGCAAAATGATACCACGCTTTTGGGTGGGTTCAAACGCCCCGACCCGCGTTGCGGGGCGGTGTTTCCCCGGAGTGGGATCGCGGTGCGATACCACTCCTTTATCCCGCTATACTTTCGACCACTGGGTTCAGCGCGGAGCCCGCGCGGGCATATAACGAGCGGGGTTTCATCGCCGTTCTCAACTGCCGCGACAAAGCCCTCACAGCGCGTTCAAAGGCTTCGCGGGTGTACGGCTCCCACCCCAGCCGTGAAAACGTCACAAACGGCGCGACAGGGGCACACAGGTTGGTCACGAGGGTCAGCGGGCGGGCGCGGTCAGTTGAAAGCCATCCTGTGGTGATGCTGTTCAGCCTGTATCTCGCAATCGAGGGCTTCCATCTCGGTCATCAGTTCCGCCGCCGCGTTGACGGCTCCGTGCTTCACATAGTTGTTGTAGGTCCGTGTCATACGGGCAAGCCGGCGCTCCATGCCGTCGATGGCTTCGTCTGCCATTTGGCGCGTTTCCTCAAATGAACGGCTCATTCGGCCGCCTCCTGCCCCTGGGTTCTTGCATGGCCTATGGGTGCGGGAGCGGAAGACGAAGGGGGCCGGCTGGGGCGTGTGGGCGGCGTTTGTGCCGGGCTCATCTGGCTTTCGATATATTCCCGCGTGGACGCCGGGACGTACTTTTCGTAGAGCTTCTGCAGGACTTCGTCCATCTCGCTCTGCAGATCGGCGTTCTTTTTCCCCGCGTAAAACTGCAGGGCCTTGAGTTTTTGCTGCTCGAATGTGATGGTGATCGTGGCTGTTTTCATGTGCGCGATCCTCCTTTTCGTTTTGTTTTACAAGCCGCTGTGGTAGCAGCCGTAGCATTCTTGCCCGTCCGGTTCGTCGTTTGATTCGAGGTCTTTGTACTCGTCAAACAGGGAGAGCTGCATCCGATCCATCCGTATGAAATCTTCCCATGTCCAATCCCTTCCGAGCCCCTTGACCGAGCGCAGATGCGATTTGGCCAGCTTCTCGATCTCGACGGCGCGCCTGTATAAATCCGGATACCGCTTGCTGAGTTCGCGCACCTCATGTTTCCTGGAGGCGGGGCAAAAAAAGCAGGCGGACTTGACCGGCACAGGCAGACCTTCGCCCCTGATGACGTCCTCACAGCCCCTGCGGTCGATGCCCCAATCGATGAGGGCGTAGGCTTTTTTAGACTTTTTATCTTGCATATCATGTTGTAAAGCATTTTGACGCCGGCGAACCTCGCCGGCGTCAAAACCGATAAACTTGGTGATCTTATCACCCGATTTCCATATACCCATCGCGCCGGGAACGTGGTTCAGGTACTTGTCCTGTATCGAGATTTTGTGCTTCAGCGAACAGCGTTTGAAGCCGTAAGCGAGGGACGGCAGGGTTTCAGACCGCAGACATTCTTCTTCGAGGGTCAGCCGTTCGCCGTTCTTGTCGGTGTACGCAACGGTCATTATTTCAGGCATCCCGCGCTTGGTCAGCCAGTTATTCATAGTAGAGATATACTCATAGGTGTCGGGCTTTTCGCCGTCCGTGTCCGCGAAGAGGATCAGGTCGGCGGGGATGCCGCGCTTGTACATTTCGATTAAAAGGGCGGTGCTGTTGACCCCGGCCCCGTAAGAGACGATGTTCATTAGCACCTCCGTCACATGGTGGGTCCCATCATGTTTTCGGCGCGGATATGATCGGCCGCCGCCTGGTCGAAATCCGATAGCGCCTGTGCGTCGACGCCTGTCAGCACGATCTCCGTGCCATAGGCGCCGGGCCGGATTTCGCTCACCGAAGCGTTCAATAGCCCGGCGTAATCCTCCCGGCCTTCGGCGGTCAGCATCTCGAAATGACTGGCGGAAACGAAACCCACGTCGACCGTGTCATGCACCATATACACGTTCTCCATATCGCCCAGCAGAAGAACATCCCGCAGTTTCAGGCCGCTTGCCATGCCCTGCGTTTGATCGGTTTTTGGCGTGACCACCAGGTAATCATCCACGGCTTCGACGCTGCCGACGCCGGGGTGTTTTTGCAGGGCGCTGTAAAACATACGGGCGATCTCGCTGTCGTCGTTGACGGCGTCCGCGCCGGCATATTCCGCAACATCACCCAGCCAAATGAGACGCTCCCCGGATTCCGGGTCGGTCGGGTAATGCCTCATAAAACCGTCAGCGATCCGCTCCATCTCGCGCTCAATATAATCCCTGGCGTGGGACACATAAGCGCCGTATCGGATGCTGTCGTAGCCCTCGGCGTTGATTAGGATGCCGTCGCTGCCGCCCTCGTCCAGCACCAGCAGGCAATGGTTGATTCCGTTCTTTTCAGACATCAGGTCGCGGTTCTCTTTTATAAACCTGTAATCCACATTCGGGTCATAGGCAATGGAAACAAATTCGTCGTGCGGTTTCAGTATGATCTTCTCGATCTGGCAGGCCGGGGGCCGCAGGTCGGTCGGTTTGTGGATCAGGTTCGCTTGTATTTTCAGCATATTTCTGCTCCTTCCTTATGGCAAATATGAGCGCGGGTTTTGTTTTTCTCCGTTAATAATGATCTCGAAGTGCAGATGGTTACCGGTCGAACGGCCGGTGGAGCCCACCTCCGCGATGACGTCCCCGGCGCCGACCTCCTGCCCCTCGTAGACGAGGATTTTGGAACAGTGGGCATACAGAGTGGCAAAGTTACCGCCGTGGTCGATCATCACATGGTATCCGTAGCCGGTGCTGGAGAAGCGAACAAGGCAGACCGTGCCGCGGAGCGCCGCGCGGATCGACGTTCCTTTTTTCGCCCCCAGGTCGACGCCGCCGTGGAACTTTATCTCCTTTGTGATCGGGTCGTTACGGTTGCCGAACTCGGAGGTCACCATGTCCCGCCAGTCCGCTCCCAGCGGCGAACAGAACCCGTCCGCGCCGATGAAGGGAGCGGAGGAGAGGGGCAGGCGGGAGATCCAATCGTCGAACTCGTTCCCGTATGTCGGGGCGTTCGGCCCGTATAAGACATACCGGTACACCTCGGCGGCGTTGTTCCGGTCCTCCGCCGTGATCTTCCTGCCGAGGGCTGTTTCGAGGTTGGAATAAATCTCCGGCAGGCTGGTCAGCGGGATGCTGACGGTATATTTTTCAATAACGATTACGGTGACGGGCTCGTCGTCCCCGTCCCCGGTTACGATCTCCACCTCGCGCTCCCGTTCCTCGTACCGCACGAAGCAGTCGGCGAACACCCGGCCGTCAGCCGAGCCCCCGGAGCCGAAAAACAGAGTAAAATAAATGGATTTCACCCGTATGGCGTCCACCTGCCCGTCCTCCGCCATGCCGCCCAACTCCGCGATGGCGGCGTCCAGCCCGGCGAAACCCTGTTGCATGGACTCCACGTTCAGGCGGAACTCGGCGGGGGTGTTTGAGGGCATATATCCTCCGTTGAAGCACAGATCCACCGTGTTGGCGTTGTGCGTGGACGCGCCGGTAAACAGCGAGGCGATGGCGGCGATGATGATGATCAGCGGCGAGAGGATCGCCACGATGATCCAGCCGACCGCCTTGCGGGTCTTTTCGTTTGTGAGTACGGCGGCGGCCGCTTTTGCCGCCATGATGATGGTCGTCGGTTCAGGCATTTATCATCACCGCCATTTCATATCGAACAGACTGTGCTGTCCATATTCCTGATCGTTTTCCATTTCGGCGGCAAGCGCCACCATTTCCTGCTGCATGATTTCCCCGGTCCGCTCCACGGCGGCGTCGAGAACGGCTGGGTCGAAGCCCGCGCTTTTGTAGCCCTCGGCGATCACGTCCAGATAATACTGCGAGGGGTATCCCGCGTCATGCCCCGGCGTCATCACATAAACCATCGCGGAGACGGCTTTTCCGTCCAGCTCAATGTCCATCATCCGCTTGGTATAAAGGTTCGGGAACCCCTCGTAACGGTCGAGGGCGATCTCGTCCTTTGGCTTTATGTCCCATACCAGCACGGGGACAGCGGAACCGGCTCTCGGCTCCACCGTCGCCACGCCCCCGCGCTTCCAGCCGCGGAACAACAGCTCATGATCCCGCAGCATGGCGGTCCCCACAGTCTTTGCAGACGGGCAGCGGAGCGCCATCTGAGGCAGGTTCAAATTGCTGCCATAGGCGATATATAATCGTTTTTTACTCATTCTTTTTGATCCCTCCTACATGGTCATTCTCATGGAAACACCCGGCGTTTCCTCCGGTTCATCGGTCTGCTCCGGCTCTTGACCGTCAGTCCGGACAGCGGAGGCGGCCTCGGCGCGAACCGGTTCAACCGGCGCCTCCTGCATGGCTTTTTCTCTTTTCTGCCTGATCCGTTCCTTTTGCGCGATGGCCTGCGCCGGGTCCTTCCACGCGATGCACCCGTCCAGATGCTCCAGCAGGTGCCCGCGCGCCGTTTTGAACTCGTCCCCGATCATGCCGAGCCGCAGGAGCCAGGTGCGGAATGTGTATTTCTCGTTGCTGCTCTGCGTCCTGGCGCGGCTGGCGCCGGTCTGATTGAGGGCCTGCGCGGTGATGGCGAGGGAGAGCTGGATATACGCTTTGATCTTGCCGGCGTGATTGATGTCGCTGTTGAACAGCCGGAACTCGACCGTGCCGTGTTTGGGTATGCTGGCGAGGTTCAGGCAGTGGTACCGTTCCTGGCTCGGGGCGCGGCCGTTGCCGTCCCAGATGTGCATCACCGCTTCTCGCGTCCGGGGCCTCACGCGGTTGATCTCATCGATGAACCGGGGGTCGGCTTTCGCGCAATAGGATTGCCGATCCACCTGTACCCGCAGAGCCTTATAAATCAGATCCTCTTTGGACGCCATGATATTGATGAGATTCTTCATGTGAACAGCCTCGAAAGCCGAGGCGTCCACATGAATGTGGATGCCGCATTTGTGGTTGGCGAACGCCCCGGCGCCGCGGAGCCGGCGCACCAGCTCCTGTATGTCCGGGATGTCGTCATAGCCGCAGATGGGGCTGACCAGCTCCACCCTGTACTCCTGGCCGGCGCTGACGATCCGGCGCCCTTCCTTCTTCTGCGCTTCGATACTCGCGTCCGAGACAAACCGCCATGTGCGGTTCTGACTGTCCGGCACATTGTATGCGTCCAGGCCGTAATGCCGCGAATCGCGGGAGCTTGTGCCGAAATATTCGGCGGCGACCTGCGCGGCCCGATGCCTGGTGATCCCCGTAAACTCTACCTCGATGCCGTACCGCTGATCCTTCATATCCATCCGTTATCGCCCGCCCGCCTTTCCGAACAGCTTCTCCTTGTGGGCCGGGGCGTGGACGGCGAGGTAGTACCGTTCGTTGCCGCATTTGTACAGGCACACGCCCCGCTGGGGGTAACGGATCAGGTTGTATTCCGATTCCTCGAGCTGGAGGCTGTCCATATAGAACCGCTTGTCGATGTTGCCGGCGTTGAACAGGAAAGCGTGGGTGGGGATGGAAAACAGGGGCTTTGTCAGCTCGCGGATGCCGTCCACGTTGAAGTCCTCGAGGTTCTGGCTGGCGAGGATCATGGCCGAGTCCTTTTTGCGGACGCGCTTCATACAGCTTCGGATATATTCGATGACCACAAGGTGGTTGCCGCTGCCCCCGCCGCTGTTGTTGGTCAGAAACAGGTACAGCTCGTCGATGCTGGCCACGGTATTGCCCTCGGTCAGCAGCTTGTCCGACATATACGACAGCACGTTGAACAGCATGGCGTTTTTCACGTTCCGGCTGGCCTGCAGCAGACCTTTGACGCCGAACCCGACAAACCGGGAGCCGGTGATGTTGGTGTGCCCGTTGAAGAACTTAGACTCAGCTCCCACACACATGGAGTTGAGCCCCAGCAGTATCTCCTGCAGGAGCTCGGCGGTGTAGAGCTGCCGTTTACCCTCGTCGTGGGTCTTGTACTCGTCCTCGATCAGCGCGTACAGGTCGGACAGGATGGGGTAATCCTCCGGCTTCATCCGGCCGAAATCGCTCTTGTCGCTGACGCCCCATTTGGCATACAGCTTCTGCACCATGATCTCGATCACGTCGATGTGCCGGTCGGCGAAATCCTTGTAGCTGCGAAAAAAGTCCTTGAGAAAGCTGATGTGCTGGCTGAGTTTGGTGGTCTGCCTGAACGCCTGGGGCGCGTCAAAGTCGTTGGGGCTGCCCGTTTCATCCCAGGTTTTCGGTTCGAGGGGGTTGATGCGGTATTCGCCGCTCATCAGGTCGATAAAACAGCCGAAGCTCTCGCACAGGTCGACATATTCGTGCTCGGGATCGAGACAGATTACGGATTTTCCTGATTCGAGAATGTTCAATAAACACAGCTTGAGGAGGTAGCTTTTCCCCTGGCCGCTGTTGCCCAGGATCAGGATCGACCCGTTGGTCTTGTCGTCGTCGCGGCGGTCGAAGTCCACGATGATGTTGGAGCCGAACTTGTCCCGCCCGATGTAGAACCCGCCCGGATCGGTCTTGCCCGAGTAGTTGAACGGGTACAGGTTAGCCACAGAGCTTGCCGGGAGTACACGTTCAAATTGCGTGCCGAACACGTTGCGGCCGGAGGGCATCACGCATACAAATCCCTGCTGCTGGCGCAGCATCAGGCGGTCGACGTTGAGCTTTGAGCGTACCAGCTCGGTCAGCACCTCAGTCTGGAGGAGTTTGAGCTGATCATAGTCGTGGGCAGTCAGCTCGATAAACACAGCGCAGTGCAGGAGGGGTTCGCGGTTGCGGTGCATACCGGCCACCAGCGCCGCCACGTCCTGCAGGTTGCTCTCGGCCATGACGGTCTGCTGTAGGTCGTTGGTGTTGGACCGGCTCATGCGGTTTTTGTTGGCGGCGTTGTGGATGATGCGCTTTTCCTCGGCGGGGGTGACCTGCCGGGTGTACAGCCGCAGGGTGATGCCGTCCTTCTCGCCGAGGTGACGCAGGATTGCCTGTTCGCTTGTGGACGTCGGGTACTCGCGCAGGGCCCACACGCAGCGGAATGTGTTGCCGCAGATGTAGTGGTCGGTGTTGAACTTCAGGATCGAGGGCGCGATCATATCGAGGAAGGTCTTTATTTTGACGTTCCCCATGTCCGCCACGCCTGTTTTTTCTCTGTTTTTTGTCACTTTCTTGCCTCCTGTTCGGAGCCGCCAGGAGACAATGAGAGCCTATATCATAAACACAGCACGGCCGTTTTCACCTCCTGACGGCCGTGTTTATTTATGGGATTGCTGTTGTTATGCGATTCCTTATTCGTTCAGGATGATCCACCGCTCACCGTCGAAATCCTCGAACCGTTCGGTGGTGACGTTCTGCTCGAAGTAGACGCCGAGGAGCCGTTTGATATCGGTTTCGTCCGCGCGCTTCACGATGAAGCCCTGATCCTTGAGGCTCCTTTCGATCCGGGACAGGTAGGGGAATATTTCAGTTTCCTTTTCGTTCTTTAGCCGTATAATGATCAGGAACTCGCGGGAAGTCGCCATCTGCACCTGTATGCGGTCGAGATGCGTGAGGTCCTGCTCCAGCAGCTTTCGGATGGCGGGGTTGTCCTCATGTTCCATCCGGACGCGGATATTCTGCTTATTGCCCTCGAAGTTTTCACGGCTGTTCAGGCACAGCATCTCGATCTCAGCCAGCCCCTTGAGTACGGTCATCAGCGCGTAAATGCGCGCGCTGACGCTGGCCTCCGACAGGGTGGAGAGGTTTGTCGGCTTGATATGAAAAAAGACCAGCTCTCCGTGAGCGGTCTGCAGGCAGTAATCTTTTATGCCGCCGATACCCATAAACTGCCGGGTGGATTCCCGGTCACGGGCGGCGGCGTTCGCTTTTTTATTACTCATGTTCTTTCCAACCTCCAGTCGTATTGCTGTTTTTTGGTGATAAAAAAGGCGCAGGCATACCTGATAAAATCCAGTATGCTGGTATCGTCGAAGCGGATGGATAAAAAGCCATAGGCCGCCGTCACGACGATGGGCAGGATCAGGCCGAGCTGCGCCATCGCAAACACAGAGAGGAGGGCGCCGGCACCGATGACGCCGATGTCCCGCAGCGCCCACAGCCACAAGGTGGCTTTAGCCCGCAGGTTATCAGGGTAAATATACATATCTCATCCCCCTACATTTTTTGTTCCATAAGCGGCTCTGTGTTCATCCACGGGTCCACGAGGGTGGCTTCGTATCCCAGCCAGTTTATATCATCCCCGCCGATTTCGATGTAGCCGCTTTCCGGGATTTCCAGCGGATGATTGAAGATGATCGAGCCGTAAAAATCCACACTGACCGATTCTTCTATTGCGCCGGGATCGCACGATTCATTTTCGCGTATGGCATAAACATGGAAACCTTCGGGGATTGTGGATTTGTCAAGCCGCTGTCCCTGACATATGAGGGCGTATTCGCCTTTGTATTCGATGGCGTCAAATTCTGTTGCCGCCGCGTTCACATTACGCATCTGTATCCTCCTGTTCGTTATACATTTGATTCAAAAAATACGCGATCCCGCGCATCACAAACTCCACACATGGGATCGCCACGCTGTTGCCCAGCGCCTTATATCTGGAACTGTCCGAACCTCCGGCTATGTCTGTCCAGCCATCGGGGAAGCCCTGGAGCCGTTCGCATTCCATCGGGGTCAGGCGCCGGATCAGGTTGCGTTTTTCCACGACGCATTTGTCCTCGCTGACGAATTGGTTGTTGACTCCTTTGTGATCGCTGTACCCAATGGTTCCGACAGTTTGCTGATATGACTCGCACACGAGGTCGGTCGCGTCCTTATACTGCCGGGCCGCCTGGGTGGAAACTACATCATTTTCCTCGTACTGATCGCTGCGCTGCTGGGAGAACACGGCGTGCCGGTCGGCGGTGTTGAGCGTATAGCTGATGTCCGGCTGGTAGCCGAAACCGTTGCCGCCGTTGTGCGTTTCCCGGTCGATGATGTTGCCGGCGATGCAGTAACTCTCCGCCTGATCGGACACCAGCGGCACGTTATTGCCCCCGGTTCCGTAGCGTGCGGACATAGTCGGCGCCACCTCATGTGGGCCGGTGTATCTGGAGTCGATTCCGTGGTTCTCGAACAGCACAGGCTGGTTGTTGCCGGAGGTTCCGGCCGCCGCGGTGATAGCGGGACATAAGTCCTCGCACAGTTCGGCGCCTCCTTGCTGGCTGCCCAGCACAAGGGGCGGGTGCCCGTCCATTTGCGCCCGCAGCGTTCCGCACACGTCTTCATATAAATCCATCCGCTGGCCGCCCTGGTCGTTGAGGCACAGGACGGAGGGCACCATGTTGGTTCCGCTGGACGAGCCTTTGAGGGTCGGGGCGCATTCCTCCTGGTAGCCGATGTTTCCCGCAGTTGGAGCCGCGCCCGCGCAAAAACCCGCGGTTAAAACACACGGGTATCCCTGCCCGGCCTGCCCGCCGCCCGACGTCAGCGATGTGTGTTTGTCCGGCGTCAGGATACACTCGCCGTTTCCTTTTGTTACGACGCCTGTGGCGAACAGCAGCCCCGCGGGGTTCCTGCCGCCGCCACCGTCGGCCCCGCAAACAGCCGGAGCTTTTCCCTCCGGCGTGAACACCCGGCTTTGCTGGGTATCCCAGGGAGTGAGGCAGTTTTCGGACGAAACAAACACGCCATGCGAATGGGCTTCCTGTAATGTGAACGCCGGATCGCCGTCCTTGCCGATGCCGAAACCGGTGCCTTCTCCCAAGGATTTGTGCCAGGTGGCGATCTGCGTGTTCACCGGCACAGCCACAAAGGTCTGCTGTTTCATGCCGGGTTGGGCCTGCAGCGCGCCGGCGCTGTCGCCGAGGTCGCGCACTTCATCGCGCTGGTTGGCGGCGAACGCCACCGCCTGTTTTCTTTCTGTCTTTATTCCGTTATTTCCGCCTGCACCTCCAGCGCCTGACGGAGCTGCGGGGGCAGTTCCTTGCCGCGCGCCTGGGCACGGCGCAGTATCCCTAAACAGGCCGTCCTGCTTAAATAGTATTTTTGGGGCACTGTGCCCTGCAAAATCCGCGACAAGGAAGATTCTTTTGCGTCGTTGGGCGACGCCCCAGTATTGAGCGTCCAATACACGCCAAGCGACGGAGAATTGCTCTCCCAATATGGCCCCAGCAGGTTTCCATACCCCTCCCGGAGGTCGAGGCACTGATACTCCGCCGTCCGCAATTCGGCAGGTTTCTTCGAGGACCGCACGGAAATCCTCGCCGTATGGTTCCCCGCTGCTGAAAGCTCCGGGGACATTTTCCCAGCACATATATCGAGGTCGAACAGCGTGAGCTGTTCTTCCACTTTGCTCATCTGTCCACCTCATTTCTTTGATGATCCTGATCTGTTCCATGAACAGCCCGCTTCGTTCTCCGGCGAGTCCGGCGCGCTGGCCTGCCACGGACAAATCCTGACAAGGGCTGCCGCCCGTGATGATATCCACAGGCGGCAGCTTGGCGCCGTCCAGTTTCGTGATATCCCCGAAGTGGCGCATCTCCGGGAACCATATTCTTGTGACTTCGATGGGGAATGCTTCGATCTCGCTTGCCCACAGGGGCATGATCCCGTTGCGTAACGCCGCGAGGGGAAAGCCTCCGATCCCATCGAAGAGGCTCCCCATCGTCGGCATCAGCGCATCACCATCTCCATTCCTCCCGATGGGGAGACGGCCATGTCCTGGAGCATTTCGCTCCCCATAAGGATTTCAATCGTGCCTACGCCGCGCACAGGGATGCCGAGCCTGTCGGCTTCGGCGATCTCCGCCGCCATACCGGGGCTGATCCGTTCCCCGCACACCCACAGTTCGTCGGCGTGTTCCAGGAGCCGGTAACCGAGCTCCAGCCCGATCTCACGCTGGGCGGGGTCGGCGTCGTCCAGCATCCGCGTGTACAGCAGATGGGGCGCAACCGGCGTGTGCCCCTGGGTGATGCAATACCGGCAGGCGTCGATGGCGAACGCGGTGTTGCGTTCTATGTCCCCGGCGTAGGGGGACGCTATATAAATCAATTTGTTATTTGTCATTTCGGCACCGCCTGTACAATGGTTTTTGTCATGTTTACCGCCGCCTGCGCCGTGTAGACCGCGCTCATGATGTTGGCCCTGGTCGACGTTTCGAGGCCGAACGCGCCGGCGATCCTGGGCACCTCTCCCGCGGAGAGCATCAGGCCGAGCCCCAGGATGGGGTGCTGCGGTATAACCAGCAGCCCAATCGTGAGGAAGGTCGCCTGCAGGAAGGCGGTCAGGCACAGCCCGATCACCTGCTTCATCCATTGCGTGAACCCGTCGATATAACCCCTGGGTACGCTGAACATATACAGGCTTCCGACAGCGATCTGCACCAGCAGGATGCCACCGCGCTTCAGGTTCCCGAAGAACACCTTGATGATCGCGTACCCCATCATGATCACCACAAACAGCATGGTGAGCGGGTTATATGAGCTGACAAACTTGATTTGAAAATTGGTTATGGAGTCGAGGATGTTCGCCGCCAGCCCGTTGATGTCGCCCAGCCCGGTCAGGCCGCTGGTCAGGGTGCCCTGCAGGTTGACGGCCAGCTTGTACAGCTCGACCGGCAGGATGGTGAACAGGGAAACCGCCATAAAGCCTTTGAGGGCGTTGAGCGCCAGATCCTTGACGTTTCCGCGCCCGGACTGGCGTTCGATGCCGAACTCAAAGAGCGACACGACCAGCCCCACGACGAACAGCGCCCAGCCGAGGTAACGGAAAAACAGGACGACCCCCTGCACGGGCGCCAGCGTGAACAGGTCGGCGCCCATGTTGCCCATTTCGGAGAAAAAGTTGCCTAAAAAGCCGACCGCCTGGGCGTATACCCAATCAAAGATACTGTCCATTATTCCGTTGAATAAGAAATCAAAAACAAACAATTGGTGAACTCACCCCTTTCCGGGGGCGCGGAGGCACAAAAAAAGAGGCGCGGCCTCATTCTTTCGTGGCCGCGCCCCTCGTATTAACTTAACGCTCCGGCCGTCACAGCCGCAGTTCATTGACCCATTCGCTGCCGGACGCTTTGAGGCACTCCGCGTACCTCGCGTCCATCGTGTCCGCGAGGACTTTGGTATTGCCCCGCGTCGCTTCGCCGGTCATCTCGGATATCAGCATATCTTTCAGCATATACTCGATCTCGTTTGCGTTGTCAGCGCACATGGGGACGCTGAATCCGACGCCGTTTATCACAAGTTCGATGCTGTCCTTATCGGCGCTGTCGGCGAGGCTTTTGACGATCCGTGTTATCCCTTCGTTATCAAAACCTACCCGCATAATATCCTCCCTATATCCCGATGATTCCCCAGATATACAGGGGGGCGGTCAGGGTAAATACCAGGCAGGCGAACAGGATCGCGGGTCCGCTCCACTCGAACTGCCCATGTTTTTTGTAATCGAAATAAGCCATAGCGAGTTTGCCGAAGAAGAAAACAGCCAGGATTAGGTCGATCACGGGGAACACCACTTTATCGACCACCTGCTTGACCTGCTTGGATGCGTCCGACCAGGTCTTTTCGACCGCGCCGGCCACATCGCCGGTTCCGGCCGCGAACGCGGTCACGCTTAACAGGCTGGTAAGGACGAGGATGATGCCGAGGGCGCAGAGGACTTTCTTGTACTTTTTCATGAAATTGCCACCTTTCTTGTTTTGAAAATGATAAACCGCGGGAGATCAATTTCCCGCGGTTTCGGTCTTTTTTTTCTGCTTTTATCAGGGTTTAAGGGGCGCGACGTGCCAGTCGTCCCACAGCGATCCGCTGATGGTCAGGCTGTCGGTCAGGTTCATGGAAAGCATCCCCGCGGGCGTCCATGCGTCGATCAGCCAGGTGTTGACGGTGTACGGTCCGTCCGGCATCCATATCGGGGTGAAATGCGTGCGGTTCCGGTAGGTTGAGTAGACGTTAGGTCTGAACTGGAACTGCGCGTAATATCCGCCGCTTGTCCGATCCAGGAGCCGCCAGAACCGCTCATACCCGAACTCGGGGAAATAGCTGACGGCGTTCTGCGCCGGGGTGACCGCGGTGCTTTGGGTGGAGCTGACGTTGGCCGTGACGGTTTGATTGATCCCGTATCCGCTTTTCATGGTCCGTCCGCTGGCTGTGGGGTTGTGGTCGTCGGTTTTGATGGTCATCGAGGCGGACAGGCCGGCGCTGTAGCGGTCAAAGTCGAATTTCCACCAGCCCTCGTCCACCCATTTGCCGTGATCCTCCCACCATCCCTCGTCCACACTGTAACTGCCGCCGCCCGAATGCGTGTTGCCATCGGCGTCTGTATATTCCCATGAATCGTCATAGGTTACCCAATTTGAAATCCATACCCAATTGGGGTGCCATACCCACCACGGGAACCACCAGGGCCGCCACACGCCCCAGCTCGCCGAGGTGTTCTGCGGCCGGCCGGGTACGCCGGCGTAAGTGAACGAGTCGTTGCGGTCGTCGGCCACCGGGTTGGGGGGCGGGTTCTTGTCGAGGTCTATGATCTTCACGTTGATGGTTCCTGTCGCCGAGCCTGGGCCGGATACGCTCACGTTGATGGTCATGTCCCGCGGGGTGGACGGGGTCGTCCAACGCACCCAGGCGAGCTGGGAGTCGCCGTCAGGGTAGAACACGTTGCCGACGTTATATGCCGTGCCTTCTATAATAAAGGTCACTCTGGCGGGGTTGTCGGGGTCGGACTGGCCGCCGCTGACCATGACCGAGGTGATCACTTCGGTGTTCACCCGGTATTCGTAGTCGTAGGCGTCCAGCTTGAGTTCCTCCGGCAGTTCCTCGAACCGGACGATGCCGATCCCCAGCGAGGACTTGATGTCGGCGTTGGTAGCCGCGGCGGTCGTGCTGCCCGGCCACGCCGGGTATCCCAGGTCGGAATACTCGAGGAACATGGCCAGAGGCAGGTTTTTATGGGAGAGGGATTGCATTTTGCTCCGCAGCAGACCGCTGACCGCTTCATCATACATGGCGGCTTCGGTCGCGGTCATGCCCACGTCCACGCCCTCAAACTTAAAGTAGGCGATAGGCTCGAGCAATAGCTTGTAATCGCCGCCGACAAGGATGTCAAAGTTCATACCGGTTAAATTTGCTATTGAACGGATTACCTGCTCATCAGTAAAATAACTACGAATGGCTTCAATATTGTTTCCACCGGTGCCGGATGGGATAATGCGAGGCATTGTTTGGCTTGGTTTTATACACACATATCCGCCTTGTATGGGTGAGAGGCCGGTTCCGTTGCCATATTGTATCTTGCTGACCTTTCCAAAGTGATAAATTTCGGTGGATGGGTTCTTGCTGGTCAGGTCTATCGGGGTAGTGACAACGGCGTGGTCGCTCGAGCGCACCACGGTGACGCGGACGCCCTCGTTGCCGGTGTTCCAGTAGTTTGTCGAGGTGCCGCTTCCCATTTCACCGCCCCCCGAATCGATGTTGGGGTCGCCGACGCCCTCGTCAGCGTAAGCGGACAGCGAGGTCGTCACGCATAAAAGCAGAGCCAGCAACGCGCTGATGATCCGTTTTCGTTTCATGCCTTTTCCTTTCCGGCAAACAAAAAAAGCACGGCGTCTGCCATGCTTTTTCGGAGCCTGTATTTGATGTTAGCCCATGATGCCTATCTTGTTGCCGTTTTCGTACATATCGTCTGCTGGTATAACCTTGTTTTCGCCCCCATTCGGGACGTTGTCAAAACCGGGGAGTCCGCCCGACGAGCCGCCGCTGTTGCCATTATTACTGCCGCCGTTACCGGACGGCTTTTCCGTGGGGGGCGGGGGCGTTACGGGCGTGTCGGTGGGTTTGTTGTCCTTATCTTTGAGTTCGTCCTGGAGCGGCGTGTCCACCTTTACGCCATCGGGCGTTTTGTTCGGGTCGCCCAGCGCCGCTTCATCGTATTCCGGTTTCACCGGATCGGACTGGATGGTCTGCTCGGTTCCTGTGAACACCGCGCCGCTTTCGGCGTTGTTGTCTGTGGGGATGGTTTTGTCCGGTTTCACCACGACGGGGACGGTGATATCGTCCTTGTTATCTTTGACGGCGTCTGTGCCGGCGTCCACAACGACGCCGCCGCTGCCGACTTCAGTCTTGAGCGCCGGATCGTCCTGCACGGGGTCCCGTCCGAAACGGTTCCCGATCACTCCTATCATCACGGCGCATATCACAAGGCATCCCGCCACGAGAAGCCATTTTTTTGTCCTGTTTTTCATAGGGGTTCCTCCATTCCTGTTTTGGTTTCGAGCATCTTATTCTCTCGCTCCAATCGTTTCATCTCCACCAAAACGACTTTTGCGGCTTTGTCCTGATCTTGCCAAGCTCTGCCGAGGTCACGATAGGTTCCTTTTGAAACAAGTGTCAGAATCCGTTTCGCTTCCTTCAATTCCATTATGGCATATCTCCTATCGTGATTTGAGGCTCACCCTGCCATAAACGATGGATTTTGTCAAGCCTTTTTCGTAAATATTTTATCATAAAAGATAAAAAGTTACAATTCAAAACTTGGGGGTGTAGCCCGCTTTGGTTTTTACGGTGATCCGCATGGGCGGCAGCAGCTTCCCTCCGAACGACACCGGCACCTCCAGTTGTATGGCGCAGTCGGCTTCAAAGCGTTCGGAGGCCGAGTCGCTTCGGGCGTATGGCGCGTTCTTTATAACCACCGACAGCCCCCACACCCGGAACTCGTTCCCTCCGTCAGAGTATTGCTTTTCGTAGTAGCCGCCGCTCCGGGTAAGTCCGAGGACATTGCCCAGCCGCGTGTAAATGTCGCCGTAGTCAAGGCTCTCGTAGAAACCTCCCGCCATCGGCTGGTAGGCGCCGGAGTATCCCTCCCGCGCGCCCTGGTAGACGTTGTCGTAGTTCTCGGTCACCGTGGCGATCACCGAACTCTGCACCGCGTCCCGCACGCCTTTTGCGATGATCAGGAGCCGCAAATATTCGGAGATACCGGCAAAAATGATGATCAGCGCGAGGGTGATGGCGATGATCAGCGGGAACGTGGTCCCGCCGCGCCGGTCTTTCAGTATCCGTTTGACTTTATTCAGATTATCCACCGCCTTTCGTCGCGGGCATATAGCCTGCATGATTTATATTGTTTCGTGCGCGGACTGGCTGCGGCGCCTCGCCGCTCATTTCCAGTACACCTCGCTTTTGCCGCTGGCCTCCGCGCGCAGGGTGATGGGGAAACTCCCGAATCCCCCGAACAGCCCTATATTCATTCTTATCGTGAGGGTCACCGTGATTTCTTCGTTGAGCTGTATCCGGCCTGACCTCAACCATGATATCGCCGGGTCTATGCCCAGCTTCTCGCGCAGGAGCTGTTCGCGGCGGCCGGTTTCGGTTCCTACACGACCGGCAATCTCGGCTTCGCGGCACAGCTCGGAGGCGAAGGTGTTGAGCTGCTGTTTGACGATGAATACCGGCAGCACCCGCACGGCCAGCGCGATCACCAGCATGGCGCACAGCACCAGGACCGCCACGTCGATATATCCCTCGCCGCGCCGGGATTTCAGAGACCTCAACATAGCTTCATCTCTCCGATCTTCATCGGCTGGTGTTCGGCGTCCAGCTCATGCTTGCCCCATTCGGCAACGTCTTTTTCCGCGATATAGCCGGTTATTGACTTTATATCCGTATCGAGGTCGAAGTCGATGCTGTCAATATACTGATCCCGCAGCACCGCCAGCGGGTTGTCGAACCGCAGCAGGTATCCGAGCGTTTCGGGATCAATGGCAATGCTGCCGTCCATTGTAAGGTCATAGACCTTTTTGGCGGCGGCGATCTCGGCGGCCTGCTCGATCAGGCTGGGCGGGGACTGGCTGTTCAGGAGGCGCATATACGCCTCATAGTTGACCTGCAATTTGCGGCGCAGGAGCTTATTTACTTCGTTTTTGTCCATTCGGTTATCCCTCCTTTTTGTGTGGATTTTCGGGTTATGTCATACGCATACCGCCGCTCTGATCCATCGACGGCGTATAGTTTTTGTCCAGATCATACTCTTGCTCGAGCTCAGGTTCGTTCATAACGGTTTGGAGCGCGTGGTTCATCTCATTGAAATTGTCAGGGGGGCATTGCTCCCTGATCCACATATCGCACATAACCTGCAGCGGGTTGTCAAAACGGAGAAGATGTTCAAGTTTTTCATCGGGATATGCGTAACTGCCGCTGTACAGCTCGTCATAAGCGATGCGGGTGGCGTTGATTTCTTCAGCATACCCGATCATCGTGTCATGATCGAAGTTGTACAATTGATTATGAAAATCAACCAGATTCCTGTCCAGCTTCTCGCGGAGCCGTTCGATGATTTCGTTTCTATCCATACGATTGATCCCTCCTTAAAACAGCCCGCCGAGCGAGGTCACGATCTCAAAGACGATGATGGCGAGATAGGTGAATAGAAAACACATCAGCAGGGCAAATGAAAACCTGCGGATTTTGGGCGGTATCTTCATGGCTTTCGCCTTGAGCCGCTGGAGCTCCATTTGCTTCATATCGTGGGAGAGCATCTGGAAATACACCGCGCCGTCGTCGCCGCGCAGTACGCCGATCAGCCCGCGGACGATATCCGAGAGCAGCGGCGAGTTGATCCTTGACTCGAACCGGGTCAGAGCCGCCTCATAGGAGCCCGAGCGCATATCAGCCGCGAGGACTTCCAGCTCTACGGCGAGGACATCGCCGGCGTTTCGCTTGTAGTTGTCGATGATGCCCAGCACGTCGCGGCTGGCCTTCAGCTCCTGGGTGACGGTCGACACAAACCGCGGCAGTTCCAGCTCTATCGCTTCACGCTTGGCTTTCAGCTTCTTGTCCGCGCCCTGCGTTTCCTTGAAATATGTGAGGATCGCCAGAATCAGCACCATAGGGGCCAGCAGGGGCAGAACGATCAGGCAGGGGACGATCCCCAGCAGGATGCAGCCCGATTTTACTATGGCGTAAGCCATGAACAGCTCCGGGGTCATGTCCAGCCCGGCAGCCGCGAGAGTGTTCGCCATCCGGTGCCGCTTGTACTCGTCCATGCGGATGATTTTGGCGAACTTCACCGCCCATCTCATGATCAGGGCTTCGACAAACCTGGTCTTGACCTTTTTCTGCCGCCCTGCCGCGATCATCGCTTTGAGCGTCGCCAGCTTCGGCAGCTTCAGCAGGTCCGCGAGAATGAAAAAGAGCCCGCCCGCGAGGAGGACTCCGAATAATAACAGCCATATTTGCATTGGTCTACCTCCTGTATTCGATGGGCTGGGTCAGTTTGATCACAAATGCAGTAGTGATAAACAGCACGGCGCCGCATACGGCGAGGATGAGCTGTCCGAGCGTGGTGTGCATCAGTGTGTCGTACCAGCTTCTGTTGAGGAAATACATCAGCGGGATATTGCCTACCAGCAGTACCTGCATGATGATGAATTCCTTTCTCGGCTCGGTGATCAGGTTCTCCAGCTCGCCGTTCACGATCCGCATATCACTGAGCTTCGCCACGATGGGCGTGAGGGTGGTCTTGAGCCCGCGGTCATACTGGCAGGCAACCAGCGCGTCGCACCACTCGCGGAACACGTCGTTGTCGATCTTCATCTTCATGTCCTGCAAGGCCGCCGTCACATCGGGGTCCACCAGACGAATCCTTGCGAGGAAGTCGCGGAAAACCGAGAGGACGGGCGGGTTGAGGTAGCCGACGTTTTCCTCTATGGCGGTCTGGATGTCCTCGCTGCGGAGATAGGCCGTGGTGACGATACTGAGGGCGGTTTCCAGCTCGGCGGCGATGGCTTTCTTGTAGTGGTTCTGCGTCAGCTTGATATACCAGAACGGAATAAACATCATCCCCATTGCCAGCACCGGCACGAGGAACACGTTGCCCAGCATGACGGCGGCCGCGGCCCCCGACACGAAGAGCAGCAGGGACATGGCGCAGACAGCCGGGAACTTCTGCTCCCGCCCGGTCATTTTCAGAATGTTGCGCGCCTCGTCGATCTCCCTGCGGATGAAGGATATCTTCTTTCTTTTGGTGGTTTCGTTGATGTCGTCCTTGAGGCTCCGGGGCTTCGCCGTCAGGCGCCTGAACACCGCGTCCACGATATCCATCGGCGAGAGCCGGAGCAGTAGCATAAAGCCGGCGATCATGCCGGCGCAGGCAATCAATAACAAAATATTCAAAATGGTTCACTCTCCTTTGTACCTGCCAGTCTTTCGAGGATATCGCCCGGCATCCCGTTTTCCAGGAAGCGTTTTTGCAGACCTTTGGATATGGGCGACACCGCCTCATGGCGGCCGCCGATGATATACTTCCCGTCCTCCAGCCTGTTTTCCGTGATATTATACCGGTACAGCGTATTGTATTGACGGCTCCCATCCGGCAGGGTTTCGCACTCCATGATTTCCATGATCTTTCTATCTTTGTTCTCGAGCTGCTTGGCGAACACGATAACGGGAAACGCTTCGCTCACCAAATCCATGAGGGTTTCATCAGCCATGTCGTATTTACGTTTGCACAGCGTGACGATCCTGCGCCATGTGGCCTCGCAGGAGTTGGAGTGGACGGTGGACAGCACCGCGTGGCCTGTCCTGGCGGCTTCCTGCGCCGTGTACGCCTCCGCCGAGCGCATCTCGCCCACGCATATGACGTCGGGGTGGAAGCGCAGGGCCATGTCGAGCAGTATCTCCTGATCGATGTTCTGCTTCTCGTTCTCCGATTCGCGGGTGATGGTGTGGATGACGCTGTTGCTCACGCGGCCGTCCGTTTCCCGGACGAGGTCGAGTTCGCGGCTGCCGTTCTCTATGGTAAAAATGCGCTTGCTCTCGGGTATGGTGGTCAGCAGCCAGCCGGCGATGGTAGTTTTGCCGCTGCCGGTGCTGCCGGCGATACAGATCGATATCCCGTACCGCAAACACTCCGACAGGAAGTCCATCATCTCGCCGGTAGCCGTGCCGCCGTTCACAAAATCCTCTTTTTTCATGCTCTGCGGGTTGACGATACGGATGGACGCCGATATGCCCACGTCCTCGTCCACCAGCGGGGTTTTCAGCACGGCGATGCGGATGTTCTTGGATAGGTGCCCCAGCACGGCGGGGCTGGCGTTGTCCAGTACCATGCCCGAAACGTGGAGCATCCTGCGGATCACGTTGATGGCATGGTCGGGGCTGTCAAAGCGTTCGTCCAGCTTGACGAGCCGGCCGGTGGAATACAGCACCTCCACGTCCCGCCATGAGTTGACGTTGATTTCTTCGATCCCGCTGCCGAAGATGTATTTTGTCAAAAATCCGAACTCCGCCATCTCTGTGTACAGCGCGTCCACCAGCTTCTGGCCGGTCATGCCGGAGACGGATATGCGGTGGTCCTGCACATATTTGGCGATGTACCGCTTGATCTGCGTTTTGGCGTCCTCGCCGCTGCCATCGGTTATTAACGTAGAATACTTGCTCGACACATATTCCTGCACATCGGCAAGCACAGAGGTAAAGTCGCGGCCCTCGTTGTCAGGCGTGAAAAACAGGGAATGAGCCCGCGTCGTGGCGGCGCCGGGTGAGGCCAGCGTTCTGCGGGGGCCGTCATCCTCCGGTTCGGGCTGCGGAGCCGCCGCGGGCTGTTTGTCATACATATCCACATGATGTGGTTGATTAGGGTTAAGTGGTGATACATCGTCTACACACTCCTGCTCATCGGGCGCAATGTCTTGATATTCGTCGGTTTCAGCGGTTTCCACACTCTCCGACACACGATCCTCTACACTTACCGGGCGGTCATTCCCGAACAGCGAGTCGTTCCTTTTCCTGCCTAACAATCGAACACCTCCCCGCAGATACGCTCGATCTCCTTGCGAAACGGGCGGCTGTCCTTCATGGAGAGGTCGGACAGCAGGGTCCCAGCCAGATACTGCGCTTCCAGCTCCGGCGAATGCGGGAGCTGGAACGCCACGCTGCCCAGCACCTGCCCGATATGCTCCCCGGCCTGGTTGGGCCGCAGGTTGGAGGCGGTCTTGTACTGCTTGTCGGCGTCCCACTTGCTGTCGCGCAGCAGGGGGAGCTGGCTGGAGAGGTAGCTGACCGATTTTAGGTCGCAGTTCGCCAGCCGCAGCACGGCGTCGGCCTCCATGAGCGCGATGGCCGACAGGATATCGTTGGCGATATAGCTGCCGCAGTCGATTACCACATAGGGCGCGATTTCGCGCAGGCATCCAATCAGTTCCCGCGCCTGTGTTTCGGCGTAGGGCGGGTAGGTGTACTCGTTTTCGCCTTTCAGCATCCCCAGCATCGTCAGATATGACAGCCTTTTATGGGTGACGCAGTTGTGTTTAACGAGGTTTTCGCTCACATGGGCTGCGGCGAGGACGCTGCCCAGCGACCTTTCACACTCCAGCTCGGAGGGCGGGCAGATGCAGGGCAGCATGGGGGCGGTCATGTCGCACAGCAGCAGGGCCGTATTGCGTTTCCTGTCCGCGAGGTGCTTGGCAATCTTTACGGCCACCGTGGTCTTACCGCTGCCGGGGGAACCCCACACGGCCAGCACGCCGCCCTCGTCACCGGTATCCGGCTCGGCGTCTACACTGCTGTTCCTCGAAAAAATGCCGCCTTTCTTGAAATTGGTGATCATTCTCCCACGCCCCAATCGGAGGAGGGCTCGAAGCCGGCAGTATTTTCATCGTCCTCATCATCTGTTTCATCTTCCGGCTCCGCGCGGTACAGTTCCTCGATGATTTCATCCTGCGCGGCGATGAACAGGGCGGCGTTCTCCGGGTCGCCCCTGTAGACGAGGGACAGGTGGAGTTTGCCCTCCGCTTCCAACATCGCCAACACGCGGCTTTGCTCCACGGTCACCAGCAGGGTCACGGTGGAGGGCAGCTCGCGCTTGTCCTCGTCGTTTCGCGGCTCCCCGGTGTTGGCGTCGTATCCCGAGCTGGCGGTCACGCCGATCACTTCCAAATACCGCAGTTCGGGCGGGATCACGGTCTGTCCCTGTTTCTTATAATCGGCGGCGATCACGCTCACGACGTCGCCGCTTTGCAGTTTGCCCGATAGTCCGATAGCAAAGGTCTTGATGGTTATTGATATGGCCTGCCGGGTGCCGTCAAGGTTGTACAGGTATGCGTTCTCGGCGGCGGGGTTATCCGACAGCTTCGCGGCGAGGATGTAATCCCCCGCGGCAAGGTCGGCGGTTGAATATTTGCCCAGCACGGTGTCGAGGTTGCGGATCACGCCGTCCGGCAAGTTGAAACCGCCCACCTCGACCACCGTGACCATATCGGCCGTGATCAGCTCGCCCGCGCGGATTTCCCGCCTGACGCGCACGATGTCGGTTTTTTGCTGCGCGCTCTTGTTGAACATCGGCACCACGCCGAAACAGATCGCCAGGGATAAAAAGATGCACAGGGCGCCGATCACGGTCCTGTTTTTGAATATACTCATGTAGTTGATTTCCTCCTTTATAACTGCAAAATTAGTAGACACGCGGCTATGAAGCCGATGGAGAGGAACGGCGCCATCGGGAGCGCCGCCTTGTCTTTTTTCCTGTCTTTATCCTTGTGAAATACCCTGATCAGCGCCATCCCCGCGTAAAAGAGGAGCATGGCGGCGAGTCCGATGATCAGCCCGGCGATCCCGCCCTCAATGCCCAGGACGGAGCCGCACGCCGCGGTCAGCTTGATATCCCCGCCGCCGATGCTGTTTTGCTCATACATGGCGGCGATCAGCAGCGGCAGGGCCGCCAGTATCCCGAACAGATTGACGGGGCTGAAGTTAATCAGCCCCGTCAGCGCGATCAGCGCGCATACTGTATTCGGTATGATCCGTTTTCGGATGTCTATGGCCGAAGCCAGGATCAAAAGGGTAATAAAAAACACCGCCTGTATCACAAGCGGCGGCAGGGCCATGATTGCCTGCACCGGCGCGACGGGCAGCGGCGGTGGCATGAAAGGCGGCAGTATGATCTTCATTGACTCATACTCATGTTCATGGTCGGTCCGTCCTGCTCCTGACCGTCCATTTCGGGGCCTTCGTCCATCACGTCGCCCTGGTTCTGTTCCTGGGCGTCCGATTCGGTTTGGGCCTGTCCCTGTATCTGCGCCAGTTGCCGGTCGTATGCGTCCAGCACCGCGCCGGTCAGCCGGTTCCTTGATTCCACGGTGTTGAACGCGCAGGTGTCTTTCCAGCCGTTGCTCTGCCTGTATCGGGGCATCGATACCGACAGCGTGCCGTAGTCGTCCTGCTTGACCCTGAGCCTGTTGACGGTCAGGTCGCCGTAGTCCGCGGAGGCGAACGCGCGGGTGCTGCCGTCCATCTCCAGCGAGGTGATCCTCACGTTGAGCGGGACGGGGTTTTGCTGCTCATCCGGCGCCGGGACCTGCTCATGTTCAGTCGGAACGGCTGGGGCGCCCATGTCGGCTTGCTCCATTGCCGTCCTGACTTCATCCTGCGTCAGCTTGGCGATGAAATCATCCACCATTTCCTGCGGGTGGACGTCGAGCCGGAAATACTCGATATACTGCCCGACGTTCATGTCGAGCGGTTCCTGATCCTGGTCCCGCATGGACGGATCGTCCCGCGGGGTATCCCGGACGGAGGCAGGAGCGGTTTCCCGCCCCTGCTCCTGATCTTTTCTCGGCCTTCCTCTTGGCATTTTATCTACCTCCTGTTTTTATATGACCGCGTCTTTACGGCTGATAATTGAACATTTCCTGGACTTTCTGCACCAGCGTGGGCATGACGGTCGTGTTGAACAAGGCGTAGAGGCCGGCGAGGACGAGGGCGCCGATCACGACGGCGATTAAAATTTTCACCGCCGTATCGACGTAGCCTTCACCGGCGTTGTTCGCCAGCGCGCGCCTTGTAAAGCCGGTTTTGACGCGAAGAGCTCCGAAAATGCCGATAATGACGGCGACCGCGGCCATCATCGCTTTGGCGGGGGTATTGTACCTCATGGCGTCCATGAAGCGGTTGATCAGTTTTTTCATAGGGTTGATTCCTCCGTTTTAATTCATATTTTGGTGGTACTGGCGTTACATCTGCATGACAGGGGCCATGCTTGGCGCCCCCTGCGTGGCGTGGGTGTCCGCTTGCTGCGGGGCGGCTGTGTTTTGGCCGGCTACCTGGCTCTGCGTGAGGGCCTGCCGGTAGGCGTCGGCGACCGCCTGGTTGAACGCTTCGCGGGCCTCTTTGGTGATGGGGTAACAGTAATCCTTGAACATACCGTTCCCGCCCTTGAAACCGGGTGTTGACGCGAACAGCCCCTTGCTGCCCTCCATGATCTTGACGCTGCGGATGGCGAACTGGTCGTTGATGTTGACCGACGCCGTTCCTTTCAAGGTTCCGGCGCCCGGATGCAGAGAGTGGACGCGCACGTCGTACTCTATGGGGAGCGTTTCGCTTGGGGTTTGCGGGGCGGTCCCCGCGCCCGCCTGCAGGCGGGTCTGCTCGAATGCCGACAGCACGGCCTTGTCAAACGTGGCGCGGGATTCTTTCGTGCAGGGAAAGCAGATATCATGGTACTCGCCGTTGCCGTCCTTCCAGCTCGGCATGGACACGAACAGCCCGTTTTGCCCCTCCCGGACGTTGACTCCGCGGATTCCGAACTGTCCGTTCACGGTGACCGAGGCGTTGCCCCT
>Ga0082212_10001795_pt1 | contig 31656 bp, 28 predicted proteins | sample TergutNt197P3_FD_71548 | JGI IMG/M metagenome (GOLD analysis project Ga0082212, IMG submission 71548) | Neocapritermes taracua P3 segment gut microbial communities from Petit-Saut dam, French Guiana - Nt197 P3 | ecosystem: Host-associated > Arthropoda: Insects > Digestive system > Gut ...
TATAATATTAACATCGACACCATTGGATTGAGCGGTGTTCCGCTGCTCATTGTCGGCGATGAAATCTTACGGGAAGACATAGCCGGATTTTTTACCGATAAAGGTATACCGCTTGATTATGAAAACATGGTTGGCGGCGGTACTATGGTGTTCGGCAGTGATTATGTCTCGTTTATTAACTATGGTTTTTCAGCGGTCTCGTTAGGGACATTAGGCGATGAAGTATTTGCAATAATGCACACTGGAAATGATGTGTTAGAGGTGTTGGATATTGCGTATATTGAAATAATTGCCGATGCTGTAACTGAGTTTATTGTTTCGTAGGGTCGGGCTTCCATGCCCGACCGTTTTATATGTTTACCTATCCGCAACAAAAAAGAACCGTCATTAGTGCGGTTCTTTTTGTTGCTTTTCAACTGGATTTATGTTATGATTCAGATGTAAGTGAGGTGCATACAAAATGGAACGTGTTTATGATGTTGCTCAATATATATTCAACGAATACAAGCATATATCCGGTCAAATAATTGACGAAATGAAACTGCAAAAATTGTTGTATTATTCTCAGCGTGAATCTTTTGCAATTTTGGGGAAACCAATGTTTGACGCTGAGTTTGAAGGTTGGCGATATGGCCCTGTGTGCAGGGCTATTAACTCTGTATACACAAAAGAAGGTTTAAGTATTGAGTGCAGTGATATTGCCTTTGATAATGCTTATATTGTTAGGAATGTCATATCTGAATATGGAGTTATTGAGTCATGGGAACTGAGTAAAATGTCACATAGGGAAATCTCATGGAAAAATGCACGATGCGGACTTCGTGATGATGAAAACGGAACGACCATACTCGAACTTTCCGACATTAAAAAAGATTCTGCCAAGATTAGACCATATGACCATTTGTGGGATATGTATTACGATGAGTTTGAAGATGTGGAGAATATGTGCCAATGAGGGGAACAATAGGTGATGTCTGTATATTTACATCGCCCTTCTATGATAACGCAAACAATAGAAATTCATTTAAGAAACGCCCGGCTCTGATAATCGGGATTGCAGATACTGATGATTATAACGTTCTGCCCGTGTCTACGGTCACAAGACGAAAAAACATTGACCCTGTCTATGACATACCCGTTAATCATTTTGCTTATAACAACCTAAATCTAAGTTTTTCATCTTTTATTCGCGTACATAAACAGACAGTTTTTCACGATGGCGCGTTACATAAAGTGTTAAGCAATATGAAATCTCTTTATCCGGAACTGTATTTATCCGTTATTGCCAAGTTAGAGGAGTACAACAAAAAGTTGATAGAAAATACTTTGTAATGCTTATTTTATACCGAAAGACGGGGCATCGCCGCGCCCAATAATAATTAAAACGACCATTCGCCTTTAGATGCCGACTTAACTATCATAACCCCATCGGATGGCCCGAAAAATACCGTCCGCCCAAAATCTTTTCCGGTATCCTCGGCGATAATCGCGATTTTCATCTCAGCAAGCGAAGCCTTTACGGCGATGACATTACGCATTCCTATATTTGAAATAGCCGTGTTTCCGGTTGCCGCGAACATTTTCGCGCCTCCGGCTATTTTTGCCCTCATTCTCGCCCGGTTCGCGCCGAGCTGTTCCATTTTTTTGACAAGGAGAGGTATCGCCGTGTCCGCAAATCGAAACGGCTGAGCGAGCGGCCCGTCTTTTGAAGGGTCGCTCACAGGCAGCATTATGTGAGACAGACCGGCAACCTTGCTCGCGGCATCGTAGAGGCAAATGCCAACGCACGAACCAAGAGCGTAAGTAACCAGTATGTCCGGAACTCTTGCCACATTCAAATCAGCTATTCCGACTTTTATAGTGTTGCTCATACTTCAATTCCGAGTTTAGTCATAATTTTATCAAGCGACTCCATATCGGGGAGCATAAGGATGTTGCAGGGCGCGTTTATCCCTTTACCGCTGAAAGAACCCTCGATATAAATCATCTTGTCCGCGACATTGGCGAAGTAAATCGCAGGTACATTGAGTATTGCGCCGAGCATATCAATGGTTATATCAGGTGTCGAGAGCTTGATTGTCAGCCCGGTCATTGTGGAAATCGCGTTTACATACGAAGCCGCCATGATGCTCGCTATTTCCTTCATCGCGGAATAGTCCATTTCGTCAATCTGCTCGAAACTTTTAATTTCTTTTCCGAAAAGGGCGTTGAGCATCATATGCGCGAACTCTTGGTGCAGCAGAAACATAATCATGCCGTTAACATCGCCGCTCAACATAAGCAGAAGTCCGACTATCATCGCTTCCTCGCCGCCCATATCGTCCGCAACTGTTGAATAATCAAGCGTTTTCGCCACCGGAACGGTAATTCCGATAGGATGCCCAAGCATTTGTGACAGTGCAGTCGCCGCGTTCCCCGAGCCTATGGTGCCAATCTCGCGCATTACATCGATATACATTTCATTAACTTCCATAGCCGCCTCCTTTTCACTATGAACACATTATAACCCATAAAATCCGCAAATGCAATCTTATTTTATTGCCCAAAGCCCCAAAGCGGGATTTTCTATAAAATATATGTCGTTCGGGGGCGGGTTGTACAGCTCTAACGCCTCAGACAGCGGCATATAATTAAATCCCACGCCCTCTATTTTCGCGCGTGAAAGTTTGTCAACCGCGTATGTGACCGAGAATCTGCCATCGGACGAGCCATGTATCAGGTGCGCCGCCGCCGAGAGATTCCGCCGCAAATCCTCGTTGTTTTTTACAAGCTCCAGAACGCGCTCGCGCCCCGCGTATCCGTATTTTCTTATCAGCGCGTCAACCTCAGAATCTTCGCCGAACCGCTTAACGCCGGGGGCTAGAATTATCAGTTCACCGCCGTCAGCCATCGCCATGCGGGTTCTGTAAATGGCCTTGTTGCCGAGCCATGTACTCTTAAACTCCTGCTCATTCAGGTATACAACGCATTTTTTCAGCGGCGCGTCCACAAACGTAATATTCTTTTGCCTGCTCATTTCAGCCGCCCGCCCGAACATTTCTCTGTCCCTGCCGATAAAAAGTCCTTCAAGCTCGCCGCCGTCCGTCACAGTGAGTACATAAAGCAGAGGTATCTGCGAAATAAAATGTTCTTCGGCATAGTCGAAAACCTTGCGGACAGGCGTGTCTGTCTTGCCGAGCGTGCGCTCAATACCATAGAAAGCCCCGAGCATATGGGAGCTGTTTATCATCGAACTGCCGCCAACGCCGACAAAAATATTCTTGCTGTAATTCGCCATTCCCGCGACTTCATGCGGCACGACCTGCCCAATGGATATGATTTGGTCATATGAGGTATCCAAAAGCCTTTTGTTAATCTCGACATCTATCGGCGTTGTGACAAGACCCTCCGACACGGACGCGACATATTCGCCGGGGACTTCGCCCAGTTTAACGACATCACCGCGCCAGTCGTGGTGAATGACCGATGAATAGGGGATTCCCAGAAAGTCCGCGCATTCGCGCTCGCTCATAGGCTCGTGCGTTCCGAGCGCGGGCATTACGTCAATATGGCAGTTGTTACCAAGTATTTCAAAAAGGGCGCGTGTTATCTCACCCGCGCAGGAATGTGTGCGCGTTGCGTCGGGCGGTATCAGCAGGACTTTTTTAAGATTCCGCCCCGCCAATGCCTTTTGCAATTCGTTTTTAATATCGATCAATAACTATCCCTCCCATTGATTTAATTATCGGTTATCGCGGGCGGACAAATGGCCGCCCCTACGGGAAATCAAAATATTTATTTGCGTTGTTATACGAAATATCCTGTACAAGCCGTCCCAACATTTCAATATCGTTCGGATATTCACCGTTATCAACCCATTTGCCGATGATACCGCACAATATTCTGCGAAAATATTCATGGCGCGGGTACGACAAGAAACTGCGCGAATCTGTCGTCATCCCAATAAAATTACCAAGCAGAGATATACTCGCCAGCGTTTTGAGTTGATTCTTCATACCAATTAAAGTGTCGTTGAACCACCACGCCGAGCCGTGCTGTATCTTTCCGGCTGCCGATGTCCCCTGAAAACATCCCGCGATTGAACAGAGCATGGCGTTATCGTTGGGATTAAGCGAGTACAACACGGTTTTCGGCAGCTCACCGGACTGCTCCAGAGCGTCCAGAAACCTTATAAGCCCGCCACAATCAGGAACACCCACGCAGTCATAGCCCGTGTCCGCGCCCAATCGGTCGTACATCGCGCGGTTGACATTGCGTACCGCGCCGAAATGGAGCTGCATCACAAGCCTGTGACGATTCAACTCCCTGCCGATGAATAACATCAGTTCCGTTTTATACGCCTTGGCTTCCTCCGCGCCGACCGTACCCCCGTTAAGCGCGTTCTGAAAGGCTTTTGCCGCAGTGTTTCCGTCTGAACGGCAAAACGGTATATAATCAAAACCGTGGTCGGAGGCGCGGCAGCCTAATTCAACAAAAAACTCAAGCCGTTTTTTAAGCGCGGTTTTTACATCGTCTATATTCTTGATTGAAACTCCCGCCGCTTCGCCCAGTTTGCCGATGTATTCGGCAAAATCCGGCTTTTCAATGTTCATCGCCCTGTCAGGGCGGAATGTCGGCACAACCACAGCTTCAAACGTCTTGTCGTTTTTCAGCTTCATATGCCACTCAAGACTGTCGGCGGGGTCATCGGTCGTACCGATAACTTTAACATTTGATGATTTAATTATATTGCGAACGGACAACCTATCACTTGATAGCCTATCAAGTGATAGGCTCCATATTTCATCCGCCGTGCTGCCGGAGAGGGGGGTGTCTATATCAAGATAACGCTTTAGCTCCAAGTGTGTCCAGTGATAGAGCGGGTTGCTGATGGCGCGGGGCAGAGCTTCGGCGTATTTTTGGAATTTTTCGCGGTCTGACGCGCCGCCCGTGATAAAATCCTCCGATACTCCGTTGGCGCGTAACAGCCGCCACTTATAGTGGTCGCCCTCAAGCCACGCCTGCGTAAGATTCTCAAAACAGCGGTTCTCATATATTTCGCGCGGGTCAATGTGGCAGTGATAGTCGATGACGGGCATCGCCGCCGCGTAATCATGGTAAAGTTTTTCGGATGTTTTAGTATTTAGCAGGAAATTATCGTCCATAAAATTTTTCATTCTTACACCCCCGAATAAGCTGAAAATCCGCCGTCTACCGGGATAACCGTACCCGTTACGAATCCCGACGCGCCATCGTCAAGCAGCCACAGCAGCGTTCCTATCAGTTCGCGTTCCTCGCCGAACCGCCCCATTGGCGTTGCCGCTATTATTTTTTTTGCCCTCTCGGTAAGGTTGCCGTCACTGTCATAGAGCATTGCGCGGTTTTGATTAGTCACAAAAAAGCCGGGCGCGATGGCGTTGACGCGGATACCCGCGCGTGAAAAATGTACCGCCAGCCATTGAGTAAAGTTGCTGATAGCCGCTTTCGCGCCCGAATACGCGGGGATTTTTGTCAGCGGCGTAAATGCGTTCATGGATGAGATGTTGATTATCACGCCTCTGTTTTGTGTCATATCACCCGCGAATACCTGTGTCGGTATTAAAGTTCCAAGGAAATTCAAATTGAAAACAAACTGAACGCCCTCGCTGTCGAGGTCGAAAAACGACTTCACGTCCGCATCTATATCGCCCTGTTCATAGTATTCCTTCTCCGTTGTCGCGCGGGGATTGTTGCCGCCCGCGCCGTTTATAAGGATGTCGCACGCGCCCAAATCGCCGAGTATACGGCGGTATGCGTCCGTGCAGCTCTCCTTACTCAGCACATCACATTTGTAACCTTTTGCCGTGAAGCCCTGTGACGATATTTTTTCGGCGCAGTCAATCGCCGCCTGCTCGTTCAGGTCGAGCAGGGCGACTTTCGCGCCGCAGCTTGCCACTGCTTCGGCGAACATCGAGCATAAAACGCCGCCCGCGCCTGTTATGACGGCAACCTTGCCGCCGAGATTTACTTTGAACGGTAAAACCATTGATTTTGCCTCCGTTTTATATTATAATCGTAGGGGCGGCCTTTAGTCCGCCCGTGGGTTGTGATTGTATGCGCGTTGTGACCGTATGCGGACACAACGCGCCCATGTAGGGGCGGTCTTTAGTCCGCCCGTGGGTTTTGTGGTCGTATGCGGGCGGATTGCCATCCGCCCGTGGGCGCAAAATTTAATCCGCGAAAGGAGAAATAATTATGAAAGTTATTAAACCGTTTGGACCTAAGGATTTACGTCTCGTTGACGCGCCGATACCCGAACCGAATCCGGGGTTTGTGCGCGTCAAGGTTCGCGCGAGCGGTATCTGCGGTTCTGACAAGTGGATATGGAGCGTTACCGAACCGACAGATGTCGTTGCGGGACACGAGGTTGCGGGAGAAATCGACAAATTGGGCGAGGGTGTTACCTCGTTCGCGGTCGGCGACAGGGTGATGATTAACAATGTCGGCGGCTGCGGCGTATGTCCCGCTTGCCGCGCGGGAGAGTTTGTGTTCTGCCCGAGCTGGGACGGCTCGCGGGATGTCAACAACGGACTTGGCGAGTATCTGGTCGCGCCCGCACGTAACTGCATGAAGCTGCTGCCCGGTCTTGATTTTATAGACGGCGCGTTGATACCGGACAACTGGGGTACGCCGTACAGTAACATAAAATGCGGTCAGGTTGGCATAGGTAAAGACGTGTTGGTGAACGGCTGCGGGCCCATCGGACAGGCGGCGGTTTCGCTCTGCAAAATGTTGGGCGCGTATGTAATCGCCGTTGACCCGGTAGAATACAGAAGGCAGATGGCACTGAAAAACGGCGCGGACAGGGCGTTTAGCCCCGAAGAACTGCCCGATGCCGCGCGGAAAGTGTCGGACGGTTTGGGCGTACATACGGTATTGGAGTGTTCCGGCAACGGGAATGCGTATCCAAACTGCCTGAACTCACTGCGTATCGGCGGCAGGCTAATCGCCGTGGGCGAACACGCGAACTTCTCGGTATGCTCCAGTGACTTGATACGGCGTTCGCTGGGCATAGCCGCCTCGTGGTACTCGACAATGCAGAGCGCGGCCGAAATTATGCAGATGGCTCTAAGCGGGCGCATAAATCTGCGCTCGTTTCTTACTCACACAATAAAATTGGAAGACGTGCCGGGGATGTTCGGTTCAATTATGAACTGCGATGAGGGGATTGTCAAGTGCGTGGTTGTATTTTGAACGCCGCGTACCATCCCGGCAGTAAATAGGCTTCAAAGACGCTTTCGCCCTGCGCGGAGCGCGTTTTCTCCGCTTGTACACCTGTCAGCGGCACGATGGAAACGTCTTCGCGTCCGATGCGGAAGCGTACTTTTTCCGGGAAATCTTTGAACGACTGCAAGATGAATGTGTCGTTGTCATACAGGAATAAGCCCACGCGCGAACCGCATTCCAACGTCACGGGCAGGTTCATCTCGCCGCGCAGCTGACTGAGAGCTTCGGCGGGGAGGTTGTATAAATCCGCCTGAATGTTCGGAATATTAAGCACATACAGCCAGCCCTTTCCATACGAGCCGCATAACAGCACGGGATGGCTCGCGTGGGGGGTCAGCGCGGCGGAACACACCCAGAAATCGTTGGTGCTGTAGGCAATGCGCGGCATTGTTATTGGATTGGCGGTCTTTGCCGAACCTTCAAAGTTTTTGCCGAATCCGCTGACGGAGAAAGTGTCGGAGGTTATACATTTATCAGTGACCTCAAGCGGCAGAATACCGCGTATACCCTTATCACTCAGCTTTGAGTAAAGCCCGCTCGTTATGAAAACGCGGCTTCCGTTAATAAGACTTTTCTTTATTTTACTAACTATTTCGCCGTCCCAAGCCGCGCTCTCCGTAAGAATAACGGTTTGGGCTTCCGCCGGATAGCTCGGATACGGGTCGAGCGGTATGCCAAGCATACCCAGATAATCGTACAGATGCCGCTCGCCCTGCGCGTGAAAAGGTCTGTAGCAGGCAACGCCGACAGGCTCGCCCAACTGCCCGATTATCGGGTCGGCATCGTCATACACCGCGCCCGCCGCCGCCATATAGACCGATGGGAAACGCACCATCAGCGGGAAGCAGAACAGCATATTCTCGCGGCACTTGGCGAAGAGTGTCAGATAGGCTTGCTGTATATAGTCGTCAAGGTCACACTCAAACAGGTCGAACCAGCCGCCGCCGTTAAGTCCCGGCTTGATACGCTCGAAATAACGCGGCAGGAAGTAGCTCAGATACCGCTGCAAGTTCTGGTGGGTATAGTTTGGGTCGCGCGTCTCCGTGCCGGTGTAGATGCTGTCGAAAATGTCCGGCTCATGCTCAAGATTGTAGCCGCTTGACGGAAAGCTCTCGTACCAGTTCGGGAACTTGATTATAACGTGCGCGTTGGGGTTCGCCTCCTTCGCGCGTTTCATTACGATATTTTCAGAGACATCTTTCATCAGCGCGAGACGGAACTCCGCCCACTCCCTGTCGCCTTTCGCTTCTATGCAAGCCTCACAGCGGCAGTTTGTGAAATAGAAGTCGTCAATCATTATCTCGTCAAACAGTTCCGCCGTATAGGCGGCGATGTCGCCCAGTTTCTTGCGGGTCTCGGGATTCGTGTAGCACATACTGCCCATGAGCCGTCCCTTTTCAACGGTCGTAATACCACCTGAAATCTGAAATCCCGCGTCGGCGAACAGTTTTTTGACGGCTTCCATTTTTTCGCGCTCAACCCAAACATTGCGGTATGTCTCGAGATAAATTTTGTCGATTTTGACATACTTGCCGACCTTTTCAATGGCGGCTTTCAGTTCGTCTATGGACGTGTCGCGCAGATACTGCGCCGGGGCATAGGTGGCGTTGCGGAAATTTTTATAAAACATATTTATCTCCTTATACACGGGCGGACGAACGGCCGCCCCTACGTTTACGGGCGGACAAATGGCCGCCCCTACGGTTATTTGTGCGGGTTTTCATACGGGCGGATTGCCATCCGCCCCTACCGATTCCAGATTTTTCCTTCGGTTTCTCTGACCTCTGTTCTGCGGCGGGAGGTTTTTACGCGCTTCATCAGCTCGTCATAGTATAAATCATCGTCTATCGGGAGCGTTATTTTTTTGCCCAGCCACGCCGAAAGGTGCATGGCGTTTGAAATCATCAGGCCGTTAATGCCCTCCGTACCGCTTGCGATAAGCGGCTCGCCGCGCAGAATCGCGGCGGCGAAGGCTTTCAGCACGCCAACGTGCTGTTCCGACTGTCCATCGGTTTCGACCGCAATCTCGGTCACTCCGGGAGAGGCGAAAACCTCGGTATTTGTGCGCGAGAACTCCGGTTCGGGAACGTCAAGCTCCCACAGGGTCAGCTTGCCGTTTTCGGCGACCAGCTTGCCCTTTTCAAGCGTAATTTCAAAACGGTTCGTACCCGGCGCGTCTCCGGTAGTGGTGATAAACACGCCTGTCGCGCCGTTCGGATACTCGACATATGCCGTTACATCGTCCTCAACCTCGATGTCGTGCCATTTTCCGAGGTGCATATGCGTCTCGACCGACACGGGCATTCCGCAAATCCATTGCCACAGGTCGAGGTTGTGTGGGCATTGGTTGAGCAGCACGCCGCCGCCCTCGCCGCTCCATGTCGCGCGCCACGCGCCCGAATCATAGTACATCTGCGGGCGATACCAGTCGGTGATAATCCAGTTTACGCGCTTTATCGCGCCCAATGTGCCGCCCGACACCAGTTCGCGCATTTTGCGATAGATGTGGTCGGTGCGCTGATTGAACATCATGCCGAACACAACGCCCGATTTTTCGGCGGCGGCGTTCATTTCGCGGACGTGCTTTGTATAAACTCCCGCAGGTTTTTCGCACATAACGTGTATACCGCGCTTAAAGCCCTCCATCGCGTTTTCGGGGTGACCGTAGTGCGGTGTAGCGATTAAGACGGCGTTTATAAGCCCGCTGTCAAGCATTGCGGCGGCGGTGTCAAACCGCTCCACACCGGGGAGTTCCTTTGCCGCCCACTCGAGGCACGGCGGGTTGGTATCGGCAACCGCCGCAAGCTCCATATCGGGAATTTTGTTCTCAATAATGTTTTTAGCGTGCATTTTTCCGATGTTACCGACACCGATTATGCCGATTTTTACTTTTTCCATATTAACTAAGCCCTTTCGCTTTTAAGTTTTCATAGCTCCGCGCGAGACAGGCGAACGGGTCTTCGCCGTAGCAGTCGTCCTGCTCGATAAGAAGATACTCCGTCTTCGCGTCTTCACACGCTTTAAGAATCGCGTCAAAATTCATGTTGCCCTCATAGATTGCCGCCATACGCTGACCGCCGTCAAACGACATATCTTTTAGATGTACGCACGGGACACGCCCCGCGAGTTCGTGTATCCACCATGCCGGGTCGCCGCCGCCCGCCTGCACCCAGTAGGTGTCAAGCGTGAAACCCAACTCGGACGGCGCGAAATCTTCCGCCAGTTTTTCTAGGTACAGTTGTCCGCCGTGGCTTCTCGCAAACTCGGCATCGTGGTTGTGGTACATAAGCAGACAGTCGTGCTTCGCAAACTCTTTCGCTACGGGATTGAAATTCGCTACAAAATCGCCGTATTTTTCCATGCCGCCCGGCATTGAGCCTATACCGATATGGCGGCAGTCAAAATATTTGTGCTTCTCGGCAACCGCCGCCGCGTCTTCGAGCATGGCATCGGGACTGTAATGTGTTAGAACACAGTGCAAACCCCTCTTTTTCAGTTGTTCGGACAGCCAGTCCGCTTCATAAGCGCAAGTACCCGACACTTGCACGGTTTTATAGCCGATAGCGGCTACCCTATCAAGTGATAGGGCAAAATCGTCAAGCGTCTGCGTATACTCACGAACTGTGTATAACTGTGCGCCGAGCTGCATAAGGGCATTACCTCCTATTGCAATCATTATGTGTAGGGGCGGCCGTTCGTCCGCCCGTTTTTTGCCGTTCGTCCGCCCGTTTTTGTCGGGCGAACCCGTTTTGTTGCGGGCGCGATCTGTTTTTTTTCGGGCGCGGCAAGGTTGGGACGGGCATGGTTCGTTTTGTCGGGCGCGGCAAGGTTGGGACGGGCGCGGCAAGCGGCGCCCCTACAGGGATTCAATAATTTTTTTCAATGCGTTGACGGCGGCATCGAACGCGGTTCGCTGGTCGGGGTATGTATAGGTGTTTTCAGCCTTGCCGGCTTCCAAAGAATCAAGGCCGTCGAATATCTGCAAATGCGGCTCTATCGTGAGTGTGCCGCCGCCTCTGTTTGTGAAATCGGATAAAATCGCGGGTATGCCGCCGCCGCCGTGTCCGGCGGGTACGACCGTCCCATCGGGTTTCGCGTCTTTTATGTGCAGATACTCAACATACGGCGCGAGCAGTTCCCACGCCGCCGCCGGGTCTTCGCCGCACTGAATAAAATTCGCGGGGTCGAACACGGCCTTAATCGCGGGAAGTTTTTGGTGGATGGCGAGACACCGCGCCGCAATATCGCCGTAAATGTCCTTTTCGTTCTCGTGGCACAGCGTAACGCCGCTGCCTTTTGCCTTTTCGATAAAGCGTTCCAGACGCTCAAGCACCGCGTCTTCATAAGACGCGCTTCCATTTGTCCCGTAGAAGCTGAAAATCCTCATATGAGAGGCTTTCAAGACAGCCGCCAGCTCAATCAAATGGCAGAAAGTGTCAATATGAGAATCGTCTTTAATATCAACTTTCCCGGCGGGTGAACCGATCGACCACACCGCGATACCCGCCGAATCGAGCTTATCTTTAATAATCTTGACTTCCGGCACGGACAGCTCGGAGATATTTTTGCCGTCAATGAAGCGGATTTCCAAGAGGTCTATGCCGTTATCTTTTAACGCGGCGATTTGCCCGTCCAATGAAGCGGCGGCTTCATCGGCAAACGCGCATAAATTAAGGTTTTTCATTTTATCCTCCATTGGTTATTTCATTTTGTAGGGGCGGCCGTTCGTCCGCCCGTTTTTATCGCGGACGAACCCGTTTTTGCCGGGCGCAGCAAGCGGCGCCCCTACGAAATCGTTCATCACGGGCGGCCAATGACCGCCCCTACGAGTTAATATTGACCGTATTCTTGTATGGCGTACATGACCGCTCGCATGGAGGTCAGCAGGCTGCCGTTGTTGATGCTGCCCGCGCATGAGAGGTTCAGCCCGCGCCCGCAGCGTTTAGCAAGCTCACAGTCGCGCTTTACCTCGGCGATAATCGCCTCCTCATCGTTTCGCATAAATGTCATCGGGTGGAGCTGACCGTCAATGCGGGTCTTAGGCATATGTTGGCGGATTTCGTCTATCATGACTGTCGGCCCGAAGTTGCACCCAGTCAGATTAAGCCGCGCCAGTATCGGAAGCAGATGTCCCATCGCGGAGTCGGAGTGCTGATAGCGGCTGTCGTCCGGATTGGGCGAAATATAGTCGAAAATGCTTTTCAGCACCCGATATCCGAACAGCTCGTACATATCGGGGTTGAGCAGGCAGCAGTCATCATCGGCAAAGCTGAAACCGCTCGGTCTCGTTTCGGGTGTATGCCCGGCTTCGGTGTCCATGATGTCGATATAGCCCCTAATCACCTTAGCGATTGAAGCTGAAAAACGCTCCGCAAGCTCCGGCTCGTCAAGAATCAGATAGATAAGATTCTCCGCGCCGTAAACCGACATGGCAAGCGTTACCGGACCGCGCACGTGCCGCCAAAGGGGCGGCTTTTTGCCGTAATCCTCAAAGAGACGCTTCTTCTCGCTCTCCCAGTTCTCGGGCAGGATGAACTCCCTTAAATCCAGTTTATCAACCCAATCGAGCTGCTTTTCAAGCTCCTGCGGCGTATGAAGCCCCTCAAACAGCCAAGTGGTGACACCGTTGAACTCATATCTGCCGCCGAAAACCTCGCCGATTCCGCGTACCTCGGGGAAGTTTTCAATCTCGGGGGGCGTATCTTCACGGAGGAGACGCTTGCCGACTATTTTCTCGGCCTTGTCATTATACCGCTTGCTCATCTCGTTGAGCTGTTCGGGGGGGGTATGCCCCCAAGGGTTGCCCTCCTCGCCCAGTTCCGCGAACAGGCATTCATGGCTCATGCGTATGCCCATCGCGACCTGTTTTGCGTTGGGCGAGAAACAGTTATCATCGTGCGCGGTTTCGTCTTTTTGCCAAAATTCTTCCAAATTTACATTGTACATATGTGGTCTCCCTTGAATTATTGAATACGGGCGGTGTAGGGACGACCTGTGGTCGTCCGCGGAACGCCGAGGGCGGCGTTCCCTACGATGTGACGATACCGTTACGAAATCGAAAATTTTGTTTCGTTTCCGTTGCAGACGGCGGCGTAATCGCCCTTGAAGCCGGAAACCGTCACAAAGCCGTTTTCATCGGCGGTGAGGGTCTGCTCGGGTGTCCACCACTCGCCTTTTATGCGCTTGTGCAGTTCGTTGTAGACAGGTTTCGGGTCGTTGTTCATGTCTAACAGGCCGCCGGGAGCTTTGAGCCAACCCCCGTCCGTGAAGCTCCACCATGTGATGGATTCTATCAGCGGATGGGCAAACAAAGTCTCATAATGCAGTACAGTCTCCTCGGCTTGGCGGATTAAGCCATCGGGCGTTGAAGGCCATTCGTCCGGCTGGAAGTCGTTCAAATCTTCAATGCCGCGCGGCATTATCCTGCCGGATACAATGGTGTTTTCCGTGAAATGTATCGGCAGATTGAACCGCGAAAAACGCTCAAGGATTCTGTGAGTTTTCTCAACGCCCCAATACCCTTGGTGCATATGCGACTGGATACCGATTACGTCGATTTTAATGCCCGCCTCGAGCAGACCTTCCACAAGTATATCATAGGATTCGGAGGTTTCAAAGTCGTTGATAAGCAGAATCGCTTCTGGATTCGCTTCTCGCGCCTGTTTGAACAGGTCGCGGATAAGATTTATACGCCCGCGCTCCTTGCATATGCGGGTTATCGCGTTGTCATAGCGGTCGAACAGCGGCATGATAACGGCTTCGTTGATTACGTCCCACATATCAATCGCGCCTTTGAATCCGCCGACATCGCGGGTTATGCGTTCAAGCTGTTTTTTCATTATCTCCGCGTTGGAGTATTCCATCAGCCACGGGGCGCACACCGTATGCCAGCACAGCGGGTGTCCTTTTACAGTCATGCCGCGCTCGTTGTGAAGCCATTTCGCGGCTTTTAGGGTACGCTCGGTGTCGGGTTTGCCCTCTACAGGCTCATAACGCCCCCAATAGAACGGGAGGGTTACGCTGTTCAATATCTCCGTCATGTGCTTCATGCGTTTTTCGGCTTGCGCCGCGCTTTTTTCGTCCATTTCACCGTTCAGATAGGGTATTGTGCCGAACTCCGCGCAGCCGAACAGCATTTTATGCCGTGTCATTTTGACGTTTACGTTTTTTCCCGCGCTGTCGGGGATATGTACCTTTGCAGTGCCAGTCCTGTGGGTGTATTTATTATTTATTTGCATTTGTTAATCTCCTTTTTAATTATAAACGGCGCGTCTTATTTATATAAACGGCGCGCCGGGGGCGTCGCGCCCTACGGGGGTTTACGAAAATATGCCGCCGCATGGCGGCGGCAATTTTCATAATTTGTGTAAAACGCGGGTTGCGCGTCCACAGGCGGGCGGACGAACGGCCGCCCCTACGGAAAATTTAACCTTTGACGCTGCCGATGTGTACGCCTTGGACGAAGTATCTTTGCAGGAACGGATACACGCACAGAATCGGCACGGCGGCAACGATTGTAATCGTTGCGCGTATGGCAATAGGCGATATGTTGTCAAATGCCTGTGCGCCTTGAGCCGCTAGAGCACCGGACTGGCGGTTACCCATTGCCGCCATCGCAGAACCTAAAACTTTCATAAGCTCGTATTGTAGCACCGTTAGTTCTTTTCTTGCCGATGCGAAGATGTAGGATGTAAACCAGTCGTTCCAGTTGCCGACCGCCATCCACAGTCCGACCGTTGCGAGCACGGGCTTGCAGATAGGCAGGACAATCTGGATATATGTGCGGAATTCGCCCGCGCCGTCTATGCGAGCCGCCTCAACAAGGCTGTCGGGCAGACCCTGCATATAGGTGCGGATAACTATGACGTTGAACGCGCCGAACAGACCGGGGACTACATAAACCCACCAGTTGTTTATAAGACCGAGGTCACGGAATAGGAAGTATGTCGGGATAAGTCCCGCGCTGACATACATTGTCATAAGGAAGTAAATCGTTACGAATTTATTCGCTATAAATTCCTTGCGGCTTACGACATAACCCGCCATCGAACACATGAACAGCCCGCCCACAGTGGAGAGGACAGTACGTGCTACCGAGTTGACAAACGCCGTTAACAACAACTCGTTCTCGAAAACGCTCTCGTAGTTTTTCAGCGTAAATATACGCGGCCAGAGGTATATGCCGCCCTTTATGCTGTCGGTGGCGTTGTTCAGAGAGACCGCCAGTGTGTTAAGGAACGGGTAGAGCATAAGCACTACGATAAAAAGCATAAATATTGTATTGAAAATGTCAAACAGGCGATCCGATGTTTTAGTAGAAATTTTCATTATTATCCCCCTCCCTTAAACAAGGCTCTCTTTGGCAAAACGCTTTGACGCAAAGTTCGCGGCGGTGAGAAGGATGATACTGGTCACCGTCTTAAACATACCCATAGCCGTTGCCAGAGAGTAGTTACGCAGATTTATACCGTAGCGGATAACAAAGAGATCGATGGTCTCCGATGTGTCAATGGTGAGGTCGTTGCCCAAAAGCATTTGAACCTCGAAGCCCGCGTTAAGTATCCAACCCATATTCATGATGATAAGCACCAGTATTGTCGATTTAATACCGGGGAGCGTTATATGCCACATTCTGGCGAAACGTCCCGCGCCGTCAAGCTCCGCGCTCTCATACAGTTCGGGGTCGATACTCGTGATTGCGGCAAGGTAGATAATCGTATTCCACCCCACGCTTTTCCATACATTGCCCCATCCGAAAATCCACCAAAAAGCATTTTTATCGGCAAGGAAAATAATCGGTGTTTCAACAATCCCCAAATTGACGAGGATTGTATTCAATATACCTCTGCTCGAGAGGAAGTCGGAGATAAGCGCGGCGGCGATAACCCATGACAGGAAGTGAGGCATATAGGAAATCGTCTGCACAATGCGCTTGAAATTTTTGCGCCGTATCTCGTTAATCATCAGCGCGAGGAAAATAGCGGTGGTAAAGCCCAGTACGAGGTTGATGGTACTCATGCCCAGCGTATTCCTCATTACTCTAAAGAATGCCGCATCCTTAAACAGAAACGTGAACTGGTCAAAGCCGACCCACTGCTGTACATCTCGCTGAGGTCTATACTGTTGAAAAGCCATTGCCCAGCCTTTAAGCGGCAGGTAACTGAAAATAAAAACATATACCATGACCGGGATAATCATGAAAAACAGCTCGCGCTGACGGATTATTGTCTGCCCCAGTTTTCGTTTCTGCACTTGACACCACTCCTCTTTGTTTTGATTAAATACGCGGACGCGATTGCGGATATACACGGACGCGATATATCGCGTCCCTACAGACCCGATATAGAGAGGGGGCTGTGGTATCAGCCCCTTTGACTGAAGCCAAAGCCCCTTATCTCAATTAACGGTGTTTAGTTGCCGAACGCAGCGTCTAAACGAGCTTGTGACATTTCTTCCATAGCGTCAAGCAAATCTCTTTCGCCTGTGCCTGCCAATGCCGTCTGATATTCATCCCAGAGGGAATCAAACTGATTGGCGGGGCAGATGATAAGTTGTGTGAGGTATCTGTCGTTGATGTCGGTCACGCGCTGATCCGCGAGATTCGCGGGTGAACCGTCTTCAAAAGCCATGCTCCAGTATGGGTAGTATACGGGCCATTCGGCCGGTACGCTTCTCATAAGTCCGGTTTGGTTCTTAATGCCCAGTTTCGCAAACAGCTCTTTGTCATAGGGCTGAAGACCCGCAAAGTATTCTTCGGGCTGGTCGCCGGCTGTGGTGGCGTTGCCGTCAGCATAGCTGCCCTGCATTTTGGGGAACTGATTGTAGAGTGTACGACCGAGGTTGTCGTCTTGCCACTTCATTTCGCTTTGCAGGTCGCGCTGTTCTTGAGGACGCTCAATGCGGCCTTCGGCGTTGAAATACCAGTTAACGCCTTCAATACCCCAGCTGATGAATCTATTAACGGGTTCTTGAATCAGATAATCCATATATTGGATAGCTCTGACGGGATCGCTGATGTTCTTGTTCAGGATTACGCCGTTACTGCCTGTGAACGCACGCTGATCGAGATATTTAGGGGTAACGCCCGGATAGGTCAAGTCGATAGGAAGCATTGTGCGTTCCCATCTGCCTTCCGCACGCAGAGGATCCATACCGTTGTTGAAGTTCCAAAGCTGATCGCTAAGACCGAGAACCGCGCCGGACGCGATTGTGGCGAGATAATCGTCATAGGAACGGGTAAGGGATTCGGCGTTAATGAGACCGTTGTGATGCTCCTCGTTGAGTTTCTGATAGTAGGGTTTCGTCCAATCCTGTGTCCAACGTGAGCTGATGGTTGAAGCCTTGTCCATGGAGAGCTGATTGTCGGGCAATCCGCCGCCCCAGTTGCCGTAGCCGGCCATAAACATCGGCGGGTTGTCACGGCAGAAACGTCTCCAACCTTCGGTCAGAACTTCAAAACCGATTGTGGGAACTCCATCGATGGTCGGGTTGAGTTCTTTATACTCACGGATAAAGTCGAAATATTCGTCAAGATCCGCAGGGGCGCGGCCGAAGTGGTCAAGAACGTCTTTCTGCATCCAGAAGCAGGTGCCCCAATGCTCGTTGATATATTCTCTGCCTGTGGGCGTTGAATAAATCTCGGCAGTATAGATTTCACCATCGGTGTGTTTCATTAGTTCCCACCAAGGTGAGAAGTGCGAACGCAGATTCGGCGCGTGTTGTTCCATAAGGTCACTCAACGGCAGGCAGAGACCGGAATCCATGAACGGTCTTGCTTCGCCGCCGAAGTACGCGAAGTCGTTCCAGTCGCCCGAGGCGAGCATGACGCTAATTTTTGTTTCGAGATCGCCGACAAGATACTCAAAGTCGATTTTCGTGTTGGTGATAGTCTCGATTGCGCCGATAACCGGGTTGGTTGACGCGGGGGGTGTGCCGGGGTCACGGATAAAGTATGAGAACTCTATCGGAGCGGCTTCTGAAAGCGGAGTGTAGGGCAGGCCGTACTGTTCCGCCAGTAACTGACCCTCACTCTGGTTTTCCGTGGGGGGTTCGGGAGCCGCCGTTGCGGTGCTGCCTGTGTTTGATGTCGGAGCAGCTGTCGGGGTGCCGCCATCGTCTGTTCCGCAGGCAGCTAAAATGCCCAGAATCAGAATCGACACGACTAGCAATGCGATGATTTTTTTCATGCTTTTTTTCACCTTTCTTCCTAAATTTTTTTCTATTTCAAAAAATCGCGCAAATCCGATAACGGGTTTGTTTGATTTATTTGACATTGTGGGGACGCGATATATCGCGTCCGTACACCTACGGAGGGGTAATTGTTTTAATCGTACCGTCTGTATTGTACACAAGCTCGGTGTATTTCATGCACCGTTTGTGGTTGACCCCCCCGGACAGGGAGCTGTCGTGATAGAACAAGTACCATTTGCCGTTAAATTCCACGATAGAGTGGTGAGTAGTCCAGCTGTTGACGGGTTCGAGAATCCTTCCTTTATATGTAAAGGGACCCATCGGGGTTTTGCCCACGGCGTATACGAGGTAGTGCGTGTCTCCGGTCGAGTAGGACAGATAGTAGTCGCCGTTGTACTTGTGCATCCAAGGTCCTTCAAAGTATCTCCTGTCCGTGTCCTCCGCCGTGATGGGATTTCCGTCTTCATCGAGTATCTTTAATTCGCGCGTTTCGCTCTTGAATGTGAGCAAATCATCGTTGAGTTCCGCGACAATAGGACCCAGTGCCGGATTCTTGCCGGAGGGTTCTACAGCGTTCGGGTCAAAAGTTCCTGTTTGCCATTTTTGAAGCTGCCCGCCCCACAGACCGCCGAAGTACATATACGCCTTTCCGTCATCGTCAATAAAAACTGCCGGGTCGATGCTGTAAGTACCGGGTATGTAGCTGGGCTGCGCCTTGAACGGACCGGCGGGGGTATCGCTTGTCGCGACACCGATGCGGAAAATGTCGTCCTTGTCCTTCGCGGGGAAATATAAGTAATAAACGCCGTTTTTATGCGCGGCATCGGGTGCCCACATCTGCTTGCTCACCCACGGGACATCTTTCATATGCAGGGCTTCGCCGCAGTCTACGCACGGCGCGTCTATATCATCCATGGAAAAGACGTGGTAGTCTTCCATCTTATATTGGTCGCCCAAGTCGTTATCGGGTTCGTTGTGGTCTAAATCGTGCGAGGGATATATGTAGAGTTTGTTTTCAAATACATGAGCAGAGGGGTCGGCGGTATAGATATGCGTTACAAGAGGGGTGTTCGGCTTGGAATTGTTACTCACTATCTCTTATCTCCCTGCAAATAAATTAAAGATTTGCGGCGGGTGTGCGACTTTGTATATAAGGGGATTATAACACGACAGGTAGGGGGTGTAAAATAGATTAAATAAAGAATTTTGTACAAATTAAACATAAATTCTATTGAAACGCTCGACGGTTTATGTTATAATGGCATAGACACGGTTTCGGGAGGGTAAATAAATGGAAATTTTTCCTGATTTAGAGCTGCATTATTTTGTGTATAAATCATGCAACGAGAACTGGCACTTGCCGCGTGAAATACACAACGCATACGGTATGACTATAGTTTTAGAGGGCGAATCATATTATAAGATTGACGGCAAAGACTATCATGTAAAAGAGGGCGATGTCCTGTTAACAAGACCGGGGATGGAGCGCGAGGCGACAACCTCGGGCATGGTTTGCGCGGCTGTTGACTTTGACCTTAAAGCAACCGAGATGGATATGGAGACGGTATCACATTTTAAGAAAACCGAAGCGTTGAAATACCTGATACGCGAGTTTCAGTATGAGTGGCTTGGGAAGATGCCGGGTTATAAGTTGAAGTGCTGCGGGTTTTTTATGCTTATGCTGTATGAGCTTCAATACGGCGGGCAGAGCGGGACAAATTACCATGTCGAGAAAATCAAGCGTTACATAATAGACAACTACTCAAAGCAAATCAAGGTGGAAACGGTCGCTAATATGTTGGGGTTGAGTACGGTGTACTGCGGCGCGCTGTTCCGCCGCGCACAGGGCATGACGATTGCAAACTTTGTCAATGAAATACGGATACGCAAGGCGGCGGAGATGTTCGAGGCGGAGTGTATGAGTATATGCGAGGTATCCGCCGCCTGCGGCTTTAACGATGTTTATTATTTCAGCAAGACTTTTAAGAAGATAATGGGTGTTGCGCCGAGCCGCTGGGCGTGTTCCTGCGGGCGGAAAAATTAGGGGGTAATATGGACGGCTATATAAGCTATACAATAGAATCCGAACCGAGTAAACGGGAACGCAGTTACAACTGGAAAACCGCGATAGGACTTCAACAGACCGACAGGCTTACCCCTTCGGAATACTTGATTGAAACGGCGAACGCGAACATAGAGGGAAAAATTTCCCTCTATGAAGCGGAGCGTCTTATATCCGAATACTATGAGCAAAAGCCGGACATCCAAGATGACGGAGGGCGAACGAAAGAAGCCGACAAGGTCGCGCTTAGAATCGCGGGCATTCTTTCAAGCAAGGCTTTTAAGCTGTCGCCCGCGGCACTGCTGTCAATACACAAGCGGCTGTTCGATGGGATATATGATTTCGCGGGCAATATTCGGGACTATAACATTTCAAAAAAAGAGTGGGTGCTGAATGACGAATCGGTAACCTATGATGATTACCATACCGTTCGCCAATCGATAGAGTATGACATTGACAGAGAAGCAGGCTATGATTACTCGACCCTTGATGAACGCTCCTCGATTGAGCATATCAGCAAGTTTATAGCGAATCTTTGGCAGATTCACGCTTTCGGTGAGGGGAACACCCGCACGATAGCTGTTTTCACAATTAAGTACCTGCGGACTTTTGGATATGACGTGACGAACGACACATTTGAGAAGAACTCATTTTACTTTCGCAACGCGCTTGTACGCGCCAATTATAACGACAGAAAGAACGGTATTGCCGCAACGCCGATGTATCTGAACCGTTTCTTTTACAATCTCCTGTTAGGGGAAACAAATGAATTGAAAAGCCGCGAACTGAGAGTTGGAATTAAGCCGTAAACTACACCCTCAGCCGATACCCCGCGCCCCAGACAGTTTCGACATACTGCGGGTTTTGAGCGTCAGGTTCGATTTTCTCCCTTAGCCGCCGCACATGGACGACAACCGTGTCGCTGTCGCCGAACGCCTCAAGCCCCCATACGCGCTCAAATAGGTCTTCCTTTGAATATACCCTGTTCGGATTCTCCATCAAAAACAGCAGAATATCAAACTCTTTCGGCGTAAGAACGCACTCCTTGCCGCGCAGGGTGACGCGCCTGTCCTCACGGTCAACCTCCAAGCCGCGCACCGTTAGTTTCGGGCGCGGCTTGTTCGCGCCGATTCCGGTAAGGCGTTCAAATCTGCTGAGGTGTGCGCGTATTCTCGCCACCAGTTCACCCGGCGAAAAAGGCTTGTTCATATAGTCGTCCGCGCCCAATCCAAGCCCGCGTATTTTGTCGATGTCCTCGCTTTTCGCGGAGAGCAGAATCACAGGCACATCCGATGTCTCGCGCAGTTTTTTCAGCACGTCAAAGCCGTCAAGACCCGGCAACATTATATCAAGCACAAGCAGGTCATATGTCCCCGACTTCGCGGCTTCAAGACCTGATATGCCGTCGCCGCGTATCGTGACCTCAAAGCCCGCCATTTGCAGGTAATCACGCTGCAGAGCCGCTATTTCGCGGTCGTCTTCAATTATAAGAATATTTGTCATATAAAACCTTCTATTTGAATTATTCTGTAGGGGCGGCCGTTCGTCCGCCCGTTTTTTGCCGGGCGCGGCGTTTTTTTAACGGGCGCGGCAAGCGGCGCCCCTACAACATAACCAACGGCAACGCGATATTCACGCTTATGCCGCCGCCGTGGTTGTTTACAATCCATATTTTGCCGCCGTGGAGCTGTACCAGTTCCCGCGCAATCGACAAACCCAGCCCGCTGCCCGATGATTGCCCGCGCGAGGTATCGGCGCGGTAGAACTGCTCGAAAACATTGCCCAAGTCATTCCGCGCGATACCTATGCCCTCATCGGACACGGTCAGCAGCGCGTCCGAGCCGTTTTGCGCGAGTGACAGGCGCAAAATCGGCACAGACTGCTCCGGCTTTTTATATTTAACGCTGTTTTGAAACAGATTGTACAGCACACGCGCCATCTTTTCCCTGTCAACACTAACTTTCAGCCCGGGCGGAAGGCTGCTCTCGGGCGCAAGTCCGGGACACTCCGCGGAAAACTCATAAAGCAGTTCTGCGGCAAACTCTCCCATGTCGGTATCAAAGCGGTCGAGCGGAAGCTGCGCGTTCTCTAACCGCGACAGCAGGGACAAATCATCCGCCAGAAGTTGAAGCGAACGCGCCTTTTTGCGTATGACGGCGGCGTATTCGTACAGCTTATCAGGCGTATCGGCGACACCGTCAAGAATCCCGTCCGCGTAACCCATAATGGAGGTTATCGGCGTTTTTAAGTCGTGAGTTATCGATGCCATCATGGCGAGGCGGCTGTCTTCGGCTTTCCGCTGCAAGTGCATTGAATCCTTGAGGCGAATCCGCATTTGCTCAAAACCCAGACCAAGCTCCGTGAACTCGTCATGCCCTGTCACCACAAGCTCATAGTCCAGATTGCCGTCACGTATCTCCTGCGCCGCCCGTTTAAGTTTTTTCATCGGCGCGGCTACATGACGCACGGTGAGGGACAGTATCCACATCGCCCCGCATCCGGTCAGCACAAACGCTATAAAACCGCCCAACAAAAAGTAGCGGGCGGCAATATGCGTTCCGTTCACTGTTAACCTCTCGCCCAAATAGGGCGCGGCTATGAACCAGAACAGCGCGAAACACACGGCAAGATTGACGGCGCATATTATAAACACTGCCGTCAGACTGCCGGATATCAATCTGTTCCGCGCGGACATCTAATATTCCTTCCTGTCAAAGACAAGACTTCCCGCCGTGAAGAATGCCGTGCCGTAACCCAACACGATTAACAGCATATGAATCAGCTTAGACGGGCTTGGCAACGCGCCAATCCAGAGCCTGTACCAACCCAGATACGAGGTGAACAGCATTTCCGTCATCACCGGGAATATTATCGGAAGCAGACTTAAAATCAGATATATGAGCAGGAGCAGGAACATTGTCAGCGAGCCGCTCTTGCAGAGCAGGGCTATCAGCGCGGCAAACGAGGCTAAAATCGCGAGCGGTACGAGTGTCAGCGCGTATGACGCTAAACTGATTAGCAGTTCGCCGATACTGAGCGCGCGCCCGAAAATCTGGTTCAATATTGAGCTGAACACAAAGATACCGGCAAGATACAGTGCGGCATAGGTCACGACCGCGAGTATCTTCGCCGCGTAGAGCTTCCATCTCTCTACCGGGCGGGAGAGCATTGCTTTCATCGTGTTTTCCGCGCCCTCAACGGTCAGCAGGTCGGTAACGCCCATGAACATAAGGAACGGTATCAGTATCCGAAGGAAAAACGACAGTATGCCCATCGGCCCTGACGGCAGCAGTGAGGTTAGGCTGAAGCCCGTAAAACTCTGCCTGCCCATAAGCCCGGTTATCAGCTGATCTAACGCCGTCCAGAGCGCGATAAACGCAAGCCCTATAAACAGAAACACGATATACTTCTTGCGCCGCATAAGTTTGCTCCACTCGTTGCGGTACGCCGCCCACAGAGCCGTCATACGCTCACCTCCCCGCGTGTTTTCGCCACCTGCGCCAAGAAGAAGTCCTCCAAGCTCGGGTAGGATGCCAGAACCGTCTCCATGCTCTCAACGCACAGCAGCCGACCGCCGTACATTATGGCGGCTTTTTGGGCGCAAATCTCTATTTCATGCGCCAAGTGCGATGAAATAAGCACCGCCGCGCCGCCGTCCGCCGCTTTTTTGACTACCTCGCGCACATATACCATGCCCTCGATGTCCAAACCGTTGGCGGGTTCGTCCAATATGAGCAGCTCCGGCTCGGACAGCAGCGCGAGCGCAAGCCCGACCCTCTGCCTCATGCCCAGCGAGAACGTACCCACGCGGTCGTTTTTATACTTGTCCATCTCGACAAGCCGCAGCATATCAAAAATGCGTTCATCGTCCACCGCCGGATAGAAACGCGCGGCGAGCTTTAGGTTCTGATACGCCGTCATATGCTCGTACAGGGCGGGGGCTTCGATAAGACAGCCCACCTTCCGCATTGCCCGCTCGTGGTTCTCGGATATGTCGATTCCGCAGATAAAAGCCTTGCCGCGAGTTGCGGGACACAGCCCCGTAATCGCTTTCATAGTGGTGGTTTTGCCCGAGCCGTTCGGACCGAGCAGTCCCAGTATCTCACCGGGGGCGAGCGCGAAGGTAATATCCTCCGCGCCGCGCCCGTTTTTATAGAGCTTTGTCAGATTCTGTAATTCCAGTACCATTCGTTATTCTCCGTCTTCTTCGGTATCGGTATCGACTTCATCGGTATTGTCTTCGCCGTCATTTTCGCCGTCTTCCAATCCGTCATCGGGTTCGCCGTTTTCTTCGCCGTTATTTTCGATGCCGCCGGAGTTGTCTTCATCCTCAACCGATGTGAGCTGCTCGACATTGACAGTAATAACATTACCCATAGCATCATTGTAAGATTGAGTATAAGGTACAGGTCTGTCATGTTCGCCCGGCCACATGGTCGTAATACTGTCCATGTTTATAGTGCCATTGGGGTTGAGCGTGAAGTATACGGCTATACTGCCATAATACTCATTACCCAGAATCCTTTTAATGTTCGCGGCGGTCAGCACCGATTCCGCGCCCGGGATGGGGCATAGGACTTCACTCGTTCCTATATCGGCGAAAGTCGCGTTAAAGCGTATATCAACGCTGTTGACCTCGTCAAATATATTCGTTGTTGTGACTGCCGCGTTAACGTCAATACTGAGCAGGTTGCCGTTATTGTCAACCTCCGCATCGCCGCGCACATAGTCGAGTTTAAGGGCTTTCAGTGGTATTGAGAGCGGATCCTGACTGTCATTGACGTAACCGTAGTCGGCGCGGGTGGCGGGGCGGTAGTCCGTCATTATGACCTCTTCGTCTTCAATGATGTAGTCTATTCCCGTGTTAGGGTCATACCATGTGCCATAGAATTTGCCGTCACGCCAATAATCAGATTCATTAGCTATCCGGGTTAATGTCTGGCGGGTTCTGGTTACATCAGCCATGCCGTTGCTGTCTATTCTTTTACTCTCATACACTCTCGTTTTACCGTCAAAACTGATAAGATTTTCACTATAGTGGTAACCGCTTCGCTGTTCAATCATCAGGTCGATACCCGCCTTGGCAAGAGCGGGGAGCTGATTGTCGGTCAGCGAGCCGCTGATTTTGCGGATTCCGTTCTCACTGCTCATGGTGACATTGTTCTTCAGGTCGCCGACAAGCGCGTCAAGCAGCAGTTCATAGAAGCGGAACTGCGCGGAGTTCCTGTCTTCGGCAGACAAACCGAACAATCCGGCGTTTGAATGACCGTAATATTCACCTGCTCCCGGGCTGATGTATGCCGTATACCACTGCGGACCGTCCTTGTCCTTGTATCCGCGATTGATGCTTAATACTCTACTGCTGTAGCTGAAACGGTAGTCGTCTTCTCCCGGTCTGCCGTTGATTTCCACCGAGCTGTCGCTGCCGATAGTATTTTTGCTGTAATTATCACTCAGCAAAACACCGTTGACGTGAATAGTTGAGGTCATTTCCACTGTCATATCTTTGCGAATCAGCGTGTCGAATATGGAGTTTTTCAGCGTATCATACGGTGAGCCGTAAAGCGCGGCGACAGCCAATGCGGCGGTCAGTATCACCAAAGCCACGGCGAGACAGGATACGCGGATAAGTTTGCTCTTTTTCATGTTAAAAATCATTCCTTTCTGTGCGGGGTTAGATTTGCGGGCGGACGAACGGCCGCCCCTACTGCCCATGGGATTGATTCTACTATAACAGGTCAATCTTACATCCGGGTTAAGGAATTATTAAGAAATTCTTACGATTTGAAAACCGTAGGGGCGGATGGCAATCCGCCCGTGGCGTAGGGGCGGCCGTTCGTCCGCCCGTGGATTCCCACGCACGGCGCGTCAGGGATTCCCACGCACGGCGCGTCAGGGATGCCGCGCCCTACGGCGGGACGCTGAGGACAGCGTCCCCTACAACATTCGCTTTAGGTACTGCCCCGTATACGAATTTTTGTTACGCGCAACCTCTTCGGGTGTGCCGACCGCGACAATCTCGCCGCCCTTGTGTCCGCCCTCGGGACCCAAGTCGATGATATAATCCGCCGTCTTTATAACGTCAAGGTTATGCTCGATGACAAGCACCGTGTTCCCCGATTCCACCAGCTTGTCCAATACCTCAATGAGCTTATGCACGTCCGCGACGTGCAGTCCGGTCGTTGGCTCGTCAAGGATGTAAATCGTTGAACCCGTGCTGCGCTTTGAGAGTTCCGTCGCCAACTTGACGCGCTGCGCCTCTCCGCCCGAGAGCGTCGTCGAGGGCTGCCCGAGCCTTACATAGCCCAGTCCCACCTCATACAGCGTCTCCAGTTTGCGCTTGATACGCGGCACGCTGTCAAAGAACGCCAACGCCTCTTCGCACGTCATATCAAGGACTTCGTGTATGTTCTTATCCTTGAATCGCACCTCAAGCGTCTCGCGGTTGTAACGCTTGCCCTTGCAGACATCGCACGGGACATAGATGTCCGGCAGGAAGTGCATTTCGATTTTAATCAGCCCGTCACCCGAACACGCCTCACACCGCCCGCCCCGCACGTTGAATGAGAAGCGTCCCGGCCCGTAACCGCGCATCTTAGAATCTAAAGTCTTGGCGAACAGGTCGCGTATCTCTCCGAAAAGCCCCGTGTATGTCGCGGGATTAGAGCGCGGCGTGCGCCCGATAGGGGACTGGTCGATGTCGATAACCTTGTCGAGCTGTTTAACGCCCTCCATCGCGTCATACGCGCCCGCGCGTGTCTTCGCGCGGTTTAGTTCGTTAGCGAGGTGTTTATACAGAATCTCGTTGACAAGGCTTGACTTGCCCGACCCCGAAACACCCGTTACGCATACGAATCTGCCGAGCGGTATCTCAACGTCAATGCTTTTAAGATTGTTCTCTCTCGCGCCGCGTACTATGAGCTTCTTGCCCTTTCCGTTGCGGCGTTTCTTAGGCACGGGGATTGCCCTATCACCTGATAGGTATTGCCCGGTCACGGATTCCTTGCAGGCGTAAATCTCCTCAAGCGTTCCCTGCGCCACGATATGACCGCCGTGTATGCCCGCGCCCGGCCCGACATCAATGATGTGGTCGGCATCGCGCATGGTATCCTCATCGTGTTCCACAACGAGCAGCGTGTTTCCGAGGTCGCGCAAGCGTTTCAGCGTCGCCAGAAGCCGCGCGTTGTCGCGCTGATGAAGCCCGATAGACGGTTCGTCAAGGATGTAAAGCACGCCCATCAGCGATGAACCGATTTGTGTCGCAAGCCGTATGCGCTGGCTCTCGCCGCCCGACAGTGTGCCTGACTGCCGCGACAGCGTGAGATATTCCAGTCCAACGCTTCTTAGGAATCCGAGGCGTTCGCGTATTTCTTTCAATATGCGGTCGGCTATAATTGTCTGCTGTTCCGTAAATTCGATAGTGTCGATAAAATCCAACGCTTCAGTGATGGCGAACGCCGTATATTCCGCTATGTTCAGCCCGCCGACCTTGACGGCGAGGCTCTCTTTTTTCAACCTCAGCCCTTTGCATTCAGGGCATGGCACGGGCGACATGAACTCCTCGATTTCGCGGCGCATGGAGTCGGATTGCGTGTCCCTGTACCGCCGCTCGAGATTTGTGACAATCCCCTCAAACGCCTGATTATACACGCCTTTGCGGAACTCTGTGCTGTATGTGAGCTTGATTTTCTCACCCTTAGTGCCGTGGAGGATAATATTCTGGATTTCCTCGGGCAGGTCGCATACGGGCGTGTTGATATTGAATTTATAATGCTTGGCAAGCCCGTCATAGTACATACGCCCGATTGTGCCGGGTTCGCTGCCCCAGCCGCTCGCAAGCACCGCGCCCTCGCGCAGTGATATTGAGCGGTCGATGACCCTGTCGGCATCAACTTTCAGTTTCGCGCCCAGTCCCGTGCATTTCGGACACGCGCCGTAGGGATTGTTAAACGAGAACATACGCGGCGTGAGTTCCTCGATTGAAACGCCGCAGTCCTCACAGGCATAGTTCTGCGAGAACAGTAAATCCTCCTCTTTGTCAACGGCGTTCACGATGACAAGCCCGCCCGCGAGATTTGAGGCGATTTCCACCGAATCCGTAAGGCGGCGGCGCACATCATCGTTGATAATAAGGCGGTCAACGACTACTTCAACGGTGTGTTTCTTGTTCTTGTCCAGTTTTATCGGCTCGGAGAGGTCATAAATGCTGCCGTCAACACGAACACGCACATAGCCGGAACGGCGGGCATCGTCAAACACCTTCTGATATTCGCCTTTACGCGCTCTTACAACGGGTGCGAGGACTTGAACGCGCGTCTCCGCCGGCATGGTGAGGATTTGGTCTATGATCTGGTCGATGGTCTGCTGATGTATGACCTTGCCGCACTTGGGGCAGTGGGGCGTGCCTACACGCGCCCACAACAGGCGCAGATAGTCATAGATTTCCGTTATTGTGCCGACAGTCGAGCGCGGGTTGCGCGAGGTCGTCTTCTGGTCGATGGAAATGGCGGGCGACAGACCGTCAATGCCGTCAACGTCCGGTTTTTCCATCTGTCCCAAAAACTGGCGGGCGTAGGCGGACAGCGATTCGACATAACGCCGCTGACCCTCCGCGTAGATGGTATCGAACGCCAATGACGACTTGCCCGACCCTGATAAGCCCGTCAGCACAACCAGCTTGTCCCTCGGAATTTTAATGTCGATGTTTTTCAGGTTATGTTCCCGCGCCCCGCGGACATGAATGAATTGCTGCATACGTGGTTCTCCCTAATGTATAAAATTTGTTCAGCGTTAAATCGCATAAGTCGTTTTTCTTCGGTAAATCCTAATCTTTGCAATAATTTACATGAAGCTGAGTTTGCCGATTGGGTTTCCGCAACAAGTATTTCAAAGTTTAATACAAAAAATGCGTAATTTACAATTTCGCTAACAGCCTCAAACGCAAATCCTTTTCCCCATTGTTCTGAGAGAAAAATATACGATATTTCTGTATACTCTCCATCGTGATGCGGGGTAAGAGAAACATTTCCTATAAATGTACCGTCCCTTTTTCTAACCGCCCAATAAACATCTTTTTCTGACGGATAAATCTGCTCTTTTATTCCTGTTTCAATATTTTCAGGGGATCTTGCACCGCCAAGATAATTCCATGCTTTTATATCTTTATATAACATTTTCAAATCATTTTTGTCATCTGCATTTATTGGCTTTACAAATAATCGCGGTGTTTCAATAATCATCAAGAAAACCTCCGTATTTATCATTTATAATAACAATCTTCTTCCCATTTTGCCGGATTTTCGTCAATGTACTGCCATATTCTTTGGTAATCGGTTTCGTTTCGGATAACGTGGTCGTGATATGAACGCTGCCACAATGAAAATCCGATTTGCCGGGATACGCCGGATTTGAATCCGCGAACGATATTCCCAATGGTTGCGGGAACGGGGCGGGGGATGTGTACGGGAACGGGGTGGGGGATGGTTACGGGAACGGGGCGAGCAAGCGCGCCCCCTACATGGGTCGTTGCGTTCGTAGGGGCGCCGCTTGCTGCGCCCGTTATAACATCAACCATTCGCCCCGTTCCGTCCAACGCTCGCCCCGTTGTACCCGTCCCTTCCATCGCGCCCGCCGCGCAATCCACCGTATTCGCCCCATTTTCCGTAATCACAATAATGCAATGCACATGATTCGGCATAACAACGAACACATCAATAAATACATTATCATAATGCGATGGTATATTTTCAATTTCCCGTTTTACAATAACACCATATTCTGATAATTGTACCTGCGGCGCGATGTGGACACCACGCCCTACTATTTCTCCCAACATCTCATGTTTGTCTTTAACGCATATCGTAACAAAATACGCGCCGTTCTGCGAATAATCATATCCTTTTAACCGAGGGTGTCTTCTGACAGGCAACTCTCTCATTTTTTCCCTTCCGCCCTCAGCGTGATAATCCTATCCCTGAGCATTGCGGCGTATTCAAATTCGAGCATCTTTGACGCTTCCTTCATCTCTTTCTCAAGCCGCTCTATTAACGCCCTGCGCTCTTTATCGTTCTTGGGTTCGACAGTCCTGCCCGTATCGTCCGTCTCCTTGGACATCTCCAAAGTATCCCTAATACTCTTAATAATCGTTTTCGGCTCAATGCCGCGTTCGGTGTTGTATGCAACTTGAATTTCGCGGCGGCGGTTCGTCTCTTCGATGGCGCGGCGCATTGAATCCGTCACGCGGTCGGCGTACATGACGACCCGCCCGGATGCGTTCCTCGCGGCGCGTCCTATGGTCTGAATCAGCGATGTCTCATTGCGGAGAAAGCCCTCTTTGTCAGCGTCAAGAATCGCTACCAAGCTGACTTCCGGCAAGTCCAAGCCCTCGCGCAGAAGATTTATACCCACAAGCACATCGAAAACGCCCAGTCGGAGTTCGCGTATGATGTCCATGCGCTCGATGGCGGTTATGTCGTGGTGGATATATCTCACTTTTATCGTCATTTCCTGTAAGTAGGTCGTCAAGTCCTCCGCCATGCGTTTGGTGAGCGTTGTTACCAAAACGCGCTCCTTTTGCGCTATACGCCCGCGAATTTCATCTAAAAGGTTGTCGATTTGCCCCTCAACGGGGCGCACGTCCACCTCCGGGTCAACAAGCCCTGTCGGGCGTATGACCTGCTCCACGATTTGCCCCGAGCGTTCACGCTCGTATGGGGCGGGAGTTGCGGATACATAGACGACTTGGTTGATTTTCTGCTGAAATTCCTCGAAGTTCAGCGGCCTGTTGTCATACGCGGACGGCAGGCGGAATCCGAAGTCCACCAGCATATTCTTTCTCGACCTGTCTCCCGCGTGCATACCGCGCACCTGCGGCACGGAGACGTGGGACTCGTCAATGATAAGCAGAAAGTCATCGGGGAAGTAATCGAACAGCGTATACGGCGTTGCTCCGGGTTTGCGCCCCGACAGCACGCGCGAATAGTTTTCAATACCGCTGCAAAAACCCAGCTCGCGTATCATTTCAAGGTCATACATCGTGCGCTGTTTTATGCGCTGCGCTTCTATGAGCTTGCCCTCTTCCTCGAAATGCCTGACACGCTCGTGCATTTCGTCCTCGATGTCGCGCAGATACGGCTCGCCCTTGCTCCCCGCAAGCCCAA
>Ga0082212_10001796_pt1 | contig 31645 bp, 21 predicted proteins | sample TergutNt197P3_FD_71548 | JGI IMG/M metagenome (GOLD analysis project Ga0082212, IMG submission 71548) | Neocapritermes taracua P3 segment gut microbial communities from Petit-Saut dam, French Guiana - Nt197 P3 | ecosystem: Host-associated > Arthropoda: Insects > Digestive system > Gut ...
TATGGCCTCTTCGCTAACTCTCCAGCTTCCTATTTATAATAGCTTAGGACAACCGCTTTTTCAATGCAATAATTATTCCTGCCACAGACAGGTGTCTAACAAGGTGTTTTCAAGCGTTTTTTCCTTTTGTCTAAGATTTTCCTTTTGTCTAAGATAATTAGCAAACTCCACGTCTGCGCTTTGAATATGCTGCGTAGCCCAGGCAACCGCAGATTTGTTGAGCAAATGAGAATACTGTATGGAAGCGCCGTTAATTCGGTATTCTTCTGTAAGCTTTTCATAAGTATTAATAAAAGCTTGGTGCTGGTTGCGGTGACAGCGAAACTTTGGGTAGTCGGCTTCTATTAGCATTTTTTCCTCGTCATTAAAATGCTTGAACAGATATTTGCCAAGAAAAGCCAGCATTTTTTCGGTGTCTTCGCGATTGGCGGCCTTTGTTCCTAACACTAAAAGTTCATTGATGCGCTTGATCAACGCCTTATGCTGTTCGTCGATTTCCGGTATTTTTGTCCATAAAGCTGATGTAAACTCGATCATTACGCGCCTCCAAATAGTATTCCTTATGATTCTGCCATGAAATAACACACTGCCATTATAGCAAATCAAATTGGGCAAAGCAAGCATGAAAATAAAGTTTAATAATCTGTGGTGTTTTTGCCTGAAATAGTATATAATCTTCTTAATCGATATCAATCACATCAGCTGCAAAATAATAATTGTTCGGAGGGCTAGCTATGCTGGATGTAAAATTTGTGCGCGCCAACCCGCAAGCCGTGGAACAGGCGCTATTGAACCGCGGCGGGCATGTATATTTAGGCGGCTTTTTGCAGTTAGAGGAAAAAAGGCGCTACTTATTGGGGCGGACGGAGGAGCTAAAAGCCGAGCGCAACCGCGCTTCCAAGGAAGTCGGCCGCCTTAAGCAGCAAGGGTTGGACGCCGGGGCGCTGATGGAGCATACAAAACTGACGGGGGAGCAGATTTCCAAATCGGAAGAGCAGCTGAAGCAAGTGGATGCGCAGTTGGCGGAAATACTGCACGGCCTGCCGAATATACCTCACGAAACCGTGCCCGTGGGCCCGGACGAGAGCGCCAACCGCGAGGAGCGGCGCTGGGGAGAGCCAACCGAGATCCCCGGCGGGGCTCTGAACCATTGGGATATCGGCGCCAAGTTGGGCATACTGGATTTTGAACGCGCGGGCAAGATTTCAGGCGCGCGTTTCACCGTGTATCACGGCCTGGGCGCGCGCCTGGAACGGGCGGTCATCAATTTCTTTCTGGATCAGCACACACGCTATCATGGATATACGGAGATATTCCCGCCCTTTTTGGTCAACAGCGCCAGCATGTTCGGTACCGGCCAATTGCCCAAGTTCAAAGAGGATATGTTCCGCATAGAAGGCACGGATTATTATCTTATCCCCACCGCCGAGGTTCCGCTGACCAATCTGCACGCGGGCGAAATACTGGACGCGGAGCAGCTGCCGCTTAATTATACCGCTTATTCCGCTTGTTTTCGGGCGGAAGCCGGCGCAGCGGGGCGCGATACACGCGGCTTGATACGCCAGCATCAATTCAATAAAGTAGAGCTGGTCAAGCTCTCGCTGCCGGAAAACAGCTATCTCGAGCTGGAAAAGATGACGCAAGACGCCGAGGATGTGCTGCAAAAGCTTAACTTGCCTCATCGGGTGATGTGCCTTTCCTCCGGAGACATGGGCTTTTGCAGCGCCAAAACCTACGATATTGAAGTTTGGCTGCCCGGCTGCGGCGACTACAGAGAGATATCTTCTTGCTCTAACTGTACCGATTTCCAAGCAAGGCGCGCCAATATCCGCTTTAGGCGGGAGGGCGGCAAGCCGGAATATGTGCATACGCTTAACGGTTCCGGCGTAGCCGTAGGCCGCACGGTTGTGGCGATATTGGAGAACAACCTGCAAGCGGACGGCAGCGTAACGGTGCCGCAAGCGTTGATCCCCTATATGGGGTGCGAAGTAATAAACGCGGGCTGAAGCCCGCAAGTGTTGAGTGTTGAGTGTTGAGTGTTGAGTTGTGGAATGTTTTCGCTTTGCGAAAACAATTAAGTACAAACATGCAGTTTGGCAGCTTGAACAAGTATCCCATTTAGACTGACAACTGATAACTTCGGTCTATCCGGGTTGGGTCACTCTCTTTTCTCTTTCCTCTGGCCTCTGACCTCTGACCTCTGGCGGGCTGAAGCGCGCAAGTGTTGAGCAAGCTTCTATTCCACTGCGGGGCTGGGCGATGGTATGCGGACTAAGTTGTCCAGCAGAGTTATTCCGCCGTCTTCCGCGGCGGTATAAATGTCGGGTTCATTACTCAAAAAATAAGGCGTAAATTGCGAGGGGCCGTGGTAATTTACGTGCGGGACGAGGTATTCATAGGTTGCGCTCGTAATCTTTTGGCTGCCAAACTTGTCGCGGGTCGTATCGCTTGTAACCGTATACCGCGCTCCGTCAAACTGATAATCCGTAATGATCGGGTCGCCCTCCGGCGTATATTCCATTGTTCGCATAAAGGCCGCTATACCGGCCAACGCGTCTTGATAAAAAATGTCTACCTGATTTTGATTGTAAATATCCTCGTCTTGAATGTTCACATACACACTGTCTCGTACAGCCTCTTCCAAACGATAATCATCGGGCAGCGATTCCAGGGACGGCCAGGCGGAGCTAAAGGGATCCCGGTAGCTGACGTCCACAGAGCTGCCTGGTACAGGGAGCTCTGCGCGATAGCCGGGGGGCGGGGGCGCCGGGGCGGAACTTGCGGGAGGCGGGTCATTGCCGTCCGGGGGGTCTGCATCGCTACGCTCAGCATCGTAACCTGCGGTATCGGGAGCAACGTAAAAATACTGCCGCACGATCTCGCGAAAATTCGCGGAGAGGGCGTACAGCACAGCGGGGGAACTGGCAAGGCAGAGGATCGCCAACGTCGCCACCGCCGCCGTTTTGGCTGTTTTGCGCCGCAGTATTTTTTTTGTGCCGACCGCGATTTGGCGGCGGTTTTCCTTGACCGCGTGAAGAATACTGTACTCCAGGGCGGGCGTGGGCCGGATATCGTATTCGTCGTCGGGAAAGCCGGTAAGCAGCAGTTCAATATCCTTAAGATGAAAATGGGCCGCGGTCTTAAACAGCAACAGGGCCTCCGGCCCTTCCACCCATAACCCCGGCGCCGCGTCAGTCTGCGGCGCGTCAAGTTCCGCCTTGTCTTCATCCGGTAGCGCTAAATCACCTTGAAGTTCTGCATTATCTTCATCCGGTAGCGCTAAATCATCTTGAAGTTCCCCCCTGTCTTCATCCGCTAGCGCTAAAACATCTTGAAGTTCCGCCCTGTCTTCATCCGCTAGCGCTAAATCCGCCTTATCTTCATCCGGTAGCGCTAAATCATTTTGCAGCTTTTCCAGCGCGCCGGCAATACTTCCCCACACCTCTTCTATGGTGATACCCAGGCAGGCGTCGATCTTTGCGGCTGGAAGGTCATAGATATAATGAAGCAACAGCGCGTCCTTGCAGATATTGGGCAGTTGCGAGATGGCTTCCAGCGCGCGCGGAAAGTTTTCCATATCGTCCATAAGAAGTGAAAAATCCGCGTCATAAGAGGGGGCGGCTTCTACTGTTTCTTGGTCTTCCGAACCGTCCGCCAAGAGCGGATTTTTGTCATCACGCAGGCGTTTAAGGCAAGCGTACTTGATCATTATCGCGACAAACGGCCAATTTTCCCGCGCCGTGTCGTATTGAAGCAGCTGTGGGTTTTGTATCAGCTTTTCGAATACATCACGTAAAATATCCTCGGCCAGTTGCTGATTATCCACGATATTGAAGGCAATGGCCAGACACTTGTGTTGATGCCGCAAGTATATATCCAAGATCACATCCCACATTTTTGTCTCGGATACAGCTACTACCTGTGCGCTCATATCATATCATTCCTTCTTATTTGTTCCTAAGGCGAATCAAAAAACGGACGTATTCTATTTGCGCCACCACCCTATATAAACGATGCAGAATCAGCGTTTTAAGCTGATTCTTCGTCTTACATAATTAATCCTGCAATTGTGGGGATTATAGCATGATAATTTGTCTTATGGCAAGATAATTTTCTTGATTATTGCATAAATTTCTAGTAATATATAGATAGCTGGCTATGCAGCCTATTTTTCCGAGGGGTACTATGACTATCGATAAAGTAATGACCACCCTTATTAATGTTTCCCTAGCCATCACCATCGTGCTGGTGCTGCTTATAAGTGTGCCTAGCACCGGCGCGACGCCTACGCTGGCGGGTTATTACGTGATAGTTGCGATGTTTTGGCTGCTCTTGATCTTGCGGTTACTGCTGGCCGAGTGGCGAAGAAGCCAGGAGGTCATATATAAAAGTTATCTGGGGCCGGATAACAAAGTAAGAAGAAAACTGATTTTGCCCGGTTGGGAAGAATTGGCTAAAATGGCGGTCGGTTTGCTTAGGCCTAGCTGTATTGTGGGCTTGGTGGGCTTGGCTTTGTTTTTCCTGCTCAACCATTTGCTGCTGTTTTCCCCGGGCTTTTTGATGGAGCATTTCCCCGGAGTCTTCCAAATGAGCCTTGCGAGCCGTTTCTCTCAAGGGGATATCCTGCTTAGCGCCAGCCTGGTCAGCGTATTGCTGCTGGCTGCCGCGGTTTTGCGTCAAACTCAGGAGATCAAGCAGAATAACCGCGCCTATAACATCCAAAGCCTTATCATCAATGCGCACAGCCATATCTCCTTAGACGCGTTGGATCTGCGCTTTGACGACAGCGACCAAATGTTTATTTCTATGAACAAGCTGGAATACGTGTTGCAGGCTAAGCCCATGACAACGCTGTACCAGCCCCAAAGTCAAGCCTTGCTGCGTATGTCTCTTGCTTTAAAGCTGGGCGGCGATATACCGGTAACAGAGTATTACATCAAGCGGCTCTCCTTATTCGTGGGGGATACAGTAATAGAATGTGAAAATTTCCGCCAAGACTACTACCCCCTGTATGCTATCAATAATGTATTCACCCTCAATTTTTATGTCTTGTGCAAGGAAGTGGCCGCCGCCAAGCTTAGCGATAAATTTTATGAAATAAAAAAACTGCGCTTCTATTATAGCCTGATCCTCAAAAACAGTGTGGGCGTGATCAGCGAGCTGTACGGTACCGCTCTTTATGAGAAAGAACGGCAAGAAGGCGGCAAACTCCAATATCTGCTACAAGAAACCAGAGATAATCAATATTATTATATCTAGCTATATATTTGGGACGCCAAAGGAACGTATATTACTATAGTCTCCGCTATTTTGGGCAGGGGCTATTTTTATTGGTATTAAATACCCGTTGTCCGCTAAAAATCAGAGTTTGCTTACATTTAGACCGTCGAAAACTACCGCCGCTTCCCGCCGTCGGCTCGCTTCAAGCCCTTATCTGTACTCCTTTGAGTGACGGTGTGCTGAAAAAATTAGCACGTTAATTCGCGAAAGACATCAGGTAATATGGCCTCTAAAAAATATTCGTAAAAATGTAGATTTATTTAAACAAAAAGCTGGACTTTTTTTGTGTTATCATATATAATCAATATTAGAAATAATGCCATTAGGTCTCGTAACTAATAGGTAAACGTAATATTTTTCATTAGCGCCTTACAAATAGTAACAGCCCTAAGTTGGCAGGAAAGGCTTGGTGGATATGTTGAGTGAAATCGTTCCCCGCTTAGAGGAGATAATTGGCGACAAACAAAAAACTGCAATGGTTTTAACGCTGATTAAGGAAGCGGAGCATGAGGAAAAAAGCATGCGGTTCCAAAAGCAACTGGAGGGGATCGCTGCCGCCAAGGAGCGGGGAGTGCAATTTGGCCGTCCTCTGATGGATTTCCCCAAAAACTTTGCCAAGATTTGCAAAAAGCAGCAGGAGGGCTTGCTGACGGTAACCGAGGCCAGTCGAGCTCTGAATATCAGCCGCCAGCAATTTTACCGTCTGCGCAAGCGTTACGAGCAGCAAGATGAACTGCAACCGCTAGATTTCAGAGGCTGAGCTTATTTAGCTGTTCTTCTTGGTAAAAGCCTGTTGGAAATGTTTCATCCGCTATCTTTTAATCCGCAACTCTACACTTAAATAAAAGCGTCAATTTTACGCTTTTATTTAAGTGCGCCTATTCGCAGTATCACGGTTTCCAGCACTTCCTCCATCTCGCCTTTGCCGCTTTTGCAGGCAATATCCGCTGCAAGCAGCATTTCCAGAACCTTGATCAGTTGGCGCTGGGAAAAGGCGCGGCTGGATTTCGTATATTTTTCCGCCACATAAGGGTGCAGGCCGAGTTCTCTGGCTAAATCGTGTGGCCGGACGCCTTGCTGCAGCAGATCCTTAGTAAGCAGCATATTGCGAAACTGCGACGCCAGCAAACCAAAAATCTTTTGTATTTCCTCGCCCTGGCGCAACAGTCGGCGGTAGCAGGCGCAGGCTGTAGCGGCGTCTTTAGCCGCCGCCGCGTCCGTCAGCTCGAACACAGTCAAAAGGCTGCCTTGCGCTACCGTTTCCAGTGCGTCCGCCAAGGTTACCACCCCTTTTTCCCCGCAATAGAGGATCAGCTTATCCGCCTCAGCCGCCATTTGGCTCAAGTAGGCGCAGTTTACGCTGATATGGGCAATGGCCCTTTTGTCCGCTTGCAGGCCCGCGTCTAAAAAGTGCTGCGTAAGCCATCTGTCGCGTTCGGCGCCCTGAGGGGTGGCGCACTCGATGAGGGCGCCTTTTTTTTGCAGGGCCTGCGCCACTTTGCGGCGTTTATCCAGAGTACCGCGCAGGGTGAGCGCCAGGCAGGCAGCCGGGTTGGGCTCCTTTATATAGGCCAGCAAGGGAGCGGTAATGTCCTTTTCTTCCCCGGGGAGGGCGCCGCGTTTTCCCGCTGCCTCCAGCCAGTTGATGTTCTTGACCAGCACCAGACGGAAGCCGCCGAAGAGGCTGCTTTCCAACGCCGCCGCCACCGCGGTTTGGGGGTCGATCGCGCCGCCGTCCAAAATCTCTACGCCCCAGGCCCCGCCCGCAGTTTGGGCCGCCGCGATCAACGCCTGCACAGCCTCGTCCATCAAGTATGCTTCATCGCCGTATAGCATATATACGGGCTTAAGCTGCCCGTTTTTGATATCGTCATAAAAGTGCTGCATACATCCGTTCTCCTTATCTACCAAAAGGTACTGGCGCGCCAGGTTTGCCCGTCGCTGAAGATGGTCACCGCGCCCTGTAGGTCGGTGCGGAAAAGCGCGGCGCGCTCTTGCCAATATTCTACCACAAGCGCGCCCGGATGACCATAGTTATTATCCCGGCCTACGCTAATCACCGCCGCTTGGGCGGATAAAGCAGCATAGGCCTCTTCGTCGTAAGCGGTCTTGCTGCCATGATGGGGAATTTTGACGATATCCGCCGACGGCAACAGGGCCAGCTCGCCAAAGGAGGCGTCGCCCGTGAAAAGAAAGCCGGTTGCGCCATAGCTTAATAGGCAGCTTAAACAGCCTTCGTTGTTATCGCGCTCACTATAATAAGCTCCGGCGGGCGGGTTCAGGATAGTAAGTATCAGCCCCGATCCAAAGGTAAAACGCTGACCGGCGTAAGCGGGCGTCAAGGCGGCGCCCTGCTGCTGCGCCAGTTGCAGCATCCGCTGTTGCAGGGCGTTTTCCGAATAGACATCGGCATATAGCACTTGCTCTACCCGCATATTTTCCAATACCGTGAGCAAGCCGTCTATATGGTCGGCGTCGGGGTGGCTGCTGATCAGGAGGTCGATACGCTTTAATCCCCGGTAGCGCAGATAAGGCAAAAGGGCGTTCTCCCCGACTTTGCCGCTGGCCAGGCGATCCCCGCCGCCGTCGATCAGGATGCTCTGCCCCTGCGGGGTGATGACTAAAGCCGCATCGCCCTGCCCCACATCGATAAAGACCACCTCCAACTGCCCGCCTGCCGCTCTGGTCAAAGCCGGGGTCACCGAGAGAAACAGCACCAGCAGCAGTAGGGCGAGGCTCATGAAAAGGCGGGGGTGGCGGCGCTCTTTCGCGGCAAAGGGCAGGGCCAGCAAAATCGCATAAAAAAACACCACGGCTACCAGGGGCGTTTGCCCGCTGGCGATATACGCGCCGGGCAAGGTGATGCTAAAGGCGCTCAGCTTCATCAAGGGACGCATGATAAGATCCGCGGCATACAAGGGCAGGGCGGCTAAGCTCACAGAAAAAACAGCTGCTATAGCCGCCGCAAAGCATAACAGTACCGTCAGCCCGGCCCCGATCACGAAGAGGGGGGAAACCAGCCAGCCCACAATGGAAATATGATAGAAATAATAGCCGATCAGAGGCATCACGGCAAAGGAGGCGGCTAAAGTAACGGCAAAGGATTCCTTGACGGCAAAGCTGAAGCGTTTTAGCCAAGGTTGGGCTAAGACATCCGCTGTCTCCTCCGGCTCCGGCTTAGGTGGCGCTTCAGGCGGCGGCGCTTTGCTTTGGAGCAGCGCGCGCATAGCTGGCAGCAAGTAAAAGAGCCCGACCGCCGCGGCGAAGGAGAGCTGAAACCCGGCGTCGAACAACCAGAGTGGCTTGTAGAGCAGGCACACCAGAGCAGCCAGAGATAAGGTGGTAAGCGGATCGTTTTTTTCATCCAAGGCGCCGGCGCTTAGCATGGCTAGGGCCATCAAGCTGGCCCGCAGTATGGAAGCGGGCAAGCCGGTCAGGTGCAGGTAAAAAAGCAGCAAGGCAGCCGTAAGGAGCAGGCGCAGCCAGCGCCGCCGTCGGCCGGAACCGGCCAAGAGTAGGGCGGCGGCTACCAGATAGCCCACATGCAGCCCGGAAACAGCAAAGGCGTGCAGCACACCAGATAAGGAGAGCGCACTTTTCTGGCTAAAGGAAAGCTCGCTTTTATCCCCAAGAAACACCCCTTTCAGCAGGGCGGAAGCATCCCCGGCCGCCAGATCCATAGCTTGCAGCAAGTTTTCCCGCACCCTGCCGCCCCGGGCGCCGAAACCGCGCAGGCTTCGCATCTCGCCGCCATAATAGCAGCTGACGGAGGCGGCTAGGCCTTGACGTTTCATATAGGCGTCATAATCGAAAGCGCCGGGGTTGCCGTAGGGAGTAAAGCGCAGCACGCTGCCCCGCGCCGCCACCGTATCGAAAGCGCTCAGCGGACCGCCCTCGTGATACAGATAAACCTGCCCCTGCCAGGGCGCGCCGTTGACCTCGCTTACCTTGAGCCGTAGGCGGTAGCGGCCGTCCCCGCGATACACGCTGTTGCCCACAGCCCGGCCATACAACGTCGCCTGCTCGCCCGGCGCTACCGGAAAGGAGGCGGCAAGTGTTTGCGCCCGCGCCCCCATAAAACAGCCCAAGGCCAGCGCCGCGCCCACTAGAATAACCCGGACAACTGTCTGCTTCGTAAACCGAGTTGAGAGCAGAGAGCTAAGAGTGCGAAGTTTCGGGGAGCCTTGACTGGATGAAAACGCATGATCCAAATAAGCAGCCACTAGAGCGGCAAAAAACAGCAGAGCAGCAGCCCAGCCCCATAGCAGATAAGCGGGTTTAAAACAGGCGGCCAGCAACAAGCCGCCGCAATAAGATAACAGCAACTGCGTCAGCCGCCGCCCACGCAAAAATACCGGAAAGTTTAGCATATATCACCCTGCTGATAGTTATCCGTGGTCAGAAAAATCCCTCCACAGGATCACGCAGTGCGGATACAGAGGCCAGAAAAACAATTCCTCATTCCTCACTGCTCATTCCTCACTGCTCTCACTGCCTTTGTTCTGCCGGGGGTTGGTTGGTCGTTGTTACAGCGGGTGGTTTGCCAACCACCCCTACGGAACACTGACCACTGCTCTCACTGCCTTTGTTCTGCCGGGGGTTGGTCGGTCGTTGTTACAGCGGGTGGTTTGCCAACCACCCCTACGGAACACTGTCCACTGCTCTCACTGCCTTTGTTCTACCGGGGGTTTGGCGGTCGTTGTTACAACGGGTGGTTTGCCAACCACCCCTACGGAACACTGTCCACTGTCCACTGTCCACTGACCACTGCTCTCATTCCTCATTCCTCATTCCTCATTCCTCACTCCTCATTCCTCATTCCTCACTCCACGGTTATATGCGCTTTGATATTGTCGAAGGTGGCTGGGCCGATTCCGCTGACTTTTTTAATATCGTCGATTTTGGCAAAGGGGCCGTGTTGAACGCGATAATCGATGATGGCTTGGGCTTTGACCGGCCCGATACCGCTCAGGGTTTGCAGAGCCGCCAGCCCTGCCGTATTGATATTGACGATAGAGGGCGCGGCCGGAGCAGAGGAGGGGCTGGCGGGGGAATTTGCCTCGCCGCTTGCGCCGGAGTTTGCGGCAACAGGCGCTTGCAGCGCGCTGGCTGCGCTAATCGCCAGGGCTTCCCAATTTGTTTCTTCTCCCTTGGCGCGGAAAGGCGCCACCACCTCGCTGCTGTCGCAGAGCGGCGCGGCCAGATTGATGATATCGGTATTGGCGTCTTCCAGCAATACGGCCAGGGCCAGGGCGTCCGCCACGCGGCTACCTTGGGGCAGTTCGTATAAGCCGGGGTGTTCCACCGCGCCTTTCACATGTACGGCTAACAGGGGCTGCTCGCTAAGCTGCTCTGCGGGCGGCGCTTCCGCCAAGCCGGGTTCGAGCACTATTTCCAGCGGAGCTTCGTCTAAGGGTGTGAGAGTTTCGTCGGTATCCAGCGCGGCCAACAGGCCTTGCGCCGCAGCTGCACGGTTTTGCCGGTAGCGGTCGTATTGTACGCCGCCCCCAAAAGCCAGCGCCAGCAAGGCGCCGATTATAAGTACGGATAAAAAAGGGTTCTTACGTGATTTTTGCACGGGTCGCCTCCTAACGGGCTGCTCCGCAGCCCGAGTTATGAATTATGAGTTGTGAGTTGTGAGTTGTGAGTTATAGTACTCTAGTGGCAGATGTTTCACGTGAAACACTTATTGTTTCACGTGAAACATCCATTAACTCTCGTATAACCCAGGGAACGGCTATACGCCGTTCCCTGCAAGTTCAAGTTATCTGACTTCTGACATATGACTTCTGACATCTGACTTCTGACATCTGACTTCTGACATCTGACTTCTGTTTTACTTGAGCGTCCATATTTCGAAGCCGTCTGTTTTTCTGGTATAATTATGGTCGTTGGAGGCCTCGACGATCTCGGTGTAGGCCCAATGGCCTTCCGCGTCGGTAAAATGTTTGATACCGGCGGGGATATCCTCTAACTTTACCTTTCTGTTCAGCATGGTGTTAACTACCTTCACCACTTCCGCGCGGGTGATGTTTTGCTGCGGCTTGAAGGTTCCGTCGGGATAACCGCTGACCCAGCCTTTGGCATAGGCGGAATTGATATAGTCTTTGGCCCAAATTTCGATATCCGGGAAGGCGTTTGTACTCACCGGCGTTAAGCTGTCAAAACGCGAAGCTACTGCCGCGAATTCCGCCCTGGTGATGGGCTGTTGCGGCCTGAAGTCGCCTTCCGGGTAGCCGGTCAATATATTTATGCTGGTCAGATAGCTGACCGCCTGAGCATACCACTGCGTATCGGGCACATCGCTGAATCCGGATACGCGGGGAGTGTTTTTATCCGGGCTGCTAAGCAGTCTAAAGAAGATCATGGCTACTTCGGCTCTGGTTATGGGGCTATCCGGTTTAACGGAGCCGTCTGGATAGCCGTTGAGAAAGGGGATATGGTCGCTGGTAAAACCGGCTAGGGGCGTGTTGATATCCGGAATAAACACAGTTGTGCCGGTACTGGGAATACCGGGAATGCCGCCACCGGGAGGAGCGTTTTCCCTCCATTGGGCATAAACTGTGATTTCGTCGGTCACTATTGTATCCTTGGTAAATGTAGTTCCGCTGCCGTCTGTTTTCGTGTTCCAACTTAGGAAGGAGAAGCCGGTACGATAGGGAACAGGTATAACATTGCCGACAGTTTTGCCTTTTTCTACATAGACCGTTGTAATTATTGTCGGAGAAGGAGTATAATTTTTATCGAAAATCACGGCGACTTCGTTTCCGGTAGCTTCTTTCCAACGAGCATACAGAGTATGATTAGCTGTTTTGGTCACTAGCGTACCGTAAGGAACTCGCTCCCCTCCGGTTTTTTCCGTTGTCCACCAACCGTCGAACACATGGCCATATAAAACTGGATCGCTCATATCGTAATGGTCTATACCTACCGCATAGACTTTGGTAGCGGTTTTTGGGCTGCCGCTGCCTGTAAACTGACCATCAGTGGCGTCAAAGGTCACTGTAATTAGTTGAGCCCAATGCGCGAATAGGGTATGGTCGTTAGCTATAGTTACAGTCGTAGTAGCTTCTACAAGGCTTCCGCCTGATTTTTCTGTAAACCAGCCTAAAAATCTGTAGCCGTTTCTGTTAGCAGAGGGTAAAGCGCCATAGGTTTCGCCTACAGTAACTTTTTTGCTGCTATCGCCGCTTATTGTGCCGTCATTGGGGTCAAAAGTAACCGTTACCTCTATTGGGGTGGCGCCGCCTCCATTATAGGTTAGCGCTACCGGAGTGCTGGGCAAGTATCTTTTGTAGTTTTCGAACATGCCGTCGCTGCCGCTGTAAGCTGTTCCCTTAGCCCGTACGTAGATAGTTTGTCCTTCGTTGCTGAAGGTAGGCGCGGTACTGCTGCTGAAGGCGCCGGATTGAGATGTAGACCACTCCATGTTCTCCGCATCCCAGCCGCTGACAACACCATCGTTGGAGCTGACATTCGGCTGCGGGCGCTGCACATGGATCTTGAAGGCGGCGGGATTTACTGCATATGTTTCTGTAGTCTGTTTGCCTGTTGCGGTTGCTTCCAAATAGATGCTGCCATTGCCCAGCCAGGGCACTAGCCTTACTAAGTTAGATGTAAATTGATAGCTGTAGCTGAACATATCAAGATCAAGTCGGTCTGCTCCGTTTAGCGGCATAAAATAAAACTTAATAATGCTCTTAGTTTGACCGGGTTCGATTTCCAGCATATCTTTGCTTTCTGTGTTGGAGATCTTAGCGCCGATCACACCGCCACTGCTGGCGCTTCGTTCAATATACGTAGCGCCCAGTTTAGAAAAAGTTGATTCCAAAGTGGTGCAATACGTGGCAAAATCCGTGCTGCTGGTGTTTGATCCGATGGAAAAAATATCGGAACCTGTGCTAGAGCTGGGAGCGATCTTATTATTGAAAGTGATTTCTAAGCCGGCTCCACCGAGTACGAGATCCTCATCAATTTTGCCGCCGTGATAAACCTGTACGGTGGCAGTGATCAGCTTGCTGGTTGGGTTCTGCGCAAATACGGTAATATATTGGGTGTCGGAGTCGGCAACCAAATCAATGCCGTTTAAGGCCCTCAGCGGAAAATCATCAGCCAGCGCTAGAGGAGTTATGGTTAACCCCAAGAGCATGACCAGGAGTATCACCAATAATCCTTTGCCTATTTTCACGTTACACATCCTTTCTGTGGGGCTTGGGGGAGAGCTGGTTCGGAGGCCTCCGAACCAGCTCCGCCTATTTTAACGCCAACGGGGTGTTAGATTAGGAAATTAACACTTCCCGCGCCGGCGTAGTCGCCAACGAAGGTGTCCCAATACTCGATCACCATCATGATATCCTGGTTATCGATGAGGCCGTCTCCGTTCAAATCACAAGCTGGGTTATAAGCCGCATGATCCTTGTTTACTCCCAGATCCATGAGCTCCAGTATGCGCATGATATCTTGATTGTCGATCCTCCAGTCGCCGTTGCAATCGCCCCACCAGAGTCTGAATACACCCACGGTTTCGAACTTGGGATCGCTGGTGGTTACCGGCGGTGTGAGTTCAATGATATCGGGATCGCTAGCAGCGACGGTTACCATCATAGCCCTGGTCAGGAAGCCGGGCCGGTTGATGTACAGCACATAGGTGCCGAAGGGAACGTTTTCAATAGTGAATTCGCCGTTACCGGTAACACCAATAGCCACCGCTTTGGTGCTTAAGGCCGCGCTAGCGGGTGTTAAGAAGGTAGGACGCAATTCCACGGTGATGTCGTGCTTTCTTACGAAGGCGTCGCCATAACCTAAGGTATCGACGACCATGGGATAAACTAAACCATGCACAGCGCGATGAGTTTTATCCGTGACTGTAACCTTTACTTCATCGCTGGGGTCTTTATCGTCATCGTACTGTACGGCAGTGATCACATCGCCGGTGTTGGGTTCGGAACCGGGGGGTACGTCTACCACCCAGGTGCCGTCCGGTTTAACTTTGACACGGGGGAGTTTTGTGCCGTTGCCCAGAGTCACTTCAATATCCGCGCCGGGTATGCCGGTACCGGTAATGGTGTCGTCGCCTCTGGTTACGGGATCGATGGTCGGGTCGTCGGATTTTCCGGTAACGATGCGGTCGTCGTCTTCCGTGACCTCTTTGGTGATGACGTCTCCGCCATTATTCTTACCGGTTACGGAAGCAGAGTTTTTGATGTTTTTATTGTGCGCGTTCGCGTCTACCGTAGCTACGAAGGTAATGACCCTTTCAGCTCCGCCGGCTACGCCGTTCAATATCGAAACTTCCAGTACTCTGGTGGCAGAGGTGTAGTTGTAGAAGGTCGGCTTTACGCCGTCCAGCAATACGCTTTCCACGTCGAGAGTTACGCCCACCGGGATAGTATCTCTCATGACGGCGTCTGTCCACAGGGATTTGAGAGCGTTATTACCCACGGTTACGGTGAACATGATCGCGTCGCCCACGCGGGTTTTGCCGTCGGTGCTGGTCAGGTTCTGGGAGGTCTTGGCTAAAGTAGGATCTACGTCTACCTTACCCAGGATGGTGGTTTCTACCTCTTCGCTGGGGTCTAAGCCGGGCTCGGTTTGTGAGGCTTTGACAACATCACCCTCCACCAAGTTAACACTGGGCGGGATGCTGGGGATGATCCACTTGCCGCCGGCGTCTACCGTGATGGGGGGGCTCTTGGTGCCGCCGGGATAGGTAACTACCACGGTGGCGCCGGGTTCGCCGGTACCGGAGATATATCTGTCGCCTTCATTGATCGGGTCGATAGTGGGTACCTTGGAACGGTCGGTTACCGGCGGCGGGATATCGGGACCTTCCTCGGTCGGTTTGCCGTCGATCATGGCGGTGTTTAAGAAGGTTTTGCCGTAGGCGGCGTCATTGATCGTCGCTTCGAAGGTCACTACCTTGGTTGCGCCGCCGGGCAGGTCGCCCAAGTTGACGGTGAGTACGCCGGCGCTATAGGTGGCTACCGGGGCAACCGCCGCTACGCCGTCGATCTTTACGCTGCCCGTCACATAATTGACTTCGGTGGGAAGAGTATCTACTATCACAACATTGGCCCATACGGATTTAGCATGGCCGATATTGCTTACAGTGATGGTGTACTGCAGTCTGTCGCCCACCTTGCGGACATTTTCAGTCCGGGAAAGGTTAGTGGAGGTTTTCGATGTCTCTTCTTCGTGCAGAGGCTTGGCTAGTACGGTTTTTGTCACGCTATCGCTGGGGTCTTTACCCGCCACGGTCTGTACGGCGCTTACCACATTGCCCGCGGCAAGGGTAACGCTGGGCGGAACATTCACAGTCCATTTTCCATCGGAGGCTACCGTAGCCGGTACTGTAGCGCCGCCCGGGAAGGTGACTACAACAGTGGCTCCGGCTATACCGGTACCGCTGACAGTGGTATCGCCAACATAGATATCATCGATGGTCGGAGCGGCGCTTTTGTCGCGTACTTCGAAGTCGGTTTCGTCGCCTTCTTCAGGAGTCTCTTCTTCGATGTCTACGTCGGTATCGCCGTCTTTACCGGCAACTTTAACGCTGTTTCTGATGTTTTTACCGAAAGCGTCGTCGTCGATCTTTACATCGAAGGTGACAACTTTCTGCGTGCCGCCAGCGATATTGCCCAGCTGCACGGTGAGCAGGCGGCCGACATAGGTGTAGGCTACCGGGGCGCCGCCCAGGGTAACGCTATTGGGGACAAAGGTAACGCCGTCGCGCAGGGTGTCGGTCATTACGGCATTTGCCCAGGTGGAACGGGGGTCGCCGTTGTTTTTGGCGATGACCGTATAGCGGAGGGTATCGCCCGCGTGGAGCTTACCGTCCGTACTGGTGAGGTTTTGAGCGGTTTTTGTGAGGCTAGTTTGATCTTTGCAAGAGTAGAAATCCGCGTTGAAGTGAACCAGTACGGGCTCACTGGCCAGATATCTTTTGTAATTTCCGTATTCCGGGTCGGCGCCCTCATATGCGGTGGCCGCTTTGCGCACATAAATATCGTGATCTTCTTCTTTGACGATCGGCGTGCCGCTGGAGAAGGGACCGCTGGCGCTGTAGGACCATTCCATGGTGGAGGCGTTATAGCCGAGGAGCACCCTGTTGTCGTTGTCGGCGCTCAAACCGGTGGGAGGCGTCTGCATGAAATCCATCTTGAAGTTGATGGGGGAGCGCACAAAAGCGTCGGTAGAGGTGGGGTAGCTGCCATTGGAGACCAAGAAGCGCGAGCCGTTGCCGATCCAGGTGGTGAGGCGGATCATTTTCGCCGGGTAAACCGACCACTGGAAGCTGAACATATCAAGACTCAGGACATCGATGCCATTGGAAGGCATGAAGAACAGCTGTGCGATAGTGGCGGTGCCGCCGGGGGGAATCGAAATGGTTTTGCTGGTGTCTTGGGTGGAGATCTTGCCGCCGATGAATCTGCCGGCAGCGGTATTCTGAACTACCGCGGAACCTATGGTATCAAAACCGGCGGTCGGCGCGTAGCAATACTGTTTGAAGATATTGACGTCGTCGGTGGGGCCGCCCGAGAAGAGACGGGTCGCGTCGTAAGGATGCGGATCCGTAAGTACTCTGGGGTCATAACGGTAAGGCATAACCTTATCCGAGAAGGAAATTTCTACGCCCACGCCGGTGATGACATTGCTGCGGGCGCCCACGCCGCTGGATTCATTTTTGACCAGTATCGTGGCGGTGATCATTTTGGTAACAGGGTCTTGTTCAAACACGGCATAGTATTTGGTGTTGGCGTCGGCTACTAAATCTGTACCGTTCAGAGCCATCAGGGGGAAGGACTGTTCCGCTAAAGCGGCGCCAGCCATCTGGATCGCGGCGAGCATCATAACTACTGTCAAAACCATGGTCAATACAACTTTGCACTTGGTGCTTTTCTTCATTACAATTCACTCCTTAATTTTAAAAAATATTACAAGTAATAACTACTTGGATCTTAATAATCTTCCCGGTTTCATATAAAGACGTTTACATCTTCCATGCCGGGGTAATCCAGGATCGTTTTATCCCACATTTCTAGAACCCGTAGGATATCGCTGTTGTCTATCAGCCCATCCGCGTTTAAGTCGCAGGCTGCGTCATAAAGGGGGTGATAAGCGTTGACGCCCAGATTCATCATCTCTAAAATACGCATGATATCGTCGTTATCTACCCGCCCGTCGCCGTTGCAGTCGCCCCACCACAGGTTGAAGAACAAGCCGTCCGGAGGGCTGAGTTCGACGATAGCGGGGTCGGAAGCGGATATGGTTACCATCAGGGCTCGTGTTAAAAACCCGGGGCGTTTAATATGCAAAACATAAGTACCGTAAGGAACATCTTCAAAGGTGAACTTGCCCAGGCCGGTAGTATTCTGCAGTACCGCTTTAACGCTTAGGGAAGCCGGTGCGGGCGTGTTGAAGGTTTCTCGCAATTCGACCGTTATGTCGAACTTGCTCAAAAAGGAGTTGCCGATCCCCCAGATATCTTCCGTTGCCATCGGCCACACATAGCCGGTAATGGTGCGCGTATTGGGAGCCCAAACAGCGTAGAGCTGTATGTCGCTATCCATAAAGATCGTACCGCCCGGTTGATATTGCGCCGTGGTCGCCGAAGCGGTGAGCGCCCAGCCGCGGAAGTCGTGGCCTGGGAAGACGGGTATAATGCTGCTGATGTTGGCAGCGGTATTGACGGGTACTTCCTGGTCGAGAGGCGCACCGCTGCCGCCGTTAGCGTTGTAGGAAAGCGTATATGTTTGCCGTTCCCACACTGCGTAGAGCGTTTTGTCGCCGACGCCGATATTAAACTGTCCGCCCGGTTGATACTCCGGTACGGTAGCGTTGGAAGCGGTCGCCCAGCCAAGAAAGTCGTAGTCCGCGCGCTGCGGTTCCGTAGCGCTGATGGTAACAGCGGTGTTTTCGGGGATATCCGCTTGGTTGGGAGGCGCGCCGCTACCGCCATTGGCGTTGTAGTAAAGCGTATAGGTACGAATCCATACGGCGAAGAGGGTTTTGTCGCTGTCCATGAAAATCGTGTCGCCCGGCTGATACTGCGGTACGCTTGCGCTATTCGAGAGCGACCAGCCCAAGAAGGCGTAGCCCGCGCGAATAGGTTCGGTGTCGCTGATGATGGCGTAGCTATTGCCGGGAACAGAGTGTGGCGCAGGCGCGCCGCTGCCGCCGTTGGCGTTGTAGGAAAGCGTGACCGGGTCGTTGTCAAAAACCGCCGAATCTACCCACAGCGCCGGGTATACCAAACCTTTTTCCGCCGACGCGTTGGCGCTTACAAAGCATTGGAAGGCCCGGCCTTGTTCCGCTCCGAGCACAGTACTCAAAGCGCTGGCTGTATTCGCGTTATCGCCCGCGCTACGCAGCCAGGCGGTATATAGGTACTGCTGGGGAATAGTGATTTTGGCGTAGTTGAGCTTAGCTATGTTATTGCTTTCCTGTGCTTCGGGGATACGGCCTCTCACTTGGTGTGTTATGGAGCAGAAATTTGCCGCTTCGCTGTAGCTAAGGGCAAAGGAGACGTCGTTTCCCATAGGTATATACGTATTGCTCGGTAAACTGAATCCGTTGGTAAGCGCTGCCTCTGTGCTGGCTGTGCCGGGAAGCCCCGCCGCGTTGTTTTGCATGGTGAAACCGCGCAAGCGGGCGTTTGCGGGCAGATTATCGCCCGTAACGGAGGCTATGCCGTTGAACCAGGCATTGATCCTCACGCGAAGAGAGGAAGTGCTATAGGCGTTGCTCGAGCCAAAATCGATATATTGCCAAGCATAATCGCCGTAATGGCCACTGCCGGCATATACATTAAGGTAGCTGGAACGAACGATCAGCGAGTATTTACCGTAGCGCGCGATTTCGACCCAGTTGACGAGATCGCCGCTCTTGTCAGTAGTCAGTATCCTGCCGTCCACCCCTTCGAGCGTAGGCGTCAACCCGCTCCATACGGCGTACAGCGTTTTATTGCTGTCCATAAAAATAGGGTCGCCCGGCTGATACTGCGCCGCGGTTGCAGCGGATGTGAGCGCCCACCCCAAAAAGGCATGATTCACGCGGGTTGGGATGGTCATAGAAATGGTGGCATACGTATTATGGGGAATGTTCGGTAAAGCGGGAGGCGCGCCGATACCGTTATTGGCGTTATAGGAAAGGGTGTGTGTCACAATAACACCCTGCGTCCATACGGCATAGAGCGTAATGTCTCCTGTCATGACTATTGTGCCGCCCGGCTGATACTGCGCTTCGCTAGCCGAAGCTGAAAGCGCCCAGCCCAAGAAAGTATAATTCGGGCGGGTAGGTCTGGTTGTACTTATGGTGGCGCTGGCGCCGACGGCTAATCCGGGCTGAGGGGCAGGCGCGCCCGCGCCGCCGTTCGCGTCATAGGATAGCGTGCAGGTAGAACCGGCAAAAATTGCCGAATCCACCCAGAGTGCCGGGTATACCAGCCCATGTTCGTTTGTAATAGCGGGAGATATAGTGTTTTGGAAAGCCCGGCCCCTATCGAGACCATTAACTCCGCCCAAGGCTCCCGCCGTATGGGAATAATCTCCGGGGCTGCGCAGCCAAGCGGCATACAAATAATTCTGCGCGGCGTCGTAAGGCGGAATAGTGATCTTTCCATAGTTGAGCTTCGCTATATCGTTGCTTTCCTGGTTTTCGGGTACACGGCCTCTCACCTGATGTGTTAGAGAGCAAAAGTTTGCCGCTTCGCTGTAGCTTAAGGGAAAGGAAACGTCGTCACCCTTCGGAATATATATATTGGATGGCAGGCTGAAACCGTTGGCCAGCGCCGCCTCTGAACTGCAGGAACCGAGAGTGGTCGCCGCATTGTTTTGCATCGTGTAAAGGCGCATCCTGGCATTGGGGGGCAAGTTATCGCCTGCGGCTGGCCCTGTGCCATTAAACCAGGCGTTGATCCTGTCGCGCACATAGGATGATCCATATGTATTAGTCGAGCCAAAGGGAATAAATTGCCAAGCCGGATCATTGTTATGCCCGGTATTGACATATATATTGATATAGCTCGAACGCAAGATCAAGGAATAATTGCCGTAACGCGCAATTTCGACCCAATTGACGCTGTCTCCGCTCTTATCCGTGGTCAGGATCCTGCCATCAACACCACTGGGTGAGTTTCCCCACACAGCGTACAGAGTGATATTACCGTTCATCAAAATAGTGCTGCCTGGTAGATACTGCGCGGCTGGCGCTGTAGAGCTGGTGGCCCAGCCGGCAAAGGTGTAACCTGCGCGCACGGGTATGATGCTGCTTATGCTGACGCTGCTGTTGGCAGGTATGTCTGTTTGAGCGGAAGGCGCTCCTGCGCCGCCGTTCGCGTTATAGGATAGGGTGAATGTTTCCGGGGATCCGCCAAAGATGCCTGAACCCACCCACAAGGCCGGGCGGACATAGGGATACTCGGCCCGCGCCGAACTTGTATAAACAGAGCCTTCCGTAATAATTCCACCATGAGTACCGACAGAGCAGGCTGTTCTGACTTGATTGGTGGAGTGTCCGGGAGAACGCAGCCACCAAAAATCATTCATTATACCTTGTCCGGGTTTGTTCAGCATGTAATAATTGTTCCTAGCTAATGCGGAGCTGGCAGTAAAAGCCGTGCCTCCGGGGTTCGCGTATTGCAGGCTGCAGAAGGAAGCAGCTTCGGCAAAGCTCAGCAGAAAAGCCACGTCGTCGCCCGTGCGAACGGCTGTGGCAGACGGCTGGCTTAATCCGTAGTCCAATGCCGTAAAGTTGCCAATATCCTGTAATGCGTTATGCTGTACTGTGAAGTCACGCAGTCTGGCAGTGCTGCTTAGTGTGTTTTTGAACCAATTGTTCACGAGGTTGCGCACATGGGATATCTGGTAGCTGTCGGTTTCGATATCGGCAAACCAAACCCTGCCCAGATACATTAGGCAGTCTTTTCGTACGATCAGGGAATAGCCGCCATTCTGCGCAATCTCGACCCAATCCGATGTGTCGCCGGCTTCACTTGCGGGTAGATATCTGCCATAAACGCCAGTTGGCTTATCGGCTATGGGCGTATTATCCGCCAAAGCCGCTTGAGCAGGCAGGAATATCAGAGCCAGCGCGAAAACAAACATAAGTAGCAATGCGAACCTCTTGATATGGACTGACATTAATGCACTCCTTTCTTTGATTTTCCAGTTTACCATTTCCTAATGCGGGTAAGATTTTTTGTTATGCGGTTTTTGCTTTTCTCTATATACTAAGAATACTAAGAATACTAAGAGAAAGACCTAAAACCTTGCTGTCATATTATCCTACGAATCAAGGTCCCCCCTTCCTTCATCACTGGGAATCATCCGGTTGCAAACATGCGCTTAACAGTGACTTTAGTAAATGAGTAAGAAAGTAAGAAAGTAATATATCTGATTCTCCTCCATTTCTAAGCCAGATCGCCAAATAACGAAGCTCCCGGAGCTCGGAAAAAGGAGGAAATATCATGCAAAACGGGAAAAAAAGATAGTAAAATGTGTTGGTTTGCAGAAATCAATAAGTAAAGAAATGTCAGAAAAGTGTTAGTATTACTGGGATATTTGAGAAAAAACAGAAATTGTCACCAAACAACGCAGGAGTTCTAAATTTCCTCGATATTTTACCAAGCCTATTCTACACCATGGTGCTCACAACTCACTCCCAGGCCGCTCTCATCAAACACTTATTCTTTGATAACGAATAATTTTTGGAATATATTTTTTTTGAGCTCATATCGTCATTATTACCAATAAACTAAGCGACCGTAAAAAGAATAGCTCCTGAAAATGATATTTCTTGTTTATAGCCATCCTATCTCATTTGCCTCTATAAGCAAACACAATAAAGGTTGTATAATTGCCACTGGAGCTTGATGAATAATGGCGCAAATACCGCACGATTTCCGCACTATCTGCGTTGTTATCATATGAGTACAGGGGGAGTTATGCAGAAAAAACAGCGCAACCGTTGCAAGAGCAGCGGCGGCGCTGTTTTTTAGCATAAGAAATAAGGCTCTCCTGATTAAATAGAGCTAATCAATTGTTCATCGTTAATTGTTCGTTGTTCATCGTCAATCGATCCTTCGCCCGCTTGCCGCGTCGAACAAATGCAGCTTATCCGGGAAAATGTTAATGTAGCAGCGCTGACCGATCTCTTTGGCGGCGGCGGATTCCAAGCGCGCGGTGAGCAGGTTTTCGCCGCAGCGTAGGTGCAGCAGGCTGTCGGCGCCCCGTAATTCCACGATCTCCTTTTCAGCCTCAAAACTCTGTTCACCCTCGGTGTCCGGGTTTGGGAGTAACTCGATATGCTCCGGCCGGATACCCATCGTGATATTACCGTTTCCATAGCCTCCCTTAAGCAGGGAGGCGCTTTTGTCTTCAGGCAACCTGAGCATCTGCCCGCCGAAGCGCAAAGCTGCTGTGTTGCCGTCGCTTTCCACCTGCGCCGGGAGCAAATTCATTTTCGGCGAACCGATGAAACCGGCCACAAAGACATTTTGCGGCTTATTATAGATGTTGGCCGGGGCGTCCACCTGCTGCACCAGGCCGTCCTTCATGATCACGATACGCGTGCCCAAGGTCATCGCCTCGGTTTGGTCATGCGTCACGTAGACGAAGGTGGCCTCTAACCTTTGATGCAGGGCTATCAGCTCCATGCGTATCTGATCGCGCAAGGCCGCGTCCAGGTTGGAGAGCGGCTCGTCCAGCAGGAATACCCGGGGTTTACGCACGATAGCGCGGGCGAAAGCCACCCGCTGCCGCTCCCCGCCGGAAATAGCGCGCGGTTTGCGCCTTAAAAGTTCGCCGATCTCCAGCATATGCGCGGCTTCCTCCACCCGCGTTTTAATCTCGACTTTAGGCGTTTTGCGCACTTTGAGGCCGAAGGCGATATTATCGTAGACGCTCATATGGGGGTAGAGGGCATAGTTTTGGAAGACCATGGCCATATCCCGGTCTTTGGGCAGGCGTTCGTTGATGCGTACCCCGTCCATCAGCAGTTCCCCGGAACTGATCTCCTCCAGCCCCGCGATCATCCGTAAGGTGGTGGATTTTCCGCAGCCGGAAGGCCCCACCAGCACGATAAAATCCCGGTCCGCAATCTCTAAATCAAGCTCCTTCACCGCCTCCACCCCGCCGGCGTAGGTTTTCGAGATCTTTCGTAAACTTAAATGCGCCATGATTACCTCCAAATTCATAATTCATAATTCATAATTGAGTCCCTCTATAAACCCGGTTTGTCTTTCTGAACGCAGTGAAGAATCTTGCTTGAAGACCCTTCGCTTCGCTCAGGGTGACATCATTCATAATTGAATCCCTCTATAAACCCGGTCTGTCTTTCTGAACGCAGTGAAATCACTCAAGACTCAGCACTTGGGCTGCGAAGCAGACCATTCTTCCATGATCAAAATCCAATTTGGATAGGTAAACTCGTCTTCTGTCACCCAGTATGTGGGGAAGGTTTTCCAATCGTATATACGGGTATTAACCCTCACGCCCGCATGATCTTCCAGGCATTGTCGCAGCGCCGTCAGGTCAAGCCCTTCCCTGCTTACTTCACCGTTTATCCACCTTACGGCATAATCCGCCGCCCCCTGTGTATACAGCGCAGACAGTGACTGCGGTTGAATGAGTACAGCGCCCGCGTCCAGCACAGTCTCAAGCAAGGGCGTCTGCTGTTCGTAGCCCAAAAACTCCGCATAAAAAGCCGTATCCTTGCCATATTGGGCAACTTTTTCCGCTATGTCTTGCGCGATGAAGCTTTGGGCCAGCTTTAAATCGAAAGTGTAACTTGTACCTGCGCCATCTGTCTCAACGTGCATGACAGAATCAAAAGCGTCGAACTCCACCCAATCAAGGCCCAGCTTTGTGCATTCCTCTACCATCGATTCACGGAACATTGAGGGCGGCCCATGTCGCCTGTAATAGTAGTACAAAAAGGTTTTAGCGCCCAGCTTATGGGCCTGCCGCACTATAGATTCGGCAATAGCCAGCTCGTCCGCCGAAAAAATCAGGTCGGCGCTTTCCGCTACCTGCGATTGCTCTTCCTCCGGCTCGCACAAAACTATGAACACGTCGTCCCGCGTTTCCTTGAGCTTATCCAAAGCCTCGCAAGTACCCCAGACGGCCCGGTTGACGATGAGAGCCTTAACGTCCTTGTCGGCGGCTATCCCAGACGCGATTTCGATCATTTCTTCCCGCCCCGCCCAGTTATCTTCCGGCCAGACCCGGTGAACTATCTTATCCCCGCCGTATTTTTGCACCACCTCCACGGCTGAGCGGTATTCTTCCTCTCCCGCGGCGGCGCTAAGAGTGATAATAGCGATTTTACCGGGAAACGGCTGCGGCTCATCTGGCGGCGAGGGCGGTATTATATCGGCGGAAACCGCGGGCGGCGGCGCTTCCTCCGGTAAAGGTCGTTCGAGCGACATATCCGCGCAGGCCGTAAGGAGCAGCGGCAGAGCAACCATCACAAGCATGGATTTAAATCCCCGCTCCATATTTGCATTGACCTCCCCTCTTTTATACAACTTTCGCGCCGAAAGGCATGAGGGCGAGTTTCGCTATTTTAAAGCATTGCAGGCCGAAGGGGATGCCGATAATGGTACAGCACAATAGCAAGCCGTTTACTGCGGCGCATACTGCCAAAGGGATGCCGCTGATGAGTATCCAGAGAATATTCGCGAGAAGTGAAGGCGCGCCTCCGCCGTAGATCACTTCTTTTCCGAAGGGGGCCAGCGCTAAAGAAGCGAACTTGAAACACTGCAGCCCGATGGGTATGCCGATGACCGTGACGCACCACACAAGCCCCATCACAAACCAAGCCAATGCCTGCCATATCCCACCGCATAATATCCAGATCAAATTACCTAAACAACTCATTTGTTAGCTCCTTGTAAATCCTTTAAATATATCGTAATTATATTGACTATTCCCTGCTATTCATCATCATCTTTCGGTTCGATAAAATAATCAATTTGACGAATCACATTTCCATCTGCCAACATTTTACGACGGTCCAGCCGCTCGCGGGCTTCGAGTAAGATTTCTTCTATCTTGCGCTCAAACTCAGCTTTTGGAGGAAGCACAGTCCAATATTCTGCAACAGCGATTCCCGATTTATCCAATTCTAACAATTCAATCTGTCCTCTATGCGCTTTTGCACAAAGTATCAATCCGATTGGAGCATTTTCTCCTGCGTAGCTATTATATCGACTTAACCACTTTAAATAAAACTCCATCTGTCCTTTATACTCTGGCTTAAACATCCCGAGTTTTAGTTCAACAGCAATAAGCCTTCGTAATTCTCTCGAGTAGAATAATAGGTCGAGCTTAAAATCTACGCCATCCATAGACATTCTTTTTTGTCGCGCTACAAATGTTAAGCCGTGGCCAAATTCTAAAATAAATGATTCAATACCTATGAGAATAGCTTGTTCTAAATCAGCTTCAAGGTAATTGTCTTTCAAGCCAAGTACATCAAGCAAAAATGGATCTTTAAAAGCATTGAACGGCACACTTGAAGCCCCGTCAAGCTGAGAATTGGCAATTTCCCGACGCTCGAATGCCTTACGCGAGATTTCTCTTCGCAAAGATTGAACACTTAAATTGCGTTCCACGGCATCATTGGAATAGAATAGCCTACCTTCTTCTGTTTTGACACGCATTATCTCACAGAAGTGCGACCAACTCAATTTTGTCGATGCCGTCGACAAAATCGTAAAATCCTCAAAAATTTTTGCAAAACGCATCATTCTATAAATATTCTCCACATAGAAGCTTCTACCGTAGAGTTCCATTAATTTTGTCGACAGTGTCGATAAAATGTTCTTTCCATAAGCAGCGCGTCCCCTGTCGAGAATAACAGAGTTAATGTATGTGCCAACTTCCCAATACATTAAGGCAATTTCACGATTCGCATATGCTCCGATATGAGTTTTACGGTTCTCTATGATTTCGGATATGTATTGGAACAATGCCCTCTCGTCAATCTGTATTTCGCCCTGTACAGTAAGTTGTCGTGGACTTTTCCTGCTCATTATTAACAGCCCTCCTTCTTATCTAAACTACGTAAATCCTTTATATGCTGAAGATGTATCCCCACATGACCGATACCGAGAATGATCGACGCCGTTATCAGCCATATCACTTTTCCGTAGACGCCCAGCAGCAGAAACGCCGCCACAGGAAGGGTCGCACCCGGCGCGGGGATGCCGTAGAAGGGGCGGTAGAAATCCACAACAGTTTGCTTGCCGCGAAAGTACCGCAGCCAGAATAACTCGTATAATATCATCAAAGCCGCCGAGATAATAAGCCAACCCGTCCACAGTTCTATGCTACGCGGATTGTAGTCGGAAAAAAGCAGTATAGAGGCTGTACACAACACCTGGCCAACACGTTCCAAAGCCAATAAGAGCTTATTTTCACCCGCAGGATCGTAGCCCTGCGGCTTACGCCTTGCCCACAGAGAATTGGGTATCCACAGCATCAGAAGGTATATCAACCCAATATATGAAAATCCGAAATTCCCGAGCATCATCTACCTCCGGACTAACGGGCTGCTTCGCAGCCCAAGTGTTGAGTGTTGAGTTGTGGTTCGTGTTAATAGTTGGCGGCGATGCTCCAAACCTTACTATTGATACTTTGTGGCATGACATGTTATAATTGTGCCAATAATTCGAAAAATCCTTGAAATACTATTGTTGCTTATTAACTGAATATGGAAAAGGAGAATATATATGAAACGAGTATTTCCGTTATTGTTCATCTGCCTGCTTGCGCTAACTCTTTGCGCCTGTTCAAAAGCATTGGATATTCCCGAAGCAATGGGAGGGCCGTATAATGAGGAGGAAGTGCTTGCGGATGACGCCGGTTTGGGTCTTGATGAAGAAGAGATAGAGCAGCAAGAAGAAGAGTTAGAGGATGAGCTTGATATTGAAACAACCGCAAGCTTTGTAGAAAATATGCAGCCAGGTGAGCACCATTCAGTACAAACAGATTCCGTTTCTATAACAATCACCTGTATCAGCGCAGAAGAAGCAGACAATTATAGTAGATGGGATAATAGCAATGACGACTCAGCTTGGCAAAACGATTATGAAATAAAAACCGGTGAGGATTATATCGAGTATTTATTATCAAACGGCAACACTATTATTGACATGCGTCTGTATGATTATGATTATAAATATAAGAGGGAAGGATATCAAACATATGGAGATACAAATATTTATTTACTAACCAAGGAAGGTGAAAAATTATTGCTGCTAGAAGGAGACCCACTAGTGAGGGACTCCATGGAAGTACCACACATTTTTCAAATACTTGATGATTACAGTTTTCTTTATATAGTTGCCAGTTATGAGGATATAGAGTATAGCGGCTTGTATGATATTCAGAATTATGAGGATCATCCATTTGAAGACACAGGATACCCAGAGTTACTGGTTGAAAACACTTTGTTCACAGTTGATAGTTATGGCGAATTATTACTTGGATTGACAAAAACTGATTTAACTACCTTTGAGACTAATGACCTGTTAACTGATATTATAGCTAGCTCTAATACGTTTGACGGCATATATGATATTTCTCCAGACGGTAGGTATTTCGCACTCTATCATCAGGATTCCTGGAACGACGATACCTTTGAATATGATGAAAATTATGTGAGAATATGCTCGCTCGAAAGTGATAGCCTTATATGCAACTTACCAATACAAGGTATCTATGGTATACGGCATTTGTATTTTTGCTCAGAAACACAAATTATCGTACACCTCGATTCTAATATCGAAGATGATTCAAAGATATTTTTGATAGAAATTGAAGCAAACAAATAACCCCCATAGCAAAGAAAGAAATTAGCCTACCTCCCATACGCGAACCTGCATATCTTCTGCTCGTCGGCAGTAGGATTCAGTTTTAGCACCCGCTCGCGGATCGCGGCGTAGGCGTCTGCTTCGTTGAGCCTTGCGGCGCGGGCGAAATGGAAAAGCCGGAGGAAAGCAGGATTTTGACGAAATCATTGAAATTGTTTAGAACCATAATTCGGTATCCTCGTTTAATTGATATCGTTCATTCTTTACGGGACGGTAAACATTGGCGGGATGGCCGACGTTTGCGGGATGGTCGACGTTGGCGGGACGATTGCCATCGTTTGCGGGATGGTCGACGTTTGCGGGACGATTGCCATCGTCCCCTACGGAAACATAAAATCCCTGCACCATATTTGAAATGGTCTTCCGTAGGGGCGGATGGCAATCCGCCCGTTGTTTTATGGCACGATCAACGTTTGCGGGATGGTCGACGTTTACGGGACGATTGCCATCGTTTGCGGGACGATTGCCATCGTCCCCTACGGAAACATAAAATCCCTGCGCCATATTTGAAATGGTCTTCCGTAGGGGCGGATGGCAATCCGCCCGTTGTTTTATTACACGATCAACGTTTGCGGGATGGTCGACGTTTGCGGGACGATTGCCACAAGGTGAATTTGTCCAACGGACAAAGAGAGGGTACCCTGGGGTATCGTCCCCTACGGAAACACGGCCTTGGTTGTTGATGTTTTTGGGGTGAAAACAATCCTTTTGCCAATTCTGAGGATTTTTATCAATATACCGCCATATGCGTGCATAATCGGCCTTATTGCGAATAACATGGTCGTAAAAAGAACGTTGCCATAATGAAAACCCAATTTGTCTTGTTACCGCGCCCTTTAACCCCTGCACCATATTTGAAATGGTCTTCCGTAGGGGCGGATGGCAATCCGCCCGTTGTTTTATGGCACAATCAACGTTTGCGGGACGATTGTCACAAGGTGAATTTGTCCAACGGACAAAGAGAGGGTACCCTGGGGTATCGTCCCCTACGGAGGCGATTTGTACGACCAAATGAATATGGTTGGGCATAATAACATATTTTTTGATTATACATTCTTTTCTTATCGACGGAATGTTTTCAATTTCTCGTTTGACAATATCACCGTATTCGCTTAATACAGATTGCCCATTTATTATTTTACCAAATAATTCATGACGGTCTTTTGTGCATATGGTAATATAATACGCGCCGTTTTGGCTGTAATCATAATTTTTTAATCGATTTGGCTTTCTAACGGGTAAGTTTTTGATTAAAAACACATCCTTTGCGGGACGATCTACCTTTATAGGATTTTTTTCTGAGACGATTTCATGAAATTGATTCGGCAAGCGTAATTTCAATCCGCTCTTGCCCTTTTCCGATGTTTTTTCGCCGAAGTTGGACACCGCCAATTTCGCCGGTTCTTTTAAGATGTGTACCCCCGCAAGAAACTTTGGCAAACCCTTCTATTTCCCAGTATCTTTGCTCTTCCTTCTCGTTTTCATAGCCGCTGATAATTGGGAGATCCGCGGCAATGATTTTTTGTATACTTGGCAGCAGTTCCGGGAAAATTGAGGAGATCGGCCCATTCCATGCAAAATCTATGCGGGCTTTGTCGGGCGCAATGTTTGCGCCAGTTTTTTGCGGATAATTGAATTTCTGATTTAACATCTCCAAAACAAGCTCGGCGGCGAAATGCAGCTTCATCAAGCGGTAACGACAGTCCCAATCGATAAGAATTTCCACCGAATCGCCCGCGCGGAGGGTGTGATGATCCGGCAGCGTATAGTATATTTCCCCTTCGGCTTTTTCCGCCTGCAAAACCTCAAAACCGCCAATGCTACCCTTATCCGATTGTTGTCCGCCTGAAAAAGCGTAGAAAATGGTCTCCTTTAAGGTGACCTGCGCCCCTTCTACTTTAGTGACTGTGGTTGAAAGCGAAGTCTTATAAGGGTCGTCCCAAAATTTCTTTTTTACAGCCATCGTAGAATGTCCTTATTTTTCAGCATCTTGCGATTCGATATTTTTTCTTATTCTTTCCGAATATGAATGGGCAACTTTTTCCTTCTCTGTAGTGGGAAAACTGAGCCATTGATCATGGCTATATGATATTAGAAAATTACGATAATGCACGTAATGTCCAAATTCATGTGGAATCGTTCGATAGAGTTGTGTCCTGCGTACGCTGTTAATGTCATAGTTTACCGAGTAGTTTTTTCCCATATCAACAATCTTGTGTCCGTCTGAAATTAGCCGTTCCAATTCCTTTTGTTCTTCTACAGAACGCTTTTTGTTTATTGTGTATTGTCTATTTGCATAGTCTAGCGCTTCAATAATAATTGCTGGTTTAGATTCATTGTTGAATGAAAAACTCATAATCAGCCGCCCCCAAACAGAAGAAAGTATTTCTTCTTTTCTTTTTGGCTGCCTAAGCACAAAAAATTTTAAGTCTCCATAATCTTTATTTGGTATTTGTTTAACAATTCTTTCAATATCCTCAACTGAGCAGGCATGCTCGTAACCTGGCTTTGTATGCTCACTTACAAATATAAACTCATGTTCTTTAATAGTTTTTTTGATTGTTTTATAATCAGTCAGATTTTCATAAAACTCTTTATTATGTACATATGGTATGCTCATTATATTGTTTTGTCCTTGACCTTGTTTTGATGTTCCTATATTTCTATTCCTTCTTGTTGGATTATACATATACGTTTAGCTTCGCTCCTTTGTATGAATCTGGATTGCCGCACCGAGTAATATGTGAAGTTTTGATTATATGATCATGATAATAATGATGCCTTAATGAAACCCTAATCTGCCTTGTTACCGCGCCCTTCATCCCCTGTACCATATTTGAAATGGTCTTCCGTAGGGGCGGATGGTAATCCGCCCGTTGTTTTACGAGAAATTGTTGCCATCAATATCAACACCAGCACAGCAAGTAAAATAAAGAACAATATCACACCCACGGGATGCCAGGTATGCAGCCAAGAGAGTTTATTCGCGAAGCTGCCCAAAGCCCAGGCATGGCCGGTGGGCAGCAGGTCTTTCCAGGTGAGGCAGATAGCCAGTATTTGCAGGGCCAGGGTTACCAGGGCGGCTATACCGGCGAGCAGGGCTAAAGCGGCTAGGGTTGTGGTTAGGAGGCCGCCGAAGTGGGCGGTAAATAACTCGCGCGGATAGAGTTGCTTAAGTTGTTCGCGGTAGAAGGGCAGGCGTTTGAAGAGCAGGCCGGCGCAGCGGCGCAGCAGCAGCAGGATGATGAGGATAAGGACGGTATAGAGGGCTACAGTGAGGCGCTGGGCGAAGGCGGCGGAGGCTGCCGATAGGTCTACTATGGTATAGTTGTGTTCGTAGATTCCCAGTTGCTTTAATCCATTGATGGCGTAATCGGCGTTGACCGGCTGATTATCCAGCAAAACCAGCAGGTTGTCGATGTTACCTCCGCTAACGCTTGCTGGAACATATACGCGGGGGTTTTCCGCATCGCCGTCATCCAACACCCC
>Ga0082212_10001797_pt1 | contig 31645 bp, 23 predicted proteins | sample TergutNt197P3_FD_71548 | JGI IMG/M metagenome (GOLD analysis project Ga0082212, IMG submission 71548) | Neocapritermes taracua P3 segment gut microbial communities from Petit-Saut dam, French Guiana - Nt197 P3 | ecosystem: Host-associated > Arthropoda: Insects > Digestive system > Gut ...
TGGTCGTACTCGTCGATGATGACGAATATTTTGACGTTGGCCGCCATTGCAGCGCTGTAGGCAACCTCCAGCGCTCTGACGCCCAGCTGGTTCTTTTCAATATTGCCAATCAATGTTTTGGATTGCTTGAAAACAGATTTGTACTTTTCAAGAAATCGTTGAACCAACAGTTGCACTCTTCCGTTAAACGACTTGATGAAATTTTCGGGAGTGCCGGTATCTATCCCCGAAAAATCGAACTTCATAATGGCATAACTGTTTTTGAGCGGCGTCGGGTTGTCGCCGATGTACAGCCCGCCGAACAGCTCCTGAAATCGGTCAGCACAAAGCAAGTCGTAGTAATACGACAGCATGGAGATGAAAAGGCTTTTGCCGAACTTGCGCGGACGAATGAAAAACTGCCTGCTGTTATCTTCATTCTCCAGCATCTCGATATAACGCGTTTTGTCCACGTAGGCGAAGTTTCTCGTCCGTATGGATTCGAAATTCTGTTCGCCGCAAGGAAGTCGTTTGAATGTTTTTACTGACATGATGAACTAATTGAATATTGGATGCAAATATAAGCATTTTATCCGAGTTCTCGGATAAAATGCTTATATTTGCAGTTCTATAAATAGAAAACAGGGAAGCGATTACGATTAACGTAAACAGACAAACGGATGAAAGTACTACAATCACATACAGTTACTGCATGAAGAAAAAATATCCTTTTTTAAGTGCATCACCAAGCTATTACTCACATAAGATGTACGATGATACAAATCCGATGGATAGACGATACGATTCGGATATATCTGTGAAGCAGGTAAAAGAACTGCAAACAGGCGACTGCATGATTGAATATTATGCTTTTCATGCAGGGAGATGGGATGCGCGCCTCGCAGCGGTTAAAAAACTGACCGACCAAGGCCTGCTGGAGAAAATTGCAAAAACCGACATTGACCCGCGAATCCGCATAAAGGCCATTAACAAACTGACTGACGAAGAGGTGTTGCGCGAGATAGCGTGCACTGAAGGTAATATGCAGGTTCGATTGGCGATAATCGCAAAATTTCCCGATCCCGCTCAACGACAGGCCAAAATTCATTATATTGCAAGATATGACGAAAAAGAGGATAATCGACTCGCTGCAATTGAAAAGTTGACCGACCAGTCGGTATTGACCGATATTGCGAAACACGACCAAGCATCGAAAGTTCGTGCTGCAGCAATTAAAATGCTAACCGACCAATCCCTGCTGGCCGATATTGCGAAGCATGACAAAGCGGAATATATCCGTGCCGCGGTGGTTGAAAGGCTTACCGACCAGCATGTACTGGCCGATATGGCAAAGTGCGACGAAAGTCCGACGGTTTGCAGGTCGGCCATTGCCCGGATATCCGACCCGAACGTGCTGGCCGAACTGGCGAAGGTCGGCAACAAAAGCGCCGTTCGTTTGGCAGTTGCTGAAAAGTTGTCCGACCCGATGCTTGCACAGAAGGTGTATGCCGACCTGGCGAAATATGACCGTGACAGGAATACACGAGGCATAGCAATTGCAAAATTGACCGACCAGCGCCTGCTGGCCGTCATAGCAAAAAATGACAGCGACAGCATGAATCGGCGTAAAGCAGTAACAAAAATATCCGATCCGATCCTCGAACAGGAGACGGTTACTTATTTGGCAATGAACGAAGAAGTAAGCTGGAGAGACCGCCTTGATTATGCGCTAAAAATAGAAGACAATGTGATTGCACAGGCGATAATCGCTGATTTTATCATCCATCATGCCGCTGAAGATTATTTTGAAAGTGAGGTTTTCAGCAAGCTGACCGATCAGCATTTGTTGGCCGGAGTGGCAAAAAATGCACCAAGCCTGAGGGCCTGCTTTGTGGCGGTTTCGAAGTTGACCGACAAGAATTTATTAACCGATGTGGCCAAAAACAGCAGGCACGATAGAATAAGGGCGGAGGTAATGAAACAAGGCCTCGACCCGGCGGCGCTTGCTGATATCGCAACGACCGACGCGGATGGCCGGGTTCGCATGGGCGCTGCTGAAATACTGTCGGACCCGGCGTTTGCGCAGGAGGTATATGCCGCGGTGGCCGGGAATGAAGCGGAAGATCGTTCGGCCCGTGAAGAGGCAGTAGCAAAGCTGACTGTCGAAAGCGTGCTGGCCGAACTGGCGATGAATCCGGGCAACGGCCATGTTCGCCTGGCGGCAGTAGAAAAACTCTCCGATCCGGCCCTGCGACAGCAGGGATACGTCGCCTTGGCACGCCATGACGCCGAAAGCGAAATTCGCATCAAGGCGGCGGATGCGCTCGTCAATAACGACCCTGACGAAAATCTGCTCGACGAACTGATTCTGATATGCGGCAGAGAGCTGAAAAGTTCGGACGACGAAAACATTAGAAACCAAGCTGCCGCAACGCTGCTGACGATATACCGTAAATACGGCAAAAGAAAAATTGCCTATACGTATAATGGCACGTTTATCCGTACCGGACAGGAGGGACGCAGCTCGCACGAAGACTGGGTACAGGTTTGGGATGATTTCGGATTCGGCTGGGACGAGAACCATACGGATGAACATACAGACACAAGATATACGTATAAAATATATTTCAGTACGGAGCGATGAAATTACCGAGCGATGAAATTACGGAGCGTTGAAATGATTGGAGTTGATCTGTAATCCGGTTTTACCCTAAAATCAGGTTTGCATCAATTTGCAACTGTTTGTGTAACTTTTGTGCCGTTTTAAAAGTGGGCGTGCATTTTCCTGACAGGATTTCGTTGATACGGGAAACGCTGATACCCATCATTGCCGCTAATGCTACCTGCGTTAAACCCCGTTCGCTCATACTTGATTTTATTACTTCGGACAAGGTTGGCATCCTGACAGGATAATGTACCGCTTCATAGTCGGCTACTAACTCTGAAAGCAAATCAAGTTCAACAAAATTTTTATCATCTGCAGGCGTATCATTGCCAACCACACAAAGCAATTCTTCGATACGCTCTACTGCCTTTTCGTACTGCCGTTCTGTTTTTATTGCTGCCATTGCTCTATCAATTAAATGTTTATACAATCAATCCTGTTATATTCATCGTGCGTGCCGATAAAACGGATATATACTTTTTTGGATGCAAAAATGACAATGGCCACTAAGCGATAATCATTGCCTTTGATATTAAATACATATCTATCGTTTCCGATATAATCAACCGTTGAAAAAGTTTTTTTTATGTCGTTCACATTATTCCATGAGTTTTTTTCTGTTACATGAAACCATTTACAGAGGGGCGTCTCCGCATCGGCATGGATAGTTGAAAACTCCTTAATCCGTTTAAATGAAATAATTCTCATCAATTTCAATTTTTGTGCAAAGGTACTTATTGTTTCTGAAAAATAAAAATAATTTTATAAAAACAGAAACCCACGCATTGTTTTTTGGATATTCAAATTATTGTCATTACTTTTGCAACAAAATATGTAACGAACGACTGAGAGATGAAAAATTTATTATTTGCCATTCTGTTCCTGTTGTTGGCAGGGGTATCTTCCTGTTCCCGACAGCCGGAGTGGAAAGGGGTAGCGCTTAACGATTTGTTGTCGTCGGGCAAGATGTCTCACCAAGAAGAAGCCGAACGAATGAGAAACGGCGGCAGACTGCCGGATGAATGGATCGTCATTGAGCGAAACGACCTCGGCATGATTCTCGAAACAACCGACGATGCAACGAAAGGAAAGGGGCTTCGCCTCCTGTCGTTAGTCGACAAGGAATCGAACGTGATCCTTTCGGCAAGGGAATCTGTACCGTTGTTTACGGTGGAGATGATCGACAAGGTAACAGGCCAAACCGTTACGATCCATGCCGCAGACGGATGGAACGCGGTGGAGGCCGATCGCAAATCGGAACAGTTCGTATTTACGGGCGCGCAGCTGCCGGAGGGCGAAAAGTTGTGTGTCGTGCTTAAAACGGTAAACGGCAAACGCGGCTCGTCAAACGGCTTTGACTGGCTTTGGCAGGTGCGTCAAAACGTTGAACGGTACGAATTTAGGAAACTGAATTGTCCGCAGATTTCGCTTCGGAACCAGGGACAGACGATGAAAGCGTTCTACCCGTATGCTTCGGGCGTTGCGACGGAAGACCCCTGCGGCAAGAAATGTCATTGGAAAGAGACCTATCCGAATGGCTGGAACTGTTCGATGCAGTGGACAGCCGTGTATGACGAATCAAAAAACACGGGTTTCTACCTTGCGATGCACGACCCCAACGGCGCGGTAATGGATATTCAAGTAGATGCGAAAACCGACGATGATGCGGTTATCATCAGATATACCAGTCCTTTCCCGTTGGACGGCAGCGTCAAAGATGTGGAACATGGCGGCGGTGTATGGCGGACGTTTCGGGGCGACTGGTACGACGCTTCACGCATCTATCGGCAATGGGTGAAAAACGAGGCCCAATGGTACAAGAAGCTTAAAATCGGCCCCGACGGTCGTACCGATACGCCCCAATGGATGAAAGAACTCTGCGTCTGGGCGCTCAGTTCGGAATGGGGCGATTCTCCCCAGGCTTCCTTGCAAGGAATACCGGTGAAAATGAAAAAATTCACCGAAGCGCTCGGTATTCCCACAGCGTTACATTTATATAACTGGCATCAGATACCGTTCGACAACGATTATCCCCACTACTTCCCCGTGAGAGACGGTTTCGCGGAGGTGGTAGCAGCCATACAAAAGATAGGCAACTGCTACGTCATGCCCTACATCAACGGTCGCTTATGGGACACGCGCGACAAGGGAATGGAGGATTTCCAGTTCTCGTCGATAGCCCTCCCCGCCGCTACGAAAAAGGAGGATGGCTCGCCGTATATCGAAACTTATGGAAGCACGGAGGCCGACGGTTCCAAGGTCATGCTTGCCGTGATGTGTCCGGCAACGGACGTATGGAAAGATAAAGTTTCGGAAAATGTGTTGCGCCTAACGAACGACTACCATACGGATGGCGTGTACATCGACCAGATCACGGCATCGACGCCGCAACTGTGCTTCGACAAGTCGCACGGGCACCCCCTTGCAGGCGGCAGCTGGTGGGTCAGCGAATACGGCAGCATGCTCGAAAAAATCCGCGGCAACTTGCACGAAGGAAAGATGCTGACGTCGGAATGTAACGCAGAACCTTATATCCATGTGTTCGACGGTTACCTGACATGGCATTTCCAGTATCAGGACCAGGTTCCGGCCTTTGCGTCGATCTATGGTGGCACGGTGCAGCTGTTCGGCAGGAATGGAGGCGGAGACGCCCTTGCTCTTCGGATGAAGATGGGGCAACAGTTGGTTTTTGGCGAACAGATTGGCTGGATAGGCCCTGACATCGTCGACAATCAGCAACTGTTTCCGTTCTTCCGGGAGGTCGTTCTCACAAGGTACAAATATCGCGACTATTTCTACAAAGGCGAAATGATCCGTCCGCCCGGATTATTGGACGAGATACCGACGGTTACAGCCGACTGGAAGTGGTTCACGACAGTAGGGAAGACCGTCACCACGGATGCCGTCTTAACGGGTGCCTGGCGAAAAACCGACGAAAAGGGCCGTACTGTTTCGGCAGTCTTCTTTTTTGTGAACGTTTCGGACGAGCCTGTCACAAGCCGCGTCGCGATTCGATTGGATGAAGTAGGGCTCGCGCATGAAGCGACCTTTGATAAACCGATGACTTTTGAGCCGGGCGTTCCGGTGGCTGTCGAAGTGTTCTGACCTACTCATGGCAAACCAATGATTTATACATATACATTAATTATATTATTACAGTTATGGAAAACAGAAGAGAATTTATTAAAAAAGTATCTGCCGGATCAGCGGCAATGCTATTGGGAGGCGCCGGATTTAATTTGAGCGCCAAGAGTTACAGTCGGGTGCTTGGCGCCAACGACAAGGTACGCGTCGGTATCGTCGGGTTTTCAGGCCGCTTCCGGGGGTCGTTGTTTCCCTGTTTCATGAATCATGCCAAGGAACTGAACTTTGAGTTTGTGGCGCTTTCCGACCTGTGGAACCGTCGCCGCGACGAGGGCAAAGCGTTCGTCAAGGAGAAAGCAGGCTGGGATATTGCCGTATGCCGCAACAACGACGAACTGTACGACCGCAAGGATATCGACGCCGTTATCATCAGTACGGCCGACTTCCAGCACGCGATGCACTTGGCAGAGGCCGCCAAGAACAAGAAGGATGCCTATTGCGAAAAACCGTTTGCCGAAACGCTCGACGATGCCAACGAAGCGTTGAAAGCCTGCAAGGCCAACAACATCGTGGTGCAAATAGGGTCGCAACGGCGTAGCGGCCCTAACTATCACGCAGCGAACGACTACATCCGTTCGGGCAAGTTTGGCGACATCGTGATGGTCGAGATGACCTGGAACGTGAATCAGCCCGGTCGCTGGCGCCTTCCCGAACTGTGTGCTTCGATCAAGGAAAGCGATGTGGACTGGAACCGCTACCAGATGAACCGTCCGAAAGTGGCATGGGACCCGCGCAAATACCTTGAGTATCGTTTGTTCTGGCCCTATTCGTCGGGTATTCCCGGACAATGGATGTGTCATCAGATCGATACCGTTCACTGGTTTACCGGACTGCCTTACCCGCGTAGCGCAGTTGCCAACGGCGGTATTTACCAGTGGCCTGATGGTCGCACCAACGCCGATACGCTGACCGCCGTCTTCGACTACGGTCCGTTCGACAACCCGCAGAAAGGCTTCCAGGTGGTATACTCGTCGCGATTCAGCAACTCGGCAGGCGGAACAAAAGAGTTATACTATTCCAATGGCGGCATGCTCAACCTCGATACGAATGAGGTCACGCCCGAAGGCGGCCTGACCGAACGCTATGCGAGCGCGATGAAACTAAAGCCCAACCTGCTCGAAAAGTATGAGTTTCCAAAGAGCCGCATGGAAACAGGCTCCGACACGGGCGGCGATCCGGGTACATCGGCTCACATGCGCAACTGGATGGAATGTGTGCTTGCCAAAAAGGTGGCTACCAATTGCCCCGTAGAAGCAGGCCACAGCCATACGATCGCCTGCTCCATGGCCAACGCGGCCTATCGTACAGGGCTGCGCGTCACTTACGATGCGAACAAACAGCAGATCATCGCCGGCGGCAAAGAATTTAAATATTAATAAAGACCGTGCAATTGAAATGAAAAAGCGTGCAAGTTTTTCCATGAACTTGCATGCTTTCTTTATGTTGATTACCTGATATTTGCAAAAATCCGCCAGGAACTACTGCTGTAATTTTGCTTCCAGATACGCCAACGCCAACAAAAAGTAAAAAAACAAATTCATAATTCAAAAAACTTATCGTATGAAACACGAAACAATTAATCGACGAACAGCCATTAAGGCTTTTGGAATGGCAGCAGTAGCCGCTGCAATGCCAACAATGGATATTTTTCCGGCTGATACAGCGGCACATGCAAAGACCGGGCTTGGTGAACGACCCAACAAATCTCCCAAGACCGTATCCGCTTCCGACATCCGGGCTGAAAAGGTAAAAGTGGCCATCGCCGGGACAGGTAACCGCGGAACAAGCCATGTACGCGAACTGTTGAAGATCGACGGCGTAGAAATTGTTGCCGTATGCGATCTTGACAAAAACAAAGCCGACAACGCAGCCGGATTGTGCGAAAAGGCGGGAAGGGAAAGGCCTGCGGTGTACTGCAAAGACAAGAACACCTACCAGGAGATGCTTGACCGGTCAAAACCGGATGCCGTCATTATCGCCACCTATTGGGATTCGCATGTAGCCATCGCGCTTGAGGCCATGAACAAGGGCATTTACCCCGGCATCGAAGTGCCGGCTGCCCTCACGGTGAAAGATGCGTGGAGCTTGGTAGACACATCCGAAAAAACGGGAATACCGTGCATGATGCTCGAAAATTGGAGCTTCAGGCAAGATAACCTGGCCTTGCTGAACATGAAACGCATCGGTTTGTTCGGCGACATTGTGCATTGCCATTGTGCACATTCGCACGATTGCATTGACCATTGGTTTTTCGATGCCAATACGGGCAATCAAAAATGGCCGGCCGAATACTTGTTGAAACACAACCGTGACCAATATCCCACACACAGCGTAGGCCCTATTTTAAGCTGGATGGATATTAACAGGGGAGACCTGTTTACGGAGATTTATTCAATGGCTTCTGACCCGAAAGGTATCACGGCCTATTTCAAAAGAAAGTTCGGCGACGATCACCCCAATGTAAAGATCAATTGGAAGCAGGGCGATATCGTCACGTCTATCCTGAAGACCAAGTTGGGGAAGACACTCGTCGTCAATTACGACATGCAACTGCCGCGACCCTATTCCAACAGATGGCTGTTAGAGGGCACAAAAGGCGTATACGACGAAGAGAAAAATTCGATATATCTTGTCGAAAAATCACCCCGATACCATGAATGGGAAGCATGGAAACCGTATGAAAAAGAATACAATCACAAATGGTGGAAGGTTGATCCCTCCTCCCAATCACATGGGGGAACAGATTATGTCATGCTGACCGGATTTATCGATGCGGTGCGCACAAAGGGGCCTACTCCGATTGATGTTTACGATTCGGCGGTCATGACGGCCATTGTGGAACTGTCGGAAATGTCCATCAAAAAGAACGCGCCCGTACCGTTCCCCGATTTTACCAAAGGCAAATGGAAGACCAATCCGCCTTATTTTGCTTTGGACAGGTAACAGCATCACGAAAACCATCATCTTATCAAATGAAAAAAATTGGCATCAAATCATTCATTTTTTTAACGGCCATCGTGCTGTTTTCAAATTGCACTCAAAACACGTGTACCAAAAATCAGAACCGGATACCGCTCAAAACCGGAAATGAATACTTGGATATTTTTCTGGGTGATGGTGACAGCCTGATCACACGTCCGCAACACCTGGGAATCGTGAACGGGATGGCTTCGGTGGGGATTGCCCATCATTATGTCGGCGTGGTCGAAGGATTTTGGGCTACGCCATACGTAAGCTCGGATTTCTATCTTGAGCCCCGCCTGTTTGGCGAGCGAATCAAAACCGACCATTACACGTGGCTTCCTTTCCAAACGCAACGAATAGGTCAGGTGCAGGATATAGTGGTCACTTCCAAGACGACCCTGATATACGGGATGCGGGCGGGCATCCTGAACCTGAAGCTAAAAAATACGGGCGCCCGCGAAAAATCCATCCCTTTGCAGTTGATAGCCAATAATCCCTTTACGTATGATGCTTCGTTGGACTTCGTCCTGCGATGGGAATTTAGCGCTCCGGTAAGCAGGACGCCGGTAAAAACCAAGGTCGACCAATCGGGCGTACAGCGGGTACAGGGCGATATGTCAGTTGCGATCGGAAGCGACATGAAAGGGTTAAGATGGGAAGAACCGACCCGACGGTTTCATGGAGAAGCGGTGCTTGCACCCGGACAGGAACTAACCGTCAACGTAGCGTTTTCCATCGGACAAACCGAAACAGCCTTGAAAGAGCGGGCGACAATCCTTTCAAACCCGAATCAACACATCGAAAAGGCCACGAACGCCTATATCTCGAAAGTGGAAAATCTTTTCGATCGCTTACCCCGATTCTATTCCGACAACAAAATGCTTGAACAGTTTTACAATCGGTCGCTCAGCATCTTCATCACGAACAAGGCTGAGGTGCCCGAAAATGTGCTGAACCCGCACTATGGCACCGGTTCGGTGAAAGGTGGATGCACCTGCAACTACCTGTGGGACTTCGGAGAGGTAAGGGAGATATTGCACCTAGTTGATCCGGAGGCGGCTAAGGCACATGTTATCCAGTTTTTACGTACAGATTGTATCGACAAATTTTACGCTTTCTATCCCATGACCGGCGAACCGTTTGGCGCATGGTATGCCATCAATCATGAAAAAATTACGGGATATGTTTACAATTACGTAAAACTTACCGGTGACACGGATTTTTTAAATATCGAAATCAAGGACGGCAAAACGGTACTTGACTTGATGATGGACTGTGCACTGTTCGGTAATGACGTGAATCTGCCGGTTTCGCTCATCGACTATGCCATTTACGGTTCCGTAAATAGCCACCTTGAGTTGCGCAGGACACACCTGGGATATGAATACAGCCATGTCATGCCCGACCTGAACGGTCGCAGGCACCATACCTTCTACAAAGTATCCGAACTGTACAAGTTGGCCGGCAAGCCACAACCGTTCCTGATGGAACGGGCCGAGCAGCTTAAAGTCCTGCTGAAAAAAGAATTATGGTCGCCCGAACTGCAATGGTTTCATTTCATCAACAGCAAAGGCGAAAAAGATACCAGGTGGACGATTCAGATGTACAAGCTGTTCGAGGGTAATGTGCTCGACGAGGAAACAAAACAAGGATTGTTAAGCCATCTGAATGAAGCGGAGTTTTTGTCGGCTTATGGCTTTCACAGCATGTCGAAGAAAGACCCCGGCTATGACCAGGTCGATATTGATAACGGTGGCGGCGGCGGTTGTCCGGCCTTTCCGGTATTGATTTCCGAATTTTTGTACAAAGACGGGAAAGCAACGGCGGCAGATGATATCATGAGCAGGATCTTGTGGTGGGGACAGCGTATGCCCTATATCGGCGATTCGCAAGTTGCCAATGAGATCGATTACCGTCAGGACACGCCACTTCAGGCAAGTATCCAGACCGGATGCCTGGCGCAGTGCATCATTTTTGGCATGATGGGCGTCGAAGTGTCGTTCGATGGAACGATTACCATCGACCCGAAAACGTCGTTAAGCAAGAAGATGGAACTCAAAGGATTGAAATTGAGAGGGAAGACCATGGATGTGACAGTCGATGGCGATTTGTTCAAAGTAACCGTAGACGGGAAAACACACACATCCGCCATTGGAACACCCGTCATTATTTGAATACGAAGATAATTTTGATTATTTTTGCCGGGTCAATGGGGGCGCATTTCAAATTGAAATGCACCCGGTCAATGGATTACAATTTTAAAAGAATGACTATGCAACAAGATCGTCGAAATTTTCTAAAAAACGCCGCTGCCTTGAGCGGTTCGTTCCTGTTTGTTGCTGATCCGGTTAGCGCCTTGTCGGAGGCCATGGCACATGCCGTCCGCCCGTCAAGGCAGGTTGAAGTCTTCATCAACCAATATACGGTCAGCACTTTTTATGCGCGCGAAGCTATCAATTTCAAGGAAAATCTCAACCGCTGTCTCGCCGAGATGAAAGAGGCAGGTCTTGCCGGACTGGAGGTGTCGGTTGGCAAAATGGAAGAGCTGGACGAGTACATGTCGGCGCTCCAAAAAAATGGCCTTCAATTACGTTCGATTTATACCGAGGGCAACCTGCACGACGAAGCGACTGCCGAAACCGAGATCAAACGGGTAACAGCGCTCGCCGAACGGGCCAAGACTGCCGGAACGAAAGTGGTCGTACTCAATCCGCGGTCGAAAAGCGGTAAGTCGGACGCCGAACTGAGCAGGCAAAATCAGAGCCTCGACACGCTGGGTGCCGCACTTCGCCGGTTGGGCATGACATTCGCCCTGCACTATCACACAACCGAACTGGAATTTGCTGCTCGCGAGTTTCATAGCGCGATGTGCGACACCTCCCCCGAAAACGTGTCGCTTTGCTTCGATGTACACTGGTCGTATCGTGCTTCGGGCAACTCGGCGGTCAGCGCCCGCAATCATGCCATGCTTTATGCCGACCGCATTGCCGAACTGCACCTTCGGCAGTCGCAGGGTGGTGTTTGGACAGAAACTTTCGTGGCAAATGCCGATATTGATTACGGTAAAATATACGCGATCCTGCGTCAAGGCAAAGGCTTCGACGACTGCCTCGTCGTGCTCGAACAGGCGCCGGAGAACGGTACGCCCAAAACACGCAAGCCACTTGACATTTTCAGGCTAAGTGTCGAGGAAATTAAAAAGATGTATGATTGATGAAGGGATGGGACAGCAAGTCGATTTTATAACGGAGATAAACCGTTTACGAAAAGAAAAGAATGTAGTTATCCTGGCACACTACTATCAGACGGGTGATATACAGGATATTGCGGATTGTGTGGGCGATAGCCTTGCCTTGGCGCAGTGGGCGGCAAAGACAACAGCAGATATCATTGTGCTCTGCGGCGTTCATTTTATGGGCGAAACGGCTAAAATACTTTCTCCGGCGAAAAAAGTACTCGTCCCCGATGCGGAAGCCGGCTGTTCGCTGGCCGACAGCTGTCCGGCTGACGCGTTTGAAAAGTTTGTCGGCGAACATCCCGGATACCAGACTATAACGTATGTGAATACGACGGCGGCGGTCAAGGCATTGTCGGATGTAGTCGTCACTTCGACCAATGCCCGGCAGATTGTCGATTCGTTTCCGCAAGATGCAAAACTGATTTTTGGCCCCGACCGCAACCTTGGCCATTATATCAACCGCATGACCGGTCGAAACATGCTTCTCTGGGACGGAGCCTGCCATGTGCACGAGCAGATTTCGATAGAAAAAATTTTGGAACTCAAAAAGGCATACCCTGATGCAGCGGTGATGGCGCATCCCGAATGTAAGCAGCCGATTTTGAATGTTGCCGACTTCATCGGCTCGACGGCTGCACTGCTGAAACACACGGAGCAATCGCCGGCAGCGACGTTTATCGTAGCGACCGAAAGCGGCGTGCTCCATGAGATGCGAAAACGGAGTCCGCAAAAGACTTTTATCCCGGCGCCCCCCATCGACAGTTCCGGCGACCCCATCGACAGTTCCTGTGCCTGCAACGAATGTAATTTCATGCGCCTCAACACGATGGAAAAACTGTACTTGTGTCTGCGCGACGAGAAACCGGAGATAACGGTTGACCCCGACATCCGCGAACGAGCCGTCAGACCGATCCGACGGATGTTGGCGCTTTCTTAAATCAATACTGATTTTTTTTGTATATTTGCAATCTGAATATTCAATAATGAGATGATGAGAAGTAGAAATGTAAAATTAACAACCGTTTTTTGTATGATGTTTTCACTGTTTTGTTGTGCGCAGCAGCCGAAGTTTGTCTCGTACGCACCTGCAGATTTCGAGAAACTGCTGAAAGAAAACCCGGATGTGCAGTTGGTCGACGTTCGCCGACCTGAAGAGTTTGCTGCCGGCCATCTGGAAAAAGCCATATTGATTAACGTGCAGGATGATGGTTTTATCAAGAAAGCCGAATCGTTGCTCGACAAGTCGAAGCCTGTTGCCGTCTATTGCCGTAGCGGAAAACGCAGCAAAGATGCAGCCGGTAAACTGACAAAGAAAGGATTCAAGGTGTATGACCTGGATACCGGCTATCTGGGGTGGACGGCGTATCGTAGCGGCGAATAGGGGTATGAATAAACAAAGACCCTACTTATGCGCTTGCCTGTGCATGGCTTTGACCATGTTGTCGTCCAAAGCAGAAGAGGCAAGGCTGCTGCGCTTCCCGTCGACGAACGGTTCGGAGATCGTTTTTTCGTATGCGGGCGATTTATACAAGGTGTCGGCCAACGGCGGCGAGGCTAAGCGGCTTACCTCGCATGTCGGCTACGAGATGTTCCCGCGTTTTTCGCCCGACGGCAAGACAATCGCGTTCACCGGACAGTACGACGGCAATACGGAGGTGTTCACCATACCTTCTGACGGTGGCGAGCCTTTGCGGCTGACCTATACGGCCACCAACTCGCGCGATGATCTGGGCGATCGCATGGGTCCGAACAACATCGTGATGGGCTGGGCAACCGACGGCAGCCAGGTCGTGTACCGCAACCGCATCAGCGGTGGTTTCGACGGCAAGTTGTACCTTGTATCGAAAGAGGGCGGCCTGTCACAAGCCATACCCTTGCCCGAAGGTGGGTTTTGCAGCTTTTCGCCCGACGGTAAAAAGCTGGCATACAACCGCGTGATGCGTGAGTTTCGTACCTGGAAGTATTATAAAGGCGGCATGGCCGACGACGTCTGGATTTATGATGCGGATAAAAAAACCGTTGAAAACATTACCCGCAACGATGCACAGGATATCTTTCCGATGTGGGTCGGCGATGAGGTTTATTTTGCATCCGACCGCGACCGTACGATGAATATCTTTGTGTATGACACGCAGACGAAAACGACTTCAAAAGTGACGGACTTTACGGATTTCGACGTGAAGTTTCCGTCTACAAACGGCCAAATGATCGTTTTTGAGAAAGGCGGTTTTATCTACAAGTTAGACCCCGCCACGAAGAAAACGGAAAAAGTGACCGTCACGCTCACCTCCGACAATATCTATGCGCGCAGCGAGCGAAAGGATGGCGCCGGTTATGTGACGCTTGCCAGTATCTCGCCCGACGGCAAACGGATAGTCGTCACTGCCCGCGGCGAGATTTTCAATGTGCCGGTTGAGCAGGGCGTAACGAAAAATTTGACACGCACGCCGGGTGCGCACGAGCGTGCTGCCACCTGGTCGCCCGACGGCAATCATATCGCCTATATTTCAGACATATCGGGCGAAACAGAACTGTACATGCAGCCGCCCGAAGGAGGCGAGGCGATTGCGCTGACAAAGAATAACGACACCTATATCCGTGATTTCAGGTGGAGTCCGAACAGTAACTATATTGCCTATACCGACCGCAAAAACCGGATTGTACTGCTGAACATACAGAACAAAAACAAGACCATCGTCATGCAAGACACTGTCGCCACGCCGCGTGGCGTGACGTTTTCGCCCGACAGCAAGTGGTTGACCTATACGAGGGATGCCTCCAACGATTTTTCGATCGTTTATGTGTATCATTTAGCCGATAAGAAAGAATATGCGGTGACCGACCGGTGGTACAGTTCGGGATCGCCTGTTTTTAGTACGGACGGTAAATATTTGGTTTTCACTTCCTCCCGCGATTTTAATCCGACTTATGGCGCCAAAGAGTGGAATCACGTCTACGGTCGTTCGGACAATGGCGTCTATTTGGCTTTACTGAAAAAAGATACGCCATCGCCGTTCTTACTGAGAAACGACGGTTCCGAAACGAGAAAAGCGGAAGTGAAAATAGCGGAAGGAGCGAAAAAGGAAGATGAAAAACCGGCAGTTAAGGATGTGGTCATCGATACGGACGGTCTGTCCGACCGTATTGTTGGCATCCCAATCGCCACAGGCTCTTACGGGAGTTTTTATTCCAACGGCAAACAGGTCTATTATGCGCGCGGAGGCGCCATGTACATGTACGACTTGGAAAAAAACAAGGAGGAGCCTGTTGCCGACGGCGTGCGTATGTGGGTAGAGCCCGGAGGCACAAAAGCAGGGTTCATGCGCGGGCATCAAGTCTTTGTGACGGATATACCGACCGGAAGAGCGAACCTTGACAGCCCGGTCGATTTCAACAACATGAAGATCACGACCGATTATCCGCAAGAATGGGCGCAAATATTCGATGAGGCATGGCGTGCTTTCCGCGACGGATTTTATGTGGAGAACATGCACGGCGTCGACTGGAAAGCGATGAAAGCGAAATATGCCGTTCTGCTGCCGCATGTCAAGAACCGGTTGGACTTGAATTATGTGATCGGCGAGATGGTTGGCGAACTGAATTGCGGACATGCGTATATCTCAACAGGCGAGATGGAACGTCCGAAAAGACTGAAGACCGGTCTGTTGGGCGCCGAAGTGTCGCGCGACAAAAGCGGTTTTTTCCGTTTGGAGCGTATTTACAGGGGAGAGACCTGGAGCAGTGCGTTGCGGTCGCCGCTCATGGAGCCGGGTATCGACGCCAAGGTCGGGGATTTCGTTGTAGCGATCGATGGCGTTCCGACCCATACGGTCAACGATCTGTATGCCCTGTTAGTCGGCAAGGCCGACGTCCCGACCGAACTGTCGCTGAACGACGCCGCTTCTTTGAATGGCGCCCGGAGAATCGTGATCCGTCCGCTCGAACAGGAATATTCGCTCGTTCATTATCAATGGGTTAAAGGCAATATCGAAAAGGTCGACAAGGCCTCCAACGGCAAAATAGGGTATATCTATATTCCTGATATGGGCGTGGAGGGTCTCAACGAGTTCGCCCGCTATTATTATCCCCAACTCGACAAGGAGGGCCTGATCATCGATGATCGCGCCAATGGAGGCGGGAATGTATCGCCGATGATATTGGAACGGTTGGCGCGCGAGCCTTACCGTATGATGATGTATCGGGGAAGTTCGCGGAACAGGACGGTACCGGATGCCGTGCAGGTTGGCCCTAAAGTGTGCCTGATCAACAAATATTCGGCTTCCGACGGCGATTTGTTTCCGTGGGGATTCCGTGCGCTTGGCTTGGGCAAGCTCATCGGAACACGCACATGGGGCGGGATCGTGGGCATCAGCGGTTCACTGCCTTTCATCGACGGGACGGACGTCCGCGTACCTTTCTTCACGAGTTACAACATGAACGGCGAGTGGATCATCGAGAACCACGGCGTCGACCCCGACATCCTCATCGACAACGACCCGATAGATGAATGGAACGGCGAAGACCGGCAGTTGGACTGCGCCATCGAGGAAGTCATGAAAGCGTTGCACGACCGTAAGCCAGTCCCTAAGACGCCGGCTCCGCGCGTGTGGAATAAATAAATAGAGACGCCCGACGCCCTTATCTGGGAGCGTTGGGTAGAGGAGACGGGCTAATACTTACCGATGGCCGCCGCCTCCGCCGCCGCCTCTTCTGTCGTTGTTATGCGGTCCGCGATTACCTCCGCCGCCGCCGGAATGGGGGCGTTGCGAATGTTGCGGGCGTGGCTGGCGTTCGTTCGACGCAAAATTTTCCGGTTTTGGAAGCAGCGCCTTGCGGGAAAGCTTGAACTTGCCTGTTTTGGGGTCGATGTCAATCAGTTTGACTGTGATGGCATCGCCTTCGGCAAATCCGGATTCTTCCATCGTTTCCAATCGTTTCCAGTCCATTTCCGAGATATGAAGCAAGCCGTCCTTACCCGGCATGAACTCGATGAACGCGCCATACGGCATGATCGACGATATCTTCCCTTCGTAGGTCTCGCCTACTTCCGGGATGGCCACGATGGCCTTGATGGCTTTCACCGCCATATCAATGCTTTCCTTGTTGGTGGCAGCTATTTCCACGATACCTTTGTTGTCGACTTCATCAATCGAAATGGTGGTTCCCGTCCGTTCCTGAATGCCTTGGATGATTTTCCCGCCCGGCCCGATGACGGCGCCGATAAATTCCTTACCGATGATGATCACTTCGATGCGTGGTGCGTGCGGCTTCAAGTCGGGACGCACCGCGGGCATGGCTTCGTTGATCTTGCCGAGAATATGCAAGCGTCCTTCTTTGGCTTGTGCCAGTGCTTTTTCCAATATCTCATACGACAGACCGTCGACCTTGATGTCCATTTGCGTAGCCGTTATCCCGTTTTCGGTACCCGTGACCTTGAAGTCCATGTCGCCTAAGTGATCTTCATCGCCGAGAATGTCCGAAAGGACTGCATAATTCGTCCCTTTCTTTTCGGAGATTAGCCCCATGGCGATGCCGGAAACGGGTTTGCGCATCGGGATGCCGGCGTCCAATAAGGCCAGCGAGCCGGCACAGACGGTTGCCATGGACGACGATCCGTTGGATTCGAGGATGTCGGAGATGATACGGATGACGTACGGGTAGTCTTTGGGTAACATCCGTTTCAATGCGCGATGGGCAAGGTTTCCGTGACCTACCTCGCGTCGTCCGACCGCGCGTTGGGGTCGGGCCTCGCCGGTCGAAAACGGCGGGAAATTATAATGAAGCAGGAACCGTTCCTTGCCGAATATCAGGACGTCGTCCACGATCTTTTCATCGGGCTTGGTGCCGAGCGTAACGGTTGTCAACGACTGCGTCTCGCCCCGTGTGAAGATGGCTATGCCATGCGGGCCGGGCAAGCAGTCGGTTTCGATCCAGATCGGACGTATGTCGGTTGTCGCGCGGCCATCGAGACGTTTGCCTTCGTCGAGGACAGCCCGACGCATCGCTTCCTTCTCCACATCATGATAGTAACGGTCGATCAATGCACTTTTCGTTTCCAATTCTTCTTCCGTATATTGCGCTTTAAAAGCATCGACGATTGCCTTGAATGCCTCTGAACGTTCCTGCTTGCCGCTGCCCGAAATGGCGATGGCATATACGGGGTCGTAACAGGCGTTACGTACCGCAGCACGCAGTTCGTCGTCATTCTCTTCGTGGTTGTATTCGCGCTTAACCGTTTTTCCACAAGCCTCCATCAGTTCTAATTGAGCCTGACAATGGCTCTTGATGGCTTCGTGGGCTATTTTGATGGCTTCGAGCAAGTCGGCTTCCTGTACCTCGTCCATCTCGCCTTCGACCATCATGATATTGTCGGCAGTAGCGCCAACGATGATGTCCAGATCAGCATTTTCAAGTTGGGAAAAAGTTGGGTTGACAATAAATATATTGTCCACGCGCGCGACGCGCACCTCCGAGATCGGGCCATTGAACGGTATGTCGGAGACGGCCAGCGCAGCCGAAGCGGCCAGACCGGCCAGCGCATCGGGCATATCCTCGCCGTCAGCCGAATAAAGCGTCACATTTACAAATACTTCAGCATGATAGTTATCTGGAAATAGCGGACGAAGCGCCCGGTCAACCAAACGTGATATCAATACTTCATAATCGGAAGATTTTCCTTCGCGACGCGTGAAGCCACCGGGAAAGCGCCCGAATGCTGAAAATTTCTCCTTATAGTCTACCGTCAACGGCATGTAGTCAGTTCCGGGAGTGGCCTCTTTGGCTGCACAAACTGTTGCGAGCAACATCGTGTTTCCCATCCGGACAGTAACCGAGCCGTCGGCTTGCTTTGCCAACTTGCCGGTCTCAATGGTGATCGTTCTTCCATCACCCAAATCAATCATCTTGTTAATTACATTCATCTTTTTTTATTTTACATCATACATCATTTCCGGATAAAAAACGCCGAAAAATCGACTATTCATTTAACGAAAAATCGGACAAAGATAGTGGAAAAAAACAGAAAAATAAAAAATATTTCGCATTTCTTTTGATATTCAAACTCTTTGTTGTACCTTTGCCACGTTTCAACAAATAATTATTGATTATGAGATATACATTATTTTGTTTTTTATTCTTTATCGGTGTGACGAATTGCCTCTATGCGCAGGATAGAATCGTAACGCGCAGCGGGCGTACTTATGATGTCAAGATAGACAGAATTGACGATGAAAACGTACGATACACCTACCCCCCTGATGTAAGGATTTATTTGCAACCTAAAACGGCCATTTCCTATATTCAATACGCAGATGGCAGAAGGGAATTTTTTGATGGCACTCAGCAGCGAGCTGCCGATAATAATACGACAAGTCGGGTATCATCCGGCGCAACGACGCCCGGCAGGGTATCATCAACTGCCGCCAACAACAGATTACTAAGCGACGACGATGAAGAGGATGAAAACTTTTGGCAAGATGTAAAAACGACCTTTACCGAATCGGATGTGAAAGGGATGGTTCGCCTGAATCGTATTACAGCCAGTTCGGACGTCAGTTATCGCGACGCAATCCAACAATTGAAACGAAAGGCGGCCGCAATCGGCGGAACCAACATCCTCGTGATGGATGTTCCTGAAAATGAAGTGATCGAGATTATCGGTGTCGTTTATCGGGATGAAAAGACGAGGGGCGTCCAGCGAAATGCAAACACACGCAGCAATGCTCCTGTCGAATCATCGGCGGACGTACGGCGTCGCCGGATTGCGCAACAGATGGAAAGCTATCATGACGAATCGAGTCTCGAATATGACGACTATTCAAAAAACACCCGTAACGCCCCTACCTCTTCGCGTGGCAATGCACAGCCTGAACGTGGCAACACGCAGCCTTCGCGAGGCAATGCGCAGCCCGTTCGCGACAACAATACCCGGCCATCCAATCAACCGTTCGACGAGGATGAGCCCGATGCCGTATTTCTCATGAACGGGCGCGTAATCAAGGGAATAATCGAAGAATATGATCCGGAAGATTTTGTGAGCATCCGTATTTCGAACGGGAGAGTGTATGAGTATGCGATGGATGAAGTAAAAAGGGTTTCGCAAACATCATCGGGGTATAGCAACAACAACAACAACCGCCGTTCGTCGGCGCCAGCGCGAAATGCCAATGAGCCGTCTCCACGGGGCGGTTCAAAATTTGATGACAGATACAACAATAGCAAACGCCAGTCGTCTTCGCGATACGATGATTACGATGATTATGGTGATTATGAATATAGCGCAAGCGGGTACAGGGGGATATTTGATGTGGGCTTTAACGTTGCCATGGGGAAGACGGGAGAAAGAAGCAATTTTGAAATCAACACAAGCCATGGCTATCGGATCAATGAATATCTGTTTGCGGGCGCCGGCTTAGGGCTGCATATTTATAGTGCACGCGATTCGTTGATGAAAAATCCGAATGTCTACCCGCATTATGCAGGTACGGTGACTGGTGGAAAAATCAATCTGGGTGATACCGCCATCTATATCCACGCGGTTGATTCTTCCTATTTGACATTGCCGATCTTCCTTGATTTTCGCGGATATTTACCGCTTCAAAACGACAAAATAGCGCCATTCATCATGTTCCGTTTCGGTTATGCGTTTAACCTGAGCGACGGTTTTAGCGGCATGGGGATTTATTTGAATCCGGCTGTTGGATTAAAAATCAAGTTTTCGCCCCAGTTTGGCGCTCATTTCAGCCTTGGATATGCCTATCAGAGTTATGGCGGCATTCCCAAGGAAGGCGGTTACGGATACTGGTATATCAAAGACAGCAGCAACGATAAATACGAAGCCAAAGGCGCAGGCGGGATAAGCCTGAAATTAGGGATAGAATTTTAAATGGAAGAGAAGCAATTCAAGCGAACGCTTATCACCTCGGCGTTGCCGTATGCAAACGGGCCTGTACATATCGGTCACTTGGCCGGTGTCTATTTGCCTGCCGACATCTATGCGCGTTATCTGCGGCTCAAGGGTGAAGAGGTGCTGTATATCGGAGGGTCGGACGAGCATGGCGTACCGATCACGCTGCGTGCCAGGAAGGAAGGGGTAACACCGAAAGACATCGTTGACCGTTATCATCATATCATCAAAAAATCATTTGAGGATTTTGGGATTACTTTCGACGTCTATTCGCGAACGACGTCCGAGACACATCGTCAGGTAGCATCGGATTTTTTCCGGACGCTCTATGATAAAGGTGTCTTTATTGAAAAGACCGGCGAGCAGTATTACGACGAAGAGGCCGGTCAATATCTGGCAGACCGTTATATCACAGGCGTTTGTCCGCATTGCGCGAACGAGAACGCGTATGGCGACCAGTGTGAAGCGTGCGGTACTTCGTTAAGCCCGACAGAACTGAAAAATCCGAAATCGGCCATCAGTGGAAGCAGTCCGGTGATGCGTGAGACAAAACACTGGTACCTGCCGCTTGACCAGCATGAAGCGTGGCTCAGAAAATGGATTCTCGAAGACCACAAGGAATGGAAACCGAACGTGTACGGCCAGTGTAAAAGTTGGTTGGACATGGGCTTGCAGCCCCGTGCCGTGAGCCGCGACCTCGACTGGGGAATACCTGTCCCGGTGGATGGGGCCGACGGAAAGGTGTTGTACGTATGGTTTGACGCGCCGATAGGTTATATTTCAAATACAAAGGAGTTGCTGCCCGATGATTGGGAAAAATGGTGGAAAGACCCGGAGACAAAACTTGTCCATTTCATCGGAAAAGACAATATCGTATTCCATTGCATTGTCTTTCCAACCATGCTCCATACCGAAGGCTCGTTTATTCTGCCGGAAAACGTGCCGGCCAATGAGTTTTTAAACCTGGAAGGCGACAAGATTTCGACGACGCGCAACTGGGCGGTCTGGCTCAACGAATACCTGGAAGAGATGCCAGGGAAGCAGGACGTGTTGCGTTACGCCTTGACGGCCAACGCGCCCGAGACAAAAGACAACGATTTTTCATGGAAAGACTATCAAGCGCGCAACAACAACGAGTTAGTGGCCATATTCGGAAACTTTGTGAATCGCGCATTGGTGCTCACCGGTAAGTATTTTAATCATGTAGTCCCTCCGCGAGGCGAGATGACGGACTACGACCGGGAGACGCTTCGCGAATTTGCAAACGTGAAAACGGAAATCGAAAGGCTGTTGGATACGTATCATTTTCGTGATGCACAAAAGGAAGCCATGAACCTGGCACGTATAGGCAACAAATATTTAGCCGATATGGAGCCATGGAAGATATACAAGACGGATATGGCACGCGTAGCCACGATTCTGAACATCTCGCTTCAAATTACGGCCAATTTGGCGATTGCTTTCGAGCCTTTTCTTCCGTCCAGCACCGAGAAACTAAATAAGATGCTTGCTGTTGAACCGTTAGGATGGGATAAGTTGGGGTCAACCGACTTGCTTGAGGCGGGTCATCCACTTGGCGTTGCAGAACTCCTTTTTGCAAAGATTGAAGACGAAGTAATTGAAAAACAAGTACAAAAACTGCTCGATACGAAGAAGGCGAATGAAGTGAACGAAGCGACACAAAATCTGCTCGATACGAATGAAGCGAACGAAGCGAACGGGTCGACAGCGTGGCAGGCATCGCCTGTCGGCGACACGATTGCTTATGACGATTTTGCCAAATTAGATATTCGCGTTGGGACGGTATTGGAATGTATAAAAGTACCGAAAGCCGACAAACTGTTGCAGCTAACCATTGACGACGGGCTTGGCCGGCGGACGATTATTTCGGGCATTGCTAACGATTACAGTCCGGAAGCGCTCATCGGCAAACAGATATGCTTCATCGCCAACCTCGCACCCCGCAAGCTCAAAGGCATCCTCTCCGAAGGTATGATCCTGTCGGCCGAAAACGCAGACGGCACGCTGTCGGCCATCATGCCCGACAGAACGGTCTTTCCCGGCAGCGAAGTCAAGTAAAATGCAAAAACCCCCATTAAGCCCGTAATTTATTAGTAATTAGTAATTAGTAATTAGTAATTAAATGAAAATGGTCGACCTCGCCAGCCAGTATCTGCGAATGAAAGATGAAATGGATGCTGCCGTGCTGGATGTTTTTCGGAGCGCCGATTTTATCAACGGCGATGCGGTCAAGACTTTCTGCGAACGATTATCCGCTTATTTGGACGTCACGCATGTCATCCCTTGCGGAAACGGTACGGATGCACTGCGCATCGCGCTGCAGGCGCTACAGATCGGCACCGGACATGATGTGATCGTGCCTGCATTTACCTATATCGCACCCCTTGAAGCGATTGCGTCAGTAGGCGCCTCGCCTGTCTTAGTCGACGTCGACCCCCAAACGTTCAACCTCAATCCCGATCTCATCGAGCGAGCGATGACCGCCCGTACGAAAGCCATCATGGCGGTACACCTTTTCGGGCAGGCCTGCCAAATGGAAGCAATACAAAAAATTGCAGATAAATATAAACTGACCATCATTGAAGATAACGCCCAGTCGTTGGGCGCTACCTACACATACAGCAACGGACAAAACAGGAAACTGGGCACTATAGGCAAGATCGGCATCACCTCTTTTTTCCCTACCAAACCGCTGGCCTGTTATGGGGATGGAGGCGCCATCTTCACTTCCAGCAGCGAATTGGCCGAACGATGCCGGTTGCTGGCCAATCATGGACAAACGAAAAAATACCATCACAGCATCATTGGATGTAACTCCCGCTTAGACACCGTACAGGCTGCCATATTGAATGTGAAACTGAAATACATGGAATCGTTTACGGAACGCCGTGTCCAGATCGCCGAACGCTACAATCAGACTTTGAAAAGTTGCACGGAAATAATCATCCCCGAAAAATGCACCTTTTCTACGCACATTTACCACCAGTATACCATTCAGGTGCGTAACAACAAACGCGACGGCTTGCAGGCTTTTCTGAAGTCGAAAGGAATACCTTCGATGGTCTATTATCCGCTACCTGTAAACGACCAGGAAGCCTATAAATGGGTCGCCCGCCTGTCAGGTCAGCTGAATGTAACAAAACGCCTGTGCAATGAAGTGTTATCGCTGCCTGTCGATTCTGAAATGACAGGCGAAATGCAACAGACGGTCATCGAAGCAATCGGTCAGTTCTTCTATCGTTAAGTATTCATAATCATGAAAAAAATTCGTTTTGCAGTCATCGGATGCGGACATATCGGGAAACGCCATGCCGAAATGATTTTGCGCGAAGCCGGTGCCGAGCTTGTTGCACTGTGTGATGTCAAGCCATCGCAGTCGCTTGGCATAGAAGCCTTTCATGTCCCTTTCTTCAGGAATATGGATGAATTATTCAAGAGCGCCATCCCTTTCGATGTGCTCAATATATGCACCCCAAACGGACTGCACGCATCGATGGCGCAGGCAGCAATGCGTGAGGGATACCACGTGGTGATCGAAAAACCGATGGCACTAACGGTTTCCGACGCCGAAAAAGTAGTGTTCGCCGCACTTAAATACCGTAAACAGGCTTTTTGTGTGATGCAAAACCGCTATTCGCCACCGTCAGCATGGATCAGGGAATTAGTTGCCGCCAACCTGCTGGGCAAAATATACATGGTGCAGTTGCATTGCTACTGGAACCGCGACGAGCGGTATTACCAGCCCGGCGGATGGCACGGGACACAAGCGTTGGATGGCGGTACGCTTTTTACGCAGTTCTCTCACTTCATTGATATCTTGTACTGGCTTTTTGGCGACATCACCGATATACAGGCGCGTTTCGCCGATTTCAATCATGCCGGACTGACCGACTTTGAAGATTCGGGCGTTATCCAATTTCGATTCACCGAAAGCGGCGGTATGGGTTCCTTGAATTATTCCACTTCCGTATGGGACAAAAACCTCGAAAGCAGCATGTTGATAATCGCTGAAAACGGAAGCGTAAAAATAGGCGGTCAGTACATGGACAAAGTCGAGTATTGCCATATCAGGGACTATCAAATGCCCGAACTCCCCCCGACAAGTCCAGGCAACGACTACGGCATGTACAAAGGCTCTGCCCAGAATCACCACTTCGTAATCCGTAACGTCGTCAACGTCCTTTCCGAAAGCCCGTCGGACGCTATTTCGACCAACATCCTCGAAGGGATGAAAGTAGTCGACATCATCGAACGGATTTACCATTGCAGGTGATGCCTCGGCGTCGTTGATAGAAACAAAGGGGTAAGAAAAGCGTGACTTTTATTGGTAAAATCAAAAAAAATTCGTATATTTGCATCGTTTTTAGTTGCTCCCTTATGGGAGTGACGTGTTTTTTTACGCAAATACGTTTCATCGATGCGATCGGAAGAACTTAAAAATTTCATACGCGAAAACGGCTACCTGTTCTGGTATACCCCCGAAGACAAAGGCGAAAAGGTGACCGACGAGTTGCTGGTAGAGACCATGTTGAACTACGGCGACTTAGACCAGATACGCGGCCTGTTCAAACTGATGGGGATGCAGCAGGTGGCGCAAGTCTTTTTTCATGACATAAACCTCAGCGAAAGGCGGAAAAATAATTATAACGAGCTGACAATCAATTACTTTATCTTATTTTTTAATCGTTATGCAAATCGAAATCTTGTCGGATAAACAAAAGGAATTATTGCCTTATATTGCAACGTACAAACGCAGTTTTTACTTAGTTGGCGGAACTGCTATTGCCTTGTATTTGGGACACCGTCGTTCTATTGATTTTGATTTGTTTACTTATGATCAGTTAAGGAAACAGTCTATCAGACGGAAACTATTAACGATTCCGTACAGACAAAATCTTATTTTTGAAGACTACGACCAACTTCACATGTACGTCAACGAGGTGAAAGTTACCTTTTTCAGTTATCCTTATAGGATGGAACACCCCATAAAGTTTGACAAACATATCAGTATGCCGACCTTGCTTTCACTTGCAGCAATGAAAGCCTTTGCAATTGGGAGAAGAACAAAATGGAAAGATTATGTAGACTTATTTTTTCTTATTAAAGATCGTTTTTCAGTCAAAGATATTTCAGATGAAGCGAAACGATTGTATAACGATCATTTCTCCGAAAAGCTGTTTAGGGAGCAATTGGCATTCCATAAAGACATAGACTATGCCGAGCCTGTTGAATATATGGACGGATACGAAGAAGACGAAGGGTTTATAAAAGCGTTTTTGATTGAAAAAGCGCTGGAATGGTGAGGAAGTAAAAAAAACATGGGAATCATTATCCGTCAGAGCATCAAGGGAACAGTTGTCAATTATATCGGGGCATTTATCGGCTTCCTGACAACCATATTTGTCTTGACCAAATTCTTTCAACCGGAAGAGATCGGTCTGACGCGATTCATTTATGAAGCAGCCCTGTTGATTGCCATTTTTGCCCAGCTTGGCACATCCGGAACCGCATTCCGTTTTTTCCCTTATTTTCAGTCTGAAAAGAATAACAACAATGGTTTTTTTTACTATTTGGTCTTATTGCCAACGATAGGCATTTGTTTTTTCATCCCCTTGTATGTTCTGTTGAAAGAGCCCATTTCATCCTATTTCAGTATGAATGCGTCGCTCATTGTCGATTATTATTACTGGATTATCATTTTAATTGTTGTTGTCGTTTATTGGCTTACATTTGAGACCTATTCCAACTTGCTGATGCGTATTGCCATCCCTAAACTAATACGCGAAGTCGTAGTAAGGGTTTTATTATTATCGGTTTATCTTCTTTTTGCTTTCAAATTTTTCGACCTTGACCTTCTTGTTGCCGGTATTATTTCCGTATATGGCTTTGCCATGGCGCTCACGTTTATCTATGTTTCCCGTATTGGTTCGATTTCCTTAAAACACGATTTTTCATTCATCGACAAGCCGTTACGACGAAAAATCGGAAATTATACACTGTTTCTGATTTTTGCCGCGCTTAGCGATAGCATATTGGCGCCATTGGGCTTGTTCATGGTAAGCGGCCAGTTGGGCCTTGATCATGCAGGCGTCTATGCGATAGCGTTTTATATGGCATCCGTGGTTGATATTCCATCCCGTTCCATTTCATCCATCTCTTCTCCGGTAGCTGCTAAAGCGCTAAAAGAAGGTGATATGGGATCGGCCAATCGGTTGTATAAAAAAGTATCGCTTCATCAGCTGGTAGCAGGGAGTTGCATGTTTCTCCTGATTTGGATAAACATTGACAATATCTTTTCGATTATACCCAACGGCGATGTGTGGATTGCCGGGAAGTGGGTTGTTTTTTATCTCTCGTTAAGCAAACTTTTCAATGTCGCGTTCAATTTTGGAGCGACTTTAATTGCTTACTCCAAATATTATTATTGGACGCTTTTTTTTACAGGGTTCATTACGGTTACCGCTATCGTTGCTAATCTTCTCCTGATCCCGCGGATGGGAATTGCGGGTTCCGCTGTCGCCACTTTGACCGCCACAATGCTGCTTGCAGCCGTTCAGCAATGGATCGTTCTGAAAAAAATAAAGGGGAATCCGTTTTCAGCGGGTATGTTCAAACTACTCCTCATGATTCTTGTTCTATTCGGGCTCAATCATCTACTGCCGCACTGGTCGTCGAATCCGTTTATCGACGGGGCATACCGGTCGTTTATCATCGGGGTAATCACCCTGATGTCACTCTATAAACTGAAAATCTCGGACGAGATTACCTCGCTCATGGATAATGTCTTTATAAAATTTAAAAACAACAAGTAATACGATATGCTAAACAACAAATCGGTATTGATAACAGGGGGTACAGGGTCTTTTGGCAAGATGTTTACTAAAATGATCTTAACGCGTTACCCGAAGGTGAAACGGCTTGTAATCTACTCGCGCGACGAGTTGAAGCAGTTTGAAATGGCGCAACTTTATCCCGAATCAAAATATCCGCAAATACGCTTTTTTATAGGCGATGTTCGTGATAAGGATCGTTTGCATCGCGCTCTTGATGGTGTTGATTTCGTTGTTCATGCAGCAGCTACAAAGATTGTGCCTGTTGCCGAATACAACCCATTCGAATGCGTCAAGACCAATGTGATAGGCGCTATGAACGTAATTGACGCGTGTATAGACCAAGGCGTGAAGCGGTGCGTGGCGTTGAGCACAGACAAGGCCAGTTCGCCTATTAATTTATATGGCGCAACCAAACTGTGCAGCGATAAATTGTTTATTGCCGGTAATTCCTATGTAGGCGTAAAGCGGGAAACAAGATTTGGCATTGTTCGCTACGGAAATGTTATGGGGTCTCGCGGGTCAGTAATCCCCTTGTTCATAGAGCGGGCAGGAACAGGCAGTCTGCCTATTACCGACGAACGCATGACACGATTTATGATTTCTCTGGAGGAAGCGGTGGCTTTGGTTTGGCATGCTTTTCATGATTTGGAGGGCGGGGAAATTTACATAAAGAAAACCCCTTCAATGAAAGTGACAGACATAGCCACTGCAGTATCTCAAACGGCAAAACATCATATAACAGGCATACGGCCCGGAGAAAAACTTCATGAGCAAATGATAGGGGCGGAAGACGCTCACTATACGTATGAGTATGATGGATATTATAAGATTCTCCCTCAAATACACCATTGGAACGAAGATGAACAACGAATCAAGCTGGGTAAAACCGTTCAAGAAGGTTTTTGTTATGCTTCGGACAGCAATACGGAATGGATGAGCATAGATACTTTGCGAAAATGGATTGTTAATAATAAAGAAAAGGTAGGCAATATATAAGGAGTACACTTTGAGCGTTATCGCGATCATTCCCGCCCGGGGCGGCAGCAAGCGTATTCCGCGTAAAAATATAAAACATTTTTTGGGCATGCCTATCATAGCTTATTCCATTACTGCCGCGTTGAAGTCCGGCGTATTCGATGAAGTAATGGTATCTACCGACGACGTGGAAATCTCGGATATATCAAAAGAATACGGCGCTTCCGTTCCGTTCTTCCGCAGCAATGATCTGTCTTCCGATATAGCCGCGACGGCGCCGGTGTTAATTGAAGCGCTTGGCGAATATGAAAAGCGCGGAAAGATATTTGAATATGTATGCTGTCTGTATCCCTGCGCACCTTTTATAACTCCGAAACGGCTTGTGGACGGTATGGGATTACTTATTGGCTCCAATGCCGACAGCGTAATGCCTGTGGTTAAATTTTCTTATCCGCCGCAAAGATGTCTGGTAATACGGGACGGCGTTGCGGCCATGCTGCACCCGGAAAACTACAATATGCGATCACAGGATTTAGAGCCGCTGTATCACGACGCGGGGCAATTTTATTTTCTTAAATCAAGTTCTCTTAAAAATGAAAAGAAATTGTTTTGCAAAAACACATTGCCTTTAATTCTGCCGGATATAGAAGTTCAAGATATTGATTCGGAAGAAGACTGGACGGCGGCTGAAATAAAATTTCAAATATTAAAAGGTATACGATGAAGTGGAAATATGGAATTGCTCAATAAAATACAAAACGGAGTGTATACCGTCGCGGAAATGTCAGCAAATCATGCTAGTGATATCGAAAACGCGTTTAAAATAGTACACGCGGCAAAGAACGCCGGCGCGGATTGCTTGAAAATCCAAACCTATACCGCTGACAGCATGACGATAAACTGCGACAACGAATATTTTCGCATTAAAGGCGGGTTATGGGACGGTTATAACCTTTACTGTTTATATACCGAAGCGTCAACGCCATATTCATGGCAGGCGGAAATAAAAGCCGAATGTGAAAAAGTCGGAATTGATTTTCTTTCAACGCCGTTTGACGAAGCGGGCGCGGATTTTCTGGAAAAACTGGAAGTAGAAGCGTATAAAGTCGCGTCGTTTGAACTTGTTCACATACCATTGCTTAAGCATATCGCACGTAAAGGCAAGCCGATGATAGTTTCATGCGGCATGGGCGGCGAAGAGGAAATCGGCGACGCGGTAGACGTTATGACAGGAGAAGGGCTTTCCAGAGAACAAATCATTTTACTCAAATGCACCAGCGAATATCCGGCAAGATTTGAGGACATGAACCTTCTGACAATACCCGATATGGAAAAGCGTTTTGGCTGCCGTGTGGGATTCAGCGACCATTCCATGGGCATGGCTGCGCCTGCCGTGGCGGTTGCCCTTGGAGCCTGTGTCGTGGAAAAACATTTTTGCCTAAGTCGCGCAATAAAGAATCCCGACAGCGAGTTTTCGATGGAACCGCATGAATTCGCCGCGATGGTTCAATGTGTAAAAGAAGCGGCCAAATTGCGTGGCAATGCGTCGTATGAACCCTGCGAATCGGAAAAGGCTTCTATGGTGTTTCGCCGTTCTTTATTTGTTGTTAAAGATGTGAAACAAGGTGAACTTCTGACTACTGACAATGTACGGTGCATCCGTCCGGGCTATGGCATGAAACCAAAATTTTTGAATGAAGTTTTGGGTAAACGCGCCGCCGGGGCTATTGTACGCGGTACGCCGTTAAACGATGAAATGATTCAAAAATGAAGATTCTATTTCTGACGAATAACCCAAAGGTTTCGGACACGCTGTATGATTGGCTCATTGCCTGTGGAGAAGAAGCGCTTTATGAAAGCGAACCAATAAACGCGGACTATGTTCGAAAAAAAAATATCGGTTTTATCATCAGCTACAACTACATTCACCTTATAAAGCGCGACGTACTTGATTTATTACCTCGTTGCGTGATTAATTTGCATACCTCATTACTACCCTACAATCGAGGTTCAAATCCGAACATTTGGAGTTTTATTGAAGGCACTCCCAGCGGCGTTACAATACATGAGGTTGACGAAGGACTCGATACTGGTGATATATTGTTGCAACAACAAACAATTTTTGATCCAAAGTTCGAAACATTGCGTTCATCCTATGATAAATTGCAGCAATTGATTCAGAAACTTTTTATGGAAAATTGGGATAGGATAAAATCGCATAAAATTACACCCCGAAAACAAACGGGAAATGGGACTATTCACAAAAAAAAGGACGCGCAGCTTTTTGCATCAATTCTAAATTACGATGACAAAATTTCCGAGTTTCTCACAAAATTGAAAGTTTAAAATTCACCGTAACAATGGATGAAAGCAGAATAAAAAATTTATGGATTTTATTCCATACGGTACGCAAACAATTGAAGAGGACGATATAGCCGCCGTTGTTGAGGCGATGAAAAGCGGATATCTTACCACCGGCCCCAAAGTCGCGGAATTTGAACGCGCGCTTTGTGAAATCACAGGTTCAAAATACGCCGTCGCGGTAGCGACTGGTACGGCGGCGCTTCATATTGCCGCGCTGGCAATGGGGTTGCGTCCAGGCGATGAAGTGATTGTACCGCCGTTTACATTTGCCGCTTCCGCTAACTGCGTATTGTACTGCGGGGCGACGCCTGTATTCGCGGATATTGACCCGGACACCATGCTCCTAGATATCGAAGACGTCAAACGAAAGATTACGGCTAAAACCAGGGCAATCATCCCCGTTCACTTCGGCGGAGAGCTCTGCGATATGGATGATTATGAGACTCTTGCCAGGGAGTACGGACTCATGCTTTTGCAGGATTCCGCCCACAGTCTTGGCGGTACGATTCGAGGAAAACATCAGGGCTCATACCCCGGTCAGCAAATTTGGTCTTTCC
>Ga0082212_10001798_pt1 | contig 31640 bp, 25 predicted proteins | sample TergutNt197P3_FD_71548 | JGI IMG/M metagenome (GOLD analysis project Ga0082212, IMG submission 71548) | Neocapritermes taracua P3 segment gut microbial communities from Petit-Saut dam, French Guiana - Nt197 P3 | ecosystem: Host-associated > Arthropoda: Insects > Digestive system > Gut ...
TTGATCCTGCATTAATGGAAGCAGACCCTCACAACGGAGCCAAAGCTGCGGTTAAGGAAGCGCTGGTGAAATTTGCCTGTATGGGGGGCGATTACCGGAAAGCCCGGTTGTCCATGCAGGAATATTTTGAACGAATGGAAAAAAGCGAATCCTGGGGCAAAGTTACCGCCGCCCTGCTTGGAGCATTGGAAGCTCAGCTTGCATTGGAAGTACCCGCAATAGGCGGAAAAGATTCCATGTCCGGCACCTACAGGGATCCGGCCAACGGTGTTGATTTGGCTGTACCACCAACAATGGTCGTGTTCGCAGCGGGAACTGCCGATGCCGCTTCAGTACGCTCGGGGACTCTCAGCGGCAAGAAAGGTAACCCGATCATTTTATTGTACGATGACGGGGAAAGTGATGAATGGGAAACGTTCAAAACAAATATGCAGGCCCTGGCAAAGCTTTCCGAAAACGATTTGGTAAGAGCCGCATACCCGGTAGGGGCAGGCGGAGTTGGCGTTGCCCTTGCCCTTATGGCCTTTGGCAACATGACAGGGATTGAAGCTGATTCGCTCTCTTTATCTTTGCTAAATGAAAAAACATATCCGGGTGCTGTGCTGGTTGAACTTGACGGGGAGGCGATTGGCAAATCCGGCGGAGAAGCAAAGCTGGGCGAAGCATTGCAGGCTCCGGTTTGGAAAGGCGCCGGACGAACTATCGTGGAACCGATTTTCCGCATCAACAGCTCTCCGCACAAACAAAGCGCTTCTTCCGCAACGGTTCCGTTGGCGGAATTGCGGGGAGCTTTTGAAGCGCCGCTCTGCTATGTTTACCCGCAGACAACTAACGTTGATACCCTGCAAAAACTTGATATCTATAAAAATCAAAAAATCAAAAATAAAATCCGAACTTCATCTTCTGCATCACATACACCCCATCCTCTGGTTGTACTTCCGGTTTTTCCGGGAACCAACTGCGAATGGGATATGGAAAGGGCATTTAAGGCAGCAGGAGCGCGTACCCTGTCGGTGGTTTTCAGGAACCGCAATGCTGATGATATAGCAGCTTCGATTAAAGAAATTGCATCGGCTGTTTCAAAAGCGCAGATTGTAGCGCTTTCCGGCGGGTTCAGTGCGGGAGACGAACCTGACGGATCGGGGAAGTTTATTGCCAATGTTTTCAGATCGCCGGCAATTGCCGATGCGGTACAGGAATTGCTGAAGAAGCGGGACGGCCTTATGCTGGGGATCTGCAACGGGTTCCAGGCTTTGATCAAACTGGGGCTTGTCCCGTTTGGCAAATACCGCGAAGCGGCAGAATCTTCTCCCACGCTCACCTTTAACCGCATAGGCCGCCATGTTTCACGGATGGTCCGTACCGTAACAATGCCATCGGTTTCCCCCTGGCTTACACTGGAAAATCCGGGTGCAGTGTACATACTGCCGGTAAGTCATGGCGAAGGCCGGGTTTCGATAAACCGCCGCGACGCAGAAGCTCTATTAAAATCGGGGCAAATTCCTTTTTGTTATTCGGATATTAATGGTATTCCTACCATGACGGAACCGGACAACCCCAACGGATCGGATTATGCCATTGAAGCCTTAACAAGTCCTGACGGAAGAATACTCGGCAAGATGGCCCACTCCGAACGCTGCGGCCAATATGTTCATATCAATATTCCGGGCTACAAAACAATGAGGATTTTTGAAGCCGGGGTACGGTATTTTTCTTAAAGAACTGAGGTTGGAACAAGTTCAACGGCCCAAAAAACCAAACTTTCCGTATTTATGCCATTTACCGGAATTCTTTTTTTCTTCTTCCATTATTTTAAATATATAGGCGGCAAAAGCATTTTCTTCACCCGGATCCGACATTGAAAACCCCATGGCATTGTACGAAGCATTAAAGGAAGAAAGCAGTATCCCCTGGGCAAAAGAACGGAACGCAGAAACGGCAATTGGCCCAAGAAGGTCTGTCTTGTCTTCTTTTGAACCCGAACCCAATTCCGATGCAAGCACCATAGATAAATTCCCATGCCTGCACTTTTCAAATTCCGCCGCAAGTTCCCGTACAAGGAAAAACCAGCCCTTTATATTGCAATCAATAAGCTGATCTATCTCTACTGCGGATAATTCATCGGCTTTTTTTCGGTATGCCGGCGGAACACAAACCAAAATCGCATCATCTATATGGTCCATTTTATTTCGACAGGCAAGTACAAGCGTCCTGGCAGAAACAGGGCTGGAAGGATTCCAATCCATCATTATCCTTCTGTCTCCGTTAACAACCTTTGGCGCCTCCTGTTCCCGGGGAATAAAAGCAACAGCATAGTTTTCCACCCGCTTGGCAGCCTCTACACAAAGGGCAGTAAAAAGAGAAGATTCATTGCCGGCAATCAAAATTCCCCTGGACATGCAAATGCCGCCTCCTGGCTCTTGAAATTGCTGCGATAGCAGCTTCTTTACTATAATAATTACCACGGACCTGCCGGATCCGCCGCTCGCGGCCCAAAGGGACGCATGGAAAAAGTATACAGGGAAAAGGAAGAATTGGAAAAGGGACTATTGATATTAAATCACAAATAAAAACATTTGAATTACTGCATCGTTGCGTTTCCTGCGACGCTTAACACTTTACAGAAATGCCATCCAGGGGTTATGGTAAAAAAGGAGAATCCGGATATGCAGCAAAAAACCGAAAAGATCCCAATAAAAGAAAAGATCGCCTACCTGCTTGCCAACACCGGCAACATTCCGCTGATGTCGTTAACAAGTTCCTTTCTGCTTATTTTCTACACCAATGTAGTGGGCTTGAACCCGGCTGCCGTAGCCACCTTGTTTCTGATTTCCCGGATAATGGATGGGATTAACGATCCTATAATGGGATTTATCATCGACCACCTCCCCCGCAGCAAGATGGGACGTTTTCGTCCGGTGCTTATTATCGGCTCGATCATCTGCTGTATCAATTATGTGCTTTTGTGGTTTGCCCCTGTATGGGCTCCGGCCGGGAAATTGACAATAGCCTACATTTCGTATTTATTGCTGGGCATAACGTTTGATCTGATGGACATTCCGCTCAACAGTATTTTACCGGTAATGACCGATGACACAAAGGAACGCAATACACTGAGTACCCTGAAAGGCTTGGGCTATATTATTGGCACATTACTGATAACCTTCCTTGCGCCGATTATTTTGTCAGACGCCTCGAACCTCGCCGGTTATTACATGCTCATTTCCGGTTCTGTTGCGGTGGTGCTTATATTTTCAATCATAGGAGCGCTGGGCGTAAAAGAGCGTATTCCGCCGGTTTCTGAAAAGCAATATACCATCATGGAAGAACTGAAAATTCTGATAGAAAAACCGGTATTCATCACATTCCTCTCTATGATGCTCTACTCTATCGGACAAAATATCACTACCGCGTCTTATTCCTACTTTTTTACCTATATCTTCGGTGATCTGAAAATATTCAGCCTTGTTACGCTCGTTACCGGGGTAGGTATTATTCCGGGTATACTGATTGCAGGACCTGTAATAAACAAGATAGGCAAAAAATCAATGTATATTTTCGGTACTCTGATTCCGGTACCATTCCTGCTGGCAAGGTACCTGAATGTACACAATTTACCGCTGTTGTTGATTGCGGCAGTAATTTCCGGCATGTCAACCGGCATTCTGATCCCGATGCGTTACGGCATGCAGGCCGACAACACCGACTACGTTATCCTTAAACGTAAACAAAACGCCGAAGCAGCCATTGCATCACTTTCCAGCTTCATTACCAAATGCGCTCAGGGCATAGGAGGCGCTGTTCCGGGCTACCTTCTGGCTTTGACCGGATTTAACAAGGATGCCACGGTGCAGTCAGCCGGAGTAAACAATGCCATCCTCGCATGCAGTATCGCTATCCCCGCTGCGGTATCGACATTGGCCGCTATTATTTTTGCTGTTTACTACCCCATCACCAGGGAAAAACTGGCCGAACAGACCGAAAAGCTACGGGCATTGCGCGCCTCAGGTGAAACTGTTGAATAACAAAATCGGCCAATAGCGTCATCCGGGAGGACATTGCCATGCTGCAGGATTTTTTCTTCATAGAGCCGGAGCTTAAAATAAACCCCGCTGTCAAGCAACCTGCTTCCTATGTACGAAAAAGTTTTTTTGCAGCGAAGACTCTAAAGTGTGCAACACTTCACATGACTGCGCTGGGTGTATACATAGGCTATCTGAACGGTGAGCGGCTGGATGGTCACGAATTGCTGCCCGGCTGTACGGACTACCATCTCCGTGTACAATATCAAACCTTTGATGTAACCGGCCGTATCCTGCCCGGTGAAAACGTATTGGGGGCCGTAATTGGCGACGGATGGTACCGGGGATGTCTTAGTATTGGCAGCAAACGAAACCAGTACGGTGAAAAAACAAAGTTCGCCTGCCGTCTGGAACTGGAATACGAAGATGCCGGCAAAGAATACATTGAATCCGGTATTGATTGGAGAGCCACCCAAAACGGTCCGCTCCGCGAAAACGATCTGAAAACTGCCGAACATTACGATGCCCGCATGGAACTTGCCGGATGGAACGCACCGGGTTTTGATGACAGTGCGTGGCACGGCGTAACAGTTTCTTCTTATACCGGCAGCGTAATTCCGCAGGAAGGCGAGGCAGTGCTGGCACACGAAAAGTTCTCTTCGGCTGTACTGCACACTCCGGACGGCGGTGTTACACTGGACTTTGGGCAGAACATGGCCGGGCGTATCACGTTCACCGTCACCGGCCGGGCCGGACACGCAGTAACACTCACTATGGGAGAAACGCTGGATGAGCATGGAAATTTTACACAGAAAAACCTGAAAGCCGAAGGTGCAGGTCTTATTTCCGGGGAGCTTGGACAAAAACTGGAATATACGTTAAAAGAGGGCACACAAACTTTTACACCGATATTTCTGATCAGCGGGTTTCGCTATGTAAAACTGGATAACTGGCCGGAGGAAGTAAAAGCCGAAAACTTTTCTGCCGCTGCTGTTTATGCAGACATGCCCTTTGTGGGCAGTTTTAAATGTTCGAACCCGCTCATCAATCAATTGGTGGAAAACGTACGCTGGAGTATGAAGTCTAACTTTGTGGATATTCCCACCGACTGCCCAACACGTGAAAGAAGCGGCTGGATAGGCGATATCTCGCTGTTTGTGGAGACAGCCTGCTTTCTTGCGGATCCGCGTAAATTTTTGCAGAAATGGCTGCACGATTATATGCTGGAGCAAATGCCTGACGGCAACCTGCCTTATGTGGTGCCCGCCGCAGCCAAGCCCTTAAGGGCATGGGGATGCATGGGTTGGAGTGACGGCATCGCTAACCTGGCTATGACACTGTACCGTTTTTACGGAGACAAAGCCATTTTGGAAGAAGTGTATGATGCGGTACGGCGTTTCATCGAATTTTGCCGTTCCCGCGCCAAAAAGAAAAATCCGCTGTTGTTTTTTAAACCGGGCAAACACCGGAAGTACATCATCGAAACAGGTTTCCATTACGGCGAATGGCTGGAACCCGGCACAGCCATGTTCCGGTATTACATAAAAGATCTGTTTTTGCCTGATACCGAAGTGACAACAGCCCAATTTTATTATTCTACCCGGCTGTTGGCGGAAATGGCAAAGCTATTAGACAAGAAAGATCATGCCGAGTGCTATACTGCCCTGGCAAATCAAATAAGGCAGGCATATCACAGGGAATTTTTAAAAAACGGCCGTGTGCAGAGTAAACGTCAGTGCCGCTATGTAAGGCCGGTTGCGGCGGGCCTTTTAAACGAAGAGGAGAGCCATGCCGCCATAGCGGAACTAAACAAAAAAATTATCGCAAACCAATACAAAATCGGCACAGGTTTTTTGACCACCTGGCGGGTAATGGATGTATTAACACAATACGGATATTTGGAAACTGCATACAAAATGCTGGAAAATACCCTGCAACCCGGCTGGTTATTCTCCGTAACCAAAGGCGCCACTACGGTATGGGAAAATTGGTATGGAATAAATGAAGCAGGTGTACCGGTGGACAGTCATAATCACTATGCACCCGGCGCAGTGGCTTCCTGGCTGTTTTCTGTCTGTGCAGGCATTAAATCCCGGCAGCCGGGTTTTGCCGAAGTGCACATTGAACCAAAACCCGGCGGTACCCTTACATGGGCCAAGGCTGAATACCAAAGCTGCAAAGGTAAAATCGTAAGTGCATGGCGCATTGAAGGTGAGCTGTTCATACTGGATGTGGAACTGCCGGAGGGGATACATGGCACCATCGTATTGCCAAATGGTGAAACGCACGCTGTTACCGGCGGTAAACACAGCTTTGCAGCGGCACGAAAGAACACATTTAGTCCCTAAATACAAAATACCGCAAAAGCCGTATCGGGTTATCCTTCCATTCGTTTCCAACTCTTATAAGAATGAAACCTGGTATGTAAGTGAATTGACTTTTTCCAATGTACAATATAATATATATTAAACAGGGAAAGAATCTACTGATCTTTGAGGAGAGATTTGCAGTGGTAACAATCGATTTAAGCGGAAAAATTGCCATTATCACCGGCGGCGGAAGGGGCATCGGCGGGGCGTGCGTACTTAAATTTGCGGAAGCCGGAGCGGATGTAGTGGTCGTAGATGTTAATTTGGACAACGCAAAAGCGGTTGCTATGGAAGCGCAGAAACTTGGCGTGCGCAGTAAAGCATACAATACCGATGTAACCGATGCGCAGGCTATGTTCGACATGGTAGACGCAGTTGTAGCAGAGTTCGGCAAGCTGGACATTATGTTCAACAATGCCGGGTGCAATGTTATAGCTTCCTTTGAGGATTCCACGCTGGATCAGCTGAAATGGCTTACCGAAGTAAATCTTTTCGGTGTTTACAACGGATGCAAGGCGGCGTTAAAACACATGCTGCCCCGGAAAGAGGGTGTTATCCTGAACACCTCATCGCAGGCCGGGATTACCCCCGGACTGCATCATGCTCCTTACACACCCACAAAATTCGCCGTCCGCGGCTTAACACAGAATATGGCGCTGGAACTCGGGCCTTCCAACATCCGTGTCAACGCCATTTGCCCCGGCATCATCCGCACTCCCATGTGGGACCAAAACCTGGAACAGATCCTGACGGGTGAAGGCGGGGACATCGGAAAGCGGCGGGACGAGGCCTTTGAAGAAATTGTCAACCGTCTCATTCCGATGAAACGCCCGCAGTCGGAGGAGGATATTGCAAACGCATGCCTGTTCCTCGTATCCGATCTTGCGCGAAACATCACCGGGCAGTCATTGCTTGTAAACGGCGGACAGTCAATGAGTTGACGGGGGCCGTCAGCGCCTGGAAACAAACAGATTATCCGGTCTTTACATGAAGGGGAACACAGTGGATTTTAAATTAAGCAAATCACATCAACTGCAGCAGGATTTGTTCAGGCGTTTTGCCGAGACAGAGATCCGGCCGCTTGCACGTGATATGGACGAAACAGAAACCTATTCCATGGAACTGCTGAAGAAAATGCAGACCCTGGGGTTCTTTGGTATACCCTACCCCGCAAAGTACGGCGGCGCCGGCGCCGACACGCTGACCTATGTGCTGTGTATGGAGGAAGTCAGCAAGGCCGATGCAAGTACCGGTATAACCATCTCCGTTCATACCTCGCTATGCTGCGGCTGTATATACGATTACGGAAACGAAGAGCAAAAAGAAGAATTCCTCCGTCCCCTTATCGACGGCAGAAAGGTCGGCTGTTTTTCACTTACAGAACCAAATGCCGGAAGCGACGCTTCCGGTTTGCAGACAAGTGCGGTTCTGGAGAACGGCGAATATGTCATAAACGGCGCTAAAGTATTCACCACCAATTCCGGCTTTGCCGATACCTTTGTTGTGTTTGCCGTAACCGATGCAGCAATGGGCAGCGAAGGTATTTCGGCGTTTATCGTGGACGCCAAAACGCCGGGACTAACCGTAAGCGCAAACATACCCCGCATGGGCATACGGGCGGCATCCAACTGCGGCGTGGCCTTTGAAAACGTACGCGTGCCGGCAAAAAACCTGCTAAGGCGCGAGGGCCTGGGGTTTGAAATCGCCATGCATGCACTCGACGGCGGCAGGATTGGTATTGGCGCGCAGGCAGTCGGTATCGCTCAAGGGGCATGGAACGAAGCCTTTAAATATGTAAAGGAACGCAAGCAGTTCGGCAAACCGATTAACGCGTTTCAGAACACAAGATTCGTTCTGGCCGAATTGCAGACAAAAATTGATGCGGCAAGGCTGCTGGTCTGGCGCGCCGCAGCGCTGAAAGACTCAGGCGGGGATTATTCGGCGGAAGCGGCCATGTGTAAACTATTCGCTTCAGACACGGCAAACGATGTTACGCGTGGATGCGTACAGTTGATGGGCGGTTACGGATTTTCCAGGGAATATCCTGTTGAACGCATGATGCGGGACGCCAAGATCACCGAGATATATGAGGGAACAAGCGAAGTCATGAAAATGGTAATCTACGGTTCTCTGAAGGTAAAGTAAGGGGTACAGAAAATATGAAGATTATTGTGTGCATTAAACAGGTACCCGACACCAGCGAAGTTACCATGGACCCGGAAACCAATACGCTGATTCGCACAGGGATCCCCGTAATCATCAATCCGGACGATAAAAGCGGAATCGAAGCGGCGCTTACACTGCGCGGCAAAATCGCCGGCAGTACCGTAACCGTAGTTACAATGGGACCGCCGCAGGCGGAGATGGCTTTGTACGAAGCGCTTGGCATGGGATGCGACGAAGCGGTGCTTATCAGCGGACGGCAGTTCAGCGGATCGGATACGCTGGCAACCTCTACCATTGTCGCAGCGGCGCTTAAAAAAATCGGCTATGACCTGGTTATCACCGGACGGCAGGCAATAGACGGCGACACCGCACAGGTTGGCCCTCAGATTGCAGAGCATCTGGGAATTCCGCAGGTAAGTTATGCCGAAGAAGTTACGCAGGAAGGGGATTCGCTGATTGTACTCCGCCAGTTTGAGGACAGATACCACAGGCTGCGTGTAAAACTTCCCTGCCTGCTTACTGCCATTAAAGAACTGGCCGAGCCGAGATTTATGACCGTTTCCGGCATTGTCGGCGCAGAAACAAAAGAGATAAAAACACTGAATTATGAATCACTTGCCGATGTATTGAACCCGGAGACAATTGGCCTGAAAGGGTCTCCAACAAATGTCGTGCGTTCATTCACAAAAGAGCCGAAAGCGCAGGGTGCGCTGCTCAAGGGTCTCTCTCCCGCAGAGGCGGTGGATGCCATCATGGCGCGGCTGCACGAAAGCCATCTGATCTGAAAAGGAAACAAACAATGAGCAAGGATGTATTTGTATTTTGTGAACAGCGCGACGGCAAATTGTTAGACGTAGGTTTCGAACTGTTAGGTGAGGCTGCCTCGCTTGCACAGGATCTTGGGCAGCAGGTGGTCGCTGTACTGCTTGGAGAGGGAATCGCCCGGCATGCCGATGAACTTATCCACTACGGTGCGGATGAAGTAATCGTCGTAGACGACCCGATACTGAAAGAATATCTTACCGAGCCTTATGCCAAAGCGCTTACGGCGGTGATTAAGGACAGGGACGCTGAAATCGTACTCTTCGGCGCAACGAGTATCGGGCGCGACCTGGCGCCGCGTATTTCGGCTCGCATCAAAACGGGCCTGACTGCAGACTGCACAGGTTTAAACATCGATCCGGAAACAAAGCTTTTAATGATGACGCGGCCCGCATTCGGCGGCAACCTGATGGCTGTAATCCGCTGCAAAAACCACAGGCCGCAAATGGCCACGGTACGCCCGGGAGTAATGCAGCCAATGGAAAAAGATGAAAGCCGCACGAGAAAGGTGGTGCGATTTAACGTGGAGTTAAGCGAAGCAGATAAAAACATTGAACTGCTGGAAGTGATTCCAAAAAACAAAAACATAACGGATATTACACAGGCAAAATGCCTTGTTAGCGGCGGCCGCGGGCTGGGACAAAAAGAAAACTTCCGGCTGCTGTTTGAACTTGCGGAAGTTATGGGCGCCGAAGTTTCCGCATCCCGCGCAACTGTCGACGCCGGCTGGATCGAAAAGGAACGGCAGGTCGGACAGACAGGAAAAACAGTCCGGCCCGACTTGTACCTGGCATGCGGCATATCGGGTGCAATACAGCATGTGGCTGGCATGGAAAATTCCGGCCTGGTAATTGCGATCAACAAGAGCGATACCGCGCCCATCTTCGGCGTGGCTGATCTGGGTATTGTCGGCGATATTCATGCCATACTTCCGCGACTGAAAGAAGCCGTGATAAAGGCTAAAAAGGAAGGCATCGGCTATAGAGCGCCGTCTGTGGAACAGTATGTGGGTCTGGAAAATGTATTGTACCATGTGCAGAACGGTATCGCGTATCTGACCATTAACCGTCCAAAACAGCTGAATGCGCTTAACCGGAAAACACTGACAGAGATTGGTTCCATCGCCGATAAGCTCAAGGACGATGAATCGGTTAAGGTTCTGATCGTACGCGGTGCGGGCGGAAGGGCATTTGTTGCCGGAGCGGACATTACTGAAATGCAGAATATGAGCGAAGACGAGGGACGGAATATTTCCGGATTGGCACAGGAAATGTTCAACAGGATCAAAGAGCTGCCGCAAATTGTCATCGCTGCAATCAACGGCTATTCGCTGGGCGGAGGCAACGAGCTTGCAATGGCCTGCGACATACGGATTGCCAGTTCACGCGCAAAATTCGGCCAGCCGGAAGTGAATTTGGGACTGATTCCCGGGTTTGCAGGTACACAGCGCCTTTCGCGGCTGGTTGGCGACGGCGATGCAAAAAAAATGATTTTTACCACAGAAATGCTGAGCGCGGAAGAAGCTATGCGTATCGGTCTTGTGAACGTAGTTGTGCCTCCGGAAGGCTTAATGCGAACGGCGCGCGACCTTGCGTTAAAGATCATGAGCAAGAGCATGTGCGCCGTAAAGCTTGCAAAACAGGCTATCAACCAGGGCCTTGCGATGGAATTCAAACAGGGGCTTTTGATAGAAAACGATCGCTGGACGGAATGTTTCAGCGAAACCGGAGACGGAAAAGAAGGCATGACGGCTTTTGTCGAAAGAAGACCGGCGCGTTTTAACTGAATACAAGGAGGAAAGGCAACGATATGAGTATGAGTTTTACGGAATGTGTAAACGGCAGACGCAGTGTACGCAAATACAAAGCAGAAAAAATTCAGGATGATGTTCTGAAAAAAATTATTACCGCCGCTTCTTATTCGCCCAGCTGGAAGAATTCGCAGACGGTGCGTTATATAATTGTAGAAAATGAAGCTATAAAAAACAAAATGGCAGAGACCTGTGTAATGGATTTTAAACCAAACTGCGATATTATTCTGAACGCGCCTGCGTTAATTCTGGTAACAACAGTTGCAAACCGTTCCGGATATGAACGTGACGGATCTTTTTCTACCGGCATGGGAACCCATTGGGAAAGTTTCGATGCCGGCATTGCCACGCAGACGCTGTGCCTTGCGGCATTCGCCGAAGGTTTGGGTACGGTGGTATTGGGCATATTTGATGCAGATAAAACCATTCAAACAGCCAATGTTCCGGAAGGCCGGAAACTTTCGGCCATTGTTGCCATCGGCTATCCGGACGAAACTCCTCCCATGCCAAAACGCAAGGAAGCGGACGAATTGATGGATTACCGTCGTTGACGTATGCAACGAAGAAATTTTTTCAGGAACAGCCATTTTCAAAACTCTGTTAGTTTTGAAAAAGCCTAAGGAGGATAAGGTGGCAACAGAAGTAAGAATGCCTAAAATTGGTTTAAGCGAATCGGACATGGTACTTGTCTCATGGGCAAAATCACCGGGAGATCCTGTTAAGGCAGGAGAAACCATCGCCGTCGTCGAAGGAGATAAATTGACCAGCGATCTGGAGGCGGCAAGCGACGGCATCCTTGGAGAGCATCTTGTACAGGAAGGAGAGGAAGTTAAGATAAATACGCTATTAACCACCATCAATTAGCGAGGAGGGATATTTATGCAACTGACAAACGAAGATCTGTTAAAATTGCATCGTGACATGATTCTTGTTCGTCTGTTTGAAAGCCGCATATCGGAGGTTTTTAAAACAGGCGCCGTGCCGGGGTTCATCCACTTGGGCGTGGGCCAGGAAGCGTGTATGGCCGGTGTAAGCCATGTTACCAAAGACGGCGACGCGATGGGCGCTACCCACCGTGAACACGGCGTACTGCTTTGCAGGGGTTCAGATCCCAATAAGGTCATGGCGGAAATCTACGGAAAATCCACGGGCTACTGCAAGGGAAAGGGCGGCTCCATGCATGTCTGCGACATGAAACGTGGCAGCCTGGGCAATAATGCCATACTCGGTCCCGGCCAGTCGATTATCAACGGTTATGCCTTTGCGTTTAAAATGCGTAAAAACGACAATATCGCCATAACAATATTCGGGGACGGAGCCGCTAACCGGGGCGACTTCCACGAAGGTATGAATCTTGCGGCGTTATGGAACTTGCCCACCATTTACGTTCTGTTTGACAACGGTTATGCACTGTCCATGCCAAAGGACAAACAGCAAACGGTTAAAAATCTTTCTGTCCGCGCCGCAGGTTACGGAATACCGGGTGTTACAGCAGACGGCAATGACATTCTGGCAGTAATTGATGCCATGAGCGAAGCCGCCCGCCGCGCACGCGCCGGCGAAGGCCCGTCATTCATCGAACTTAAAACATACCGCTGGCAGGGGCATTTCGAAGGCGATCCCCGGATTAATCAGCCAAAAGAAGAAGTTGCAGAGCAGATGAAGAACAACGATCCCATTAAACGTTTTGAAAAAACACTCTTCGACAAAGGCATCCTTGACGAAGCAAAAAAGGAAGCCGTCTGGGCCGGCATGAAAGCCATTGTCGATAAGGCGCAAAAATTTGCCGAAGAAAGTCCGGCGCCTGATATAAAGGAAATTTATACCGATGTTTATTTTGATGAAGGGAGGGCAATGTAATGAGTAATCGCTATACCATGGCCCAGGCGGTAAAAGAAGCTTTAGATGAAGAAATGGCACGCGATCCGTCCGTGTTCCTTCTTGGGGAAGACATTGGGAAGCACAACGGCGCTTTTAAGGCGACAGCCGGTTTATATCAAAAATACCCAGACCGGGTTCTGGACACGCCCATCGCCGAAAGCGGCTTTGTGGGTCTCGCGCTTGGTGCGGCTTACGCGGGAATGAAACCCGTTGTCGAGTTGATGTTTGCGGATTTTATCGGCATTATATTCGACTACCTAATGAACCAGGCGACACGCAACCGTTATATGACCGGTATGCAGGATGGAGGCAAAGACTGCTGCTTCGTTCTTCGTGCACCAAACGGCGCGGGTGTCCGGGGCGGTGCGCAGCATTCGCAGACAGTCGAACAGTACCTTCTCCCCATTCCCGGCCTTACCGTAATTGCTCCGTCCTTTCCCGGTGACGCGAAAGGTTTGCTGAAGGCAGCTCTGCGGGGAAACGACCCCGTTGTATTTCTTGAAAACAAACTGTTGTATTACATACCCATGGATATGCCGGACGGAGACGAGCTTGTTCCGATTGGAAAAGCCAGAGTCGTACGGGAAGGTAAAGACGTTACCGTTATCGGTACACAGCTTATGCTGCACAGGGCGCTTGAGGCGGCGGAAGCGTTGTCCCAAAAAGGGATTAGTGCGGAAGTTATTGATTTACGCACCATTAAACCGCTGGATATGGATACTGTTCTGACTTCTGTACGGAAAACCGGACGTCTTGTACTGACCAATGAAGGACCAAAAACCGGCAACGTTATGGCCGAAATCGTCTGTCGCATTGCGGAAGCAGGGGTTGATATGCTAAAGACATCTCCGGTTCGTGTATGCTGTCCCGACACGCCCGTTCCTTTTGCTCCGAACCTTGAAGATGCGTGGCTTGTTCAGTCCGGAGATATTGCAGCAGGTATCAAAAAAGTCATGGAAAAGTAATACTAAGCGAACGGCGAGGCTGTTATCCGCCCCATGAAGTAGAGGAGATTGCATGAAAGCTCTGATTGTAGAAAAGGATCTTTCTATCGATATTAAGGACATTCCTGAACCAAAGATCAAGCCATTCGAGGCAAAATGCAAAATTCTTGCCTGCGGTATTTGCGGCACCGACAAGAAGATCCTGCATGGCGTTCCCTTCACAAGGGCGCCGGAAGTCCCTTATCCTCTTGTGCTGGGACATGAGACCGTCGGAGAAGTAATCGAGACAGGGCAGCATGTTACAAAATTCAAAAAAGGCGATATTGTAACCTGTCCTTTTAACCTGACACCCGAAGGTTACCACAGTGCGTGGGGCGGGTTTGCGGAATACGGAACCGTTTTTGACGGAAGTGCGGCAGGCTACACCGGCCAGGATTACAGGCATGCCCTGTATCTATCCCATAAGCAGCGTGTTATGCCCGATTGGATTGATGTAAAGCAGGTACCGATGTTCACTATCATGCGGGAAACCCTGGGAGCATTCAAACGTTTTGGTTTCGATTCGGACGAGAGCATTGTTGTATTCGGTCTTGGCCCCATCGGCTTGTCGTTCATCAGCTTCCTGAGTGTGAAGGGTCTTAAGCCGATTATTGCGGTGGATATTGTAGACGAAAAAGTTGTGCAGGCAAAAGAGCTCGGCGCCGATTATGGCTTTAACGCCAATGACCCTGATTTAACAAAGAAAATTCTGGACATATGTCCAAACGGCGTAAATCACGTTCTTGATGCTGCCGGCATTCCGGAACTTTGGAACAGTATGCTGCCGCTCCTTGGAGAAAATTCACAGCTTGCCGCATTCGGTATACCGTCAAAACCGGAAGGTGTAATTAAATGGGATCTGCTGAACTATTGGAATTTCAAACTTAACTTTTTCCAGATGTCACAAGCTCCTGATGAAGGCTGGGCTCACAATCAGGTGCTGGCACTTGTAAAGGGAGGTGTTGTGAATCTGGATAGTTACATTTCCGGTTATTTTCCGTTCGAAGAAATTGTACCGGTACTTAAGCGATTCCTGAACAATGAATTTAAGCTGAAAACGATTATCACATTCTGACCAGGAGGAGGGATTGCCAAATGAAAAAAATCGTAAGAATTAACACAAAAACCGGAGAAGTTTTGTCTTCACCGGAAAGTAATTTCCCAAGAATGGGAGGGAGAATCCTGACTTCTCATATCATTTCCTCCGAAGTGGATCCCACTACAGATCCGTTCGGCGCGGGCAATAAGATTGTAATTGCCGGTATGATACCTTCCGGAACTACAATCAGCAGTACATACCGGTTGTCTGTAGGCTTTAAGAGTCCTCTTACAGGCGGCATTAAGGAATCTAATGTGGGCGGTACCGCCGGATATTTCCTGTCTGGACAGGGGATCAAAGCCCTTATTTTGGAAGACAAGCCGGATAAATCAGCATGTAATATTCTGGTAATCGCTCCGGACGGCAACATCCGCATAGAAGAAGCGCCTTACCTGGAAGGAAAAGGCACTTACGAGACAGAGAACCTGCTGCGGGAAAAATTTACCGGTAAAGCCGGATTTATGTCAGTGGGACCTGCAGGAGAGCGCGGATATCTTAATTCTTCCATAATGGTAACCGAGATGGGGATTGAACATCCCTGCCGGGCAGCGGCTCGCGGCGGCGGCGGCGCTGTATTGGCATCCAAAGGTATCAAGGCTATTGTTGTGCAGCAGGCTGATAAGCCCTACAAGCTTGAGTACGTTGACAAAGAAGCATACGACAGCGCGGCAAAAGCTGTAAATCAATCAATTAGAAAGGATAACATTTTTTCTTCGGGTACCTGTGTTCTTTTGGGAGCAACCCTTCCCAACGGTATAGCACCTTACCGGAATTTCAACGGCGGCGTGGCCACAGAGGAAGAGCAAAAACAATTCAATGTGCAAACCGTAATGGAAAGGATGCAGGCATACGGCGGAAAAATCGGACATCCCTGTCAGCCGGGTTGTATGGTTCAGTGTTCCAATACGATTAATGAAAAAGATGAAACTTTTTTAACCGGAGGCTATGAATACGAGACTATCGAACTTGCAGGGGCAAACTGCGGCTTCTTTGATCCGGAAGTCGGTATGAGACTCGATCGATTTTGTGACGATTTTGGTTTCGATACCATTGAATTTGCCGTAACTGTCGGCATCTATATTGACTGCGGAAAAATACAATGGGGCGACCACAACGCATTGTTTAAATTGTTTGAAGACATCCGTAACCGTACCGGTCCGGCAGACGACTTCGGCCTGGGCGCTGAACGGCTGGGTAAAAAACTGGGTGCGAAGCGTATTCCCACCGTAAAAGGTCAGGCAATTGCCGGTTATGAGCCCCGCAACCTGAAAGGAACCGGCACTACGTATGCAACTTCTCCCATGGGCGCCGATCACACAGCCGGTTCCACTTTGGGAAATCCAACTGTTGTTCCTCATGAAAAGGCCGGGCAGCTGGAGCTTTCTGTGGGAAGTCAGGATGTCGTAGTTGCAATCGACTCCCATATATGCCTGTTTGCCTGGGGTAATGCCATGAAAGCCAAGGAAGATTATCTTAAAGCACTTAGCGCCGCCTTTGGCGAGACCTGGACCGAGGAGGATTTGCTTGGGTTTGGAAAAGAGACGCTGAAAAAAGAGATCGCTTTTAACCGGGCTGCCGGTATCGGGCCGGAACAGGATAAACTGCCGGATTTTTTCTACGAAGAACCATCGCCGGTTACGGGATCTGTCTACGACATTACCGCAGGGGAAATAGAGGAAAAATGGCATAGTATAATGCAATAGCCAGAATATTATGTTTAAATTTTTAATTTCAAAAGAACACGATGGCAAATCATTACCGGAAATCATCCGGTATATGGAACAGACAATGGGGTTTGAGTGGAACGTTACTGCCTATCTTGCAAGCCTGGACGGTAAAATTATCGCCCGGAATTTTATGGACAGAACACTTGTTCACGAGGGTCAGATCGTCAGGCTTTTTCCGATGCCTGCAGGAGGGTAAAACGAATAATAGCCGGCTTTATTTTAATTTCTGAATACCATAGCCGGTATAATGCGTATATTCATTTGGAGGAATTATGAATCACATTTTATCTGCACCGAGAAAATTTATTGTCGGAAACGGCGAACTGGGAAATCTTGCACAATATGTAAAACCCTACGGTTCTCCATTGGTATTAATTGCTCACCCGGACGATGCCAAACGGGTTTCTGCTTCACTTGAAAAAATTGAAGCTGACGGAATAAAGCTGATTCGTTTTGATTTTAAAGGTGAATGTACTTTTAACGAAATAGACAGTGCCGTAAAACTATGCCAGGACAACACTGCCAAAGCTGTGATTGGGCTGGGCGGCGGCAAAGCCATTGACACAGCCAAAGCGGCGGCAGAGAAAATCAGCCTGCCTGCTATTATTGTCCCTACCATTGTTTCCAATGATGCCCCATGCAGCAAGCTTGCCGTTGTATATAAAGAAGATCACGCCTGGGCGGAGACCCTGACTTTGACGGTAAACCCCGAATTGGTACTGATTGATTCCGGAGTAATCGCCAATGCTCCCGAACGAACCCTGATCGCGGGAATGGGTGACGCATACGCCACTTATTACGAAGCAAGAGCCTGTGTGCGTTCCGGAACCTTGAATTTTAACAACGGAGGCAGTACCCGTGCGGCCATGGTATTGGCCAAAGAATGCCGGCGGATATTGCTAAAAGAGGGCAAAAAAGCCCTCCTAGCCTGCAGGAATCATTCTGTGGTTCCTGCCCTGGAAAACATTATCGAAGCGAATGTTCTTTTAAGCGGTATAGGCTTTGAAAGCGTCGGTCTTGCCGTCGCCCACGGAATAGACGGTGCTTTTACCCTCCTGCCTGAAACCCATTCCTGCATGCACGGTGAAAAAGTCGCTATAGGTACATTAATTCAGTTGATATTGGAAAACGCCCCGGATAAAGAATTAATCACTACCCTCCGGTTTTATAAATCCGTCGGATTGCCGACCAATCTTGAACAAATCGGCATAACCGGTAATTCACCGGAAAGACTCCGCGACCTTGCAAACCGTATCGCCGATTATGCCGAGAGCCCCATACATCATATGCCTTTTAAAATTACCGGCGCCATGCTTTTTGATGCCATCATGTATGTTAATTGTCTGGACAAACTGCTTGAATAGAAGCCAATCAGGAGGCTAAGCAATATTTCAGAATGGTTTCCTGGGAAAATTCTTCTCTGTTAAAAATTCTTGTCAGCTTCCCCTCGGCTATTGCGGCAATACGATCACACATTCCGATAAGCTCGGGCATCTCCGAAGTAATTAAGATAATCGCTTTGCCGGCATTTGCCAGCTTGTCAATAAGCTTGTATATCTCCAGTTTTACGCCCACATCGATACCACGTGTGGGTTCATCCATCAGCAGCACTTCTATATTATCAAGCATCAGCCATTTGCCTATTACCACTTTTTGCTGATTCCCTCCGGAAAGTTCACGAACTTCGGGATTCGCCTGCAATGACTTGATCTGTAAATTGTCTCTTTGTTCCCCGGCCATTTTTCTTTCCAGTTTAGTATCAACAAAGAAACCTTTACCAATATTTTTTATGTACGCAATAACCAGATTAAAGTCAATGGAACGTCCGGGAATAAACCCCATGACCTTACGATCTTCCGGTATAAATGCAATTCCGTGCCGGATAGCCATACGGGGTGTTTCAACCTTCAGGGTCTTACCGGCAATACTGATTTCCGCCCCTTTTTCAACCGGGTCCAGCCCGAAAATTGCCCTGACAATTTCGGTACGTCCGGCGCCGACAAGGCCAGCCAGTCCGAAGACTTCTCCTTTTCTGACCGAAAAACCTATATTGGTTAGTTTGGGGGTACTGTAATTTTTGATTTCAAACAGCACTTCCGCCGCAGGACTTGACGTTTTGGGAAATCCTTCCGTTAATTGGCGGCCCACCATCAGTTTGATGATCTCGTCTTTTTCGGCCGTCTCCATGTCAAGGGTTCCCATCATTTTTCCGTCCCGCAGGACACTGACGCGATCGCCTATCTTCCTGAAATTCTCAATACGATGATCAATGTAAATAACGGTTAAGCCGGTTTTTGTCAGTTCCTTTATCAGGCCGAACAGGACTTCGGTATCCGATTCGGTAATTGAGGCGCAGGGTTCGTCCATGATCAAAATCCGCGCGTTTTGCGAAAGAGCTTTTGCTATCTGAACTATTTGCTGGTTGGCGGTTGAAAGGTGCGCTACTTTAGCTGAGGGAGCTATTTTACTGCCGATCATATCCAGATATTTTTTTGAGTCCGCGTAAAGCTGCCTGCGGTTCACAAAAAATTTACCCGGCTCGCGGTGCAAAAAAATGTTCTCGGCAACTGAAATGGTCGGGGAAAGATTAAATTCCTGATAAATGGTTACAATCCCCTTTTCTTCCGCTTCGACCGGTGTTCTGACAGCATAGGGAACGCCAAAAAGATCTATTTCTCCCGAATCCCGCATATACATTCCGGACAATATTTTCATCAGGGTGGATTTTCCGGCGCCGTTTTCACCGCACACAATATGGACTTCTCCCCTGTTAAAATCAACACTGACATCGTCCAGAGCAGTGGAACCGTAAAACCGTTTTGTAATATGCTTAAGACTTAAGACAACTTCGCTCATTCCCGCACTTCCTTCGGCAGCCTTTCTTATTTCTTGCTTGAAATATAAATGGAAAATACAACCGCTATTACAATAACAATGCCTGTAACAACCTGTTGTATATAGATATTAACCCCGATAATACCGAGTCCGTTGGTAAGGACCCCCATAACCAGAGAACCCAAAATGGTACCGAAAACATTTCCTCCGTCTCCGGTAAAGTTGGTCCCGCCCAATACAGAGGCAATAATAAGCCTTAATCCCATATGTTGCCCAAAACTGGGAGACGAAGAGGACAGGCGGGCGCAGAATATTATACTGATCAGGGCGCAGAATGCACCCATTATAATAAACGCTACTGCCCGTACCATATTGACGTTCACGCCCGACGAATAAGCCGCCTGCATATTGCCGCCGGTAGCCTGAGCCCAGCGGCCAAACTTACTTCTGCTGATTAATAGATACATACCGACAAGGCATAAAAGGGTCCACCAGAACAGCATTGGGAGCCCCAGGAAATGCCCTCCCGTACCCATTGGACCGAACCACCGGACCAGTGTATCACGATTGGTCAGCAGAACAGTACGGCTGCCGCTGACAACATAGGCAATGCCGGAGAATACCATTGCAACAGCGATAGTTGCCAAAAAAGATTCTACCTTGAATTTTATCACCAATGCGGCGTTCACCATCCCGCATCCGATACCGGCCAGAAAAGTGATGAGCAAAGCCACTGGAAAACTAACGCGCAATGTTTCCAAACACATGCCAAGAACAACACTGCACAAGGCAATAGTGGATTCGGCGGAAAGATCAATACAACCCACAAGCAAGATCAGGGTCATTGCAAACGCACCGATGGATAAAGCAGCCGTTGCTTCAACAATATTGGCAATATTGGTCGGAGATAAAAAAATATTTTGCCCTACCCTGTTGATGGGAGAAAGAACAGCAAAAACAATTAACATTACAACAAAAAAAACCAGGGTAGGTATTATTGGATATTTAATGATAAGAGCGACTATTCTGTTTTGTTTTTGGATAAAACCGGCCTGCACTGCGGAACTCATGACGAGAACCTCCATTAGTAGAAAAATTAATACGGCGGTGTTCCAAACACCGCCGCAGAATCAAAGGCAGTAAACAGTTGAGCTTGTTCCTAAAACTGCGAATCTTCGGTTCGGCTTAGTTTCGGAATAAGCTTTGCTTCACAAAGCAGTTTGTTTATTTGCCGTATAACAAGCTCATTACCAGGGCAGCATTTTCCTTTGATGCATATAAATTGGCGTATGCATCGGCTTCCCATGTTTCATAGGGAATTTGTTCACCAGCCAAATACCTGAACAGTGTAAATAACGTTGTATAGGCATTGGCGCCGGCAAACTGGGCATGGAGACCGGTAATCATATCTCCCGCAGCCAATAATTGAAGCAGCGATTCGTCGGCATCTACCCCATAAATAAGCAGATTACGGTTCAGCTGTTTGCCCGCATTATAAGCTCCCAAAATGGGCCATGCAAAAGTAGCATAAACAACATCAACGGTATCATTGGCCAGAAGTCCTTCATTTATTACGTCCAGGTATGATGCCGCATCTCCTGCCGCGAGCCGTTTCTCTACGATCTTAAGATTCGGATATTTCTTCAATTGATCTTCAAAGCCTTTTAAGCGATCGTTCAAAACAGGAAAAACAACACCGGCATCACTAACCATAATGTTCCGTTCAGCTCCTCCGGCATCCTTGGCTACATGATCGGCCATCATGGCGCCTTTGGCTTCCTGCGAGACATTGACATAACCGGCAATCCTTGCAGCCGGATCGACGGCGACACAGGACACAATGGGAATACCGGAAGCGTGTACTTCCGTCATTGTCTGGGCCAGCGCTTCAGGGTTATGTGGGTAAATAAGAATACCGTCCACCTGCTGGCTCTGAAAACTCTTAAGATCATCTGCCTGTTTTTGCTCATTTGACTCGGCACTCAGAACTACAACATCAAACCCGTATTGTCTGCCCAGGCTTTGTATTTCTTCCGCAAACTGATCCATCCACTGTGTGCCCAGACTGGCCATGGAAACACCAATCCTCAATTTTTTAACATTATCGCGGCCAAGCCGATCCACCAGTGTATCCAGATCAAATCCGATAGGACCAAAACCAAAATCCTTTCCCTTTCCATCACTAATCAGATCGGCGTTATTCAACGACTGATTAAGTCCCGATCCTGTGTCCTTACCCTTGCATCCCGTGATCACTGTTATTGAAAGAATAACCGCTGCACAAAAGGTAACAAAGATTAACTTCTTCACTGTCCTTCCTCCATAAAATAAAATATAAAAACGATAAAATTACCGTTTTTTTTCCAGTCCGGCAATTTTCGCTCCAAAGTACAAAATATTATACTTTTAGCCCGTTTTACCCCCAGATATAATAATAAATTTACTATTGTTAAAAGTCAAGAAAAAAATGCCTTTTTGTGTTTTTTTAGGCTATTTTTACCTGCCGGCTGACAGGCATAAGTTCTATTCTCCATGGCCAACCAATACTTCGGGATTTATTCTTCCAGCCGGATCGAGCTTATTTTTTAATTCCAGAATCGCCGCTTCTTCCAGCGGGTTAAGCAGGCGGAACTGGTTCCTTTTAATGCGGCCTATTCCGTGGTCTCCTTCGCAGCGGCAACGTTGAAGAACGGCCTCTTTTAACAAGTTGATCAGTACATTTTCCGCAGATTGCTGAATACCCGGAAAACGCAGGCTGATACTGCCCCATAAAAGATGCCCCATAAGCGTATAGGTCAGGCCGGTCTTTTTAAGCGTTGAAACAATAAACTGAATAACTTCGGGCCATTCGGAAAGCGGCGCAGTTATATCTGCCAGTAAAGGATGCCGGCCCGAGTCTGCAAGGTTGGCCGCTTCCGTTAACAGATGTCGCAGCCTCCCCAATCGCTCAAAGTCCCTGCCCCCGGCGGCGGCCAAAGCCATATCCGCCATTGCGCCGCACTGTTCCAATGCAGTCAAGGCCGCTTCCAAAGCGGAAAAAAGGGAGTCCTCATCACCGCCCAATTCCAGCCAAAGAGCAGCAGCGGTATTCGGAGGAAACAATGGATACCTGCCCAACTCTTCCGGTGCATTATCCAAAACGACGGCAAATGCCGCACAGGAACTATCAAAAAAGTCGGCTGTAAGAATGTTCACACCTCGAACAGACTTGAGCGCTGTTCCCAGTTTTTCCATAAATAACGGTATTTGCGCGTATTCAAAGAAATATCCCAACAGACCGTAATGTTCCGGAGCTTGTTTATGCAGAACAAGGGTCAGTATAACAACAGCGCCGTATAATCCCTCTGATCCACAAATTACCTCAATTGCGTCGGAGACGGGTATACCTTCAATGCATGTATCATTGTGACAAACAAACAATTGGCGTCCGTCAGGCAGTACCAGAGTAATATCCCGGATTTCCGGCGCTACGTGAATTCCCGAACGACCTCCTCCGGCCGCCGTGCAAACAATACCCCCCAAGGTTGCTGTTTTTTCACTGGGATTAGGCAGAAACATCAACCTGGTCTCATCCTGCCGGTATTCCTTCCAGCTTTCGCGGGCGGCCTCATTAAAAAGATCTGTATCTATCTGTTTTTTATCCAGTGCAATCCGGAGCTGTTCCAAGGTAAAACCGGCCTGAACGGTAATCCCTCCGGTTCCGGTAATGGGATCATAATAAAAATCAAGTGGTTTATTCATACGGGAAAAATTAATAATAAGACCGCCCTGCGGTACGGCGCCGCCGCAAATACCTGTTCGAGCCCCCTGAAAAGTTACCGTCAAATTACTGCTGCCGGCGGATTGTAATGCATCTTGTACATTCTCAGGTGTCTCGGGAAATACCATTGCCGCAGCCTCTCCGGTTAATCCCGATTCATCACTTAAATACCCTTCAACATCTGAATTCGGAAATGATTCCATTAAACGCTTTGTTCTCCTTTTATCCGGTTCAAAAGATACCGGATTACTTCATTACAATCCGCAGTCAGGCCGAGATCGCTGTAACGAAAAATCGCAGCTTCGGGATCCTGATTGATCGAAATAACAAAACCACTTTTTTCTATTCCCCGGATAAAAGGAACGCAGCCGGAGATGCCGAAATTAACGCAGCATTTGGGTTTGAGCGTATACCCTGATATCCCAATCATACGGTTAAGCGGTATCCAGGCATTCAATGCGGCAGGCCGCGTAGCGCCAACACCACAGCCAAGCTGCCGTCCCAATTCCATAAGATCCATAGCGGCGCCTTTACTGCCCAGTCCGCGGCCGCCGGCAAAAACAACATCATACCCTTCCAGTCCACTCTCTTCGCCGGCAATAGTTTCCTCATAATCTTCAAACCAATTCTGTTCCGGCCAGGAATACTCAATTACAGACAACTCCGGTTTTCCTTTTCCGGAAACCGGTTTAAAGCTCTCGTTAATCAGACAGAAAAAACAAGGTAAATCAGTAAGAAGAAAAGAAGCTTCCAGCTGCATACCCTGCACAAACCGGATAATACTAATACCCTCTGATTCCTTTGTAATACCGGTAACGCCCAAAGCGCATCCGCCGCCAACAGAACAGGCCAGGGCGGCGCAGAGATCTTTTGCTAAAATTCCCGAACCGAAAAAAACAAGGCCGGGTTTTCGTTCTTCAACCAGGTTCCTTAACGAAGGCAGATAACAGTCAGCTGCTGTTTTTTCGGGAACGGAAAAACAAAGCACTTTCTCTACCGGCAGCTGTTCCGCAATATGTATATTTGTATTGAACCACCAAATTTCCGGCGGACTCCCTCCGGCCTGCTGCGCCGCAGAGATCTTTTCGCGGATAATGTTTTCGCTTTCTTCGGGCAGAACAACAATGGCGGCCTTCATGGTTTACCCGATTTTTGCAGATGCGCCCAAAGCGCTTCCATTTTTTCTTCCGGAATTTTTCCCTGTATCATCCGGCATTGCCGCTGCGGCATGTTATATATGTATTTTAAAAAATGAGCGGCGCCGTAAACCGGGTCATTCCCGGCCGGGGACCAGATGTACGGCTCACGTGAACCGGCGGCAATTTTTTCCCGCAGGGTTGGTACACGCAGCCAGGGATGGATAGTTTCGCCAACAGCATAAACGGCCGGCTTAACCACCGTCATAGCCATCCGCCCGGCATCGGTTTTAGCAGTTACCCTGATGCCCCGGCTGCACCGCTCCAGAGAAAAAACTTCCGGAATACAGGGCAGTCCAAGTCTGTAAGCAAGCATACGCGGAACAAGACCGCTTTCCCCGGGCCCGGTTTGTTTTCCCGTGATAACAACATCATACCCGCCCCGGTCTTTTACAAAGGCCGCTATACTATCGGCGATCAACTCCGGCCGCCAAAAACAATCCTGATCCTTTGGGATACGAATCAATTCATCAAAGCCCAGGGGAAAAAGATTTTCAAAAAAACGCTTTTCACATTCCCCCACGGTAAGACCGTGAATGGTTGTTGCTTCATCCTGCTGCCGGGCGTTCTCTGCAAGGCGCAGCGCCGTTTCAAGCGCAGCCTCATCATAACTGCCGATTATTTTTTTAAATACAGAAAGATCCAGCGAGCCGTCTGCGAGGGATAACAGCTCCTGAGGTGTAATGTATTCCAGATCATGTACTATTTTGAAACAAACAAGTATCTTCATCAAGAAAACATCCTGAATCTTTCTTATCGGCCGTTTTTTTTATTAGCCTTGTTTTTCCACCAATACACCAGGATTCATAATACCGTTGGGATCCATCATTTTCTTTATTTTCTGTATCAGAAAATAAGATGAGCCATGCTCACGTGGGGCAAATTTTACGCGCTGTTTACCCATTCCGTGGTGGTGAACACAGCCGCCGGTCCCGGCCTTAAGCACTTCTTCGCAAATTGCATCGATAATTGCCTGATGTTCCTGTCTTGATTTTTCCGGCGAGGACATTTTTATCCTGAACACAAAATAAATATTAATGCCGGTTTGATACGCATGGGAGGCATGACCGCCCAAAAGGACCAGATTATCGATTTTTTGCGGCACGTTTTTCATGACATTATCATAAATGGTTACAATGTCGGTATAACTGGCGGATATTTCCGTAGTTGAGTAACAAACAGGATCTTCGCGCAATATTTGCCTTATTTCGGGGTTTTGAAAAGTATTGCAGAGATCGTTTCTGTGGATCAGCCAGTGTTCCACGCCTTTCTCGCCGATAAAAGCAGCTCCGGCGGCCAGTGCAAAAGTATGAATAGCCTCACCGGTAGCCTTTGCAATGGCAGGAGGTCCTTCGGCCACAAAAAACATAAAGGCCTGTCCGTCCTCCAGGGTTACGCTGCCGAAGTTATAGTCAAAATCCGCCTTGTCATACAGGCGCACTACCGACGGCCGGTAACCCGCCGCCAGAATTTTTTGAATGGTTTTAAAACCCGTATTCATATCCGGAAGGATATATCCGCCTTTCCAGAAGTCATTGGGATAATAGGTAAAAATTTTTACGGTTACCTCGGTAATAAATGCCAGAGCCCCTTCACTGCCCATAAACAAATGCCGTAAATCAGGTCCGGCGGATCGACGGGGCACATTGCGGATTCTTAGAACTGTTCCGTCGGGCATTACCGCCTCAAGCCCGCAAAGCATATCCTCTATTCCCCCGTAATAGGTCGAGAACTGCCCTATACTGCGGGTAGCTGTCAGTCCGCCCATTTGAGCAACCGGCAGGGACTGGGGTGAATGCCCGGTGGTAAAGCCTTTTGCCTGCAGAGATCCTTCCAGAGTATTAAGGGGAACTCCGCACTGACAGGTAACACACATATTTTCAAAATCGATTTTTAAAACCTTGTTCATGGGAGAAGCGTCTATCATAATCACTTCATCGCTTATTGCAGTCAGCAGTTCTTCGTAGGACGAAGCTCCGGTCCGGGGGATAACGCCAACGGCGTTCTCGTTGCAGTATTTAAGGGCTTTGGATACCTCTTCCGTTGAAGAGACATTTAAAATACAAATTGGCAGGGGGGCGGTAAACAAACCATGCGATTTAGCATATAGCCGGTTGTCCGAATCATATTCCTTCAAAACCGCTTCTTCGGTAATCACCTGATCCACAGAAAAAAGAGACTGTAAATCCCGCAGCACCTGTTCTTTAGGAACTTTCATGAGTTAAACCCCCAATGTACAAAAAAATATATATTAATAATACTATATCGGCTAAAAATAGTAAAGCCGGACGGGCTTTCTAAAAAGATCGAAATTCCAAAAAAATAAGACTTTCCCGAAACCAACAGCGTTTTGGAAAAAATTCAAATTTTGGATTAATAAAAATTGGAAGGTAATGTACCGTCCATTACACCTCTTAATGAATTTGAAATACTGCTTGCCCGTAAAATCCGCTTTAAAAGAATGTCCATGCCGTAGTTATCCTTTAAAATAAGAACAACCGGCATGCTTAATCGTTCAATGTCTTTTTTAGTGTAATTGGGAAGGCTTAGCTCCTTTACATGACCCTGATATTCCGGTGAAAGAGCATTTGCCACTGCAGTAGTTATAACGGTAACATCCGCTTCACCGCTTGTAATGCTTAATCTGGTATTCAGAAAAGACGGCGCCTGTACAATTACGATCTTTTTTCTGTTTTTACAGGCCGCTTTTATCAGATGCGCCTGATCCACCGAGGTTGGATCCAGCGCTACCGTCATTCCATCTTCAATTTTAGTTTTTTTTGGGTTTTTGAATAAATAAACATATTTTTCGGTATACTGGCATCCGGGTAAATCCATAACCATTTCAATGTTACTGCACTTCTTCCGTGATGTTTCTTCCGCAAGCCTGGTTACCACCGTAAAATCATATCTCCCCTGCATTAATCCGTTAATACGCGCCTGCGAGCCATGGATAAAGATACAGTTAAAAGGAATAGTACTTGTCCGCATACAATCACATATGCCGGTGGCAAAACCGCTTGCCCTGATGTCAAGCGGTATGGGCATGCTCCCGGTTAGCGTACCAATACCGGCGAACTCCCAAAGCTTGTCTTTATTTTTTGATATTAAATAGGTGCCCAGGTGGCCGCGAAATTCCGTGGAAATGCATCCATTGGCTATTAAAAACTGCATTGCCATTTGTATAGTTCCCCGGGAAACAGAGAACTGTTCAATATAATAATCGATCGTCTGCAGCTGCTGCCCCGGTTCTACTGCAAGTAAATCCCGGGACAACTTCATTACTACCAGCCGGTGCTTTAAAAAAAATTCCTGAGAAAAATTCACACTATTCTGCCTAAATTCAGAATTAATACGCTGCTGATTGCCTGTATTTGAGGTTTTTGAAAAAAGCTCATTTGGCATTACAATATACAACGTAACATTGTATTTTTCAATTGCTTATGCCCTGTTTGTCTTTCCTGAAGCTCTTACCTTTCCCTCATAGGCTTCCATATCTTTCCGCGCTTCCAAATACCGCTTGTAGCCCGCACTTACCTTTTCTTTGCTCGCCAGCGTAATGGGAGTGAGAATGAGTATGCAAACAGCCGCGGCTGGCCATAACGGAACCAGTCCAAAAGGGCTGCCCGCAAAGTGCCATACCGCAGCAACCAGGCCTCCGCACACAATTGACCAGAAAGCCGCAGTGGCTGTTACGCGCTTCCACAGAATGGATACCAACAGCACGATGCCCACCGCACTGCGAATCTGAAACGCGCCCAGTACCTGGCCGAGGATTGAGGGTGCGTTCAGTCCCAGGAAAGAACCTGCCACACCCATAACGATTACCACGACACGGGAAAAAACAATCTGTTCTTTATCACTGGCATCCTTGCGGAGCAAACCTTTATAAAAATCTTTAGTCATAGTAGCGCTTATAATGAGCAGATGACACGGCGCAGTAGACCATATCGCCGCCAGAATGGCCATGGCTACCAGTCCGCCAAAAGCACTGCCCATATGGTTCGCCATGGAAAAAAGCGACGAATTGGGATTGATACCGGGCATAATTGCTTTTGCGCACAAGCCAATAACAGCCGGCATGAGTGCAAACGGAACTACGAGGATCCCGCCCAATATTGTGGAAACGACAGAGCCCCTGTATGTCCTGGCGCTGAAAACAATATTGGCAACAATCGCACTCGCCAGTAAAGAAACTGCGGAACCCAGCGCGTATCCAACCGTGATAACGGGCGATGGGTAGAAGACATCAAAATGTCCGGGCGTCAGGTTGGGAGAGCTGACAAGGCCGGTGAAGCCGCCCACGTAACCTAACGCCATTACAATTACAATGCCCATACCTGCAAACATGGCGATTGTGTGCACCAGATTCATCCAGGCAATTCCGCGCTGGCCGCTGGTGATCGTGACAGTAATGAACAGGGCGGTAACCACCCAGACGATAATGCCGGAATATTCCTGCAGACCCAGTACCGGTGCAATGATGGATGCGGCCGCAATTGCCTGGGAAGAGTACAGCATAATGTAAGAGAAAGCTACAACGAGTAAAAGCGCCATGCGTGTTTTGGTATCGAACATAAAATGATACGCCTGTGGCACCGACATGACCCCGCGAGCGATACCTGCTGACCGGTAGAATTTGGCCACAGTACAAACGAACAGGATGCAGCCCAGCGCCATACCCCAATTGGCCCATACGGAGGACAGCCCCTCTGTGAAGGCAGTAGCGGCGTTGCCAATGGTACCTGCGCCGGCCACAAGTTCCGAAAACAGCAGCGCCGTAGACAGAACAACCGTGAGCGAACGTTCAGCCACAAAGTATTCCGACGTGTTCCTGGATGCCCTGCGGCTGAAGAAAAAACTTATCAGTGATGTGATCGTCAAATACACCACAATCATGAGCAGCGGTATATTCATTTTCTTGCGCCTCCGTCTTCAGGTAACGTCTCTTGTCCAAAAAAACCGAACAGTGTATATTTTACCTTGAATATACATTATTTTGTACATAAAATAAAAGATAAGCTAAAATTACAACAGCTGACAAGACCTGGATATTCTGCGGGAGGAAAAAATGAAAGAACAGTATATTCTTGCAATAGACGGCGGCACCCAAAGTACCAAGCTGGTTATTTTCGATACAAAGGGAAATATAGTATGCCAGGGACAGCAGGTGCTGCGTCCTCTTCAGGCCCCCAAAACCGGCTGGGCTGAACACCCGGATGACGATCTGTGGGACTCGCTTGTTGCCGCAAGCCATCAGCTTTTTTCGCGGTTTACCGGCGCCAAAGAAGACATAATCGGAGTAGGCCTTTGTACAATCCGATCCTGCCGCGCTTATCTTAAAGCTGACGGCTCGCTTGCCTATCCGGTCATTGACTGGATGGACTCCCGTGTTTACGGTCCTTTTGAATTTCCAAACAATGAAACACAGTATGCTACAACCACAACAGGTTATATAACCCACCGGCTTACCGGTAATTTTAAGGATACTATTGCGAACAACGTTTTTATTCAATGGCCGGCCGATATGGAGAATTGGAAATGGAGTGATAACGACGAAGAGTTCCGCAAATTTAATATTGGCCGGGAAAACGTGCTGGAAACCTGCTATCCCGGAGAAATACTCGGCAAGGTAACCAAAGCAGCCGCAGAGGCAACCAGAATTCCCGAAGGGCTTCCCGTAGTGGCCACTGCCAGTGACAAAGCGGTGGAAGCTTTGGGCGCCGGCCTTTCGCAGACCGGCAATACCGGCCTTGTCTCTTTGGGAACCTATATTACTTCCATGGTCTGCGGAACGGACTATCATCCCTACAATCCAAACGGGTACTATACGAATTTTGCCAGCGTTCCTCACAAGTATCTCTATGAAAGTTTTGGTATTCGCCGGGGTATGTGGACAATTACCTGGCTTAAAGATATCTTCGGAGAGGAAGTCGCCCTTAAGGCAAAAGCTCAGGGAATACCTCCGGAAGTACTGCTGGACAGAGAGGCGGAAAAATTAGGGGCAGGCTCAGACGGTCTTTTGACCGTTGTGGAATGGCAGGGATTTGAACCGTTTAAAAAAGGTATTATGTTTGGCTTTGATGCCCGTCATACCCGTGCACATATGCACCGTTCAGTCATGGAAGGTATCGCCATGACCATGAAAAACAACTACGATGCAATGTGCAGGGAATTGGGTATCAGTCCTCAAAAGCTGATTGTCTCCGGAGGCGGTTCCAACGCAGATATTTTTATGCAGATATTTGCGGATGTGTTCGGTGTACCGGCAATGCGCAATGTGGTAAACGGCGCCGCAAGCCTGGGTTCTGCAATATGCGCGGCGACAGGCATCGGTGTATACAAGGATTTTGATGAAGCCACTAAAAACATGGTACAGATTCGGGATGAATTTACCCCTAACAGGGAAAATCATGCTCTGTATACAAAGGTAAACGAAGAGGTATACCACCGCATTACCGGCGTTACCGATGAATTATTAAAAAAGACCTGGCCTATTTTCGGGTAGAACGCTGGTTCCGGAAAAGTACTTTATCGTCTTGTCACATAGTCGATAGATGGCTTTCACATTGGTTGAACCCACCCTCTTTTTTCTGTATGATAAGAAATCACAATAAAATATGGAGGGTCTATGACTATAATGGATATGCTGGGCCAAAGCGGCGTATTAACCGTGCTTGGAATGGGTATTGTGTTCGGATTCCTGGTCATCATGGTAATTGCAGTTACCCTGATGGGAAAAATTGTCCATGCCCTGGGAGCGGACAAGGATGTTACCCAGCCCCAAAAACCACATATAGGCGGCCAAGCTGTCGCAGGAACATCAGCCGCTAAATCAACAGCGGTAGCGGCGGCAATTACCGCGGCAATCACCGAATACCAAAAGACAGAAGAAGGGGGCAAACATGCCTAAGGTTAAACTTACCGATTTAGTGCTTCGGGATGCCCATCAGTCATTATTTGCTACTCG
>Ga0082212_10001799_pt1 | contig 31637 bp, 31 predicted proteins | sample TergutNt197P3_FD_71548 | JGI IMG/M metagenome (GOLD analysis project Ga0082212, IMG submission 71548) | Neocapritermes taracua P3 segment gut microbial communities from Petit-Saut dam, French Guiana - Nt197 P3 | ecosystem: Host-associated > Arthropoda: Insects > Digestive system > Gut ...
CCATTTCACGACCTATTTCGACATTCGAGTTTTCCAGGAACCCTTGCGCGATCGAGTAAGGGTTGGCCTGCGCCTGAGGCGCCGCTATTGAGAAATAGAGGTTGCTCCCCTGCTTTCTAAGCGTTTCGTTATCCGCAAACGATACGATGCGGATTTGGTCGGCAAACTCATCTCCGATCCGGACTCCGCCTGTTTGGTCTACAGTGAAGTTCAGGCCTCCGACGTATATAGGCCCGTTCTCGCCGAGGAGAAAGTTGCCCTCGCCATCCACAAGATAGCCGAGTTCATCAATGTAGAACGCGCCGGTCTTGGTGTAGCGTTCGCCTTCCGCCGTCTGCATCACGAAAAATGCGTCTCCAACGAGCGCCAGGTCGGTACTGCGTTCCGTGCCGTCCAGGGATCCTTCTTCAAAGTTGATATAGAGCTGATCTATCTGCATGCCAAGGTTCAAAGGGCCGACTCCCGGCGCGCTCGGCATGAATCTCCATCCGAGTATATGAGGATCACGGTGATCGTTGATCCGTCTGACAAGCACTTCATCAAAGCTGTGCGAGACAAGGTATTCTTTTTTATAACCGGTCGTGTCGGCATTGGCAACATTGTTCGTAATTATCTCCATTTGCCTGCGCTGGAGCATCATGCCGGTTCCGGCGATATATGTGCCTCGTAACATTGCTTTCTCCTAATTCACGGCATTTTTTCTGCGTTTTTACGCACAGAAAATACACGCAAGAATGGAAATACTATTTCCTACTCTAAATATCGTTATTTCCCCTCCAAAACTTTACTGTTTTTTCAACTTTTTTCATCAAAAAAACAGGCTGCATCCAGCCTGTTTTTTTCCGGCTTGCTCCGGCTTGTCTGGCATCCGTATTGCCACGCCTGCGGTCCGCAATGATGGAAGCCGGACCCTGAGCAGCCATTATTTTTTTAACCCGACTACAAGCATGACTTCATTTCGCGTGATGCCCAGCTCGCTGGCTATCTGGCCGTCCGTCTTCCCTTCCGCCGCAAGCGAAAGTATGGCTTCATTCCTTATCTGCTGCGCCGTGGCTTCCGTCTGTTCCCCGGACTTGTCGGCCACCGTCTCGTCGAACAACCTCTGGAACACCGCGCCATTGGCGCTGCTTACCGTGACGGCGGGATTCTTGAGGGTATCGTTTTTTATTATCCTCTCCGCCCTTGCAAGGACTTCGCTCGCCGCCCTGAGCCTCGTGGAATCGACCCTCTCCGATCTCGACGGCCTTTCGGTAGCCCCTGCCCTCGCGCTTTCGGGCGGGGGCGGAGGCGGGGTTGGCGCGGGTGCCATTGCAAACGCCGCGGCGCGCGCCGCTGAGCGCATCTCATGCTCGTTTATCTCCTCCATCGTCGTTTTGACCTGGTCGCCCCACTCCTCCATGATGCCCTCGACTGTCTGATATAGCTGCAACAGCTTCGTCTCTTTCTCATCGAGCAGCTTATACTGCTTCTTGACGTTTGAAAACAGCATCTTCAGCAGTATCGCAATAAGGGATATGAGCCCGGCGATGAATAGCGCGAAAGCGTAATACTCTAAGCCCATTGGTCACTCCTAGATTTTTATGTCTATTATATGGTTCTCCGGGGGGACGAGCATGTCCGGATCGTCCTCGGCATTTCCTACGTTTATGAACCCGGACCTATCCCCGCCGTCGCTTTCATATGCGTTCTGCGAGCTTCCATCGACGTCGGTCCGTATCGCTTCCATCTCTGACTCCAATGTTCTTGCCACCTTCTCCTGATTATGTGCATCATTTATTTTCGCTTGCATCGCAAGGAATTCCTGCGCAACTTCCGGCCGTTTGATTAAAGAGCTTACCTGGTTGACGTTGTCCGGCAACCGGGTTATCATCATTTGAGCTTCTATGCTTTTCATTAGCGTACCGCCCCCCCACAACTCATGTATCCCCGGGAATCTAAAGTCCGAAAATCCTTAACCCCACAATTAATGCTACCTGCCCACTTCGCACGATCCGTAAATGACCTCCGCATCCTTGTACCGGAACGACGCATACTTTATCTCTTCATTGACCTTGAACACGCCGTTGCCAATGATAAGCTTCACGCCGTCGAACACGGTATCCAAAACGTGTATCCTTCCATCGGTCGCGCAGTCGAGTTCATACTTTAGGTCGCTCAACTCGTCGGAGTGCTCTTCTATGAACTGCTCGTCAATGCGCCTGTTCTCCACCCCGGAGTTGTGCAGCTTGTTCCAGGTCTCGGGGTCCAGTTTGCCTTGCGCATTCGCCAGATAGGTGTCGAGTTGATCCAGCTTCACCAGTTCGCTTTTGTACCTCTCAATCTCCATTTCAAGGTGCTGCATACGCGCGCGTTTCCTTGGCATTACGCCTACCTCAATCTCCGTGTTGGCCCTGGAGACCGCCCCGATGCAGTTGGCGGTTATGTTGTGCACCGCGCCCGCGCGCCCCCCGATGATGGCGCCGCGTTTGCCTTTGGCCGTGATCGACCCGCCTGCTTCGAGCTTGCTGTGGATGCTGACGTCGATATTGATCGACCCGTCCGTGACGATCGCGCCCCTCTCGATGAACAACACCGTGACCAATCCCCCGGCTTCGATCCTCCCTTTGTCAGCGCCTTGCATCCCGCCCTTGACCTCGACGTTCCCGCCCGCTATCAGCGTCGCCGCCTCGACGTTCCCGCCTACCACGATGGCGCCCGACGCCTTGATAGTGTTCCCGGAACGGACGCTGCCCGAAACATGGACGCTCCCGTCGAAATCAATATTGCCAACGCTTATGTCGCAATCACCATCAATTTTGTAGACGCTGGAGACGTTTACGGAGTTGTTGATAAACTCCACCATCCCCGAGCACCTCGCGCGCATTTCCGTTTTTTCGGGGTTCACATCAACATTCTTCCCTTTTGGTATGTTGGTGTCCTTGCCCGCTTTCTGCGCTATCTCTTTCCCCGTCACAAGCGCCCCCGGGGTCCCCTCGGTAGCCTCTATCCTCGTCACGAGCAGTTGCCCTTCCGTGACCGGCTCGTAAAGGTCCAGCGACCTGAGATCTACCCTGCCGCCGCCGATTTCCCTCGGCTTTCCTGTCCTCTCATCCCTCGAGAAATGGAATATTACCCTTCCGTCCTCCCCATTTATCGGCGCCACCGCTTCCGCGATTTTCATGTGTTCCCCATAATTCTTGATTTTAAGGAGCCTCTTGAGCGCGTCAGGTATCAGCCCGTTCGTGACGCCTGCCTCAAGTATCCTCTTTTCGGCTTCCTCGTACGAAAGAGGCTCGCCGCCCGGCTCGGGCCTGAGCAGGGTTGCGGTCGCTTTCGCCTCATCGCCGGATATCTCGACCGAGATATCCTCGCCCAGTAAAAACTCCTTTTGCGCCGGGGCTATCTTCGCCCTCCCGCTGCGCACCGCAATGAGGGCTTGTATTGAGGCCACATCCGTACCGCTGATGTTCTTCCGGCCCAGGTACCTGGTCAGCTCGGCGACCTCCAGCCCCTCGCCAGCCCCTCGGGCCGGGTACAGTTCCAGGTATACGCCGTCTTCCTCATAATATAACCCGAAGGAGCCCCCGGCGTTCCGTAACTCATCAGGCGTCCCAAGTAGCGCGAGGACGGTCACAGGCGCGCCCTCCTCCCCGCCGCCGACCGCTTCGAAGGTTATATCGCCCGTTCCCTGGTCAAAGAAGCCCCTGGCCATCGCCTCAGCCGCTTCACGGCTATCCGCGGTAAAATACTTTGCTTTCATGATTTCATCCCCTTGTTCGTCGTCGCAAACTCCACTCCGCTCCGCCCTCACAAGTTCAGGCATACGCTCCGTTTCGTTGCTCCTCCTCTTCAAACACGACCCACTTCGTTGGGCTCGTGTTTGATTTTCCTGATGTTGCTTCTTTATAAGCTACATTACACTACCTCTGTAAAAACCTGGTGTTCCGTAACCTATATCACTTTCTGGAGTTTTGCCCTCATTCTCGCGAGAACTTTCGAGTGTATCTGCGAAACGCGGGATTCCGTGACCTGGAGTATATCAGCGATTTCTTTGAGCAGCAGGCCTTCGAAATAATACAGGGTAATCACGAGCCTCTCTTTTTCGGGAAGCGCGTCAATGACCTCCATGAGCAGTTCCTTCTTCTCCTTCTCGAGCAGTTCTTCCTCCGGTGTGTTCTCATCCCTGTTCCCGATCTCCGTATCCGGGTTGCCGGAGTTCAGCGCATCCTCGAAATTGACCAGGTTGAACATGTGCGTCTGCGTAAGTATCTTCTGGACTTGCTCGACCCTCATCCCAAGCGAGTCGGCGACGTCCATGTCCGAAGGCCGGCCCGTGCTCCGGCTTTCATGGAGCTCATAAGCGTTTGTTATTGCGTTTATCTTCTTCCTCAAGCTTGGCGACGCCCAATCCTGTGCGCGCATGTAGTCCAGTATCTCGCCGCGTATACGGGAAACCGCGTAAGTCTCGAACTTGACTTCATGCTTCAGCTCGAACTTGTCCACAGCGTCGATCAGCCCCAGCATCCCGCAGCTCACCAGGTCGTCGTACTCGTTGTAGGCGTTGTACTTTGGCATCATCCGCCTTACGATCCATTTGACAAGGTAGCCGTAATTGAGCAGTATCTTATTCTTAGTCTCAATGTCACCCGTGCCCTTGTAGGTCTTCCACAGTTCATCGAGCTCTTCCGGTTCCAGCTTAAATTTTGGATCGTTCAATCCAACCATTCCACCATACCTACTAATTGTTGCCAAGCTGCGCTTAAAAAGCGTCGGGCCCGATCAGTTGTTGCCCAGGATACGTGTGAACAACCTTGCCAGAAAACCGCCGGAAGACCTCTCGCCGGGCAGGTCGAGCACAGCCCTTGCTACCAGCTCCAACTCTTTCGAAGTCGGGCCGCCCGGATCGCTTACCATTATCGGGATCTGTCTTTTTATCGACCTTGGCACGTCCTGGTCGTAAGTAATCGCCCCTATGGGGTTGATGTTCTTCCCGAGGTGCCTGCCGACGATCTCCGTGAAACCTGTCTGGACGCGCAGCGCTTCCTTATTGTTCTCGCTCTTGTTGATCAGCACATGGATGGGGTGCGAGGCGTCGCGTTTTACTATTGTTTTCACAAGCGCGTACGCGTCGAGTATAGATGTTGGTTCAGGCGTAATAACGACTATTGTCTCGGAAGAGGCGTGTATCAGTTGCATGACCGTGTCGTTGATTCCCGCGCCGGTGTCGACTATGATTAAGTCAATCGGCGCGTCCAGGTGCACTATCCCCGAAAGGATGTCCGACAACTGGTTTTCGCCCATATTCAGCAAATCCTTGACCCCGGACCCACCTGATATGAACCTTACCCCTTCGTGCCCGAGCTGGATAATCTCGTGGAGGGTCTTTTCCCCCCGCAAGAAGTAGCTGATATCGTACTTCGATGTCACCCCGAGCATGACGTCGACGTTGGCTAGGCCAAAATCGGCGTCGACTACGAGTACCCGGACGCCGAACCTGCTCATGGCTATTGCAAGGTTGACCGATATGCTCGATTTCCCGACCCCGCCTTTGCCGCTAGCGACAGATATTACCCGGATCTCCTGCTGTCTGCCGACAAGTTCCCTTAAGTTTTGTGCCTGATCTGCCATATGTCTTCTCTCTTCATCCTTGAAATGAGCGGGTTATCTGCGGGGGCCGCAATCGCCGCTGGTTCTCGGGCGCCCCCGGGCAGCTAAAACTCAGCCCTGCCCGGCATGGGTCTCGACTATCGTTTCAGGTTCCCATGCGGTAGATTCCTGCCACCGATCCCGGGCCTCCTGCTCAAGGTCTGTTTGGTTTGCTTCCGCCCCCCGGTCCATGTTGTCGTACTGCTGCCCGGGGTCTTTCCAGCCTGCGCCCGTCCCCATGTCCGGTTTGGCTGGTTCCTGTTCGTACTCCGTTTCCGAGGGCCTTAAGTCCCCTGCTATCGACTTTGCCACTGATTCGACGTCTACGATCTCGATATCGTCCGGGACGTTCTGCCCTGTTGTCACGTATGCCAGGGGCTTTTGCGCGTACCAGCTTATATTCAGTATTGGCCCGCGGTATTTCGTTTCGTCGATCTTTGTGATCAGCAGCCTGTAGTCGTCCACAAACCCATACGTATCTATCATTTCCTTCGCAGCCGCAAAACTCGTGGTCGCCGCCAGGCACAGGAGCGTATCCTCCGGCCTTAGTATACGCACTATCTCGAGCATGTCCGTCTTGTGCTGCTCGTCGCCCGGGCGCTTGCCCGCAGTATCCACGAAAATGATATCCCTGTCCGACATGTTCTCCAGCGCGCCTTCCAACTCGTCCACCCAGTATATCACCTGCAGCGGGACGCCTAGTATGTCGGCGTATGTTTGGAGCTGTTCCTGCGCCCCGATCCTGAACGTATCGGTGTTGATTATTCCCACTTTCTTTTTCTGCTTGACGGAAAAATCCGCCGCAAGCTTAACGATCGTCGTTGTTTTCCCAACCCCTGTCGGGCCAAGGACCAATATGACTTTTTGAGTAAACTTCTTGTGCAGGATGGGTTGCGGTTTCCCGAGCTGCTCGAGCACCAGATGCTCGAGTATTTCAGCCGCTTTCGCATCAGGCTGTTTCCTCAGCATTTGCTCCGTCTCTTTGGCAAGTTTATGCGCGAGTTCTTCCCGGACCTGGTTTTCTATCATCCATACAAGCATCTCCTGCACTTGTTCGGGGTAATCATATGTAATGTCGCGTTTGACGAATGAGAATTTCTCGATAAAGTCCGAAAGCATCTCGTCTATCGAATCGATGCGGCGGTCGAGCCGCTCGAGTTGCTCGTTGGTTATGGCGGCTTGCTTGTGCTTTGCCTCTTTAGGCGCCTTATCGGCGGCGGGCGCCCCGTATGCGGTATTGAGTTTTTTTGCGGACGGTATATTGGCCGGGTCGTATGCGACCATGACCTCCATGATTGGCTTGCTGAACAGGTTCCGGATCCCCTTCTTGCGCACTTTGCGGCTGTTCAGGATCACGGCGTCGTAGCCAAGCTCCTTTATCACGGTGTCCATTGCCTGCTGCATATCTTTTGCATGGTATTTCTTTACTAGCATCGATAACCTCTAAATCTTAACTACGCCTTCAGAAAAGACTTCCACGTTGCCGTCGATCTCATTATACGACAATACCGCGAGGTCCGGGGATATCTGTTCTGATATTTTCCGGAATTGCCTTCTGACAAGCGGGGACGTCAGTATTACGGGCGTCCTGCCCCGGTTCTTCATATTCTCGATCAGCAGCCTGAGCTTGTCGAATATGGAGTGTACCTGCACCGGTTCAATAGCCAGGTACGCCCCGCGCTCAGATTGCTTGGTGCTGTCGATGATCAGTTGCTCAAGGGACGGGTCGAGCGTGATAGCATACGCGACGTCGTCGGGTATAAACCGCTTCGAAATAGACCGCCGCAGCGCCTGCCTGACATACTCCGTGAGTACATCCGTATCCCTGGTGAGGTTGCCGTAATCGCTCAGCGTTTCAACGATCGTCGCCATATCGCGGATCGGTACGTTTTCAGATAGCAGGTTTGCAAGCACTTTTTGGATCTCACCTAAAGAGAAGAGCTTCGGTGTGACCTCGTCGACAAGCGCAGGCTGCGTTTTCTTGAGGTTCTCCAGGAGCGTCTGGACCTGCTGCCTGTTGAGGAGCTCATGGCCATAGCGCTTGATTATTTCCGTGAGGTGCGTCGCAATGACGGACGGCGGGTCTACCGTCGAGTAGCCCAGTATCTCCGCTTCCTCCCTCTCGCTTTTAGGGATCCATAGCGCCGGGAGGCCAAACGTCGGCTCCACGGTCGGTATGCCGTATATCTCCTCCTCGACCTCGCCGGAGCTCAAAGCGAGCAGGTGGTCTGCCATGACCTCGCCATTCGCGATCTCCACGCCCTTTATCTTGATCGAGTACGAGTTCGTGCCAAGCTGGATATTATCCCTGAGCCTGATCGCGGGGACTATCACCCCCAGGTCGATGGCGCACTGCCGCCTGATCATGACGACCCGGTCAAGCAGGTCGCCGCCCTGCGAGACGTCCACCATCGGTACGATGCCGTATCCGAACTCCAGCTCTATGGGGTCTACCTGAAGCAGCGTCGTAACGCTTTCGGGCTTCCTTTTTTCCTCCGCGGTGACTTCTTCAACCTCGTGCTCTTCGACGATTTCTTCCTTCTTTTGGCGGTTGCTGACAATGTACCCGATTATCATCAGAACCGCTGCGACCACCCACATCGGGATAGTCGGCAACCCCGGGATAAGGCTTATGATAATAATCAGTACGCCGCCCATTATAAGCGCGTGGGGTTGGGCGAGGATCTGGCTCGCCATCTCGCTTCCGAATGTCTGGTCCCTGCCGGATCGGGTGATTATTATACCTGACGCTGTAGATACCAGCAACGCCGGTATCTGAGTTATAAGCCCGTCCCCTATAGTAGCTAGCGTGAAAATCTGCGCCACATCGCCGATGTCCGCATCCATCGTCAGCACGCCTATTATGATTCCGCCGATCGCGTTTATGAAAGTGACCAGCAGCCCTGCGATCGCGTCGCCCTTGATGAACTTGCTTGCGCCGTCCATGGCGCCATGGAAGTCCGCTTCGTGCTGGATCTTGTCGCGCCGCTCACGCGCCATTTCCTCATCGATCAGCCCGGAGTTTAAGTCCGCGTCGATAGCCATTTGCTTTCCTGGCATGGCGTCGAGCGTGAATCTTGCGCAAACCTCCGCGACGCGTTCCGCGCCTTTTGTTATGACCATGAACTGGACGATAAGGATAACAAGGAACGTTATGATCCCGACCGCGAGGTTACCCCCGACGACGACCTCCCCGAACGCCTTGATGATTTGCCCGGCTTCGCCCTGATTCCCGAGGATCAGCCTCGTCGACGCGAGGTTCAATGCCAACCTGAAAAGCGTGACGAACAGCAGGATGGTAGGGAACACGGAGAAGTCCACGGGGTCCCTTACGTACAGCGAGAACAGCAGGATAATCACACAGATCGATATGTTCACAATAAGGACAAAGTCCATCAGTGTCGTCGATGGCGGGAAAATCATTATAAACAGTATCACCAGTACCAATATGGCGATAGCTATGTCTGATGCTTTTATCCTGGAACGACTTGTTGCCATAAATCCTGCCTCATCACCGGACCGTGTGTGCTACTCTGCTTCTATATTAACATAATTCTCCTGTAAATACACTCTCTTTTTCGTTGCTGAATAGCCCTTGATATACTTATTGTTACAGTTCATGGGTAGCCATGAACTGTATCTATTGTGCGTATCGAACCCGCCCTTCCGTTCCCCGGCGCCTCGTTGACTACTTGATCTTCCCTTTTTGCCTGTAGACGAACACCAGGATGTCAGCCACTGCCTGGTAGAGGTCCGCCGGGATCTCGTCGTCAATCTCGCATAGCGCGAACAGCGACTGTGCAAGCGGGGGGTTCTCGACTATCTCCACATTGTTCTCCACCGCGATCTCACGGATTCTCCTTGCAACATAATCCTGGCCCTTCGCTATGACGACCGGCGCCCTACTGATAGCATCGTCATATTTGAGCGCGACCGCGTAATGCGTCGGGTTCGTTATGACGACGTCCGCCTCAGGCACCCTTGCCATCATCCGCATTGCGCTCATCTGCCGCTGCTTCGACCTGATCTTGCCCTTGATCTGAGGGTCGCCCTCCATCAGCTTGTACTCGTCTTTGACCTCCTGCTTCGTCATACGCAGGTCCTTTTCATACTTCCACCATTGGTAGAGGAAATCCGCCGCGGCGACGAACGCCAACAGGATGCACATCTGCAAAGCCATCGTGAAGGCTGTCCTCATAATCTGGACAAAAGTCGTATAGACGTCCCGCCCGACGTAATTCGGGAAATCGTTGATCAGATCGATATAGTTTGAGTAGGCTATATAGCCCATCAACACGACCTTAAGGAGCGACTTTGTAAGGTCGACGAGCGTCTTCGTCGAGAACATACGCTTGAACCCGCTTATCGGGCTAATCCGGTTGAGCTTCATGCCCAGCGGTTTCGTTGTGAACAAAAACCCGACCTGGACAAGATTCACCGCAATACCCGCAACCATCGCGGCGCCAAGGATCGGGAAAATCGCCCCCAGCATCGATAAAAGCACACGGGTATAAATCCCGCCCACCTCGCTTGGGCTCATACCGCCCCTTGCGAGCTCGAACTGCGACGCCCCGAGGTATGTGCCGAAAATCTCCATCAGCCGCTCCGTGAACCATGGCCATATAATGAGCAGCGTCCCCAGCATCACCAGAAGGCAAAATGTGGTGTTGACCTCCGTGCTTTGGCGCACCTGGCCTTTCTCGCGCGCGTCCTTCCGCTTTTTTGAGGTCGCTTTCTCGGTTTTTTCCCCGCCCTGGCTCATGGCACACCTGCAAACGTAGCGAACATCTTATCGACGCCGTTGAATAACTCATCAAATATCCGTTGTGAGAAACCCGCAAAGACAGGCAGCGTGATTGTAAACATAATGAGCCCTATGATCATCTTCATGGGTACCCCGACCACAAACATATGGATCTGGGGCACCGCGCGCATCATTGTGCCGAAAGCTATCTCCAATGTCAAACCGGACGCTATCACCGGCAGCGCGGTCATCACCCCAAGGACAAACGCCTTGATGAAGACCTCCGCAGCCGTGAGCCCGATATCAGGCGACAGCGTGAGCGCCCCGATCGGCATGCCCTCGATCGTCAGGTATACTATATTTATCAGCTTGAGGTGCCCGTCCACCGCGAAGAAGACCAGCAGCAGCATAATGTTGAGTATGTTCCCCATCATAGGGGCCTGCATATTGTTCTGCACATCGTAGACGTTTACTATACCGTACCCTACCTGCATGTCGATGAGCTGGCCCGCCGTGAATGCTGTCAGGGAGAAAAAGACGTTCGTGACAAATGCCAGGGCTATACCGAGCAGCAGTTCCAGCGCGCAAATCAGCACAAAACCGATAAGCGTCGTGTACTGGATTGCCACAGTTTGCGGGAACACAGTGAAAAACAGGAACCCGATCGCGGCAATCAGGCCAATCTTTGCAAGCGACGGGACGTTCACCCGCCCGAAGATTGGCGACGAGAACACAAGCCCGCCCACCCTGAACATGATCAGGATGAAATAGTCCGCGTTTCCCAGGATATCGTTGACGACAGATGTCATATCACGCAATCCCCTATCCCAGCCCGATATCGCCGATCTTTTGGAACAACCGCATCACGAACCCGCCGACGGTGCTGAAGATGAAGCCACCGGATATAAGCAGCGTAATAAGCACAGCAACGATTTTTGGCACAAATGCGAGCGTCTGCTCGTGTATCTGCGTGGTCGCCTGGAATATCGAGACGATCAAGCCTACGATCATTGCCACAAGCAGCATGGGCGCCGCTGATAGTACGACGGTAGTTATTGCGTCTGTCAGTATGGATAGTACCTCGCCCTGTGATATCATCGCGTTCTCCTTATGGCTTTAGTGACATTATCACATGGTCGCCTGACCATGTGATAATGTCACTAAAGCCTGAACGATCCTATAATATTCCCGATAATTAGCTGCCACCCGTCCACCATCACAAACAGCAGCACTTTAAAAGGCAGCGAAATCATAGCCGGCGGGAGCATCATCATGCCCATGGCCATCAGCGTGCTGGCGACGATCATGTCGATCACTATGAACGGGATATATATCAAAAAGCCGATCCAGAACGCCTGCTTGATCTCGCTCGTCAGAAACGCCGGGATCAGCACGCTGTTTGGTATCGAGGCCTCGTCTTCTATCTCCTGGCCCGAAAGGCCAAGGAAAAAGTTCAGGTCCACTTCGATTACCTGGTTTAACATGAACTCCCGCGTTGGGCTCATCGCCCTTTCAATGAACTCGTCCTGCTCAATCTCGCCGGCGACAAACGGGGTGTACGCCTCTTCATAAATCGTGGAAAATACCGGCTGCATCACAAATAGCGTAAGAAACAATGCAAGCCCCACCAGGACTTGGTTCGGGGGCGTCTGCTGCATACCGAGCGCGTTGCGTACGAACGAAAGCACAATCAGTATGCGCGTGAATCCCGTCAGCATAATAACAAGCGACGGGAGTATCGTGAGGAGCGTCAGGATTATTACGATATCCACCGCTTGTGTGCTCTCCCCGAAGAGCGTTTGGACGATATCACTCAGAGTATTCATTCTTTTTCCTCCGGGTCATCCGCATGTTCCGCCTGCTCGCGGTCAGGCTGCCCGGACATGTCTTTTGTACGCGCTGTGTTCATGCTATCCCTGAAAGACGGTGGATTTGCTCCATCCGTGAAGTCCGCCGGCCTGCCCATCCTCTGCGCCATAAATGCCGCAAGCCTGGTCGTGATCCGGCCCTTCAGGTTCCCCCCGGCCGCCCCCCGGTTCATTCCCGTATCTTTGCGCTCCGCCGCGGCTTCGTGAAATACCGCGGCGTCGTGTGTGTCAAGTAGCGTCATCGACTGGTTCGTCACACCAATGACATAGACCTTCCCGGCTATCTCTACGATACAAAAGCTCTTGTCCCTTGAGATTGCGAAACGGTCTATCAGATTGATGTTTTTGTTTTTGAGCCTGCCCCGGCTCTGGCCGGACGCCTTTCTGCCGATATAATACGTCGTGTAATAAGCGGCGACGATGATAAGGATAACGCCGACCAGCGAGAGCGTGACCCGTACAGGATCGTCCATCCTACCCCCTACTCCTTATACCTGCGTCCGCATTATCTCGTTATAAGCGTCGACGATTTTGTTCCGGATCTGCAGCGCCAGGTTAAGCGACAGTTCCGCTTTCTGCATGTCCAGCATCAAGCCGGACAGATCGTCGTTTTGGCCGGTTAAAAGCTCTAGTGTTGATAGCTTATCCGTCATGTCCGCCTCTGAAGCGGTGGTAAGGGCTTCGGTCAGGATATCCGCAAAACTGCCTGCGGACTGCCCGTCCCCTAAGACGTTGTCCTTGTCAAACCTGAGCGGCTCGTTTGGCGTGAGCAGGTTTAGCAGGTGCGGGGAAAGCGGGTTTATTTCCATGTTGGTTTACCTTCCAATCTCAAGAGTTTTTACTGCCATGTCCTTAAATGCGTTCAATGCAGTGATATTCGCCTCATACGCCCTGTAGGCGGCCATCATATCGACCATCTCCTGGACGACCTCGACGTTTGGCATCTTCACATAGCCGTTCTCGTCAGCGTCAGGGTGCGACGGGTTGTAGTCATATTTGAAGTCCGACGTGTCGGTCCCGATCTTGACGACGCGCACGCCGCCTGTCGATTGGCTCGCCCTGTGGAAGAATCTCTGAAACGCACTGTCCTTAGTCCTCTCCTGGTACACTACATACTTCCTTTGGTATGGCCCGCCGTTTTCCGTCCTTGTTGTGTTCATGTTCGCTATGTTTTCCGCGACTACATCCATGCGGAGCCTTGACGCGGTGAGCGCAGAAGCGCTGATATTCATTGAACTAAGAAATGACATCGGTTATTTTCCTTTCGTTTTTCGGGAAATCAACGGCTCCCCGGTGCAGCTTATGCGGGGCGGCCGGCTAACGGGTGTCTGTGATCGCTGCCGTGAGCCTTCGCAGTTCGCTGTTCATCTTTTCAATCAAAGCGTTGTATAACAGGCTGTTTTGCGCAAGCTTAACGTTCTCCGACTCTATGTCGACATTATTCCCATCAAACCTCATAGAGGTATCGTTGCGCTTGTAAATACGCGGCTGGACGTCCTCAAATGCCGTGTAGCCGTATCCCGACCCGATGTTTATATGCCTTTCGTGGGTTTTCGTCCCACGAAACCCGGTGCCCCCCTCGAGCGCCTGGGCCATAAGCGACTCAAACTCCAAATCCGATGCTTTAAAATCCGGCGTTTCGACGTTGGCGATGTTATTCCTTATTATCGCATTGCGCGTCCATGCGGCTGAGAGTCCCTTCTGCAGAAGATCTACCGATTTGAACATACCATCCCACATACAAGTACTCCCCCCTTTCGCTTCACTATCGTGTCTCGCGGTCGCGGCGCGGCCGTTTGCGGCACGACGCCGTCAAATCCTTGCGAAATGGCCGCCTGCGGCTATTTCACCCTTCTATATATTGCGGGTGCGATCTGCTGGAAGTCCCCGCTTATCCCGCTGAGCGTCTCGGAAAGGCCGATGAACAGGAATCCGCCCACCTCGATAGAATCATGGAACCTCTTGGCAAGGGCGGCTTTCGTAGGCGTGTCGAAATATATCATGACATTGCGGCAGAATACAATATGGAACTTCTTCCGGAAACGGTTGAATTCCCCCATCAGGTTGAACTGCGTGAACACCACTTCTTTTGCAAGCAAGTCCTTGATCTTATATTCTTCGGCGCCTATCTTTGTGAAATATTTGCTCTTCCACTCCGGCGGCAGATGCTCGAAGTGCTCCTCGGGATATACGCCGCGCTTAGCCATATCCAAGACCTTGACGGAAATGTCGGTCGCAAGGACCGTCGTGTCCCATCCGCTCTTTTTCGCCCCGAACCACTCGTTTAGGACCATCACGGTCGTGTATGCCTCTTCCCCCGAGGCGCAGCCCGCGCTCCAGATCCGCAAGTCGCGGTCGCGTATCGTCGACGTCCAGTAAGGGAGCGCAACCTCCTCCATGAACTTGTAATGCGTCTCTTCGCGCATAAAGTAGGTGTAGTTCGTCGTAAGCTTCGTCATCAGGGTGTTTATTTTCGCACCGCTCCTATCCGCAAACACATCGTTGATGTATCCGCGGAAGCTATCGAACCCCTCCTGGATGATGTAGTTCGATAAACGCCCCTCGATAAGCGTCCTCTTTTTTTCAAGATTCACCCCAAAATTCGACTTGATATAGTCGCGGAGCCTGATAAAATCCTGATCTTCTATCTGCATTGAATGCACTCCCGGGATTAGTTATTTCTCGTGTTGAATCTCTGCGCCGACCTCGAAGACTTTGTACACGTCTATCAGTTGTAATACTTCCCCGCCGGATACGCCGACCGATTTGATGAAGTGGTTCTTCATTGTGCTGCCCGTCGTTTTCGGGGGGTCCTGGATGTTATCCTCGTCAATGTTCGAGACGTCCTGAACCCCGTCGACAAGTATTCCGACGCTCATTTCATCCATGCTGAGGACGATGATGCACGTTTTTTCCGTGTAGACGACCTCGCCCTGGCCGAAACGCATGCCCATGTCTATCACCGGTACGACAGTGCCGCGCAGATTGATGATCCCTTTAACATATGCGTGCGTATGCGGTACAAGCGTTATCTCCTGCACGCTGATGATTTCCACAACATAACTGATTTCTATGCCATATCCAACGTCGCCGACAAGGAACGTGAGGTACTTCCCGCGCATCACGTCTTCGATGACTAAATCTATATCTACCATATCCGTCATATTAGTGTCCATCCCTTTCGTAAAACTCCAAGGTAACCATATGCCAACGTGGGGCCCCGCCCCACAACCCATGCCTAAAACGATTTGAGCTTTCGCAGCCTTGCATTCAAGATCCGGCCGGAAAGCAGATACTGGCATTTACATCATCAAATCCAACAAAAGCCCCCTGATATCATCAATTCTATGTAGAATCTCAATTTTATCAGCATGTTCCTTCAGGACTTCTTTACCGAGCTCGTCAAGTTTCTCGTCGACGATTTTTACGGTCGCGATGTAGCGATGCCTCCCGCGGGACGCATATGCGTCCTCTCTCGAGAAAGTATACCCGTTACTGACGATTTCGTCAAGGAATTCTCTTATAAGTCTACGATATTTTTCAAGTTCTTTCACATCGACCCTGTCCGCGAGGCGTTCCCCCTGCGCGTCGACGGCCTTTTTAAGCTCCTTCAGGCGGGCGATGAACGCCTCGTCCGTCATTTCGGTCAGCGTCCTGCGGAATACGACGCCATCGCTTTTTGCCACACCGCGAATATCGGATCCGCGGGCCATCGCAGGTCCCGGATCCGTCCGTTTGGTACTTGATACTTTAATGCTCATGGCCGCACCCCTATTAGAGAACTAAGAATGCAAAATGTTAAATAATATGTGAGTTTCTACATATTACATTTTTTACGTTTTCCTGTCAAACAGTTCAGGCTCGTTCGGCACGCCCTGTATGTACGCGCCCAGGCTTTTCCTGCCCTGGTTAAGCTTCCCTGCTTGCTTGAGGTAGTCCTCCGCTTTTTCCCTGGCTGCTGCGGTATTCTTGTCGTTGATACTGATGCACTGCTCCAGTATCTCTTTAAAGTCCCCGGCAGCCTCGTCAATAGCGGTTATCCTTCTCCCTCCCTCGGATTCGGAGAACGACAAGTAAGATTGCATCAGGATGTTCGTTTCCTGATGCAATCCATTGATTTGTTCTATTAGCTCCTGCCTGTTGTCGAGCGACCGCTCAAATGCCGCCAAATCGTCCGCCGCCAGGATTTCCGTTTGTTTCTCAGTGAGCTGTAGTATCTGCTTTACAATCCCGAGCCTTTGTCCAACCAGCCCGGACAGCCTTTTCTCATCTTCAGGTGAAAATAATATCACGCCTGTTCCTCTTTCAAATGCATAGTGCCTTTGGTCTGAATACTGATCTCGTACCATGCGGATCTCAGCTCGTCGACCATCTCAATCAGCGGTGGGAGCAGCGTCGCATCTTTGCGGATGTTCGCTTCTATCGTGTTAGTCAGGATGAACTCATAAAGCGCGAACAACTCATCGGCAATCTGGTAATTCATATCCAGGCTGTTTATAAGCGCTGACACTATCTCCTGCGCTTTGATAAGATGCTTGTGGCTGCTGCTGGGATTGTTCTTTTCTATGCTGCGGCGCCCCAATACAAGGTTCTTTTTCAGGGCGTCGTACAGCATGACCACCAAATCAATCGAGCTGGCCGTCAAGACGTCCTGCTTCCTGTACGCATCCTGCGGGCGCGAGTTAATCAGTACCATTTCCTGCATATTTATGACCATCCCTTTGATTCGTTACTTGCTGTTGCTTGTTGAGTTGAGCATTGCCGTAAACCAGTCGGCCTGCGACTGGATCTTCGACAGCGCTGTTTCCATCGCAGAGAATTTTTTATACATCTTCTCTTCCTCGTCGAACATCTTCATGCGGAGCTTCTCCATCTGTTCGTTGGTTTTTTTGATGGAGTTTTCGAGGTTGCTGAGCGATGTGGTCTGGCTCTTGTAGGTATAGTTGTACATCAGGTCGTCTATACGCCAGAGAAGGCCCCTGTCCGCATAGTTCGTCGAGTCCGCCCCGCCCATGAACAATTCCGCTACCCTGTCCGGATCCTCTTCCAGCGCGGCCCTGAGCTTTGTTTCGTCAAGGACTATTTGCCCGCCCAGGTTCTCATCCCAACGCCCTGTGGAAAGCCCGATTTGCGAGGGGGAAAGCCCTGCGGCAGTCACTTTCGCGAACAGCGCGCTGCGAAGGTCCTGGGTCAGGTTCTGGAGAGCCGAATCGTTCCTGAGTAGGCTCTTCTTCGCAATCTTCTCCCAGTCTTCTACCTGCTTGTCCGACATGAGCGACTTCTCTTCGTCGGTCAGCGGCTTGTATGTGGCCTCGCTGGTCGTCTTCCTCTCCGCAATCAAGTCTTCAAGCTTCTTGATCAAAACATTGTAAGCCTCAATGAAGCTCTTGATTTTCTCAAGAGGTTCTGTTGCGTCTCGCTTTATCGTCACCGTGATGTCGTCGGCGTCGGTCCATGCAGGAACCCCGTTCGCCCCGATGGCGCCCGAGCCGTGCGTCGTCTCATTGAGCGTCAGCTTAAAACCGCTGAATTCTATCGTGTTCGTCCTGCTCTCGACCCAACTGCCGTTTATCTGCACCCTGGCTACCGTACCGTTGTCATACGAGCCGTTATATATGCCAAACGCCTGCATCCCCCCGGCGAAAATCGTCGAGGCGCCCGCCCTGTTCGACTCAAGCGTGAACTGATCCGCAAGCTGGTTATATTTCATTGTGATACCCAGGCCCGTTGAGTTGACCGCATCGAGCATATCCTGGATCGTCATGTCCTTATCGAGCTGGATTGTCGCGTTGGTCGCGCCGTTACCGACGGTGATGTATGCTTTGCCGTCGGCGTCGAAGGATAACCCCCCGGAATCGCCGCTATTCGCCCTGGCAGTCATTGCCGTTGTAAAGCCGCCCTTGGCAATCTCATCCTGAAACACCCGGACGCCGGACACGCCGTTGATCTCAAACTCTGCGTATTTTGGCTCCGACGCGCCTTGGTCGAAGAGAATGTGGCTGCCTGTGGCCCCGAGGCTTGTCAGGTTATTGTTGATATCCTCGGCAGTTGCGTATCTCGTTACATTGACCGCTGTCCCGTTCACAGTGACGTTGACATAGTTGGAAGTCCCAAAAATCACCGCTTCCCTGAGCGCGCTTGTTTGGGAGCTTTCAGCCACATTCTGATCTAGTTGCCAGTCGTGGATATATACTTCCTGGCCGTTGATCTGCACCATGGCATATTTAGGGGAACCGGGATTGTTGTTCATTTCCGTCCAGGTCAGGTCGTTTTCCACGTCGATGCCCGCGTTTTCCAGCATATCCCTGACCGTGTCGAGTTGGCCAAGCGACCCGGAACCGGTCCCCGAACCCAGCACATTCCCGCCAGCGTCCGTAATAGTATAGTCGTTGAAATTACCGCTGCCAAAGAGCAGCGCGTTTGTGACTGCGGTCTTCCCGCCCACGTTGTTCTGGTACTCGTACGCTTCGTCTTTATAGACTACCGTCTCTTTGCCGTTAAGGTTGATTTTAGCGAATTTCCTTCCCAGATAATCCACATTTCCGTCATAGAAGATTATCTGGTTCCCGCCCTTTTGTGCTATCTTCCTGTTGATATCGTTGATGTTGTCGTTGCGGTTCAGCACATAATCGGTGCCATTGATGTTGACGTCGGCGTTCCCCATTGAGTCGAAAACGATCTCCCTGTTCGACACCTTCATCCCGCCCAGCTTGTCGGTCAGCTTAAACCCGGCGCCGTCCCTTGAAACGCGGCCAACGGTCGACACCGTCGTCGCCTTGGCAAGGCTCGCTATCTGTCCGATCCTCAGCGTGCCGACGGGCGAGCTGGTCGTCGTCGATATTGAAATAGCCCCGGCGTTCTTCCCGGTGATGGTCGCAACGTTGGAGTTATATGTGCTGGAAATCCTCATAGCGTTCGCGCCCATCGTCGTGAGGAACGACCGCCTGAATGCCGTTATGTCATCCGCGATGCTGTTGAGCGACTGCTGCTTCCACTCAAGCAGCGTCCTTGAGCGGAAACGCGAGTCGATTTTCAACTGATGCAGCCTCAGCGTCTGTTGGATAATAGTATCCGTGTCCATACCGGAAACCATCCCCATCAGCCTGATTGCCGTAGAGTTTTGTAATGAGTTCACTGCCATTGCTGTTGCACCTCAAATCCTTTTGAATTATTTTTATTTAGAGGACCATCCTTGGTCACAGAGTTACCTCTATGCTTATTTTCGTCATTTTTTCTTAATTCTTTACATTTTTTTTCTGAATTTCCTTAAGACTGTGTTAAGCGCGTCGATATCCGCAGGCCCTTGCCCGGACCATGACATGATATCATATTCTATCCTGGCTTTCCCTCCAAGCTGGGGTCCGGCATTCTTCCTGATTTTTTCTATCAGCCTGCCGACTATCTCTTCTGCGTTCTTCTTCCTGAGTTCCACCAAAAGCATCGCAAAAACGCCGTCCCCGGCGTATGTGGGGATGTCCGTCTCGCGCAAGGCCCCTACTATCGTCCTTGCGGCGCTGCGCAGCAACTCGTCTTCCCCCGCGCCTCTCACGCTCCCGGTCTTCACCGATATAGCCGCAAAAGTCAGCGTGCCGCCAAAACGCTTTTGCCTGTACAGTTCCTTAAGCACGGCTTTCCGCATACCGGTCAGGCTCAACATGTTGTAATCCGGGTAGATCCCGGAGTTATACTCTTCCCAACGTTTTGTAATGTCGCGCTCCCGGCGCGCCTCGAACCTTTCGTCGAACCCCCGCGTCAGGTCGCCAACGCTTTGGTAACCCAGAAAGACCTTCCATGTCCCGTTTTCATAAATTACAGCTTTCTCCACTTCCCCGGAGTTGACGCTGCCGTCGGCAATGTCTTCCTCGGAAATCATCACACGGAACCTGAACCCGATGCAAGACCTGCCATCGCCAAACGATACTGTAATCGCGGGTTGCCCGCCCTTGATCCTGAACTCGCGCATCGGATATAGCCGCGAGACCGATTTCCGCCAGTTGATGAAACTCTCAAGTGAAATGGATCGCCTGTCATGGTTGCTGAGGTAGATGTAGGCGCCGGTATAATCGCATTCACCTATAGCCTTGAAGTAGCTGAACAACGCGGAGTTGGCCTCTGTTTCCGTCTCAGCCCTCACTCCGTGGCTCGCATGCCTCCTGCCGGGCCCCGGGTAGCTTTGGCGCTGCCGGAACGCCATCTCCCTCTTCAGTTTGTCACGAAGGGCGGAGTAGGCGATGTTTATCCTTTTCATCTGCTCTTCGGATTCCGGATTGTCGTTGACGTCCGGATGGTATATCCTGCACAAACGTTTGTATGACGACGTGACGTCGCCGAGTCCCGCCCCTATGTTTATGCCCAGGACCTTGTAATGTTCGAGGATGTTGGCCATCCTAATCCCCCCGGGTTAGTTATGTACCCAATACCTTACCTGGTTTTTCAAGGTACTGGCGCTGTACGTCTCCGTTATATATGCATAGCTTGTCAGGCGGCCGCCGGCTTGTGCTATCGTGACGCCCCGCACAGGATCAAAACCGCCGTCCCTCGACGGGACGACAACTTGGACATGCCCGTTGCTGCCCGAAGTCGTCACGGCGGGCCTGCCTTGATTGGCATGGTACTGCGCCGTCTCCGCATCGACTTCCCTCCAGCCATAGTTGCGTCCATGATTTGAAAGCCACGTATCGATCCTAACCGCATTCATAGCGATTGCGCCTTCATTATCCGGCCGGTAACGCGGAACCCCGGTCACGGGATCCGTATAGTGCGAAATCTCAGCGCCCATTGCTGCGGTAACGTCCCACATGAAGATGTTGCAATAAGTCTTTCCGTCCCTCGGCCGGTAACGCTCGGAGTTTTCCACCATGAACTGGCTGACAACGGCGCGGTAGAGGTTTGGATCCCTGTACTCCTCCGTGCTTACGATTGAAGGCGTCGCCGCAATCCATCCATTCACCGGCAACTCGGCAGCGGAAGTCCCTGTGACCCCCGGTATCCTGGCCCCGTATGCAAATCTGTCAACAGTGCTGAGGCTGTACGGATCGTACCCGGACGACATGCTTGCGTCGTTTTGCATCTGGGATAGCATAGTCGTCATCATCTGCATCAGGATCCCGGAGTCTCCGCCTGAAGAGGTCTGCATCATCATGCACAGCATGAACATCGCTATCTGAGTGTTGCTGACTTGTCCTGAGGACGCTGCAGCTAAGATCATCTGCTCGACCCCTGTGTTTTGCATCGACGCGAGTTCCCCCGGCATACCGGATAACCCTGCGCTTGTCATAAGGCTCATGCGGATCGCATCTTCCCGCAGCGCATCCGCGATTGACGCCTGATACTCGTAATTACGGGCCATAGCGCCGTACCCTGCTGCTTCGTTTTCCGCAACAGGCGCGCTTTCGGGATCCGAAACCGGCAGCCCCTGCTCATCTTGGGTTCTTGTCCCGGCAGTATCCGGCACGGATCCGGTATTGGTGTACTGCTCCGTCTCTTCGTCTGTAATTGAGTTTATCAAGAGCTCCGAAAACCTGTTCTCCCGGTCCTCCGCGCACCCGGTCGCGGGCGCCGGGGTGTGGTCTGCGCTGCCGGAGTTTCCGGCCGCATTGACCGAAGTGACAGTGTTCATTCATACCCCCTGCGTGATCGTCCCTGCGTCGTTGCCTCTGCGTGATTGTCCCTCACAGCGCAGTATCTCACATTTTTCAGTTCTTTTCAATATTTGTTCAACAAATGATCGGTCAGGCGTTGTTCAGGCGTTGTTCACTGCTTGTCCCAGCCGCGTTTGATTTTTTCGGCAAAGCTGCGGTCTATCTCGCTGACAAATGTCAGGACCCTGGCGACGGCCTCGTACAAATCGGGTGAAATCTCATCGCCAACGCTGATCTTCGAGAGCATAGACGCAAGACTCGGATCCGGAAGCACAGGGACCCCCGACTCTTTTGCCAGCGACACGATTTTCTCTGCCAAATACCCCTCGCCGAACGCCGCGAGGACAGGCACGTTGTTCTCGGCAGGATCGAAACTGAGCGCTGCAGCTCTTGAAATCTTTTTATTCCCACTGCTCATATCATAAAATCGATAGTCCCGGACTTACTTCCAACGAACCTGTCAAAAGTGGAAAGCGCCGTAACCGGAGTCGTTTCCTTTTTTGAAAACTTAATATCGGTATTCACAAGCTTGAAACCGGCTTCTGACAGCATCTCGTGGAGTTGGACGGTGTTCTCGCTGAAATGCTGTTTCTCCTTCTCGCCGCGTACTTCCATCTGCACCGAGACGTCTTTTTTCCGGAAGTTCAGCAAGGCCTCCCAGCGCCCCATGTGTTCAAGGTCGAGCGCCAGCAGAATATTTACATTCTCCGGATCCGCGCGATTTCCGCGTTTCTTTTTAAACATGTACAACTCGGCGGTTTTAGGCTCATCGCCAAGAAAAACAGGTAATTGAAGATATACGAACTGATTGATATTATTCATCAAACGCAAGTGATCGGTCAGTCTGCCCATCTGTTCAAGCATCTCCGCCCTTGCGGGTGGCGCGGCGCGCGAGATTTCTTCTTCAATGATCGCGATACGGGTGAATATCTCTTCACGGGCCGCCTTAAGCCGTTCTCCTTCGCTATTTTCGCCCCTTCCAATCCTAGTAAAGAGTTTTTCAATCGATAACATAAGCTTTTCAGTTTCGCCCTTTGGGACGTTATCGCTATCCATCGCGACCCTGTACAGCATGCTTGAGAACCTCTCAAGCGCGGAGGCCGGAGTGTTCCGGAACTCCGGAATCTGCGATAATATCCCGGCGACCACCTTGCCTGTCGCATCAGCTTGTCCGCGCGCGCCTTCCTGATGCGCGGCCCCGGGGTAAAGGTTGGCCGTATCAGTCTCAACTGACGGTGCGGGGAGGGGATGCGCGGCGTTTGCCCCCCCCGTTTGGCCTTCGCCACCTTGAGGGGCGGGAGGCTGATTTGCCGCCGCGTCCGGGGCGGCCGCCAATCCGGGCGGTGAAACAGCCCCCGGAACAGCTTGGGCCGCGGCTTGCCCACCATCCGTCAGCTCCCCGGTAATCCCCTCTTGCCCTGCAGATAGTTCGTTTGTAGAATATTCTACAAATTTTCCTACATTTGTGCTTTGCGTATTACCATCACTTTGTGTTATAATCATCGGTGCCGTCGAATCTGCGGGAAGCCCCCCCTGCCCGGAAAGACCGGGAGAGCCGGATATACCCTCCCTGATGAGGTCCAGCAGCTCCATAAGCGGCGCCTTGTTTCCGGCAGCATCAATGTACCGCGGTTCGCCGGATGAGATTCCGGCGTCCGGGATTGGAGGCCTTGCAGGGTCGGGGTCGCCGGGGCCTCGGGAGGAAAGCCCGCTGTCAGCAAGCGAATCCCCCTGGTTCTCAAGCAACTCCAGGAGCCGCGAAATCATCTCGCCTGTTTTCTCCCCGCCATTAATAAGGGCCAGGGCCGGATTAATGAGGCTTGGATCGCCACCCAGCTTGTTCGACGCCAGAAACGCCGCCTCTTCAATGGACACGCCGGGGTTTTGGGTCATGATTTCACGCATCATGCGCGCTGTTTCTTCAGTAACAGGCATATTAAGTTCGCTGAGTTTGTCTGCATAGGCTGCAAGGCTCTTGTCCCCAAAGCCTTTCACGGACCCGTCAAATCCCCCCGGTTGTAAGGTTTCCTGCCGTGTCGAATCATCGTCTTCCCTGATAGAGAGGGAAATAATCCCGTCTTCCTTACCGACAGTCTCGAGCAGCACTTTATCACCTTGTGACAAAGTGACGCCGGGGTCAAGTTTGGCCCTCAGGATATTCCCATTTTCGTTTTTCAGGGTTGCAATACCGCTCTTGCACGAAATGACCTCGGCCCGGACAGTGTCGCCGACCTGTATGCCGGCAACTGCCGCACCTGAGATAACGCCGGTTTTCGGGCTGCTTTGGCCCATCATTTGCGATACATCGACCCTCATAATACCCCCACTTTCACCGTAAATACATCACTATTGACTTATCGTTAATTTATTCCGAATACTTTATGATGGTATACTTCCGCGAAAAGTGTTATAATGTCTTTCAATTATGAATATTCCTATACGTTTTAAGGAGAAAATGTTTATGGGTTCACCAAATGAATTTGATAACATGATAAAACATCTTGACGTTTTCAAAGAAATTGGTAATATAGGAGCAGGCAACGCAGCCTCGGCGCTGGCGGGCCTGCTGAATAAAAGGATCACTATGAGCGTACCCGAGGCTTCCGTACTTCCGTTTCACAGCATTATGAACGTACTGGACGGTCCGGAAACGCTGATTTCCGGCATGCTGGTCGATATGTCCGGGGACTTGAATGGCTATGTCCTGCTGATGCTTGGCATGGAAGACGCCATGTCGATGGTCGCGCTTGCCCTCCAGGAGGCCCCGCGCGACACAGGGTCGGCGGATTTCGCGCTAACCGATCTTGAGCGCGACACATTGGCAGAGATTGCCAATATACTTGTCGGTTCGTTCCTATCGGCAATCTCCTCTTTTACCGGGCTTAGCATGACGCCTTCGGTCCCGCAGATCGCCATAGATATGCTTGGTGCAATAATCAGCATAGCGACCATAGAATACGGGAAAATCGGAGACGACGTCATTTTCCTGAAAACGCAGTTTAGCGATCTCGAAGGCGATATCTCAGGACACTTTTTCTTGATTCCTGATTATAATTCGTATAAAATACTCATAAAATCGTTAGGATTAGAAGTCTGACGCATACTTCAGTTTCGTGGGCGATTTGTGCTTGGAGTGTGGCGAAAGGAATGAACTTTTAATATGGGAGTTATTGTTGTTGGTATGGCGGATCTCAAGGTCGCAAAGAGTCCCGACACCCTGACGACTCTGGGCTTAGGCTCGTGCGTTGGAATCACGCTATATGACAAAATAAAGAAGATAGGCGGGATGGCCCACGTGATGCTGCCCTCATATAAGGGGTTCGAGGGCCAGAACACCGCAAAGTTCGCCGACTCCGCGATAATCGAGCTTGTCAACCAACTGGCGCGCATTGGCGCGCCCAGAGCTTCGCTGGTCGCGAAGATTGCGGGCGGCGCCCACATGTTCGGCCGCACGCAAAACAGCGATATGCTTAAGATCGGCGAACGCAACGCCGCCGCCAGCCTGGCGATTCTCAAACAGCTCGGGATACCCGTCCTGGCCAACGACACAGGGGGGACGCACGGGCGTACGATAGAGCTCCATATAGACAACGGCCAACTGAACATAAGGACAGTGGGCTTGGGTGAGAAAGTCATCTGACGCACACGGTTACCGCCCTAACGGAAGATGGCTGACACAAAACAGGCTCGAAACTAATCTGCTTGATTTCCCACGCCAGGGGAACGATGTACCGGATGAAAGTTACAAATGTATACTAGGAGGAAAGACAATGTCGAAGATCTTAATCGTTGATGACGCCGCGTTCATGCGGATCTCGATCAAGAACATGCTAACAAAGAATGGTTACGAAGTTGTTGGCGAGGCTGAGAACGGCGCGATTGGCGTCGAGATGTACAAGGAACTGCAGCCTGATATCGTCACGATGGATATAACCATGCCTGAAATGAGCGGACTGGAAGCCCTCAAGGAGATAACCAAGCTTGACGCCCAGGCCAAGGTAGTAATGGTATCCGCCATGGGGCAGGAAGCCATGGTCCGCGAAGCGATTGTTTCGGGTGCAAAGGGTTTCATCGTCAAGCCGTTTAAAGAAGAAGGCATTGTTGCCGCCATCAAGAAACTTGGTTGACGCGTAACGTCCATTTTCTCCGGAGCTATTTCACGCGGACAGTCGGCGTAAAGCTATCCTATGTGCATGACAGGCTCCGCATCAGGCCTGTTCGCCCCAGGCCCAACCTGAACTTTATCATGGAACTGAGAAAGAAATGGTAGGTGATCATTAAATGCTTGAGTTGGATCCGATGCTGGACGTCTTTATTTTTGAATCACAGCAACTCTTGGAAACGCTTGAGGAGACCCTCCTGCAAAGCGAAAAGGAAAAAGACCTTGCCGCCGAACACATCAACGAGATTTTCAGGATAATGCATACGATAAAAGGCTCCTCGGCGATGATGTCTTTTGACAACCTCTCTAAGTTGGCGCATGCGCTTGAAGACATGTTCGACAAGATTCGCGGGGGGCAGACCCGTACCGACCCGGAAGCTATCGAGGGGGTAATAGATCTCGTCCTCAATGCCTCCGATAAGTTCAAAGCGGAGATAGACAAGCTTTCCAACGGGATGAAATCCGACGGTAATTTCACCAGCCTTAATAATAAAATCCATAAGTATCTGGAGAAGATTATGGACACCTCTTCGGCGCCCGCAGGCGAGGAAACAGCGTCCGCCGGGGATTCGGACAAGGACGCCGACTACACCGATTACGGGACGCCTTTGTATAAGATAAAAGCAGTTTTCGAGAGCGGATGCCAGATGGAGAGCATGCGCGCGTTCGGTATCGTGAACTCACTGACGCCTCTTTGCCAGAGGATGGTCTATAAACCGGGGAATCTCGACGATGAAACAGCAAGCACCGACATTATCAACAACGGTTTTATCATATATATCCAATCCGGCGAGAACCCCGATGTACTAAAGAAGCTCGTCGATGAAGTAATGTTCCTCCAGACTTCGAGCCTTGTCCCAATCGCCGCGGACAGCGAGGAACTGCCCCCCTCGATGCGCGCCGCCGAACCGGTTGAAGACGAGGAAAAACCAGCGGCTGACAAACCTCAGGTCGAAATAGTCGCAAAGCAGAACTTCATCAGCGTGAATGTCAACAAACTCGACAAGCTGATGAACCTTATGGGCGAGATTGTCACGACCGAATCGATGGTCACAAAGAACCCCGAAGTCGTCAACCTGCATATCGACTCATTCGAACGCAGCAGCCAGGAGCTCAGGAAGCTGATCAACGAGCTTCAGGATATTGTCATGTCGATCCGTATGCTGCCGGTATCGAACTCATTCCAGAAAATGCACCGCATCGTAAGGGACGTCAGCAAGAAGGTCGGGAAGGAAGTCGAACTCACCCTTATCGGCGAAGAGACCGAAGTGGACAAAAACATCATAGACACCCTAGCCGACCCGCTGATGCACCTGGTCCGCAACTCTGTCGACCACGGTATAGAAACGCCTGACGTACGCATCAGCAATGGCAAGCCCGCTGCCGGCAAGCTTACCCTTGAGGCAAGGAACGCGGGCGGCGACGTCGTGATAATCATATCGGACGACGGCACCGGCCTCGACCGCAACACAATACTAAGGAAAGCGGCGGAGAAGGGGCTGACGACGAAACCGGAACACGAGTACACCGACAAGGAAGCCTACCATATGATATTCGCACCGGGCTTTTCTACTAACGAGGAGGTCACCGAGTTCTCCGGGCGCGGGGTCGGCATGGACGTAGTCAAACGGAATATCGATAAGGTCGGCGGCTCCATCTCGCTCGAGAGCGTACCGGGGCAGGGTATGACGGTGCAAATCCGCATCCCGCTCACCCTCGCCATAATAGACGGGATGAAACTTCGCGTTGGCAAGCTCGTATTCATTGTGCCGATGCTCTCTATACAAGAGTCGTTCAAGCCGGGGGAGGGAGCTGTGTTCCTGGATCCGGACGGCGCGGAGATGATTATGATACGCGGGGAATGCTATCCGGTGCTCAGGCTGTACAGGATTTTCGATATAGAGCCTGATTTCGAAAAACTTGATGACGGGATCCTTATTATGATAACAACAGACGCGGCTACATTCTGCCTCTTCGTTGACGAGCTTATCGGCGAGCAGCAGGCGGTCATAAAGCCTCTCCCGGAGTATATCCAAAAGCACAATATCGGGATGCACGGCATCGGCGGTTGCGCGGTGCTGGGGGATGGCTCGATAAGCCTCATCATCGACATCAACAGCCTGGTCGCTGAATAGCTGCGATTATCACTTCTTAAATGCATTTTTTACGCGGAGACGAAATCGCCTCCGCGTTGTTTTTCAAAAAACGGTTCCACTACGCTGCAGGGGCTAAGGCTTCCCTCTGCTGCCCGCTAAGCCAAAATTGAAAATGCCTGTTCAGCAACGGGAACGAGGCAGGCCCGAAGTCGAGAATGAAGCGGTGGAACTCTGTGGCGTCGAACTTCTCTTCAAGAGTGCCTTCAGCTTTCTCGCGCATCATTGTAAACTCCAGATAACCTACTGTGTAGGGCATATACTGCAGCGGATAGCCAATCAGCGTCTGGTAGAGTCCCTCGATAACTTCCGTATCGTAGATACCAAGCTGCCGGCAGAACGAAACGACGTCGTCCATCCCCCAACCGAGGACATTCACGCCTAAGTCGATCCTGGTTATGAACAGCAGGTTGAACAGGTTGTTGCAACTCATTATTATCGCTTCAGGCTCATCGAGCCCTGCATAGAGATAGCTCATATACTCCACATATGTCGCCCAACCTTCGACATAACCGGTATAGCTCATCGCAGTCCGGATAGGGTGCGGTGATTGCTGCAGATAATAGACCGTCTGGTACAGATGCCCCGGATACCCTTCGTGGGCCAGCATGGTGAACAGGTCGAGCCCTTCAGCATTGCTTGCAGGGTTTATATATATTGTGTTTTCATGGTAGTGGTCCATCGCAGGGATCATATAGAAAGCCGGACTCATGAAATCCTGCATACTTTCATGCACCTCACGCACGGTATATTGCACCGGGTCCATCACCGGGAAATCCTTTACGATTGCGCTTTCAAGCATTCTAAGGTATTTATCCGGCGAAGCGTTCGGGACACTACCCAGCGTCCCTTGCGAGAACCCCTGGCGCAGACGCGGGTACTCATTCAGTAGCGCCCCGATTGTTGCTGAAACATCGTCCATACTATCAATCAGCATACTTTCAATCAAAACAGGATCGATGTCGGAGCAGCTCCTTGCCCGCAAATAGATGCGTGAGAATCTCTCCCCATCGGGCAAAGTGGCAAGGCCGCCCGGGTGCGACCCGACGCCGCGCAGCGACCGCATGGCGTCGATCAGCGCTTCGTACGCCGGTAGTACATTGTCAAAAAACAGCTCCCTGTTTCTTTGTATGTACTGCTCCCGCTGCGTAGCGGACAGCCCTTCGTAACGATTGATCTTATCCTCGAAAACCACCAGCATAATGTTTTCCCCGGGATTCTCGATGAAACTCTCGCAATGCGCGATAACCTCGTCGACATTCGCGTCACTCATAAAGAATCCGCGCCTTGATCGTTCCCTCTCAAACTCTATCAGCTCGTCGAAAAACCTTCGCATATCCCCAAGCAGGCCAAGGTATACATCTATGTCATCAACCTGGTAGAAGTTGAACTCCGCCATTAAAATCGGGAGTTCTATATGCACGCCTGATAACGGGTAAAACGCGCCCAGGTAATAGAAGAAGTCTTCGTTTTCGTAGTATTCCCCGGAAATTGCAACATCCTGACTCAGCATATCATAAATAATCTGCTGGTCTTCGCGCAGTTCCGTGTAAATGAAACTGTCGAGCCGATCGGCGAGTTCCTGGTTCTCCCTGATTTCCTTCTGGATCGTCTCAGCCGACGTCACCTCCCCGAACGTAGGCGGGTCCGGTTTCTCTATCCCAAGTAAACCCGGATCTGCTACGCAATAGTTCAGTGAAAGGCTGTCGCACGTGACATACTCTATAAAGAGTTCTTCCAGCAGCCTATCGAACTCTGCCTCGTTATCGAAAACGGCGATATCAGTTACATTGGCGTCATCGTCATCGTCCTCTGTCTTTGATGGCGAGTTGTCGCACGCACTGAAAATGCTGATACACAATATCAGCAGCAAGGCCACGGTAACTAACCGGCGAAATGTATGATTCATACGCATTATTGTTCTCCTTATCCCAGGTAGCCACTGGTTGTTCCTGCTTTTTGCCTTCCATCTTATATAGTCAAAGAGCCGGGGATGTATCCCGGCCCTGACTTTTGTGTTGGCGAACACCTATTTTCCCGGGCCGTCTCCAGCCAAGTATCGTCGGCACTGATGAGCTTAACTTCCGTGTTCGGAATGGGAACGGGTGGACCCTCATCGTAATCAACACCAACTTCGTCGAAATGGACTTCGCTATGCTACATCATCCGCTTCGCGGCTGATATCCGCCCGCTTCGTCATTTCTCCTCTCCAATGCGAACAGATTCGCGTTGGTTTCTACGGGGGTTTTGGACTCCGCTATGCTACATCAATAGTAAGGGTTTGTCAAGCGGAATTCTTGCTTTACCTCTTTGCATAGCACGTAGGCGCTGCAGACGTCAGGCGAGGACAAACTCCGTAAAGTACGCCCCTACAATCAGGTTTATATGGCTGCCGACCGCATCGTTGACCTGTTCGACAATCCTCGCTGCGATTTCCTCCAAATCCCTGCTTGGGATAAGCTCGTCCTCGGTGAGGTTACTAAGGACTATAAGCGTTGCGTTACGTATGGCAGCATTGTAAGAATCCAGCTCTTCGATAGCCGCCTCGTCGATGACCTGAAATACAACAGAACACCTCACCACTTTGTTTGGCGTATCGGCGGTGATATTTGTCTGGAAATTAGCCCCGGGATTGTATGTGAATGCTTGAGGCAGCCGCACTACCGCGCCTTGTTGTCCGCAAGCAGACACAAGCATTGCCATAATCAGAGCTGCAGGAATCAAAATAGCGAGTCGCAATCGTCCAACCTTCATCATTGTTCTGGTATTCCTTTCACTTCGATGTGGTGACCCGTAGGAGAGTCGAACTCCTGTTTGCGGCGTGAGAGGCCGCCGTCTTGACCACTTGACCAACGGGCCATGTCGTGGTACACCTTTAGGGACTCGAACCCTAGACACCCTGATTAAGAGTCAGGTGCTCTACCAACTGAGCTAAAGGTGCTCATAGAAAGTAACCGGGACCCCCGCACGGCCCGCCGCGTGGGGAGTCAGGTGCTCCAACTGCGCCTTCAGAACCGAACAATGACGAAAGAGCGGCAAGGCGATAAGCCTGCATATAATTCCACTTAAGGTCAAGCCCTCGGGCTATTAGTACCGGTCAGCTGAACATGTTGCCATGCTTACACCCCCGGCCTATCTACGATGTGGTCTACATCGACCCTTACCCCATAATGGGTGGGAGAACTCATCTCAGGGGGAGTTTCACGCTTAGATGCTTTCAGCGTTTATCCCGTCCGCACTTAGCTACCCAGCGATGCCGTTGGCACGACAACTGGTGCACCAGAGGTGCGTCCATCCCGGTCCTCTCGTACTAAGGACAGCTCCCTTCAATTCTCCTCCGCCCGCAACAGATAGGGACCGAACTGTCTCACGACGTTCTGAACCCAGCTCGCGTGCCGCTTTAATGGGCGAACAGCCCAACCCTTGGGACCGAATTCAGCCCCA
>Ga0082212_10001800_pt1 | contig 31637 bp, 27 predicted proteins | sample TergutNt197P3_FD_71548 | JGI IMG/M metagenome (GOLD analysis project Ga0082212, IMG submission 71548) | Neocapritermes taracua P3 segment gut microbial communities from Petit-Saut dam, French Guiana - Nt197 P3 | ecosystem: Host-associated > Arthropoda: Insects > Digestive system > Gut ...
CAACCACCACGTTGGGCGCGGCTCTCTCCAACGACTCTCCACGAGCGAAAACGACTATATCAAAAATGGCTTCATCGCCCGCACAATGGCAGACGAGATAAAAGTTCCCAACCTGACCATCCGCACCGTGATGCAGATGGAAAACGTGACAGACAGAGTCAATGCAACCGTTAACCCTAACATGAAGCCAGATGAGGCCACCCAAGCCAGAAGCAAGGCCCTGGCTGATATCGCGGCAGAACTGGGCCAAAAGACCGGCTTTGAGCCGCGGCAAGTGACACTATACAGTGGCGGAGAGTATTGGGTATATCTAAACAAAGTCCATACAGACGTGCGCTTAGTGGCGGCCCCTGAAACAGAAGTGGGTGGCTTCGGCGGCGACCCCGACAACTTTACCTACCCGCGCCACGACCTAGACTTCTGTATGTTCAGAGTCTACGAAAACGACAAGCCCTATCAGCCATCCCACTTCCTGAGAATGCCATCGACGCCCTTAAAGGCTGGAGACCTGACCTTTGTAATAGGCAACCCTGGGAGGACACAGAGACAATTAACATACGCCCAAATGTGCTTTAACCGAGACTACTCAGCCCCTGCGTCAATTGCAAGCCTGAGAGAGCGCAGAGAGGCCATACTGGCAGACGTAGCCGCCGCCAGAACAGACGATGAGCGTCGCGTCGCCATGGCACCAATATTTGGCGTAGAGAACAGCCTGAAGGCCCAATCCGGCTATTACCGGGGCTTGATCGACGTCGCCGCAATGGCCCGAATCAAAGGCGCAGAGGATGAACTAAGGGCCAGGATCAATGCCAATCCGGCACTAAGGGCGGATGCCGGAAATAGCCATGCCAAAATCGAAGAAGCCGTCAAGTTGCAAACTTCAGTCTTTAAAGACCAACAGGCAGTGGCGGCCTTTAATGGCGAATTGACTGGCCGCCTCATGACAATCCTGGGCTTGGCGACAAATCCTCCGCCACCCACAGATGACCCCCGTCTTGCCTCACAGCAAGCCCAGGCCAGGGAACGCTCTATCAATGAATTTGTTTTTGACAGAACAAAGGAAACAGTTGCCCTGACTGCGGCCCTTAACCGCTCTGTTAAAGAGCTGGGTGCCAGCCACCGCTTTGTAAGGTCGGCATTAGGATCCAGGAGCCCTGAAGATGTGGCGAGGGCCGCCGTAGATGGTACCCAGTTGGGTTCTGCCGCCACACGCAGGGCTCTCCTGGATGGCGGCAAAAATGCTGTGGATTCTTCTAAAGACCCACTGCTCGCCCTTCTCAAGCAGGTTAACGATCTGCAAACCAATGTCTCAAAGGTGCAGACCCAAGCCCAAGCTATCATCAGCGACCACTCGCTACGCATCGCCAAAGCTCGGTTCGCAGTCTACGGCAAGGAATTGTATCCAGACGCAACAGGCACGCTACGGCTCACATTTGGCCCGGTCAAGACCTATGAGGCCAATGGCACTAAGATGCAACCCTTCACTACCTTCTACGGCCTCTACGACAGGCACATCGGATGGGGCGGCAACGAAGCCAATGCCGAAAACGGCTCCTGGACTCTGCCCCAAAAGTGGCTCGACTCAAAGGATAAAATCAACCTCACCACCCCCCTGAACTTTGTCCATGACGTTGACACCATCGGAGGCAACAGCGGCAGTCCAGTGCTGAATACCAGGGGCGAGATTGTGGGTCTGCTCTTTGACGGCGTCTATGAGAGCCTGCCCAACAACTATTTCTACAAAGACAACGACCGCTCCGTGAGCGTTGACATTCGGGCCGTGCTTGAATCGCTGTGGAACGTCTACGACGCATCCCACCTCATCAGGCAAATGGGGAACTAGTTGTAGCTACACAGCGGACAGTTGTATTTCGCAATTGCCACTAGCGACCCCTAATACCAGTTTCTAGTTACGAGTTGCGAGACGAAAAGCCTTGCCCAGCGCAGATGTGCGCCAGGCATTTATTAAATCAGCAATAGAAAATAGCATAATATCTAAACTGGAGAATAAATGCGATTGACACTTACCGCTCTCATGATCGCCGCCATAGCGTCCCCGATGTTGCGCCCAGACGAGGGCATGTGGACTTTTAATAACATTCCTGTAGCCAAACTGATAGAAAAGTACGGGTGGGCCCCTGACCAGGCGTGGCTGGATCATGTCCGAATGTCTTCCCTGCGCTTCCCGGGAGGATCTGGCTCATTTGTAAGCAAGGATGGCCTGGTACTAACAAACCACCACGTAGGCCATAATTTTATTCAGGCGGTCAGCAAAGACGCAGACTACGTCAAAGACGGCTTTGTGGCGGCCACCAGGGAGCAGGAGATCAAAGTCCCGGGCCTGAGGTTGGTAATGCTCAATGAGACGATCAACATCACTGACGAGGTTGAAAAGGCAGTTCCCGAAGGAGCTAACGAAAGTGTCGCCACCGCTGCACGCCAGGCGGCCATTGCAAGCACGCTACAAGCCTACGGCTTAAAGAGCGGTCTCCAGTGCGAGGTTATCACTCTCTTTCAGGGTGGCGAATACTGGATCTATGGCTATAAGACCTTTCAGGACGTGCGCCTCGTGGCGTGTCCTGAGTACCAAATTGCGGCCTTTGGCAAGGATGACGACAACTTTACCTGGCCGCGCCACGACCTGGATTTTGCCCTCTTCCGAGTATATGAAGACGATAAACCTTACCAGCCGCAACATCATCTCAAGTGGAGCGCCGAAGGCACAAAAAATGGCGGACTGACTTTTGTTTCTGGCCACCCTGGCTCTACTTCCCGCCTCTTTACGGTGGCCCAGATGGAGTACAATAGAGACGTATATTATCCCCAGGTGCTGAGTATGCTCGAAACCAACGTGGCACGCCTAAGGGAAATAGCCCGGAGCGGGCCCGAGGGAGAGCGACAAGTATCAGCCCAGTTGATGGGAATGGAAAACAGCCTAAAAGCGCTGACGGGGTACTACAAGGGCCTGTTAGACGTGGAGCAGATGGCAAAGGTCAGGACTACAGAGGAAGAACTGATTGCCAAAGTAAAGGCCGACCCAAAATTGGCGGCGCTTGCCGGTGATAGCTGGGACAAAATTGCAAAGGCCGTAAAGGACAGGGATAGTTTTAATAAAGAAAACCAGTACATAAACCTAGGATCCGCCCCCACTCTGTTTTTGGCTGTGAACTACATCCGCTCCTTAAAGGAGGCCGCCAGACCCGTGGAGGATAGAATGCAGGGCTATAAGTCCGACAGCGAACTGGCAGCCATTAAAGATGCCTTTGTCAAAGGCCCCCAGGAAGATCCGGCAAAGGAAGTTTCGCCCTTCGCTGAATACCTTGCCAGCACACAAAAAGAATTGGGCGAACAGCACCCGTTTGTTGCAACAATCCTTGAAGGCAAGTCAGCAGAAGATGTTGCAAAACAAGCTCTGGGAGGCACAGAATTTCAAAACGAATCGACGCGAAACAGCCTGGTTGATGGCGGTTTGGTAGCTCTATCAGCATCAAAAGACCCTTTGGTGGCCCTCGCCTGCAGGATAGAGCCCTACATGTCGAATTTCCGAAGACTGAGCCTGAGCGTCGGCTCAATAATTTCTGACAATGCCGCCCGCATTGCAAAGGCAAGGTTCGATGTATATGGCCACGACGTTTATCCCGACGCCACTTTTTCGTTGCGCCTTTCCTATGGTAGCGTGGAGACCTTTCCCATGGAGGGTACGCTGGCCCAGCCATTTACTACCTTTTACGGCATGTATGACCGTGCGGAAGCCTGGGGGCCAGAGGCGAGGTGGGGCTCTTGGAGCCTCCCCGAGCGGTGGGACAATGCTCGGGGCACCATTAATCTCAAGACTCCGTACAACTTTATAACCAACAATGACATCACCGGCGGCAACAGCGGTAGCCCTCTCGTAGACCAAAAAGGCGAGCTGGTGGGCCTGGCTTTCGATGGTAACATCCATAGCTTGGCGGGGACTTACTATTTTGACCCAAAAATGAACCGTACCATAGCCGTGGATTCCCGAAGCATTATCGAAGCCCTAAACAACGTTATGCATGGCCAGCATTTGGTGACAGAAATTTTCGGGAAATAGAACCTAGAACTTGTATCTCTAGGGGAAGCTATGAAAGGAGCGGCGGAAATGCCGGACGGGACAACCTCTATAGGCCCATACCCGACGGGACGGTGAAAATGGGCGCAGTCACCCCACAGGCGCCAAAAAAGGCCGCACCAGAGGCAATTCCACTTTGAGCAAATAGAATTGTTCTAGTTAACAACTTCCGCATCAATCACAGTGTCATCATTTTTCTTTTCTTCAGATTGGGCCTGGGCATCAGCAGGGGCAGAGGCGTCGGGCTTGTAGAGGTGTTCTGCCATTTTGTGGCTCTTGCTGTTCAAGTTTTCAAGGGCCAGTTTTATCTTGTCCCCGTCCAAACTACCAAGTGCCTCTTTGCCTTGGGCGATAGCTTCTTCGACTTCTTTTTTATCAGATTCAGGAATCTTTTCGCCGTTTTCCTTGATGAGTTTTTCAAGCTGGTAGATGGTCTGATCTAAGATATTCTTGTCCTCCAGGAGTTTTTTTCTCATTTCGTCTTCGGCTTTGTTGCTCTCCGCTTCTCTAATTTTTGCTTCGATTTCCTCCTTGGAAAGGCCGCTGGAACCGGTCAGCGTTATGCTTGCATCCTTCCCGGTGGCCTTGTCTTTAGCGGTAATGTGAACGATGCCGTTGGCATCAATGTCAAACGTGACTTCTATTTGTGGCATACCACGAGGCGCCGGGGGTATGCCACCGAGGTGGAACTGGCCGAGCAATTTGTTGCCTTCCACCAATGGTCGCTCCCCCTGGAATACTTCAATGTCGACGCCAGGCTGATTGTCAACGGCCGTAGTATATATTTCGCTCTTGCGGGTGGGGATGGTGGTGTTACGAGGGATGATGACGCTCATCTGGCCGCCGTTAGCATTGATGCCCAGGGATAGCGGCGTTACATCCAATAACAGCACTCCCTTTACATCACCGGCCAGTACCCCCCCCTGTACTGCTGCGCCAAAGGCAACCACTTCGTCGGGGTTGACGCTCTTGTTGGGCTCCCTGGCAAAAACCTCCTTGACCATCTCTTGGACTTTGGGAATGCGTGTGGAACCGCCCACGAGGACTACTTCGTCAATCTGAGATGCGCTCAGCTTGGCATCTTTCATTGCACTCTCACATGTTGATTTGAGCTTGTCCAGGATGGGTTGCAACATCAGCTCGAATTTGGCGCGGCTCAATGTGCCAGTTAAGTGCTTTGGCCCGCTGTTGTCTGCCGTGATGTAGGGCAAATTTATGTCGGTCTGGGTGGTGCTGGAAATCTCGCACTTTGCCTTTTCGGCAGCTTCTTTTAGGCGTTGCATGGCGTCGGCCTGTTTGCGGAGGTCTATGCCCTCTGCCTTCTGGAACTCCTCCAGCAACCAATCGATGATCGCTTGATCAACATTGTCGCCGCCCAGGTGGGTATCTCCGTTTGTGGACTTGACTTCTACTACACCCTCAGAAACCTCCAGGATGGAGATGTCAAAAGTGCCTCCGCCGAAGTCGAAAACGGCAATGGTGCCATCTTTCTTTTTGTCCAGGCCGTAGGCAAGAGCGGCGGCGGTTGGCTCATTGATGATTCTCTTTACATCCAGGCCGGCAATGGCCCCGGCATCCTTGGTGGCCTGGCGCTGAGCGTCGTTGAAATAAGCTGGAACTGTGATTACGGCCTCTGTCACCTTTTCGCCGAGATAGCTCTCGGCTGTCTCCTTCATCTTGGTGAGCACCATCGCGCTGAGCTCTTCTGGGCTGAATTTTTTGTCTAAGATGGCCACTGAGCACCCGCCTTTTTCTGAGCGTTCGACTGCATATGGCACCAATAGCTGCTCTTTGTCTGAATCTGCGTAGGGTAGCCCCATAAAGCGCTTGATCGAAAAGACAGTGCTCTTAGGTTGGGCCACAGCCTGTCTTTTTGCAGTTGCACCCACCAGGCGCTCTGAAGTTTTTGGATTGAATCCAACCACGGACGGCGTCGTGTTTGTGCCTTCGGCGTTAGGTATGATCTTTGGCTGGCCGGCTTCCATCACCGCTACGCAGGAATTTGTGGTACCTAGGTCGATTCCGATTATTTTTCCCATGCTGTTTCCTTTCCTTAATAAATGTGCAGGGCGTGCTAATCTGCGTTAATTGATTGTTGAGTGCCTGTAATCTTAAAAGAATGGGAATAAGTTCCCATAAATTAGTATCGGCGATTTTCAAAAATTGTCAATCTAAATTTCAAAATATTTTTCATAAAATATGAGCTTGTTATTATCAAATATAAAATAATTTTAATTATTTCAATATTAAAATAAAAATCAAAATTGCATTTTGTCCGTTCTGCTTCCCCACCCATTGAATCAAAAACTCGCATGCATCTGATTCCAAGCCTCGCCCATTAAAATCAACTTGGGATCAAGGCGGCAGGACACAGTCACCAGCAAAATGAAGGAGAAGCCGACAATATGCCGACCAACGAGGATCAAACCATAGCCTAGGTATAGCTGACTAAGGTCGCCCCCCAACCTTAGTCAGGCATACGCAAATCATGTTATGCTGTTTTTATGTCATCTTCAGATTTTTACAAGACGCTCGGCATTGCCAGAAACGCTTCTGAGGATGACATTAAAAAGGCATACAGAAAGCTGGCGCGCAAATACCATCCCGACTTGAACCCCGGCAATTCGGAAGCAGAAGCCAGGTTTAAGGAAATAACAGAAGCCCACGAGATATTGTCCGACAAGGAGAAGAGGCAGAACTATGATACTTATGGCGACCCAAATGGCCCAAGAATGCAGGGGATACCAAGCGGACACCATGGCGGGTTTGATTTCGGAGATTTTTTCAGTTTTGGCCATCGCCAACACAGAAAGGGGCGCCCCGCTGCAAAGCGCGGTGAAGACATCCTCCGCACGGTAAGAATAAGCTTCAGGGACGCTTTCAGTGGCGTAAAGCTACCTATACAAGTACACAGGACGGAAACATGCAAAGCATGCCAGGGGAGCGGCGAATCGCCAGGAGCGGGAAAGAGGAATTGCCCCACCTGCAATGGCTCGGGTAGCATAGAACAGGGCTTCAGTTTCTTTAAATCCCACCAGGAGTGCCCCGAATGCGGCGGCTCAGGACGGAAGGGCCCTGCTTGCCAGGATTGTCAGGGCCGCGGCAGAAACCCTATTCACGATACTGTAACAATAGCTATTCCAGCTGGTATCGAGGACGGGAAAAAAATGCGCGTGGGCGGCAAAGGTGAAGCTGGACAGCGCGGGGGCGGGCCTGGAGACCTCTTCCTGTCTGTACAGGTTGACAAAGACCCAAGGTTTGAACGGAAAGGGCCCAACTTATACATTCAGTTGCCAATTAGTTTTTCTGAGGCAGCCTTGGGGGCAAAGGTGGATGTCCCTACGCCAGAAGCCCAGACTACTATCAGAATTCCACCAGGCACCCAAAGCGGCTCCAAATTGCGGATAAAAAACCAGGGTATGCCTGTCCCAAAGTCTGACCAACGGGGCGACCTTTTTGCCGAAATCCAGGTCGTGACTCCCATCATTCAAGATGAGCGGAGCAAGGAGCTCTTGAGGGAGCTGGCGGAGATCAATGACCATAGCACAAGGCTTGTGGAACCTTTCAGCGCAGGCGACAAGGAGAAACCATGAGGCACGACCCCAAAGCCGGGCTGTATATGATTGGCATCGTAGCGGCAAGATACGATATCCACCCGCAAACTCTGCGCTTGTATGAAAGGGAGGGACTCCTCCGCCCCAGCCGCACCATTGGTAAGACCCGCCTCTACAGCGATGAGGACATGGAGCGATTGGAATTCATCCTCAACTTGACGAGGGAGCTGGGCGTAAACCTGGCAGGCGTGGATGTAATACTCAATCTGAGGGAGCAAATGAAAAGCGCACAGGATGAAATGCAGGCGATGCTGGATCAGTGCGAGTCACTCCTGAAAGTACACAATATTGAATTTCCTGCTTCCCGCAGCGCCTCGCCCCCCTCAGCTGGCTTGATTAAACTGCCCAGGCAGGGCCTACGAAAACACGTCTAATGTCTGTTTCAATTTCAATAGGCGGCTACAGTTATAAGCACGCCTTTACTGCTACTTTCTCTTGTATCGCAATTCCAAATAACATTGTCCTACTATGGTCATCATGCCCTTCCATCTCGCTCATACCAAGTTGCGTTCAAAATACTTTGAACGCGGAACGCCAAAGTTTTTTCAAACACGAGCAAAGCCCGTATTTTCAAAAATTTCTCGGAATCCTTCGCTTTGCTCGGATGTCCGAGGCTTCCACGTCAACTGCTGGGAAAAAGCTGGTATGACGCCCGCTATTCAGCTTCTTTCCAGCTTCACCTTCGTTTTCTCGGAATCCTTCGCTTTGCTCGGATGTCCGAGGCTTCCACGCCAACCGCTATTATAAAGCTGATATGGACGCTCGCTATCCAGCTTCTTCCCAGCTTCACCTTCGTTTTGCGGGTGCCGCTTTCGCGTCACCTGATACCGAGGTGCAATCTTTTGATTGCGACTCGGTATCAGCTTCTAACGGGCCATCACTACTTTACAGGCAGAGGTGCCATAGTGCTCGCATAGCAGTTTGACTCGAAAAATAAACTGCGATTGCCCTCATTTTTTGACCGACAGTTGCTAATCCTATGCACATACTCGCTATTTCTCCAGGCAGGAAAATTGAGCCTTCACAATGGGAGGCGGTGATAATGTCTGGGATAGACGCGGTGATGATCCGTGAAAAGCAGTTGGACATCCGGTCGATTCTGGAATTGGGGAAACGAATCCTCGAGATAGCCCCAAACCTGGCCCTCTGGATAAATGGGCGCCTGGACGTCGCTCTGGCCCTTGGGGTCGGATTTCACGGTGGAGAGGACTATCCGGACGTGCCAGCATCCCTCTGCCCCCTATCCAGGCCCTTGCACAGCCTAGAGCAAATAAACGATCGTTCAACTGTGGATCAATTGCTAATTTCGCCTGTCTTTGAAGTTCCAGGCAAAAGTAGCTTCCTTGGAACTGTAGGCCTGCACAATATTTTGGATAATTTACCACCCTGTAGGGCAAAGTTGTTGGCCCTCGGGGGAATCAATCCGGAAAACGCTACCGAATTGCAACATCACAGGTTGGATGGTATCGCCCTGATACGCGGCATTTGGGACTCTGTCGACCCTCGCGCCGCAGTCGATAGAATGCGGGCTACTTGGCGGAGAGACAGGGATTTTGGAAAGGAAAACAAATGCTGAAGTTAGCAGTAATTGGCGCGGAGGCCCTTATAGGTCGAGAACTTACTCAAGTGCTTGAAGCGCATGAATGTTCGGTGTTGCCCCTGGCTACAGGGCCAATAAGCCAACAGGAAGAAGAAGGCGACTTTGTTGTGTTTGCACCTGAGCCAACCCTTCTTGAGGGCCTAGACATGATTGTGCTGGCTGATACTCCCCATAACCCAGAAATGTTAGAAGGCTTTGTGGGGCGAATCCTAGACCTGAGAGAGGATGGTATTGCCACAGGGGAGCCGTTACCGCTGGCAGGGCATTGGCCCAAAGGCGTTTTACGCATTAAAGGCCGCCCTGCGCTGGAGCAGGTGTTGTCCATCGTACCGGGGCTGGTAGAGGGAATTATTGACATAAGCGGCGTTCACCTTACTTCTGTTGCCCGCATGGGGGACAGGGGCATCCGAGGCTTGGCTGTGCAGAGCCTAGCCGTTCTAGAGGGCCAAGATCCGGATGAATCCCTGCTGGGCTATAGGGCCGCCTTTGAGGCCATACCGCAAAAGCCAAGAGGCAGTCTTGTAGAAGTCCGGGTGCCAACCTTTCATGGTGATATCCTCATCCTCAGTCTAAAAGGGGATCTGAAACAGAAAGAGGCTCCACAAAACATCCAATGGCTTGACTCCCCGCCCACCAGCCGACAAGTAGCAGTCACCAACAATCTTTTGGCCCATTTCGAACCAGGTGCGGGAAAGTCTGCCACCTTGATCTTGGGCTATGACCCCATCTTGTGGGGAGTGATGAATCCCATCATCCGGCTATTGAACTTGATATGAGGTCATCGGGTATGGTGTTTTTAAAGGTTTTGTCAGCGATTTGCGCAATCGGGCTGGGCATACTTATCAGGCACTCTTTTTACAAAAAGCTGGAAGAGATTCGCGCATCCCAGGACAATAGGCTCCGTACAGCGACAATAGTATTCTGCTTTGTTGCCGCAGCCACATGCCTCTTTTTTGCGGTAAAAGCTATTGCAACTATTGCTGCTCGATGATGGAAACGAGGCATCCTAGCAGACGGCACCAACACCGGACTATTTTCTGAAATGACATCAAAACTAGAACAGCCGCAGGATCGTAGCTCCTTTTTTAAGGCCATAGGAACTCTATTTGCCGGTTTTATGGCTGAAAGAGTTGAAGAAACTCTGGAAGGCATGGGCCCCAAGCTGTTGCGTCCGCCAGGGGCAATTAGCGAGCTGGCGTTTTTGACCGCTTGCACTCGTTGCGACAAGTGCATAGATGCATGTCCACAGGGGTCGTTGCGCCGCGCTCCTCCAAGTGCAGGGCTGGCAATGGGAACCCCTCAATTGGTACCAAGGGAATTGCCGTGCTTCTTGTGCGAATCCTTGCCCTGCATAGGTGCTTGCGAAGAAAATGCCCTCTTGCAGCCCAAATTGACGACTGAACAAGGTACGGAAATTATGGGGCCTGAAGCTGTGCGAATTGGCATAGCTCATATAAAACCTTCCAGATGCCTCGCCTTTGAAACTCTTAACCGCCCTGCAGAACCATGCCGCGCATGCGTCGATCGCTGTCCATATCCCGGAGTCGCGATTAAACTAGCCGCAGACGAATACAGCCCTATCCAAAAACCTGAAGTCATTCCAAGCATGTGCACGGGCTGCGGCATGTGCGAGTTTGGATGCCCTGCGCCCAGGCCAGGAATCATAGTAAGACATAGGATGTGAAATCGGTTCTCATACTAATACCAAGTTGCGTTATGGCAGTTCAGCTACAAAAAGTTTAACTGCTATCTGGTAATAGTCCGCCTCTACTCGCATTCCGAGTCGCTCCTGTCTTTCAAAAAAGACAGATTTAAGAGGGGAGCAAAGCACTTGGCGCAGTTTGACATGTGGTAAGGGTTTCTGGCCTCGCAATGAGGGCAGATTTTGTCATTCCTTCGCTTTCTGAGGGAAAGGCGGAGGTAGAGTATGGCTGCAACGAGAATGAGCAACCCGGCTTTTTGGTAATTTTGGAACACAAGTCTTTCTGGCGGCGGCGAAGGCGGTTCTATCTGAACAATCTGCTGGAACATGGCTACACCCTTATTCAGTAAATTAGTCACTCTATATTCATCAACACCCAAAATAGGTAGGCGAGCAACAGCATCAGCACATTCAGCGTGGGCAATATCCATGCAGGGCGCCGGTTTTTATCGCCTGCCATAGTTTCTTCCTGGGTCGGCTCTCCATCAATTTTTTTACTCTTTTCTTTTTCAGATGGCAAAACAAAGTTTCCTTTGATGGGCGGGAAATGGGACAGGGCGAATGCCTTGGCCTGCACAGTGGCAGACTGCATCATTTTCGCAAGTGTAATGACGTCACTTTCCAAGGAAGGCGAATTCAGATGACTCAAATAAGCAGTCAAATCCCGCGCAAACATTTGGGCAGATCGGTACCTGTTTGACATGTTTTTTTGTAGCGCTTTTTCTAAAATACGAACCATCGGCCTGGATACATCGGCCTTAACATCCTTAATGTCCCTCACTAAACCGGATCTGACCTTCTCCAGTAAACCGAATTCATCATCAGCTTGAAAACAATGTTCCGCGGTCAGCAACTCAAATAACACAAGCCCAAGTGAATACGTGTCCGACCGATGGTCGGTGGGCAAGCCTGCGGACTGCTCTGGGCTCATGTACAGCAGTTTGCCTTTTAGTGCGGCATCCTGAGATTGATCCTGAACTGGAGTGACGGCCTTTGCTATGCCAAAGTCAATGATCTTAACTGCGCCTTCATGGTCTACCAGAATATTTTGTGGGCTAATATCTCTGTGGACTAAGTTCAGGGCCCGACCTTCGGCGTCTCGTTTCCTATGCGCATAGTCCAGGGCATTAGCGGCTTGGGCAATCAGGAAAGCAGCGACAGGTTCTGGAAAAACGATGCCCAATTCTTTTGCGTTGCTGATCAATGCACAGAGATTGCTACCATCCACATATTCCATTGCCAGATACCATGCCCCTGAATCAGTCCCGATATCCATGACTCTGACAATATTTTGGTGGTTCAGCTGAACAGCTAGGTTGGCTTCGTCCAGCATCATCCTCACGAATGATGAGTTTTGCCGATACTTCGGCAACAGCCTCTTTATCGCCAACACACGTTTAAAGCCTTCCGGCTCCAATTGTTCTGCTTTATAAATATCTGCCGAACCGCCGGAGGCAATCTTTCTGATTAGCCGATATTTGCCAAACACTTCGCCCTGTTCCTCTGGCTGGTCATTTTTAGGCAATTCGACTGGCCAGTAGGGCTTTAGGGAAGCCAGCCAAGTATCCGGCGGAGCCCCCCTTGGAATGAAGGCATCTACATTGACAGGATATCCATATGCGTTTTCGCCAATGAGGATTAAAGGTATAAAAGAGTCTCTGGCCCGGAATGCGCGAATCAATTGTATAGAAGCATCAAGTCGCCCTGAGTTGGCAACTAGCACCGTTGGCTCCAAATCAGCATCCTGGATTCCGGATCCATTCGGGCCTTCCATCCACCTGGAGTCCCATCCCTTCAACTGCAAAGACCGATCGAGCTCCGGTGTCCGAAGCTCTTCGCAACCCAAAATAAGCAACATAGGGTGTTTCATTGCTATCCGAAGCGGCTTGAATTTTTGTTATATCCAATGGCAAGGGCATAATGCTTTTTCATCCCTGGCCTCTTCTCTGTAGGCCGGCAGATGGCAGTATATTCCAGTCCCGAACAGCAACTTTCGCAGACTGCAAACTACTAGCTGCCAACGTATTCATAGATGCTCCACAAGGAACCATAACTAAACCTGACTCTGACAAACAGTAATCAAACTTGTACATTGTAGCAGTCAAAGGTGGAAAGTATGCAGTTTGCGCCGAAACAAACGCTCCTTGGCCCCAATCCGCAAACTGCAAACTGCCCAAAAAAGGGCTTGCATTATTTTGTCAATTTGGTAATCTAGCCAACGGCCTTTTTAAGATTCTGGTCTGTAAGGGGCGATTCCATGGCGGAAGGAGGGAGATATATTTGCCACTAGTAAAAATAAAGGAAGACGAAACCTTCGAAAATGCGTTGCGCCGCTTCAAGCGCAAATGCGAGAAGTCAGGCATATTGAGCGAGCTGAAAAAGCGCCAACACTTTGAAAAGCCCTCCGCAAAGAGAAAGCGCAAAATGCTTGCCGCCCGCAAAAAGTCCCTTAAGCGGCTGGTACAAGAGCGCAGAATGATGTCCTAACAAAACGCCCCCTTTGGGGGCGTGCTTGCTTTCGTAGCAATTCGCCAATCCATGTCATAGCGCAAAAGCGTCCGATATCAATCATTTTGGAAGGCGATAGTGACTTGCCCCAACAAGAAATGGTCTCCGTCTGCCAACAGGGCTTCCGAAACCTTTTGGTCGTTAAACTTGATGCCATTTAGACTGGGCTGGTCTTGTATCACATACCCTTCCAGCGTCCGGCGCAGCGTCGCATGGTAACGGCTGACGCTTGGGTCAGAAATTCTCAGATTGTTATCCAGCTCCCTGCCGATCCGAATTTCTTCGTCCACAATCTCAAATTCTCGGATTCCAGCGCTTTCATGAATGAGCAATTTGGCCATGGCGACCTCTCGTGTAATGTACAATGATACCAATACTGGACAGTACTAGTATATAATTTGTTGTCGGGAGTGCGCAGATGGTTCTATTTAACGCGGCCACCAAGGAATTGACAGCGAAAATCGTGTACTATGGGCCTGGCCTTTGCGGCAAGACAACCAACCTTACTCACATTTACGGCAACCTGCCCGACAATGAGCGTGGCAAAATGCTCTCCCTCAATACTGAGACTGACCGCACACTCTTCTTTGACTTTCTGCCAATCAACCTGGGGACTATCAAGGGAATAAAAACTCGCATCCAACTTTACACGGTGCCAGGGCAGGTCTTTTATGACACTACCCGCAAGCTAGTGTTGAGAGGAGCTGACGCTGCGGTGTTTATCGCTGACTCCCAAGCCCCAATGCTGGACAGCAATAAGGAAAGTTTTCAAAACCTGATTGACAACCTGGCAGAGCAGGGCGTCGACCTTGGCCAATTTCCCCACGTCATTCAATGGAACAAACGTGATACGCCCAACGCCATGCAGGTTGCGGAGCTGGAAAAAGAAATCAACAGGTTCGGCGTGCCTACATTTGAAGCCTGCGCTACTTCAGGCGAGGGGGTACATGAGACCCTTGAGGGCATCTCAAAAATAGTTCTGAACAACCTGTCAGACAAATATGGTGGTTCTCCTTTCGAGAGCTCAGAAAGTTCCAGCTCGCCCCCTACCTCAATTGAAGAGTCACCAGGGCCAGAAACAGCGCCCCCAAGCGGTGCGGCATCCACGTCTATTGAAATTCCAATAGTGCTGGAACGAAAACACTTTCAAGGGCCAGGCCCCTTCGAAGTGAAAATAAAGTTGTTCCTAAAATAGCGAGGACTGGGAAATAGCAATGCTCAGTTGGGGGATAGGGAATAGTTGCCAATCAGAGAGGTATTTGTGTCCCGACAAGTTGTAACTCGGTTTGCACCATCGCCCACAGGGATGTTGCACATCGGGGGGGTTCGCACCGCGCTCTTTTGCTGGCTCTACGCCCGAAAACACGGCGGACGATTTATCCTGCGGATTGAAGATACTGATATCAGCCGAAGCACCGATGACAATATAAGCATTATTGAAGATGGGATGGCATGGTGCGGCCTGGGCTGGGATGAAGGACCGATTGTGGGCAAGCCTACAGAATGGGTAGGCCCTAATGGGCCATACAGGCAAATGCAACGCATGGATTCCCACTATAAACCCGCTGTAGAAAAACTGCTGGAGAGTGGCATGGCTTACCGTTGCCGCTGTACGAGGGAGGACTTAGACGGAAGGCGAAAAGCTTCTGAGGCAACAGGTACTACCTTGCAGTACAACCGTGGGTCAGACTCCGGAAAGGGTTGCAGAGATAAAAACTTTGATGATAGCCAACCCTTTTCTGTGCGCCTAAAAATGCCTGAAGGAGATGAACCATGGCTGGAAGATGGTTGCATAGTGCTCAACGACCGCGTCAAGGGCCGCCTAGATTTCCCCGCCGCGAGTCTTGATGACTGGGTTGTCGCCCGCACTGGTGAACCCGGGCAAATCGGGGTCCCTACCTATAACTTTTGTGTGGTAGTGGATGACACCAGTATGGAAATAACCCACGTCATACGCGGGGACGATCACGTGTCGAACACGCCTAAACAAATAGCCCTCTATCACGCGCTGGGCTACGAGCCGCCAGTCTTTGCACACGTACCGATGATTCTTGGCATGGATGGGGCAAAACTCAGCAAGCGGCACGGAGCAACCAGTATCACTGAGTATCAAAAACTGGGATTTTTGCCAGCAGCGGTTCGTATTGCTCTGGCGCGCCTTTCATGGACTCCCAAGGTTGATGGCAGGGCACTGGAGAGTGCGGAAGAAATGATAATGACCGACTCCCAGATGATTGAACTCTTCGACCTTGACGAAATTCAGAAAAGTCCTGCCAAGTTTGACATGGAAAAACTCAACTGGATCAACAATAAGCTGATTCAACAGGCCACCTGGCAGGAACTGGAACCACACCTCCGCCCATTTTTGCCTGATGTTTGGGAGAAAAAACCTGATGAATGGAAAAAGGTAGCCATAACATCCACACAAAAGGGCAAGTCTCTTGCCGAAATGGCCGCTTTTTTGGATTTCTGTTGGTCTGCCCCCACAGTGTTTGAGGGTGCAGAAAAACACATTACTCCTGCAATCAAACCAGCACTCCAAGAAGTAGCAGCCCTATCAGACTATGAACACGACATACTGCAAGCAGCGTTTAATGAAATTCTTGCACACCACGGCCTCAAAACCAAAGACCTGGCCCAGGCCCTCAGAGTTGCTCTGTGCGGCAAGACCATAAGCCCTGGTATCTTCGACACACTGTATTTACTTGGGGTCGGTGAAGTGCAGAAGAGGCTAAAACAATGGCTTTAGCAATTCAGGAAGGATAGCAATGTCCCAAAGCCAAAACCCCGCGGAATCAAAGAGCCTCAACTTCCTCGAAGAAATCATTGAGGCCGACTTGGCATCCAACAAGCACCAGGGGCGGGTGATGACCCGCTTTCCGCCAGAGCCAAACGGCTATCTGCATATTGGCCACGCAAAGAGCATCTGCATAAATTTTGGCCTTGCACAGAAATACGGAGGCAAGACAAATCTGCGCTTTGACGACACAAACCCAACAAAAGAAGATGTGGAATATGTGGACTCGATACGTGAGGATGTGCGCTGGCTTGGTTTTTCGTGGGAAAGCGAGCTCTTTGCCAGCGATTACTTCACGATGCTCTACGATTATGCCGAATACATGGTGCAACGGGGCAAGGCATACGTGTGCGACCTTACGGAGCAGGAAATAAGAGATTACCGCGGAAATTTCTATACCCCGGGCCGTCCCAGCCCTTACAGGGATCGAACGTCCGTAGAAAACCTGGATCTGTTCAGGCGGATGAGGGCTGGGGAATTTGCTGACGGCTCCAGAGTCTTGAGGGCAAAGATAGATGTCTCCCACCCTAATATGAATATGCGAGACCCACTGATGTATCGCATCAGGCGCGCCCATCATCACCGCACCGGTGACTCATGGTGCATTTACCCCATGTATGACTATGCCCACGGCATCTGCGACGCTTTTGAAAATATTACCCACAGTATTTGCACCCTTGAATTTGAAGACCACAGGCCACTCTACGAGTGGTTTTTGGAACAAGACGTGGAAGAAAAATTTTTCAAACGCCCCCTGCCCCGGCAGATAGAATTTGCAAGGCTGAACCTGACCCATACTGTTATGTCCAAACGCCGCCTACTCGAACTGGTGCAGGAAGGCATCGTCTCTGGCTGGGACGACCCCAGGATGCCCACCATAAGCGGCCTGCGCCGCAGAGGCTATACACCTGAAGCCGTCAAGTCTTTTGTTGAGAAAGTGGGCGTGGCCAAGGCAGACATGGTTGCCGAAATGAGCTACCTGGAATCCTGCGTCAGAGAGTGCCTTGAAACTCATGCTCCACGCGGGATGGCCGTACTCCGCCCCCTCAAGCTGACCATCACCAACATGTCACGGGAGCAATCATTCTATGCCGAACTCCCCCACCATGCAGAAAAGCCTGAATTAGGAATGCGAAGGATAAAATTCACGCCAGAGCTATGGATCGAACAAGACGACTTCAAAGAAGACCCACCCAAAAAGTGGTTCCGCCTTGCCCCGGGAGCTGAAGTCAGACTGAGGGGCGCTGCAATTATTCGATGCGATGAAGTGGTAAAGAATCAGGAAGGTAAGGTGATCGAGCTAAGGTGTATAAGGGACGAGGAGGCAAACAGGGGCAACCCTGCTGATGGCCGCAAAATCAAAGGCACAATACATTGGGTCAGCGCTGAACAAGCAATTGATGCAGAAGTGAGGCTCTATGAACAGCTCTTTTTGGCCGAAGATCCGATGGATGCACCTGAAGGGCAGGATTGGAGGCAGGGCATAAACGATAAGAGCCTGGAAGTAGTTAAGGCCAAGTTGGAACCGACCCTTGCCAATTCAAGGCAGGGAGAACGCTTTCAGTTTGAAAGAATGGGCTACTTTGCGGTTGATAAGGATTCTCAGCCAGAATCGCTGATCTTCAACAGGATCGTGGGGCTGAAAGACAGTTGGGCTAAAATAGAGGCTAAAACAGTCCGGCTTTGAGATTGGCGCCGGAAACGAGTTGCCGACTACACCAACGGCCTAGGGTTGCGGGCCATATATCCATCTATCAGGCCTATCGCCTCTTCAAAATCAGAGATCAGGACATATTGTGATATTTGTTCAATCAGGCTGGATATCTGGCTCTTTCCCAAGCTAAGGATCATCTCGTCAATGGCCTGGATATCGTAGCTAGCCATGGCAACTTTCAAGGATTCCAATTTTTCATATATGACTGACACGTCTTCTGTGAGGGTCTGGTGGTCTTTGTTTTTGGAAATGACTGCAGAAATGTCTCTAACTATTGCTTGCAGGTCATCCAAAAATCCATGGACATATTTCTCAACAAAAGCCATGTCTCCGTTGTTGCCGGCGTTTTCAAGGTCTTTTGCCTTTTCTGAGAGCTGTTCGGCTCCAATGTAGGCCGAGGCACTCTTAAGGGCATGGACACATGTGACAAACATCCTCAGATCGTTTTTTTCGAGGGCAATGGGTATTTGACCAAGCTTTTCTTCCCCATCCCTGCAGTACAGGCTGAGGGCCTTGAGATAGCTGGCCACTCTACCCCCCATGCTGGCAACGCCGGCATCGACGTTAATGTTTTCAATTTCAAACGACGCCTTTTCTGTTTCCGTACTGAAGGCTGGTGTCTTTAGTTGCTTTTCTTTGGGCACCCAAGAGCCAAGCATGGCGTGCAACTTGGATATTTCCACAGGCTTGGAAATAAAGTCACTGAATCCCTGTGAAATAAGCATTTCTTTTACGCCCCTGACAGCATTTGCCGTCTGGGCGATAATGGTGATTGTTTCATATTCGCCGCCCAGGGCACGAATCCTTTTTGTCGCCTCTATGCCATCTATGCCTGGCATCATCTGATCCATAAAGACAATGTCATATTTTTTGTTTTGCACCATTTCTATGGCTTTTTCACCAGAAAAGCAAATATCGACATTCATTTTATAAGGAGCAAGCAGGCCTTCCATCACTTTTAGGTTTGTGGCAATATCATCTACGACTAGTACTACAGCCTTCGGGGCGGTAAAGTACTCAAATTTGCCCTTTTTTGGCACAAGTCCAGCGGATTCCTCGCGGTTAAAAGCGTTTGCGACCGAGATACAGCTCAATGGCATGGATAGCGATCTTAGGCTCTGCACGGCCACAGATTCATTAAACTCCAGCAACAAAAATATTTCTGCAGTTGGCTTGATATGTGCTAGCGTGCCCTTAATCTCCCCATATAAATAATTTGGCAGTATCACGTTGTGATATTTTCCGCTCCCCAGTTCATTATTAAAATCCGACTGAAGGGTCACGGCCTTAAAAGGGACTCCAAGGTTGTCGAGCGTAGAGACAATGGAGCCCATGTACATTGCGCGTTGCTCAAAGACCAAGGTATGGGCCTTTTCTGGTTCTTTCAGTCTTGCCAGCTCGGTCTCGTCCCTGATTTCCTGTGGCATGGTGACAATAAAGTTAGAGCCTTGACCGTATATGCTTGCCACCTCAATGTCTCCACCCATCATCAGACAAAGGTTTTTTGCGATGGAAAGTCCCAGACCTGTCCCCTCTACGCTACGATTCTTATCGCTGTCGAACCGTGTAAATTTTCCAAACAGCTTTGCCAAATCTTCATCTTTTATCCCAATCCCTGTGTCCCTCACTGATATTGAGAGCACCATGGCGGAGCCTTCCCTTTTTCCGTTTACGGACAGGGCTACATGCCCTTTCTTGGTATATTTGACCGCATTGTTCAAGAGGTTCAGGACTACCTGTCTTACCCGTATCTCGTCACCGAAAAGCTTGCTGGGCAAATGGCTGTCTATGAATGCAGTGAACAGCAGTTTGTCATCTATCCTAGTCTTAACTATGTTGCAAACGTCATTAAACATTGAGGAAATTTCATACTCATAAGGCTGAATCTCGAGCTTGCCTGACTCAATCTTTGAAAAATCCAGAATGTCGTTTATGATAGAGAGCAGATTGTTGCCGGCCTGCTTGATGGCTAAAACGTTTTCGCTGACCTTCCAAGGCAAGTCCTCTCGCAGGACTAGCTCTGACATTCCAATGATCGCGTTCATCGGGGTGCGAATTTCGTGGCTCATGTTGGCCAAAAATTCGCTCTTGGACTTTGAGGCCACTTCAGCCTGCACCGAAAGCTCGGCAATCGCTCGGATATCATCTTCGTTCTGTGCGATCATTTCTGTCAATTTTTTTTCTTTTTGCCAGGATTGATACCTAATTACGTGCTGACTGTGGGAAAAAATAAGGCAAAGGAGAAAGGAAGTAAAAAAGTCGTAGATACTGTATTTGACGTGTTCATCTGAATAGTCAAGATCGTAAAATGAGCTGACAAAGAAAAATACGGCCAAGACTACGAAAGTATGAAATACCTTGAATGAGAATGGAAACGGCGCAAAGACTGGAATCATTAGCACGAACGCCAGTGTCCCCATATATGTCGGGAGATTCTCGCCTGACGTTGCCGCAATTATTGCGACTGTCAAATAAAGGCTCCCGGTCATTATCATAAGCGTTATCATGGGCTTATGTTTGAAGTGTTTTGTGAGCCTTAAAAAAATCAGCCCGAAACTAATTGCGCTGAAAAGCACCCTCAGGGTGACTACCATCTCTGGGTGCTGGTGCGTCCTAAAATCATGCGGGATATGGGGTAGCATCATCACCGAGGTGAGCAGTAGCATAAAAAACAGCGAACCCGACTCATAGTTGAGCTCCCCCTTGAAGGAATCCCGAGTCTCATCCCCCCCGTAGGCCCTAAAAAAGGCCTGCACTCTGTCGAAGTATGGCCTAATCGCCCTAAGCATCTAAACCGCCTTCTTGGAAATTTCCTGGAACTCCCCTGAAATATCTTCAAAAAGCTCAACCAGGAGCGGGTCAAATTGGGTGCCCTTCCCCTGGACTATTATACCGACTGCAATATCGTGTTCGAAGGCTGGCTTGTATGGCCTCTCCGAAACCAAGGCATCATAGACGTCGGCAATTGCCATCAGCCTCCCCTGTATGGGTATATTTTCGCCTGCCAGGCCTAAGGGGTACCCACCCCCATCCCATCTCTCGTGGTGGCTGTAGGCCATAACTTGGGCATGTACTAAAAACTCGGACTCCTCTACCTTGTCTACAATCTTGGCGATTGCCTCCTTACCCATGGTGGTATGTCGCTTCATGATTTCAAATTCCTCGTCGGTCAGCCGTCCGCGCTTGTTGAGAATGCTGTCAGGAATATTGATTTTGCCAACGTCATGGAGCTGGGACGACTGCACCAGCAATTTGATATCCTTTCGCTCGAGTGAGCCTGGATAAATATTTCTTTCTAACATCGTCTCTGCAAGAATTTTGAGGTATAGTTGCGTCCTGACGATGTGCCCTCCGGTAGCTTCATCCCGAAATTCGACCAACTCTGAAAAGGTGGTGACAAAGATGTCCTGAAGGCGGACAATCTTTTCGGTCTTTTCATCCACCATTTTCTGTAGGTTTTTGTTGAAGTCCTGCAGAAGGAGGTTCTGTTCAGCCAGGCGCATTTTCTGATCCCGGACTAATAGGTGCAACTCAATCCGTTTTTGCAAGAGCGGGGGAGAAAAAGGCTTGTGGATATAGTCGACTGCGCCCAGAGAGAGGCCATCCAGCTCGCTACTAGCGTCGCCCCTTGCAGTCAGGAAGATGATGGGGATTTGTGCGGTCTCTTCGTTGCTTGCCTTTATCAGTTTGATGGTCTCATAGCCATCCAGACCAGGCATATCGACGTCGAGCAGAATCAAGTCTGGCACTATCTTGCCCAGGATATTCAAGCCCCTCTCGCCAGAATTCACCGTCAAAACATCATAGTTGTCTTGTAGTGCACTCTTACCTACGGCAAGATTGGTGGTGTTGTCGTCTATTATCATTATCTTTTTTTTCATGGCGTAACAGCACCTTTTAACGAGATGGCAACGATTCAGAAAGGGCCTTCCGGCCAAACGACAACATCAACGACACTCAGGGCACCCCAGGGCCCAATTCGCACCCAAATAGTTGGTTGCAAATCGGTGCCACCAACCATAAAAATAACATTTGCTGGCTACAACCGCAACTGTCAACTGCAACTGGTTGTTGTGACCGACTACAGACCTCCGGCCAGGCACGCCTTGACAAAGGCTACAAAGAGCGGGTGCGGGCTCAGGGGCTTTGACTTAAATTCGGGATGGAACTGACATCCCATAAAAAAAGGATGATCCAATATTTCAACTATTTCAACAAATACATTATCAGGACTCATGCCGGTAAAGGCCATCCCGGCAGCTTCCAGCTTGCCCCTGTACTCGCCCTGGTTAAATTCGTAAGTGTGGCGGTGCCGCTCGTCAGTTTTGCCGCGCTGATATGCTCTGGCCGCCATGCTCCCGCTCTGAAGGAGGCAAGGGTAGCTCCCAAGCCGCATCGTCCCACCGGGCCCCTCCACATCAACGATTTCCCCCAATTTGCATATAACTCGATGGGGAGGGTTTTCGTCAAATTCAGTCGAGTCCGCACCTTCCAGCCCAGCAACATTGCGGGCAAACTCCACCGTGGCCATTTGCATTCCCAGGCCAATTCCAAAAAATGGGATTCCCCGCTCTCGAGCAAACTGGGCGACGTTAATCATGCCCTTCATGCCGCGGGCACCCGAGCCGCCGGGAACCAGAATTCCCTGACAATCTCCCAAGCGGTCTTCCAAGGGCTGAGATTCCAGTTTTTCGGATTCAACCCACTTAATATCAATCTTGGCCTCAAGGCTGTATGCGGCGTGGTTAATTGCCTCCTCCAGGCTCTTGTACCCCTCTTTGAAATCTACGTATTTGCCAATGATGGCAACCCTCGCGCTGTCCTTAGGGTTGCGTATGCGGCTGATTAGGTCGGTCCACGGCATTAAATTGGGCTGAGAATCGGAAAGCCCAAGAAGGGCTACAACTTTTTGGTCTAAGCCCTCTTCGTGGAGTACCAGCGGGACTTCGTATATCAAATCTACATCTCTGGCGCTGAATACAGCGTCTGGGGTCACAGAACAGAAGAGGGCGATCTTGTCCTTCAAATCCCTCGGTATCTCCTGGTCGGCTCTGCATAGCAGAATGTCAGGTTGGAGGCCCAAAGAGCGTAGCTCTTTGACGCTGTGCTGGGTCGGCTTTGACTTAAGCTCACCTGCCACGCTGATGAAAGGTACGTATGTGACATGAATATTTATTGCATTGTTTGGGCCGCTGACCAGCTTGTGCTGGCGAATTGCCTCCAGGTATGGCTGGCTTTCGATATCCCCAACCGTCCCCCCAATTTCCACAATCACGATGTCCACGTCTTTCGCCACCTTCTTGATGGCCAAGCGGATTTCGTCGGTAACGTGGGGAATGACCTGCACGGTCTTTCCTATGTAATCTCCTTTGCGTTCCTTGTCCAACACGGTGTTATAAATTTTGCCTGTCGTCACAGTGTTGTTTTTGCTCATCGAGACATTGGTAAAGCGCTCATAGTGTCCCAAGTCGAGGTCTGTCTCCGCCCCATCGTCGGTTACAAAAACTTCACCGTGCTGGAGAGAGCTAATCATTCCGGGATACAGATTGAGATAGGGATCCATTTTTATCAGCGTCACCCTCAGGCCCCTCGCCTCCAACAACGCCCCAAGGGAAGCCGCTGTGACTCCCTTTCCAACACTTGACAAAACGCCGCCGGTAACGAATACATACTTTGTCATCTGGCCTCCCGTAGTAATACTTGGCATTTGCTAAAAAACGACGTCAAACTCAGCTGAAAATTACCGCTAATCGCCTTTGCTTCCAGCCATTCCACATTCCCTATTCTCTATCCACATCTTTCACCCAAAAACTACCATGCCGACACCGGCCCTTTGATAAAAACTTTCTAACGCTGTTACTTCGGGCACTGTCTCTCACATCTCCTCCGGCGCCCTAATCCCCATCAGCCAAAGCCCCTGCCTCAATGCGCGGGCTGTAGCAATGCAAAGATAAATTCTAGAATTTTGCATATTGTCTGCGTTATTATGTGTTAAAATTGGACAATTTGTGTAAAAACTGCTAAAAGCTCTGGATATGGAAATCAATTGCCTAGCCAAGGCAGTTGCCATATTCTCTCGCTGGGCACTATAGATCGAGTCATGGAGCCCCGCCAGCTCATATAGCAAGGCCTGGGCCGGAGGCTCCGAAATGCCTCCCATATCTGCGGGCATTTCGATATGGCAAAAGGGAATGAGAGCGACTTCGGATCCAAGGCTACACGTTGGCCTTACGTACCGAATCCAATCACCGCCAGCCTTGCGCAACACTGAGCAAATCCTGGCATGGGCGTACTGGACATAGGGACCGGTGTCTCCATCAAGCGCGATGACTCTGTCCCATGTAAAAGTAATCGACTTAACGCGGTCGTTCAGAGCATCAAAAAAAATTACCGCCCCAATGCCCAGCATTTCAGCAATTTCAAGTTTGTTGCCCAGGCCTGGGTTCTTTTCTTCAATTATGGCAAGCACTCTGTTTACAGACTCATCCAACACATCTTCGAGAAATACGACATTTCCCTGGCGCGTACTCATCTTGCCTTCGGGCAACTTGACCATGCCGAAGGGCGTGTGGGCCATGCGCCCCTTAAACCACGGGTCGAGTTTGTTCAGCACTGCAAATATCTGCTGGAAGTGAAGCACCTGGTCAGACCCGACAACATATGCGCACTGATCAAAGTTGTAGCTCGACTTGCGATAAATGGCAGCTGCCAAATCTCTGGTGGCATAAATGCTGGCCCCGTCACCCTTTAACACGATGCAGGGTGCCTGTATGCCGACATCTTCCAAGGGGATTATTCTGCTTCCACCCTCTCCCTCTTCTAACAGGCCTGAATCACTTAGTGCTCCTATGGTAGCGGCGAGCTTGTCAGTGTAGAAGGATTCGCCGTCCAGACTGTCAAAAGAGACACCGAGTCTGTCATAGATACGTTGGAATTCTGCCAGGCTTATTTCTCTGAACCACCCCCAAAGCCGCTGGGCTTCCCCGTCGCCGGCCTCGAGCCTCTTAAACCAAATGCGGGCCTCATCCCTAAGCCCCTCATTTTCTTGCTCTTCATCATGAAATCTGACGTAAAGTTGAAATAGTCTGAATAGCGGTGTACGCCTGTTTTCCGGTATTGGCTTTGCCCATAAAAAATCATTGTCCAGTTGCGGATTATCTACCTCGGCCCATTGCTTGTATGCGGCGAGCAGGGCTCCGAACTGTGTCCCCCAGTCTCCCAGGTGATTAAGGCGGACAACCCTTTGGCCCAGATATCTGTTCACCTGCACAATCGCATGGCCAATCATTGTGGAGCGAAGATGGCCTATGGTAAACAGCTTGGCAATGTTGGGACTACTGTATTCGACCAGAATCGTCCGGGGGTTTTTGTCTTCCCCGGCTTCGGGGCGGAGAGTTCTCCCTAAAAAACTGGCCAATACCGTTTCGGCTCTGGTTTCTGGGCACAGCTTCAGATTCAGGTACGGGCCAGAAGCTATTAATTCTGCGCCAACGTGCAGGTTGGGAGCAACCGACTGGGCTAGCTGGCTGGCCAATTGGGCTGGGCTGAGACCAAGGGCCTTGGCGGCCCTGAAACAGGGAAACGCAACGTCTCCCATTTCCTGAGACTTTGGGCGCTCCAGAACTATTTCAAAGTCGGAAAGCTTGCCCTCAAAGGCCATCTCCAACGCATCTGCAAAGGACTTCTTCAATTGCTCCATACCTAAAAACCATGCCTTATACCAAGTTGCGTTCAAAACACTTTGAACGCGAAACGCCACTATGAACTGGATGCTGTCGCAAACAAAAAAGCGAGGGTAATGGCAGAGATGTTTGATATCCCATCTTGTACGCCTCGCGTATTCATTGCGATAGCAAATGAATACCGAGAATTTTTTTTAAACACGAGCAAAGCCCGTATTTTAAATAACTTGCGGGTGCCGCTTTCGCGTCGCCTGATACCGAGGTGCAATATTTAGATTGCGACTTGGTATTAAATGTGGGGCCGAAGCCTTGGGTAGCATGACACATCCAGGCGGAGTTTGGAAGGGGAGGAATTCCTCAGCTACAACAGCCATTCATCAGCTATGATTAAGTTTTCTAGGCTTTTAGTCTCTGGCATCGCCATTTTTTGATCCGACAGTTCACATTCAATAACTTTTTAGTTGACTTACTTTCATCAGGTAGTAAAATGATTGACTGCCTGCAATGGCGTTTTGTCTGTTTAGTCTTGGAGTATCTGCTGTATGGCCAATCACAAGTCCGCCGCAAAAAAAGCACGCCGCGATGCCGCCGTGCGCCTGCGCAATAGATCCAACCGCAGTGCTATGAAGACCGCCATCAAGCGATTCTTGGGCGTCCTCGCGACTGGTGACAAAGTCGCTGCCTCGTCACTGTTGCCAAAGACCTTGGGCATTGTAGATAAGGCATGCCGCAAGGGCGTACTGCACAAAAATGCAGCAAATCGCCGCAAGAGCCGCCTTACACTTAAGGTAAACGCGCTGGCATAAGTATTTGGCGTACACTAATCTCTTTCCGCGCCCTTGGGCGCGTTTTATTTGTGTCAATCCACTAGGCAAGACTGCTATACTAATATCGAATTGCGTTCAATCGGGATTGAGCGCGGAACACCAAAGTTTTTCAAACGCGAGCAAAGCCCGCATTTTCAAAACTTGCGGGTGTCGCTTTCGCCTCACCCCATATTGAGTTGTGATCTTTTGGTCGCACCATGGGTATGGAACAACATTGGAGCATTAGATGGGCGCACTTGCTTGGTTGATTCTGGCCGTAGTCCTGTTGTTGGTAGAGATGCTGACTCCTGGGATATTTTTCTTCGCCTGTTTCAGCATAGGGGCATTTTTCACAGCCGCAGTAGCATTGTTCGGCATGTATGCCTGGGCCGAGTGGGCCGTTTTTTTTGTTACTTCACTGTTGTCAATTTTCCTAATCGCACCTATTGCGAGGCGCTGGATGAAGAGAATCCCCGAAACGCCTGTAGGCTTGGACAGCCTGGAAGGCCAAAGAGCGCATGTACTGGAATCTATTGACCCTATCAGCGGCAAAGGGCAGGTCAAGCTTTCAAATGGTGCGATCTGGCGAGCCGTGAGCGACCAGCCAATCGATGAGGGCACTCTGGTGAAGGTAGCATCTGTCACCGGCACTAGACTTAAAGTCAATCCGCACTCAGAAACAAATCCTTCTGGATCTATATAGGAGCAACCATGAACATAACCGGAAACGAAGCCACCATCGTAATAATTCTGGGGTTCTTCCTGCTGATTCTGGCATCAAAGGCCCTCAGAATCATCAGGCCCTTCGAAAAGGGGATTGTAGAGACACTGGGCAAATACTCTGCCCCCCCTAGACAGCCGGGCCTGACTCTGATTATCCCCTTCTTTCAAATTCTCCTAAAAATTGACACTCGAGAGCAGGTCATTGACGTACCGCCCCAGGAGGTCATCACACGGGACAATGCTGCCGTTACAGTTGATGCGGTTATATACTTTAGGGTAACGGATCCCGTCAGGGTGATCTACAACATCGCCAACTTTCAGTACGCCGCTGTCAAACTGGCCCAGACAAATTTGAGAAATATCGTCGGCGAAATGGAACTGGATCAAACTCTTTCGAGCCGCGAAAAGATAAACTCCCAACTGCGACAGGTGCTCGACGAGGCAACGGACGAATGGGGCGTCAAGGTTGTCAGGGTCGAGATTCAGAAAATCGAGCCTCCGTCAGATATTACTAATGCCATGTCTAAGCAGATGAAGGCAGAGCGCGAAAAACGTGCCGCCATTCTCGAATCTGAGGGCTTTAAGCAGAGTGCAATTTTAAAGGCCGAAGGCGAAAGGGAGAGCCAAATCCTCAGAGCTGAGGGCGAACGCAAGAGCGCGATTATTAAGGCCGAAGGGCAGGCCCAGGCAGTCCGTACCCTGGCAGACGCTGAAAAATTCAGGATTGAAACCGTGTTCAATGCAATTCATGCAGGAAACCCTGATCCCGGCCTCATAGCAATCCGAAGCCTGGAAGCGTTGGAAAGAGTTGCGGACGGCAAGGCCACAAAGATATTTCTGCCCACAGAAGCGGCATCCGCATTGAGCTCGCTGGGAGCGGTGGCAGAACTGTTCCGTGGGGCTGGCCATGAAAACCCAGTCTCTCAGGGCACTCAGGGAACTCACGCCCCCCAGCCGCCTCCGACCCACGGGAACATGCAAAAGCCGCAGTATAGGCAACAGTGAGCGACTTGATTAATGCAAAAAGCCATGCGCGGCGCAGAATACAGAATTTCTGTTTTGCCAGTTTCTTATTTGGGCTCTTTTTTACTTTTATATTCATTTGATTTAGTCGATAATGTAAATCAAGTTGGCGGCCCTCTGTCAGGCACAAATGTGGCTTGATAATTGCAGATGGCCATATGTGAATGTCGGAAATACAACTTCGCAGAGCGAAGTTGAATAGGAGGGGTAAATGAATGAAATAAGCGAGCAATCAGGGAGCATCGTAATAGGTAGCGATGTTTCCATCAAGGGCGTGCTGAGCGTCCCCAATCGAGCCGTCGTGAATGGCACGATTGAGGGCGAGCTTACTGCCAGGGAACTGATAGTGGGCCAGACTGGACGTATCCTTGGAAACGCTAAGTCAGAAAGGGCCGATATTCATGGCGAAGTCCACCAAACTCTGGTTGTTAGCCAGTCCCTGACGCTTAGGTCGACCGGGAAAGTACTAGGTGTCGTGCATTATGCCGAACTAGAAATCGAAAAGGGCGGCCTAGTAGAGGGCAAGATGACACAGCAGAGCTCAGCCGCTCCAAAGCCCCCACCGACTGTCCAAGTAGTCCAGGATCATATTTCGGATGAAACAAGGGCAGACGTTGCGGGAGAAGATCAGTAGCCTATGCTAAGAAGGTGGCGCGAAATAGGGGCCTGGTTGTTCCGCTCGCTCTTAACGCTCCCCAGGTGGTGGAGATACGACTATAAAGATTTTCGTATCATCATCGAGCAGGAGGGACAGCTCCGTTACTTCAGGACTCCTGCCGGCCTGCAACGGGTGGCGGTGCGAAGTACCATGGTCTTTTTTTTAGTTGCCTCCCTTGTCATGTTGGGTCTATTTACAGCTAGCCTGTTGCTGAACTCAGCAAAAGCGCGCCTGGAAAACTCGCACCAGGCCATATACGCCACTCTTTTGGCAGAATCAAGCCTCGATGCCTCCCATCCTGACATCGACATGCTTAGTCTGGCCCAGGAAATCAAGGCACGCCAGCAGGCCATTCAACAATACATTGGTTATTCTGCCATTGCTTATGTGGAGGAAAATCAAGGACTGATGGATCAATTGCGATCCACTGACTTGTCACAAAAAGCAATACATGCCATCGAAAGGGCCTCGCTTGGAGGCGGAGTCCCGTTGGTAGTGGGAAACCAGTCCTTGCCTCAAAACTTGCTACCGGACTCCTTAGTAAAGGATATTATTAAGAACCGCGAGCTACGTGACACCCTCCGCTCTCTGCCAGAGCAAATGCCGTTGAAGCAATTCGAAATCAGTTCTGATTTCGGTATCAGAAAGCATCCCCTGACTGGCGTCATCCACTTCCACAATGGGGTGGACCTCGTGGTGACAGGAGCAGAAGATAGCATTTTTCCCGCCAAGGCTGGAAAAGTGATCTATGCCTCCATGCAACCCCAACTAGGCAATACAGTAGTTATCCAGCACAGCCATGGCATAAAAACGCTGTATGCCCACCTCAATAAAATTAATACCCGCGTCGGCGAAACCGTCAACCTTGATACAATACTAGGGACAGTTGGCAACACAGGGACATCTTCCACAGGTACCCATTTGCACTTCGAAGTATTAGTAGGTGATTTTGCAACAAACCCAATCAAAGTCATAAGGGCGGCCAAAAATGTTCAACAAATCCAGTAACACCACAGACAACAAGAAAGAGACATCGGCACAACAGCCTGCTTTCGTAAATGAAGAGAGCACAGTTTCTCCCTCATCCAACAGCTACAGGCATTCCGGTTTGGAAATCACTTCATCCAAGCCTTCCATCATCAGCGAAGAGGTAGAGCTCACTGGCAACATAAAAACTCCTGGCGCCCTACACATCGAAGGGACGGTAAAGGGAAATCTCGACGTTGCCTCTCTCACCATAGGCCCTACAGGGGTATTCGAAGGAAACGTGAACTGCAAGTCTCTGAATGTCCGCGGCAAGTTCACCGGAACATCGGACTGCAAAGAGCTGATGGTGGCATCATCGGCCCAAATAGAGGCCAAGATAACCTATCGAGAACTCACCCTGCAGAGGGGGGCTATCCTCAAGGGCGAACTGCACGTTGCAAATGATTGACGGCCAGCAGAATCTTTTTCCATCAGAGCGCCTACATCCGGCGCTCTTTTGAGTTTATGCACTCTGATACCGAGTCGCAATCAAAAGATTGCACCTCGGTATCAAAGTTGCTGTCAATGTTAGCGGAACCGCCGTAGTGGGAGCCAGATTGCATCTGTCGGAATCAGACATTCTAGAATACATCCGGCATGTTTTTGCCGGGGGCACAAAGTTGACAGATGACTGCGGAAGGCTTCCTTCTCCCCCCCCCGGCGAAACCCTGCTTGTGACCACCGACTTGATGGAATCAGGGCAACACTTCCAATTAGAATGGCACCCACCGAAAATGCTGGGACGCAAGCTACTTGCATCAAACCTTTCTGACCTTGATTCAAGCGGGGCCGTGCCGCTCGGGTTTACCCTCACGCTTGCCGTTGGCAAAGACATTGATGCCACATTTCTTGAACAAGTGCTTGAAGGACTAGCCGAGGGTGCCAAAGACTATAACATTGCCATCATCGGAGGCGATACAGTTGGACGGCAAACCGGACTGGGCCTTGGAATGGCCGCTTTTGGCGCTACAAAGCGATGGCTCCGCAGAAGCGGAGTAGCTGAAGGCGACAACATCTATGTTGATGCCTTGCCGGGGGCCAGCCACAGGGGACTAAATAAACTGAAGGCGGGCCTCCGCTGGGATCCGTCCGCCCCTGACCCAGACATCCTGGCCCACCTGGATCCAAAGCCCCAAATCGGCCTGGGAGCCAAACTGGCAGCCATTCCACAGATCCATGCCTGCATCGATATTTCAGACGGACTCAGCAAGGACCTTAGGATGCTAGCGGAAGCATCGGGCTTGAGTATCGTCGTTGGCCCTGGTCTGGATAGCGATTCGCTATTCGGTGGAGAAGACTATTCAAGATGCTTTGCATGCAATATTGATGCAGAATCACTTCAAAAATTGACGGGGCAACATTTTCACTACATTGCCAGGGCCGTCTCCAGAGCCGAGGCGCCCCTGTTGCTTTATACAGGCACCAGCATCTTGCCATTGGAAGATGGAAGTTTTGAGCATTTTCGTACGCAGGGCCTGGAAGTGGGAAATGGCCCTAATGCAATGTAACATTTTAATGTTACGTTGCACTAGGTCGGGATTTGCCTGCAAATCACGACCGCTAGATGTTTGCAAGGGACAAATCTTAGTTCTGCGCCGTTCAAGGTTGCGGGGCAACCTTGAATGGCACCACAGAACTTAGATTTGTCAAACTTGCTCCGCCGTTAAGCAAACATCTAAAGCGTTACTAGG
>Ga0082212_10001802_pt1 | contig 31629 bp, 21 predicted proteins | sample TergutNt197P3_FD_71548 | JGI IMG/M metagenome (GOLD analysis project Ga0082212, IMG submission 71548) | Neocapritermes taracua P3 segment gut microbial communities from Petit-Saut dam, French Guiana - Nt197 P3 | ecosystem: Host-associated > Arthropoda: Insects > Digestive system > Gut ...
CCCTTCAAGGACACTTGGCCCGCCGACAGCCCCATCCCCGACCTCCCGCCGCACAATTGGGGCGGACGCAAGGTCTATCACCCCTTCAATCATCGCGGCTGGTGGGATTTCGGCACAGGCGCGCTCGGCGACATGGGTTGCCACTACCTCAACACGCCCTACCGCGCTCTCAAGCTCGGTTACCCGTCCGCTGTTTCCGCGACATCTTCGCGCATGTATGAAGAGTCCTTCCCGCTCGCATCCATCGTGACCTACGACTATCCCGCCCGTGAGAGCATGGTGCCGGTGCGCGTCGTATGGTATGACGGCGGTTTAAAACCCCCGCGTCCTGCCGAAATGGGCGATGAAGAACTACCCGATGAAAGCGTGCTGTACATCGGAACCAAAGGCAAGATGCTGGGCGACCGTATTCTCGACCCCGCACTGGAAACCAAAGCAAAAACGATCCCCGCCACACTCGAACGACGCGGCGACACTTGGGCGGAATGGCACGAAGCCTGCAAGGGCGGTGAACCGGCCGGGTGTCACTTCGGCATCGGCGGTGTGTTGGCGGAGTTTGTCCTGCTTGGCGACATCGCTCTCCGCACCGGCAAACGCATCGCCTACGACCCACAGGCCGTGCGCATCACCAACTCCACCGAAGCCGATGCCCTCCTGCGTCAGCCTTATCATAACGGTTGGAAGTTGTAGGGATTTATCTAAAGTGGCTCGTGGCCAGAAAAGTCAGGGCAGTCACGGCGTGACCGCCCTGACTTTTGTTTCATATATTCCGGTATTCCGGCGTAAGCCTTACTCTGCACTCTGATCTTACTCAGTGCATTTCCCGACCGCCGGTGATGTTGATGGCCTGACCGGTCATGTAGGCGGCACGATCGCTCGCAAGGAAACAGGTCACGTTGACGACGTCTTTGATGCGGGCCAGGCGGCCCATCGGCACTTTCGAGGTGAAAATCTTGACGATTTCGTCATGCGGCATTTTCATGTTGTTGACGTAATCCGACGACACGTTGTCCCAAACGCCGGTCGCTTCGGTGATGCCGGGGCACACGCAGTTGACGCGAATGTTGTGCTTGGCCGTTTCAAAAGCCAGAGCCTGCGTCAAGGTAATGATTGCGCCTTTGGCTGCACTGTAGGCACTCATCAGGGCGGAACCCGTTTTGCCGGACTTGCTCGAAAAGTTGACGATGGAACCGTGTCCCTGCGATTTCATAATCGGCATCACTTCCTTGAGGAACAGGAATGTGCCCTTGCAATTGACGGCAAAAACGAAATCCCACGTTTCTTCGGTCATGTCTTCAATGACGCTGCCTTGCCCCGTCACGCCGGCTACGTTGATCAACACGTCGATGTGTTGCCCAAACGTGTTTTGGCAGTTTTTAACGACTGCGGCCACTTGATCGGCTTTCGTACAGTCGGCGGCAAGTGCCTTACTGTTCGCGCCGAGGTCTGCGACAACGGCATCCAATTTCGGTTGGTCAAGGTCGGTGATAAATACGCGACCGCCCTCGGTGACGATCCGCCGGGCGATTTCCTTGCCGATGGTGCCTGTCGCACCGGTGACTAAAGCTGTTTTGTTTGAAAATTCCATGATAATTGTTGTTTATAATTGGTGGGAATTGGAAGTGTTGAAAGATTATATTCTAGCAGGATTTTGAAAAGATGCCAGTTGTTCGCTATTCACCCAACCAGAGGTTCTCCTGTTCTTCTTCTGCTGCGATGCCGAAACCTCTGGCGAGTCAAGACTGCTCATAATACACTGGAAACGGGGACGAATTGCCGGTTTTTTCTTAGTAAAAAGGAACTTTTTGCACCCGTTTACAGTTATAACAGAGTAAAGTAATTTTGAGGGTTTTCAATTATTGTCAAAAATCAATAGTGGCAACACAATGCAGCATAAACATTTGCGTTTTTTCGGGATAATGGCATTGATCGTCCTCATGGCGTTTGCCCTGCGTTTGGGGGCGGCGTATTACTGGCAGTCACGGGTTTGTGCCGCAGTTCCCAACGATTCAGGAATGTATTTTGGAGACAGCGAGACGTATTGGCGGCTTGCCGATGCCGTGTATCAAGGAAAACCTTACCAATTTGAGGACTGGCAGGTTTTTCGGATGCCGGGTTATCCGGTGGTGCTTACGCCGCTTTTTTGGCTGTATGGTGGCGAACCGCCGGTGATGGCAGCCCGGATTGAAAACGCACTCATCGGTTCGTTACTTGTCGCCGTAATTGGGGCGTTTGCGTTCCAACTGTTTCGTGACCACAAAATCGCGATATGGGCGAGCTGTTTTGCCGCTTTTGAGCCATGTACGATTATCACCAGCATCTGGGTTTTGTCCGAAACGCCTTTTTGTCTGGTAATGATAGGGCAAATGTCGGCTTTAGTTGCCACAATTCGCGCAACCCGTAGGCGGCAAATCGTTTTGTACTCGGCATGGTTTACCGTTTTGTCGGCTTTGACGGTTTACTTCCGTCCAAGTTGGTTGTATTTCAGCTTGTTTGTGATAATTGCGTATATTTTCTATTCTATTTATTTTGACAGAAACATCAAAACAACATCAACTTCCGAGACGCAACAGTTATGGCACGGTTTTCCCATTGGCCGGGCGATATTCATAACGTTGATTCTTGTGCCGGTATTTAGCCTGTGTCTGGCACCTTGGTGGGTTCGCAATTACCAAGTGACAGGTCGATTTGTTGCCACGACGCTCCAAATGGGGCCCAGTTTATACGACGGCCTCAATCCAACCGCGACTGGAGCGAGCGATATGGCATTTGCGGACGAATTTCGACAACTCGAACATGAGCATCCAACCCCTTTCTCACACGACACTTACGAATACCGTGTCAACGAGCGTACCAAAAAAGCCGCAATCGACTGGGCAAAACGGAACCCCAAGCGGGTGTGCGAACTGGCAGTGGTCAAATTTTTCCGACTTTGGAACGTCTGGCCAAACGAACCGGCATTTGCCAATCCTGTTGTACGGCTGGTGATATTGCTGACCTACACACCGATTCTTGTTTTGTCGCTAATAGGATTTGGCGTAACATGGCAACGTGGTTTTGATTACGCGATTTTGATTTTGCCGGCAGTTTACCTGACAATGTTGCATGTGATTTTCGTATCATCATTACGCTACCGTGTTCCGGCAATACTCTGCCTGATGATTCTTGCGGCATATTCGCTATCGCTATTGTCAAAAAAACAGTACGAATAATCGCTTGTGTCCTTTGTGTTTTAATTTCAACGCAAAGGATACAAAATGTGACTTGAAAATTACTTGGTTTTGGAGTTTAATGGAACTGCTTATGCTCGTACAAAAATCGCCTAACCAACTTCATAAAAATGCGTTTGCAATCACTTTTTTTCGTTTTCTGTATCTTATTTCTGCTATTAATTGCCGGTGTTCAGCCTTTGCGTTGCGATGAACTCACCGAAGCAGAAAGACGTGAACTCCTTGCGGTTGAACGGTTTTGGTCGATTTTGGAACGCAATCCGCGACGCGGAACCGCACTCGACCGGGTTTATGGTTATTACGTTGACACCGGGCAGATTGACCAGTTGATCGAAAAAAGTACGAATCTGACAATTGAATCGCCTGAAAACGGAAATGTCTGGCTGCTACAAGGTTTGATTCTTGCACGCAGAAATGACGATCTGTCGGCAATTGATGCCCTGCAAAAGGCCGAGTCACTTGACGCAAGTAACGCGATGAGTTCGTTTTATCTCGGTGAATTGCTCATTGCGCAAGGCCGCTTGCGCGATGCGGCAGAGGCATTGGAACGGGCCTTGGAACGAAAACCGGCCAAAAATGACGCCCTGGCAATTTTGCAAACCCTGGGACGGGTGTATGAGCGTTTCAATGATACGGAAAATTCGACCAGGATTTGGGAAAAAATGGAGGAAATGTTCCCCAATGACCTGGATATTCTTGTACGAATTGCGGAAACGCTCGAAGAAGAGGGAAAATTCAGCGAAGCTCTGGTGCGTTACGAAAAATTGGCAGGGTTGGCAAAAAACCAGAATTACGCCCGGGTGCGATTTACGTTGGCCGCCGCCGACATCAAAATCCGACTTGGCCATAAGCAGGAAGCGATTGAGGACTTTGAAAAGCTGCTCGACGAATTGGCCGGGGACAGTTGGTTGGCCGATTCGGTACGGGATCGCATTGAACGGGTGTTTGTGCGGCAGGCAGACTATGCCGGATTGGCGAGTTATTACCAAAAGCAATTGGCGAAACGCCCAAACGATGTCAACACGGTGCATCGGCTTGCGGTTGCACTGGTGCGGCTTTCACGTACCGGCGAGGCCAGGGAACTGCTGCAAAAAACGCTGGAGCGAGCACCGTCGAACGTCAAATTGCGGCTCGCGCTTATCGACTTGTTGGTCAACGACCGTGATTTCGATGAAGTGGATCGTCAATATGCAATCATCGACGAACAAGACCCGAACAACCCCGACCACATTCGCCAATGGGGTTTGGCCGTGCTCGAAAACCGGCAACTCGACGACGAAACGCGACGTGACCGGGCGGCGGACTTGTGGCTGCGACTGGTCAAAGCCCGTCCGAACGATACCGCTACGCTTATCATGGTGGCCGACCTGATGGCGAGTAAAAAGCTCAACGCGGACGCGGAAATCTTATACTTGCGTGCCGTCGAACTTGCCCCGAATGATCCGACGTACCGCGAGTACCTCGGTTTCTTTTATCACCGTTCGGAACAGCACGCCAAGGCGGTTGCCACGTTCAAAATGATGGCCGAAGGCGAACGCCGGACGGCGGCCAACCTGTCGCTGTTGTCGAATATTTTGCACAACCTCGGGTACAAAAACGATGCCTTTGATGCGGCGAAAGAAGCGGCGAAATTGGCCCCGCATCATTTCGCGATGCAGTTGCGTTATTGCGAGTTGTTGGGCGAAACTCAATCGCTCGATTTGGCGAAAGACCAACTGGCCGTTGTGCGGGAACTGGTCGAAACCGATGACGAACTCGAACAGTACGTGCGGCATGAAATCGAACTGCTCGGCAAACGCGGCGAACTTGCGGCGGCTATTGACACGCTGGTACAACAGCCTGACAAGTCGGCACGCGACTGGTGGCATTTGGCAACGTGGTTGCAAGCCGCCGGACGTATTGACGAAGCAACGGATGCCATTGATGAGGCGGTTACGGACGAGGGGCGTGGGGACAAGAGCGGGGTACTGTTGGTTTTGAAAACGGCGGCCAATATTTACGCGCGAGGTTACGAACAGCAAAAAGCGGCGGCGATTTACGAAAAGCTGGCCGAACTTGATGCGTCGATGCGCGTCGAGCACTTGAAAAAGCTGGCCTACCTGCAACGCGATTTGGGGCAAACGGACAAGGCGATTGAAACGGCGCGACTCGTCATGGCCACCGGGGCGGGCAACGCGGCCAACAGCCGGTTTTTCGCCGACATGCTGATTGCCATCGGGCGTCGTGCCGACGGGATCGAAGCTCTGCGTCGGGCGGTGCGGCTTGATCCGAGCGACACGGTGACGCTTTCGGCATTGGCCGAGCAACTGTCGCAGGCGGGGCAAATCGATGAGGCCATCGAACTGGTGTGGCGGATATACGACCGTAGTGACGACCTGCGGGGCAAAATGTCGGTCATAACGAAGCTGTCAACGTATTATCAGATGTCGCAGCAGTTTGGCCAACTCGTCGAACGGTTGCGGCAGGGTATGACCGACCCCACCGGGCGACGGGAAGCGGCCTATTGTTTGGCGGAGGCTTACATATCGGTCGGGGATTATTTCGCAGCACGGAATTCACTCGAAATTTTGCTGACCGGCGTTGACGACGAAAAAACCGGTGACACGTTTCTTTTGGAACAATTGTCGCGTGTCGCCGAACGGCAGGGTGACTTTGATGCGGCCATTCGTTACCAGGAAATGCTGTGCGACCTGAGCAGTCTGGCGCAAGACCATGACCGTTTGCTTGGAATGTACTACGCAACCGGGCAGCGTGACAAGGCAACGGCGATTTACTCGCAAAATGTGTTTGAGCAGGGCGAATTGAGCGATCAGATCAACGCGATTGACCGGATGCTGGCTCAGGAGGATTACCGCCCGACGTTGACGCTGATCGAACGGCTCGAAGCGAAACACCCGGATCACTGGGAGCTGATGTACCGCAAATTGCAGGCGTTGTATCGGCTTAAGGATGACGACTCGTTGATTGAAGATGCCATGACCGTTGCACAGGCGATTATTGCGCTGGACGTTGCCGACGATAGTGACGAAAACTCTCACCACTCACCACTCGCTATCAGCCACTATTCAAGTCCCTACCGAGGTTATGGAGGCTATGGCGGTGGTTATGGCGGCTGGAGTTTCCGCACACCAGACGGCGATACTTTCAGCGGTCACGGTATTATTTTCGGTGGAACGTACAGCGAATTTTCGCCCGAAAAATGGAGTATCTCGCATTTGATCTTGTTGCAGACGCTGTTTCGTGAGTTGCTCGTGTATGATGATCGCTATTCAAGTGGTAGTGGCAGTCAGGACAAGCCGTTGTACAAGCCCGATACAGTCGGCGACGCAAAATTTGCTGCAATGATGTGGCAGTTGAAAATGAGTGACGAGGATACTCGCAACTCGCTACTCGCAACTCACAGCCCTAAAACATTGGAAGAGCAATTGCGGCTTGAAGTGTTTCTTGGGTATTGGGCTTCGTTGCACCGTCAACTGGACATGGACACGCCGTTCGCAGAGTATTCAACGCCGAAAAAAACGGCAGAGGTCAAAGCACTGGCAACGCGATTGGCTTTCATGACGGAGGACATTGCGTGGAAGCGGCAATTGTTTTCAATGGTCCTTGACGACGTGGTGCGTGAGCTGACCGTCGAGTATTATGAAACGCTCGACGTGGCGGAACATCTGGCCAAACTTCCCTTGAAAGCGGAAACATTGGAAGAAACCCTGCTTGAAATGCAAGAGAGCATCGCCGATCTTATGGAGGAGAACAGGTCGCAAATTGCGGAAGAGAGCCAACTTCCCAATCCCGTTACGTTGGAGCAGAAACTCGACTGGCTCGTGAGCGTTTTCGTCCGTGCGTGCCATGACAATCCCGAAGAGTTTTCCGGCATAACGGACTACAAGAAATTGCTCGATATTCACCGATACAAAAACCGTGACTCGGACATGGACAAGGTGCGTGCTTCGCTCGAAAACGCGGGCAATGTCGCACCGGGTGTTTTTTACTCGGCAATGATTTACAGTGTTGACCTCCCAGGATTTTATTCTTGGGACCCTTGCTTGGACATGGTGGATGAAACCACTGTGTCATTCGCAGAGGCAGTACCGCTCGTCCTGGAACAACATATCAATTGGATACGCAAGGGGAAAGACGCCGCAATACACAATCTGATGACCTACCCGGACACCGGGCTGTCGCTGATGCCGGCTTCGATGTTGTCACCCTCGTTGCCGTCGATGACATCAATGCGCACCGGGTGGTATTATGGGTTCAGCAGGTATGGCCACGGCTACTATGGAGGCGGCTATGGAAGTAGTCCTGGAAGCGGTCTTTATGGGGGCGGTTACTACAGTAGCAGCGATGGGGTTTTTAGTGCTTTGGCTGACATCATGTCCGAAAAGCCGGGTAACTTATGGAATGACGAACTGCTTTACGAAGTCAGGGACATTGTTGAGAATGTAGGGACGAATGCAATGGACATCGTCACGAAAGGCTTGTCGGCACGGTCACGACGCGGAACTTCCGTTGCACCGGATGAAGACTCGCCCGTACGTGACCTTTACCAACTCCTGCACCCCGTGGACGAGGAGGAATGGGAGGAACTCGAAGCGGCACTGACCATGACCCGTGACAAGCTGGCCGACATTGCGGCTTTCCGGGAAATCTTAATGCGGCTGGTTGAGTTGCGATTTGAGTTTGTGCGCGACTTCGGTGCCGTTTTGGACGCAACCGGGTTGGAACCGGCTATGCAATCACCACAACTCGCGCAAATGCAGGCAATGCGTCAACGCACATCGATCCTGTCAAATTTAAGTCACTACTTTGACCGAAATGCTGCGATGGATCGCGACGATGTGGATATGATTTTGATGCATTATGCTCATCTCTCGCCTCTCGGCGGTCACGGCGTGACCGCCCTACCTTCAGGTGGGACCGCCCTACCTTTGGCTACTGATGAAGGTTGCCGCACGGATACTTTTCTCTTGGAATGCCTGCAACACGCGGTAACCTTTGACGTTTTACTCAGTATCAGCCGACCGGGCGAAGGAGTCGAGCCGGAGGAATTGGAGCCGTGTTTCCGCAAACTTCTCGATGAGTACATTGCCGAAAAAGCCGCGTCGGACAATGTGTGGGAAGCCCGAATCGCAAAGGGTTATACACAAACCTGTGAAATGCTCCTTGCGCAATTTGCCGCCGGTTACGATGTCGATGACACCAAAGACATTTACGAGCAATTGCAAGCCGAACTGAAATTGGCCAAAGAGAACGGGCAACTGTTACCCGAAGAACGGCTGTTCGTCCTGGCGGCACTGGCTTTTGAAAAGCGAAATTTTGCGACGGCCGTCGAATGCCTGGATGCGATGACATTGACTGCTGCGACGGACATCAAAAAACGTGAAAACATTATCCTCACGATGCATCAGCAGGCGGTTTCCAACCGGATGTTGCGAGAACGTGCGGAGGAAGCGGTTGACCGATTGCTCGGTTACCAACTGACGACCGAGGAGTTGGTCACGATTCGCGGACTGCTCCGGCGGTTTGACCGTGCCGAAGAAGCCGACCGGATTCGCGACCGTTTGTTTGCCACGGCGACCGATGCACGGACGCAATATGCGCTGTTGCAGGAACTCCAGCGCGGCGGTGAAAAAACGCGGGAACAGGCGATTCAATACGCCCTCAAGGTGTTCCGTTCGCCGTCGCTGTCGTCGTTGCAGGCCATGCAAAGCGACAGTTTCAATCGCGATCTCAAGACGCTCGTTCTCGATGTGCTGAAAAAATACGGCAAACTCGAAGAGATCATTGAGCAGATCGAAGCACAATGGCAGGCATCACCCGGCTCGGTGGACATCATGATTTCGCTGGCCGATATTTATTCGCGGAACAATCGGCTGGATGATGCCCAGCGTGTCACCGAAGAAATCGGCAAACAGGTGCCCGACGATGCGAAAAAGATGCTCGAACACGCGAATTTGCTGGAACAAGTCGGCATGAAAGACGCGGCCATCGACTGGACCTGCAAGGCGTTGACGAAAGACATGGAATTGCTGTCGCAAAATTTCCGTGAGTATGAACGTACATTCCGCAATGCCAAGCAGACGCACCGTTTCATCGCACTGGTGCGTGACATGGACGCATCCCAGATCGAAAACAAACTCTATTACATCTGTGATTTTCTTCCGGGCTGGCTGAAAAACGAAACGACCTGCGATGCCGCCGCCGAACTGTTGGAATCCCTTTGTAATATCGAAAACGCCACCGACAAATCCCGAAAAAATGTTCGGGCAGAAATCATTGATGAGATGACCGAGGGGTTCAAGGAATATTACCCTTACCTCAAGGAAACGTTTTTGGAACAAGCGACAGTTTCGACTGTGAAGGATAAAACCGCAGACTTTTATCGCACGCTGGGGCTGGAAAGTGGTGTGGTTTTCAACTCATGGTACAAGTTTTACAGCACAAGAGCGGATGCCTTCATCGCATCGGCACACGCCGCCGGACAGTGGGAGGCACTCCGCGACGAATTACATCAGATCACCGCAGAACACAGGACTTTGGATGACGACCAGAAAGATTGGCAACGGTTTGCAAACGCCCTCTTTCTTGAAGCGTATCTTGCAGTCCATGAAAACGACGCCGAACACGCTTGTGAACTTCTCACGGAAATCACGGATATTTACCCGGAAGGTGACATGCGAAAATACACAAACTACTTTCCGCGTGTGACGTACTTTTTGGCCATGAAAGCTCTCAATTCCGAACTCGCCCCATCCTTAACCGAAATGTTGACGGAATACCTGGATACCATAAACAACGCCACCCCGTCAGACGAATGGTGGGGAACCGGCTTGCACGACAAGAAGATGTTGGCCAAGTTGTACTTCAAGCTGGGGCAGCCCGAACGCGGCAAGTCGGTGGTCATCACCGTATTGCGGCAGTGTTTGCGAGCCATAAACCGTCTCCACGGCGACTACAGAACAGAAATCAACGGCACGTCTTATTGGCCGTCCACCATTTCGGAACTGATTCGGGAATACGCCGACATGATGAAACAGGAGGGGTTGACCTTTGAACTTTGGCTCGTGTATCAGCAGGAATGTGCGGGTCAGGACTGGTACATTGATGTCACCGCACAGCAGGATAGCCACACAACGGTCATCGAAGTGTTCGAAGGCATCGAGGACTGCATAACACCGGAACAGGTGGCCGCGAACATCGAGATGTTGATCGGAATCGACGCGAATAACCCATTGTTCGGCGGTCACGGCGTGACCGCCCTACCTTCGGTGAATCTGGCCGTGCAGTGCAAGACGGTCAACGCCACCATGCAGGGTGCGATTCGCAACGTTTTCCGCATGTTTGCCGAGGCCGCGATTCAATCGGACGGCAAGCCGCTTGCGTCGCCGCTGATTTCGTCGAAGCTGTTGGACGGTCTGCGGGTTATTGCCAAGCAGGATCGGGCGAAACTCGACCACATCGCCGAAACGCTTGACCGTTTGGTTGCCGAAAATCCCGCCGAAGCAAGTCTGCTCATCGCACAGGCATTTTGTGCCTTGGCCGCCGAAGATCAAACCGATGTGCAAAACCAACTCGTCCGTGTTGCCGATTGGGTAACGCAACATGCCGGCGATGACGTCACCACGCTTGATTGGTCCACGTGGCTGGCTGTGTGGCTGATCGTGCGCGAAACGTATTCCGATGAAACACAATACAACCGCGAGCAACTCGCCGAACCTTGCGAAACGCTGTTGCGTTGGATTGACCTTGCCAAGTCGGTCGGCTACAACGACGATGGAACGTTGTCAAGTTCCGAACCGCAACACATTCCGAACCAAGCCGTCAACGCACTGAACTTTGAAATGGAACGTATCATACCGTGAGAGTTTCATTCGTCCGTCAGTTGGATATTATCGCTGTGGACAATCTCTTCGTAGGGGCAACGTTCGAGAATGGCGTGGATTTCACGGGTTTTTTTACCGCGAATGAGCAATACGTCTTTCATCGAATAGTTACTCAAACCGCGGGCGATTTCTCTGCCGCTTGCGTCGCAAATGGCCACGATGTCGCCTTTGTTGAACGCCCCGTCACAATTGACCACGCCGATGGGCAACAGGCTTTTGCGTTTCGCACGCAGAGCAACGGCGGCACCATCATCCACCATAATCGTGCCTTTGGCCTGACCGGCGTAACCGATCCAGCGTTTGCGGGCTGCAACCATGCCTTCACTTCCGAGGAACAACGTGCCGATTTCCCCGCCGTTGAAAAGAGAGGTCAATATGCCGGGCGTTTCACCGTTGGCAATGATGACGTTGCCGCCGGAGTTGGTCGTGATGCGAGCCGCCTGCAACTTGCTCGACATGCCCCCTTTGCTTCGCGTCGATTTCTTTTCCGCAACCTTGTGCATCAGCATCGGCGACCATTTTTCGACCAACGGAATGAGTCTGGAACTTTTCAATGCCGGATCGCCGTCATAAAGACCGTCCACATCGGTCAGCAGAATCAGGAGCGGACGCTCGAACAGGTTGGCCACCAATGCCGCTAGCCGGTCGTTGTCGCCGAAGGTTGAGTGCAGTTCCTTAACGCTGACCGTGTCGTTTTCGTTGATGATGGGAATGGCACCGTAATCGAGAATCGACCGCAGTGCGTTTCGCGTGTTGAGGTAATGTCGGCGGCTCGACAGGTCGTCGGCGGTCAACAGCACTTGTGCCGAAATCGCATTCGACCGGGCGAACAACTCCTCGTAGGCTTCCATCAGCTTGCTCTGCCCGATGGCCGCGACTGCTTGCAATTGTGGGTTACTGGTCGGTCGTTTTTTCAATCCGAGTTGCCCCATGCCCGCACCGACCGCACCGGAACTGACGAGCAGCACCTTTTTTCCTAATGCGATGATCGAGAGCAAATCATCGACCAGAAATTCCATGCGGTCGATGTTGAGTAATCCGTTGTCGCGAGTCAACACATTGGTGCCCACTTTGACGACGACGATTTGCGATTGCTTGACGATTTTTTGACGAAATGTATCCATATTTGTGTGACCGATAACGATAAAAAATTAATACTACCCCATCGCCTCATCAATTTCCAGCATCACCTCACCTGTTTCTTGCAGGGCACGGATGATTTGCTGATAGTGTTGGATTTCGTCGAAGTTCAGCTTGCGGCCTTTGCGGTCTTTCAGCCATTTTTGAGCGGGTTGGTAGCCGCCGATGTAAAATTCCCATGCTTCCTGCGGAACACGATCAAAATATTGCTCGGCGTTGATGTAAACACGACCGCTCTTGCCACCCGGTGTATAACGCGGTTTTTCCACTTCGTTGGTGCCGGCTACGGGGAAATTCGCCATGTTCGGCAAGGGTTCGACACCTTCCATCAAATGCAAACGTCGCAATTTGCCGCCCAATCTGACCAGTTTCCAAAACTTTTTGACATCTTCGGGATACGGCACACGCGGAAAATCAATCTTCAAAAATTCCTTGTAACGTTCGCGATACGTCGGACTGTGCAACACGGCGTAAATGTAATCCAACACGTCTATCGGGGCGAATGTTCCTGCTCTGCGTCGGGCAACCGTAGGGGCAGGGCTTGCCCCTGCCCTGTGTTGGGCAACCGCGAGGGGGGCAACCGCGAGGGGGGCCCCTACGGGTTCATCGGTAAATTTCAAACCCAAACGTTGCGTCATGTCGTTGATGATCGTTGCGTTCAGGTTGAGCGTTTTCGTTTCCACAATTTGTTCTTTACCGTTTTTGAGAACCACTTCGTTGTAAAGGTAGAGCGGAAAAACATAAGTGGAATCACCTTTGGTGTCCAGGAGATGCAAATCTGCAATCGTCTTCGTGATAAAAACATAACCTGTACTGATTTGTCGGTTAATTTTAGGTACAATCAACCCAACGTTTTCACCTTTCAGAAAATGCCGCATGAGATTGAAAACCGGATAGGCTAAAAATCCCCTGGCTTGATTGGTGTGATAGGTCCATTTCCAATCAAACGGCCGATAGTTGATTTGTCGAAAATATTTTTTCTCAATACCAAATTTCTCGATGTTCTGTTTTGCAAGAGAAACTTTTTGGTCTCTGCTTTCCCGGATAATTTCGTATTTCCGTTTGACTTCTTCTTCCGATAAGTTCTTAAAATCGGACAAGACCTTCTTCAAATCGGCGACACTGTCCCGGTAGGCGATTTTATCTCTTTTTGAGCATATTCCAACACCGTTTTCAAGGAATAAATCCTGGATTCCAAAACCTTTTTCGTATTCCCTTTTTCGTGAAAAATTCTTGGCAGTAAAGAAAAACTGCGGAACCGTCGGTTTCAGTTTTTTCCATTTGACCGTTTGTAATCCGTGCTTCCGTAAATAGTCGAATTTTTCAGAGCGTTTGCCATACAAGTCAATATAATAAATGCTTGCCGGCTCATCTGTCTTCTTATGTTCGGTTTTAACAAAAATACTGATCGAAACACCTTCCGTAATATCGAAAACGTTTTCATCCCGCTTTTTGCCGGGAATGCTTTCTTCCGTTTCACCATGCAAATTGACGACATAGATCGTATCAAATGCGTTAAACAAGTTCCATCGAACGCCATTGAACGTTAAGCTGTCCAAATAACTGTTGTCCGTGATGTATGCCAAGACGCCATAGCCGGTTTTTTCGATCAAGTGTTGCCCGAATCGAATGAATTTGACATAGTCGTTATTCACCCATTTCGTATTGGGAATTTTTTTTCCCTGATGATCGCATTTGTAAACATCCAATAATTTTTCGATCCACATTCGTTGTGTCTTGTCGTCACTCTTATTCTGGCTTTCCCCGCTATACGGCGGGTTTCCCATGACCACCATGACCGGCGTGTCGCGTTTGATGCTGCTGGCTTCGTTGGCTTCGTTCGCAAGAAACGAATGAAAGTACGGTCCCCGTTCGGAAAAATGTTCTTCAAGCGAGTTGGTGAGAAAAATGCGGAATCGCCGGTCGCTCACCGCTTCATGGCCTGTCTGCCGAAACAGCCAGGCAAGGTTGATATGCGCCATGGTGTAGGAAGCCATCAGCAACTCAAACCCGTTCAGACGCGGAATCAAGTGGTCTTCCACATAGTTTTGCCACATACCTCGCTGATCTTTGAACCGTTCATGAATATGGCTGATCGTTTCGGCAAGGAACGTTCCCGTACCGACGGCAGGGTCAAGAATTTGCACCTTATGCACTTCGATTTCATCGGAACTTGCCCGACTTTGTTTGTCCGTCATGCTACGCGGCTCGCGTTTGGCCGTGATTTTGACTTTCGACGTATCGGCCAATCCCTGGGGCAAGTCAAATCCCGTTTGTAAAATTTCGTCCACCGTTCGAACGATGAAACCGACAACTTCTTGAGGCGTAAACCATACGCCGCGACTTTTCCGCAACGACGGGTCATAAGCGGCAAGAAAATTCTCATAAAAATGAATCATCGGATCGGTTTGCCGCGTGCGGGTACCGAAGTCGAGCATCACCGCCCGCATGTCTGCAACGCGGAAAAACTCGGCGAGGTCATCGACAATCCATCGGATACGCTCGTCAATATTATAGCCCGCGATGTTTTGAAAGAGTTCCCGCAAAAAAGGGTTGTTTTTAGGAATGAGTTCGGCGGCTTCTTTGCGATTGAAGTGATCGGAGTCGTCGTGCAACCGCGCGGCGAACATTCCGTAAGCGATGGTTTGTGCGTAAACATCTGCAAAACCTTTCGGCGAAACGTTGTGCATCAACACATCTTGAAAGCCCTCCATCTGCTGCGCAAGTTTGCCTTTCTTATCCTCGGCAAGCACGTTTTCGATGACTTGCGACATCAAACGCGCCTTGCCTGCCATGACTTCGGCGAGTTGAGTGGAAGTGACGATTCGTTGCGGCTGCGCGTTGTCGAAATGTGCGATGAGATTTTCAAACGCGGCAAAATTTTCTTTGACCGGCTTGATGGCGTCGCCTTTGAGTTCGGCGATGCGGACGCTTTTGACAAACTCGCCGTTTTCACAGAGCAGGAAGTCGAGATAATCGGTGAAGATAATATTGTCGAGTGAGCGTTTGTAGCGATCGAACTGCTCGCGATTTTTTTTGCGTCCGACGAGGTCGGGATCGTTGAGGTCTTTGGCCTCAATATATGCGACGGGAGTGTTGTCCTTTTTGCGAAACAGGAGATAGTCCGGCGCACCGCATTCCAACCGTGCCGGTTCGTTCGACACGATAAATTGCGACAACATCGCGGCCAACAGTTGCTGCAACGCAGGCCGATACGTATGCTCCCGCGCAAAGCCGGTTTCATATTGACGGGTGATCTCGGAAAGGTATTCGGTGATGATGGCTTGCATGAAATATTTCCTTTTCTTACTTATTCCCTTCCCTTTGGTAAATCGCTTGCACTTGATTGAACTGCGTGACCCACCTGGGGTTATTCGGTTCCAAACGTCGGAGCAGTTGAATGCGACCGAGTGCCTTTTCGTACTCCTGCTTTTGAAGGGAAATATTGACCAAGACCGAGAGAATATCAACGGAGGTTTGATCCGTGTTGTATGCCCGTATGAGCTGCCTTTCGCTTTCGTCCGTTTTGCCGAGTTGTAGCAGCAAGACACCGTGATTATACAACACCCTTGCATGACCGGGCAACAGCGATACGGCTTTGGTAAACGCAGTACTCGCTTCGTCAAGGCGTTTCTGTTCGGCCAAAAATAGGGCGAGCGAATAAAAACCTTCGCCGTTGTCCGGGGCGAGTTCGGTCACGCGACGCAAGTGCAATTCGGCTTCTTGCGGTTCGTTGCGAAAATTGTTGTGCAACATAGCCAGGTTGATTCGCGCCGGAAGAAAATCCGGATCGATGGCCAATGCCTGATGATAGGCATCGAGCGACTTTTGCGTCAACTTGCGAATTGTTGCCGGTGTTGGGTCTTGAGAAGCGAAAATATCCGGCATGGCGAGATTTTCCCACAACACGGCCAGGTTCAAATGCGCCGCCGGATGGTCAAGCGACGCATCTTGCGATGCGATATATTCCCGTAGTGCGGAGTCAAACGCGGATTTCGCACCGGCGGGGATATATGTCGGCGGCACGACGGAAAGCAATCGCGCCGCCTCGCAACGGATTGCGTATTTGCCGTCGGCAAGTAACGGCAACAAATGCGCAAGCCGCTCGTCAGGCATTGCCGACTCAAAAGTCAGTGTAGCGGCCAATCGGACATGCGGGTCTTTGTCGGAAAGAGCAGCTGTTCTTACCGCAAGTGTTTCGGCGTTCGGATAACGCCCCAACAACGAAATCGCACTCGCGCGAACAATCGGCCGCACTTGTTTTGTGTCGTGATTTACGGCAACGGTCAACAATTTCGGCAAAGCGTCCGCGTCCCCGTTGCGACCACCGGAAATCGCGAACGCATAATGTTCGCTTTTCGTTTGCGCCGGGACGGGCGTACCGTACCAATGTCGCACCCAGCGCAATGCCCACTCAGGCGTTTCACCGCTTGCCGGGTCGTTGTGACAGTTATTGCACGCATTGGGAATGCCCAGCCGAATCGTCAACTCAGGATCGGGCACTTTGAAATTGTGATCGTGACGCGGCCTGATGACCATGTAATTGGTTGTCGGGGCATGACATGCGACGCACTGCGTACCCGGCTGGGTGGCATCTTCATGAAAATGATGCTTTGGCGAATCATAGCTCGCGTCATGGCACTGCAAGCAAAGATTGTTGCCTTCGTGCGTCAACTTCGAGGAGTGTGGGTCGTGGCAAGTCGTGCAACGCACATTTTCAACCGACATGCGACACTGCATAAACGACGTATATTCGTAATCTTCTTCGAGAATCTGGCCGTCGGCGTAAAACAGATTGCCGTCAATCAGTGCAGGCACATAATAATCGAGAAAATACGAACCCGGCGGTACGGCACCTTCGCGGAGTACGCGCCGATGAGCATGGCAAGGGGCACAGGTTTCGATTTCGTCCCGTGCGGTCATCTGCGAAAAAATCGGCAGTGCCATGTCGGTTGTACGGTTACCTGTGGTTGCGATGCCGGGGATGCTCATACGTTCAACATGCAGGCCGCCCGGCCCATGACACGATTGGCAGCCGACGCTCATCTCCGACCAACGCGTGTGATACATGTTCGTGGCAACGTCGTAATTCTTGTGCAGGTTCGTCGTGTGACAATTGGCACACATGTAATTCCAGTTTTGTGCCGGGCGCGTCCAAAAGAGAACATCGTCATGCAAAATGCGTTCTTTGGGGTACAGGTGAAACCATCGCCCGCGTTCCACATCCCAAGTCACCGGCAGGCACTGTACGCGACCGTCGTCGAACTCGACGAGATACTGCTGCATCGGCGAGTTGCCGAACGTGTATTTGACGGCAAAGGTTTCGCGTTCGCCCCGGCTGTTCTCGCATTCGACCATCGGACGACCACGTTGCATTGTGAAACGATACAACTGCCCGAACGACAGGTTGATTTTCCCGTCAGTAGCCAGCTTTTGCATTGCGTCAACCACTTCGGCGTGAGCCAATTGTGCGTCTCCCGCTCGAACCGGACACGCATTGCCGAAAATCATCACACTGCCATCAGGCGAACGTTTTGCCGTTGCCGTCTCGACGGTCACCGTTGCGGCATAAAACCGCATGAGTTCCTGCAACCGCGTTTGATCTTCCGGCAAAAGCACAGCGTTGATACGCGGCAACACATCCAGCTTGGCGTCGGTCAAACCGCGTGCGATGACGGCCAAATCAACTTCCGCCAATACGGTTTTCAATTCGGCATCGGAAAGCACTGCGAGATCATCAAAGCCGACATGAATGTATTGCGTATCGTTAAAATCGCCTCGAAAACCGTCTGAAACCGGATCACCCATCGCGCGGTGATGATTCGAGTCGTACCATTGGCGAAACTCCGTTTCGTGGCATGTTACGCAACTTTGCTTCGGAGCGTAATAGTTTTGCTCCGACAACGGCGAAGTTTGTGGTTGGTCACCATATAACGGTTTGACTAAAAACGACAAAACCAGACACAACAGTAATACGAAGAAGGGGCTTTGCTCAAAGAATACAACAGGTGATTGGCACTTTGTGAACTTTGTGCAAATCGTTGTGCCCTTTGTGTTTAAAAAAACTCTGATGTTATGAATCTGACGCATCTCAAGAATCACTCGTTAGCAAGATAGAAAGTTTTCCACCATTATAACCGCAAGAAATGCAGATACAAAGACGGGAAAGCGGGAATTCAGACGAAACCCAGCAAAGAGAGATTGGGGGTTAGATCGACGAGTTGCCAGAACCGGCACTCGGAAAGGGATCGTTATCGACCATTTCTTTAAACTTTTTCTGCTGATATGAGTAGGAACCCGGCACGGCCTTTTTCTTGAAACCGTTTTCGCACCCTGCCGTCAGACACAACAGGGTTAATAAAAAAATTACGATAACACGCAGAAAATAAGAGGACATTCTGTAATTCCAACAATTTGGAATTTTATCTCGGTCGTTCGTTTTTCAAAAAACCTTCAGCATAATTTGACAGACCTGGGTCTTTTTTGTTCTTGTTGCCAAACGATTGACAGCCGGTCATTGTGCCGAGTGTAAAATTTGCTGCAATAATCAACAAAATCAAGCAGGCAATCTTTTTCATGGTGATCTATTTTAACTTGATTGTCAAAAACAAAAAATCCTCACTATCGTCATGATCGACAGGTTTGCATGAAAACTGAATGATATTTGTTACTTTTCCTAAAAAAGACTGGGGGGTTATAACAATTTCTTGCCAGCCAATCAAGAGGGAATTCTCTCGTGGTCTATCCGGCTTGGTATTTGTGGTTATCCGGTTTTTTTGTGTCACCTTATTTCCACCTTATTTTTCCGAACAAAACAACCTTACGTAGCCGTCCAAAAACAACATTGACTTGTGAGCGTTATATTGGTACGATACCATTTACAAATAGCAGTACATTTCAACATGAAAAATGCAACACTTGTAAAGTTTATTTCTGGACAGTTTCTAAGAAATATCGCTTCTCTCCTGAGAATCTTGTTCATCCTGTCGAAAAATGAACTCGTAAATCCTGTCCGATGATTTTTTGGCGAAAACCTAAGATATGGTTTCGCATTGAAATGGCATACTTACTTACCCAACACAAAAAATCGCAACGCATTATCGACCTGCTCGAACAGGGTGGGGCGACCGGGGTGTATTATGTCGGCGGATCGGTGCGTGACCATTTTCTCGACCAGCCGAACATCAAAGACATTGACATTGAGGTCTTTGGTCTCAACTACGATGAGATGGTCGGCATTCTCTCGCCGCACTTTCGCGTCAATTTGGTCGGGCGGAGTTTCGGTACGCTCAAAGTCGATCAGCAAATCGACGTGAGCATCCCGCGCCGCGAGTCGAAGATGGGCATCGGTCACAAGGGTTTCCGTGTTGATTCCGACCCGGACATGACGTTCGCCGAAGCCGCCAAACGTCGGGATTTCACGATCAACGCGATCGGCATGAAACGCGACGGCTCGGTCGTTGATCCGTATCACGGAGTCGATGACATCCGGCGAAAGATGCTTCGCGCGACGAGCGAAGCCTTCGGCGAAGACCCTTTGCGTGTGTTGCGCGGGATGCAATTTGCCGCACGATTTGGCTTTCAACTCGACCCGGATACGGCGGTGATGTGCCGGGGCTTGCGCGACGAGTTCCCGACGTTGTCGCCGGAACGTGTTTGGGGTGAGTGGGAGAAATGGGCGTTGAAATCACAGTTCCCATCGCTGGGGTTGCGTGTGCTGGAAGCAACCGGTTGGCTGGATTGCTTTCCCGAATTGGCCGCTCTACGAGGAACGCCGCAACATCCCCTCTGGCATCGCGAAGGCGACGTCTTTGAGCACATCGCGGCTGTCGTTGACCAAATGGCACACATCGTATCGGATCATCGTTATTCCGAACCGGAACGCTTGACATTGATGTTCGCGGCACTGTTACATGATGTCGGTAAACCCTTGACGCTGATCGAACGCGAGCCGGGTGTCTGGCTTTCGCCGGGGCATCCCGAAGCCGGTATTCCGTTAGTCCAAAGTTTTCTCGAAACCATGAAGGTGCCTGGTTGGCTGGTCGAAATCGTGTCACCGCTTGTGCGCGAGCATCAAGCACATATCCGGCATCCTCGTGGTGAAATGCCATCCGATACGCAGGTGCGCCGATTGGCTTACCGCCTTGCCCCAGCCAACATGCGATTGTGGGTTGATCTCGTGGCCGCCGACGCTTGCGGTTGTAACAATGACATGATTGCCCATTCGACGCAACCCTGGCTTGACGCGGCCAAACGACTTGGCCTGATTGATGTCCCGCCGCGACCGATGTTGCAAGGTCGCGATCTGATCGCATTGGGTATGGAACCCGGTCGCGAAATGGGCGAAATTCTCAAAATCGCGTTCGAGGCCCAACTTGACGGCGAGTTCCTCACACACGAAGAAGCAACAGTTTGGTTAAAAGACTTCGTTGCCAAAAGGTTGGCATGAACAACTGCCGCAAGAACAAAGCCGGAATGGAACACTGCAAAATGACGGTTGTCCCGCCCTTACAGGGCAAAGACATCTTGTTCCCTCGTGGTGAAAACCTCTCGGCGGTCACGGCAAAGGGAACAATGTGACCCGCAATCCGTCGCTCTACTACCTAATGAATTGCGATGTAGAATTGATTCATTGCCCGTAATACGCTTGTGGGCCGTGTTTTCGCGTAAAGTGTTTTTCGATGAGTGTTGGGTTCATCGGCAGTTGCGGGTTCAGCGAATGCGTCAAGAACGCCATTTTTGCGACTTCTTCCAGCACAACGGCGTTGTGTACCGCATCGGCGGCGTTCTTTCCCCAAGTAAAGGGACCGTGATTGCTCACCAGCACGCCCGGCACGTGGGCGGGATTAATATTGTATTTGCGGAAACATTCGACAATGACGTTGCCGGTTTCGGTCTCGTAATCGCCGCCGATTTCCGCATCGGTCATGGGACGAGTGCAGGGAATTTCCCGCGAAAAATAGTCGGCGTGTGTCGTGCCGATGTTCGGAATCGCACGTTGAGCCTGTGCCCAGGCCACGGCAAAGGTCGAATGCGTATGCACGATGCCGCCGATGTTTGTACCGCCGATCTCCGGGAAATGACGGTACAACGCCAAATGCGTCGCCGTGTCCGACGACGGTTTGTATGTCCCGCCCATGACGTTGCCGTCAAGATCGACGACGACCATCTGTTCCGCCGTCATTTCGTGGTAAGAAACGCCCGACGGCTTGATGACGACCAACCCCCGTTCTCGGTCGATCGCGCTGGCGTTTCCCCAGGTCATCAACACGAGCTTCTGCCGCACGAGTTCGAGGTTGGCTTCGTAAACGAGTTGCTTGAGTCGGTTCATCGTACCACCTCATTCCCCGAAAATGATTTTGTCTTTCATCATTCTCTCACGGGTTTCGATTTTCAGTCGCAGGTATTCCATCGGACGGTCTCCTTTGATACGGTTGCACGAACCGCAGAGCAATTGGTAGTTTTCATAATAGTCGCCGCCGCCTTTTGATTTGGGAATGATGTGGTCGATTTCGAGGTTCCATATTTGAAATTCTTCCCCACATGAATTACATCGGCCTGCTTGCTCTTTGTACAACCTCTGTTTGACGGATTCCGAAGGTTGAATCTCTTTGAGATCACTGCGTTTCGGAATCTGATCCGTTGCCACAAAATCCTTGAAAAGCCCGGCATCGTCGCTTAATCTGTCTATCAATATTTTGACGGGCTGTTTTTCTATATCAATACCGATCCATTTTCTGCCTAACTGTTGCGCAGCGACACACGTTGTTGCGCAACCGCAAAACGGGTCAAGTACGATATCACCTTCATTTGAAGATAGTTTAATGATACGATGCAGTAGAGCAAGCGGTTTCTGCGTCGGATAGCCGGTTCGTTCTTTGGCTTGGGAATTAACAGGTGGTATATCAGCCCAAATATCGTCCGCTAACACTCCTTTGATTTCGTCTAAATAGATTTTGTACCTGAATTTGCCTGAAGCTGTTATTATTAACCGGTTCTCTTTCTTTAATCGTTCAAAAGTTTTCTGAGAATAAGTTGCTAATTCAGCGTCTTTGTAACGCCCTCTTTTATCAGAACGTTTAAAGCGTTTTTCAATTTCCCTTTCAGGATATTCAGTATAAATAAGGTTAAATTTTGCTTCTTGACTTTTTGCATAATAAAAAATCGTATCATGGTTGCTTCCAAGTCTTTTAGCTATTGTTTTACTACTGCCAGGTGTTGCTCTTTTCCATATGATTTCATTTCTAAAAGATTTTTTTTCAAAAACCTCATCCAACAGTATTTTCAAATAGTGACTTGCCGTTGGGTCGCAATGTAAATATAAACTGCCGGTATCTTTTAACACCCTGTACATTTCAATGATCCTCTGCGACATATATGTCAGATAGGCCATCATCGGTTTGCTGTGTATCTTTCCGATTGACGCTATATATTTTGTCAATGACGGATAGTTGACGGCAAGGGTGTCGAGATATTCCTCATTAACATCCTGCCACGTCCACATGTCTTTGAAACTTGAACCCGCCGCTTTGCTCCCGACGGGTGCGGAGTACATTCTTTTCGAGTTAAACGGCGGGTCAAGGTAAATGAGGTCAACCAATCCGCTGTTGAGCCCCGACAAAACGTACAAATTGTCGTGTGTGTAAAGTGTATTGGTGAACTTTTTTGCCATGATACTTTAGCCACAAAAAATGATCTTATTCGACATCAGTATGCAGATAAAAATCACCCTGTAAAGTAAACGTAAATCGCGATGATAGCCACGACCAATCCCACCGTCAATCCGACGTCGAGTTTGTTCCAACTCATGCGGGTTTCATGGCGTTGTTCTTCCGTCGAGGTCGCATAAGTCAAACCGACGACCTGTTCCGGTTTCGGACGCGGCGTCACCAAGCTGATGCCGACGATCAACAGCGAACAAACGACCGTCAGGAAAATGGCAACGTAAGTGAAACTTGCCGTGGCGAACAAATACGGGGCATAGTTCATAAAATAGGGGACACTGGAAAAGAGTTTGCCGTATTCCAGCGTTGCATCCAATTGAGGATCGAACATGGTTGCCAGCCAGGGAACCTGGGCAAAAATTCCGTCCGCCGCAACGCTCTTGGCCACAAGTTCCATGACCATACGAAGCATTCCGAGACAAAAACCGATGACCAAACCGCTCATGCAGCCGTAAGCGTTAATGCGTTTGAGAAAAACGCCGAGGAAAAAGACCGCAAAGATCGGCGGCGCAATATAAGCCTGGACGCTTTGCAGGTATTCATACAGGGAATTACCCATGAACGGAATGATCGGAATCCAAAGCAATCCGAGTAAGACCATGACCGCCGTCGTCAAGCGTCCCATCCAAACGAGCGTCTTTTCCGAAGCGTTCGGACGCATTTTCGTATAGATGTCCATCGTGAAGAGCGTCGCACTGGAATTGTAAACCGACGCGAGCGAACTCATCAGCGCGGCCATGAGTCCGCCGATGACGATTCCCTTGATCCCGATGGGAAGCACTTCCTTGACAAGAACAGGAAACGCGGCACTGGAGTTCTCAAGCACTTCCGTTCCGATTTTCCCTTGCGCGGCAAGAGCGTAAGCGATCATACCCGGCACGATGAACAGGAACACCGGCGTGAGTTTCAAATACGCACCGAAAATCGTGCCGCGACGGGCAGCTCTCTGGTCTCTCGCGGCAAGCGTTCGCTGGACGATGTATTGATCGGTGCACCAGTACCACATCCCGACAATCGGGGCACCAAACAGGAGTCCGAACCAGGGAAACGATTTGTGCGAAAGCGGTTTCCAAAGATTGAAATGATCCAACTTTTCATCGACCGGCTCTCCCTTGTCATTTTGGATTTGTGCGTTGACGATGACTTTTTGTTCGCTGTCATTGACGACAACGGTCTTTCGGGGGGAGTCCTGACAAACGGCTTTCAGTTCGCTCCAACCTCCGACCATCTGAAGCCCGATGATCAAAACGCAAACCGCCCCGCCCAGCATCACGATCGTTTGAATCGTTTCGGTGTAAAGCACGGCTCTCAATCCGCCGAGGATCGTGTAAAGCCCCGTAATCAACACCATTCCGACCGCGCCGACCCAGAAATTGTCGATTCCCGGAATCAACGCTTCCGGTAAAATCGCCTTGAACACGACCCCGCCGGCAAAGAGCGTGACGGAAATTTTTGTGAACACGTAAGCGATCAAACTGATGACGGTCAAAAACGTTCTCGCACTTTCAGAATACCGTCTTTCGAGAAATTCGGGCATCGTGTAAACGCCGCTACGCAGGTAAAACGGCACCATGACCCAGCCGAGTACGAGCAGACACCAGGCGTGCAGTTCGTAGTGGGCCATCGCCATACCGTCTTTTGCTCCTGTCCCGGCAAGGCCGACGAGGTGCTCCGAACCGATGTTCGACGCAAAAAGCGAACAACCGATGACAAACCACCCGGCGTGTCTCCCGGCCAGAAAGTATTCTTTCGAGGAGTCGGTTTTCTGCAAAATCACCCACCAGGCGATCCCCAGCAACACGACAAAATACGCAATGAGCGAGCCCCAGTCCCAAAAACCCAGTGCGTTTGACGCCTGGGCAAAAAGCAATCCGTCGAAAAGTAAAACGTCGATGTTAAGCATAGTGAGCTCCTTTTGTTAGTTGCGAGTGGCTTGACACACTTTGCCCCGGATATTTCATTGAGGGGTCATTTTCAAAGCGACCGTTGTGTTAAAAGGTAGTTTGTCAACAAGTTGCACTGGAACTACAACTCCTTTTAACCTCAAACGGCCAAACACAGTGTACATGACTGCCACTAGCTTGGCAACAGCCACCCCCCATTTGGCAACCCAGACGTCAAAAATCACCCGGGCATCAAAAATACCATTGATAAAGAACTTCCCCTCGGTGACACCCCAACTCTTTCCACTCGCAGGATCGAGCGGCCAATCAACTGTTCGGTCTTGGCCTAAGCGAATTTGTCGAAATTTTTGAGCAAACATCCGATGTGTTGCAAATCATGCGGCATCCCCAAAATGCAGGTACGTGTTCCCATCGCGGCATAGCCGTAACCAAAAAAGGGCTGCCAAAAAATTATTGCCGTAAAACACTTGAGTGCAACAATTTACGTCAACACAAAAACAGTATTGTGAATTTTTTCACGAAGTTGAATGTTAGTAATACAGCGAACCCGTGCTACTAAGGGCGCGTTGATTTGTTGATATTGCGTGCTACTAAGGGCGCAAAAAAACAGAGCTGCGAGTGTAAACGAGCGGTCGAGCCGGTTGAAACTCTGTCCCAACACAACTGCTCCATTACCGTCGCGGCTCTGATTGCAGCGGTCACGGCGTGACCGCTCTGACTTGGGTATAGAGCATTCTGGTGAAAGCCTTAGCAATCAAAAGTATGACGTAACATCTCCGAAGCGACGTTGGCGTTTTGAGAAATCGTCGATGGCTTCGAGCAGCTGTTCGCGGTTGAAGTCGGGCCAGAGGGTTTGCGTGATCCAAATTTCGGCGTAACTGAGTTGCCAGAGCAGGTAGTTGCTCAACCGCAGTTCGCCCGATGTGCGGATCAGCAAGTCCGGGTCGGCACAGCCCGCCGTGTCCAATCGGTTTGAGATGAGCGTTTCGTCGATGTCGTCCGGTGTGATGTTTTTTTGATCAACTTCATGTGCGATGCGTTTGACAGCGTCAACGATTTCCGCCCGAGAGCCGTAATTAATCGCCAGGCAAAGCGTCATGCCCGTGTTGACCGCCGACATTTCCACCGTGTCATCCATTTCTTTCAGCGCGAAATCAGGCAAAGGGTCGCGCCGCCCGATGATCTTCAGGCGAATGTTGTTTTTCATCAGCGTGGGACGTTCCGCAACCATATATTGACAAAGCAGTTGCATGAGAAAATCCAACTCAGTGGTTGGGCGTTTCCAATTTTCGCTCGAAAGACAGTACAACGTCAATTGCCCGATGCCGAGTTCGCTGCACGCTTCGGTCACTTCGCGCACGACGACCGCTCCTTGTCGATGTCCCTCATACCGTGGTTTGCCCTGCCGCGCAGCCCAGCGTCCGTTGCCGTCCATGATAACGGCAATGTGCCTCGGAACAATTCGTGATGTGGTTGTCATGTTGTACCCATTGATCGATGGTTCTGTTCTGTTTGCCATTAATTTACCAATTTTTTTTCTGCTTTTCAAGTCTGTACTCTTGATTCTCCGGCAAAATGTTGGTATAATAATCTAGGTGGAATTCTGATTAAAAAACCGACTTGGTGCTACCATGATAATTAAGCGTCTTTCGATCTTTGTTGCTTTTTGCATTTCATTTGCTCTCCTCTTGGGAACAGCCGTAGGACAAGGAACGTCACCGGCGTGGTTGCGCGATGTCCAAGCACCACCGACGGGGCAGCAGGCCGAGATGTCTGTGTTTGTCGGCGAAGATGGTAAAGCGTTCGCAACCATTGCCACATGGGAAAGCCACCGTAACTCATTGCGAGAAGCATGGATCAAGTATCTCGGTCCGATGACAACGGTTCGCGAAAAGGGGAAACGATACGATCCCCCGGCGTTTGAAGTTCTTGAAGAAGTGGAATTTGACGGCATCATTCGCAAAAAAATTCTTTACACGACGGAACCGGGACAACAAGTTCGGGCTTATCTGTTCATGCCGCAGAAAATCGAAACACCGCGACCGGCCGTTGTTGTTTTCCATGGGACAACCCTTGATTCATACCACCAGACAGCAGGCGTTTTTGACACCGGCGTCCGTGCCTCGGGTTACCATCTTGCACGAAGAGGTTACGTTACGATTTGTCCCCAAAACTGCCTCTGGCCTTGTAGTGATGATATTCAGATTGCGGTCGGTGAAATGACCGCTCAGTTTCGGAAGCGAAACCCTGACAGCTGGGGCATGGCACGCATGATTCTCGATGCCCAAATCGCCGTTGACATTCTCGTTTCCTTATCTGAGGTCGATCCGCAACGCATCGGTTGCACAGGCCACTCGCTGGGGGGGAAACAGGCCTTGTATCTCCCAGCTTTCGATGAACGGGTTTATTGCAGTGTTAGCAGCGAAGGCGGAATCGGCATTGAACAGTCGAATTGGGAAGACGAATGGTATCTCGGCCGGCCGGCCAAGGCACAGGATTTTCCGTTGAGCCACCGGGACATACTTGCCATGATTGCACCGCGTCCGTTTCTGCTAATCGGCGGGAACGATTCCGACGGCGATGCCAGTTGGCCCTACTTAGCGGCGGCCATGCCGGTATATCGTCTTTACGGTGAGCCGCCATGCCTCGGCTTGTTCAACCATAAAAAAGGTCACGCCATGCCTCCCGAGGCGGAGAAAATGACTTACGAATGGATGGACGCTTTTCTTGTCCCGTGAGTACAATCTCCGGATGGATCAAGGGAGGCTTACTTCAGCACGTTTCCGGCATAAACGTCGGCATGACAACGCCTTGCGGTTCGAACCACTCGCCGCCACGTTGTTGGGCAAAGTGTAGTTCGCAGTTTTTTGCCCCCAGCTTGTACATAGCCTGCACGACTTTTTGGCTTTTGGCCGGGACAAGCCAAGTTTGTTGATTACCGCGATGATGATTCAATTCGGCGCAAATCAGGGCAATGGCCTGCTCTTCGGTGCGCATGATACCGGGGCCGAGCATCGTACTGCCGGGGTCAGCAATGGAAGCGAGATAACCGTCAATCTTGCCACCAGCGATCAAAACGCTGATATGCCACACGCCATCGGGATTGTCAATAAAGTAACGAAAATCTTTCTCTCGCTCAATTCCGTACAACTCCTTTTCCAACGTGGCAATGACCGGGGCGTCATCCTGCGTTGCGGGGCGAATGGTACACCCCGCCGGGGTTTCGTACGAAATTCCGTCTTCCGGGATTTTCAGCGTCAAATCCTGAAAAAACAGTCGCGGGACAAAACCGGCACGGCTGTACAGCGAAAAAGACTCCAGATTCATCGAACTGGAGACCAGCCGGACAGGTTTGCCTTCGGCATCGGCGATGTCGGTGATATATTTGAGCATTTTTCCTGCGACGCCTTGCTCGAAATAGTCCGGGTGAGTATTCATAATCCCCAGCGAGAAGTGAGTCGGACGCGGATGAATGAAGCATGAACCGGCAAGGCGTCCGGTGGCGGTGTCTTCGGCCACGACCGTCCAGCCGGGATCGAGTGCCTCGTAAGTCCGGCAGAACACGAGCATCGAAGTTTTGGGGCCGGTACAAAGATTGAACCCGCGATATTTCATGTACCACGCATTGAGAGAATCATAAATCAATTCCGCCACTTCGTCCCAGTCTTTGAGTTCCATTCGTCTTAACACGATTTCCGACATGATGACACCTCCATTTTTTATTGCGAAAAACCACAAAACACGTAACATGCAAATCAGTGTAACAAGCCGTCGCACAAAATGCAACGGTTCATTTCCCGATAATTTTTTCCTATCGGCGGCAAACAGGTGTTGTTTTTTTAGGCAAAATGGGTTTTAATGGAATACTGTATTCGCCATTACCGTTTTCCCGTATTATAGTGAGGTACAAACAATGTATTCCCGAATCGAAGTCAAAAAGGTCAATGATGTGGTCGTTGTTGAGTGCCTCGACCCGAAACTGAACGACGAATATACGATCCAAGAGTGGGGCGATCAACTTGAGGCCGTGGCCGAGACGGTCACCAAGGCACTCATCCTTGATTTCAACAAGGTCACATTCATGTCCAGTTCTGCCTTACGGGTGTTGATCACGCTGCAAAAGTCGACGGGTTTGAACAGTGTCCCGTTGCTCTTGTGCAACCTGAACGACGACATCTTGGAGATTTTCAAGATCACAAATCTTGAAACGATCTTCAAAATCCGAAAAGGGTTGGACGAAGCAATCCGGTCGTTGCAGTACATCAAGTAACTTTTCACCAGACGATGGAATTGATAGCGTCATGTCCGAGCCGACACAATGGCATTGGTCTTGCGACCTCGCGGTTCCCGCCCAACCGGGAGCAGGCGACAAACTGATCGACCAGGTACTTGAGCAGATGGTGTCGCTGGATTGGCCGGAAAAGGATATGTTCAATGTGCAACTCGCTTTTGAGGAGGCGATGACCAACGCCATCATGCACGGTTGTCGCTCCGACCCGCAGAAAAAGGTCTATCTCCAATGCGGCATCGGCGAAAACGAAGTCCGCATCAGCATCCGCGACGAAGGCGGCGGTTTCGACCCGGGCACGCTTCCCGACCCGCGACACCCCGATAATATCCTCACCCCGTCGGGACGGGGCATCTTACTGATCCGCCATTTTATGAGTCAGGTCGAATTTCTGCCCACCGGCAATGGGCTGACCATGGTGAAATACCGCACAACATCTTAAATCAACATGCTACTGTTGTTTCCTGTTTGGCACTTCATTTATTTTTTGAGCGGCGTTTCAGTGAAAGTCCATCGGAAGGGGGCTTGCCAAGGTTTCATTGAAATAGTGGATGAATGACAGTATAATAGCGTGTTTCAAAAATCGGAAGTTTCCCCTTGCGGCGAATTTCCTTATCAACTCAAAGCGTAAATGGATTTCCATTTTAGCCACGGAATACACGGAAAAAACACGGAAGATTTGATTATGAAAAGAGAAGAATATTTTTATGTGATTTTTTCAATTTCCCATTCGTGATTTTTCCGTGAGTTTCCGTGTTTTCCGTGGCAAAAAATCCTTCTGTTTACAGTTTGAGTTATCAAGACGCAACTGCGACCGACAGCCCGGAATGCCCAACTCCTCGCGTACCCGATCAGCCGCCCAGCGTCTCACCCACAAGTTGCGAATCTCAACAGTCCCCTTTTTTACTGACCTTGCGGTCATTCGGCTCCTGTTGCGGAACATCTTCAAAAGTCATCTTCATCTGCTCCAAAACTCTGCCCTGATTTTCCTTCACCTGAACCAAGTAAGGACTCGCGAAAAAACAAGTTGTTCATCAATAGCAGCCACAAGCGTTAGAGGCGGTTCGGGCATGGTATGATAGAAATGCGCACGATTAGAAATCACCCCATTTCAACATTTTCTTTTGATTTCTTGTTCTCGTTTGATATTGTTTGATTGTTTTCGGTAGCTTTGGGTTGTTTTTGATGGATAACGCAACGTGTCGCAAAAAACAAAAAACCCCCGCGTCCTCAGTTGACAACGCAGGGTTTTGTTCGACTTTTTCAGGCGGAGGACAAGGGAGTCGAACCCTCAACCGGTTACCCGGCAACTGATTTCGAGTCAGCCTGCTAACCATTCGCGTATCCTCCGCGACAACGCAAACGAGTCAAATAAAATTTACGCGATTTTACGTTTTTCGCAAGCCCCCCGACGTGACAAACCAAATCCGGTTGGCCGCAAGAAAAATTTTTCAAAAAAAATGATATTACATAACAATTGCAAGAAACAAAATCGAGTTGCTGCGTACTTAGTTACAACTCGCATATCTACCGAATCATTTACCGATTTCAGTTGGTTTTACATCGGCAAAGTGGAATTCGGCAGAGAAACAGACGAACAAGTATTTGTAACCAAAGGGCTCACCTTACACCCCCAAGGAGGATTATCATGTTAGTATTATCGAGACATCGTGACGAAAAAATCCACATCGGCGACAATATCGTTTTAACCGTTGTCGAAGTGCGAGGTGACCGCGTTCGCATCGGAATTGAAGCCCCACGCGATGTTGCCGTTCACCGCCAGGAAATTTTTGAGGCCATTCGTCGCGAAGCGCAACGCGAATTGGAGACGGTAGAACGTTAGCGGTGTCACCCTGTGATGCCCTACCGCAAAACTCTCATTCCCCCTAAAAACGGAATATGACGCATTGGCATATTCCGTTTTTGTGTTTCTTGTCGGTTGTTATGCCAAACAATATGTATGATTCATATTTTGGTACTATCAAGGTCAATCCATACGCTCGAAACGAATGGCAAAGACTGCGCGAAATTACACTATCTGAACAAATCGCCAGTGGAATTACATCAAGAGCAGTTGTTATAAAGTCGATTTCTTGACGAGGCAGAGCGCATCACATTGGCGGCGATTGTTGGAACGTTCAAGTGAATATTGCCTTTCAAAAAAAATAGGAAAAATTTTTCGGTGGTGCATTTTTTACAACCTATATTGTGCTAATTGGGAAGTGTAGTTGAGTTGTAATGATAGGATTATTTATTGTCATCATCACCAATTAACAAACACTTCATTGAGATGATGTTCTCAAAGCCCGAAGCGACAGCAAGGGACAAGAGGTAAAAAAGCTACCGTAGTAGTGAGAAAGGGTTATTTCCAATGTCAGGACTGTATGTTAATACCAACGTTAATTCGATGGTTGCCGCGAACTATCTGACCAACAACATGGGCAATTTGTCTGATGTTTT
>Ga0082212_10001803_pt1 | contig 31620 bp, 23 predicted proteins | sample TergutNt197P3_FD_71548 | JGI IMG/M metagenome (GOLD analysis project Ga0082212, IMG submission 71548) | Neocapritermes taracua P3 segment gut microbial communities from Petit-Saut dam, French Guiana - Nt197 P3 | ecosystem: Host-associated > Arthropoda: Insects > Digestive system > Gut ...
GCAACTCACTTTAAAAGGGAAATTTAGGATAGACTTATCCACAGCCGCTGCAATGACATGCGGCTAATGTGCCTGGTCAATATTCAACCGGTACACCTGCTCAATATTCAGCCGGTACGGACACCCGATACCAAGCGGGGTCGTTTGTGCGAACAACTCGAACGGGTCAAGGCCCGCATCCGGGCCAAGGTGGAACATCCCTTCCACATCGTCAAGAACATTCTGGGTTTGAAGAAAGTACGCTATCGTGGCCTGTTCAAGAACACTGCACAGCTCTTTACCCTGTTTGCTTTGGCCAATTTGCTCATTGCCAAGCGGCAGTTATTTGCTTTACATGCCCAAGGTGCGTCCTGAAAGGGGGAAGAGCGGGGAAAATAGCTGAAAAACAGCCCTTGCCAGGGCATTCCAAGGCGATCCAGCGCAATTCCCCGGCCAAGTTTCGAAAAAAATGCCGCATTCGTCTTCGATCCAACAAAAAACTTGATAGATCAGCGTGTCCCTAGCCTTTTTTGTCATGCAATCAGTATAACGTTTCTATGCAGAAAAAGAACATAAGAATATTTTATTTCGATACCTGAGACGGTGCTCACCACCCTGCATCTCACGCCAAAAGGCGCGATTCACTCAGCCCTGTGCAGGCTGCCAGGGTCAAGTTGCAGGCATACCGGCTTACTCAAAATCTGGATCAATACAAGCGCGCGCTGCTCGCCGTCTGTCATGTGGTAAATCGCATCGAGCCCCGAAAACAACCCTTCCGTAATGCGGACGGGGTCGCCTGGATTGAACAAGCGCTCAGGCTCGCACTGAAAGGACTCTTCGCGGGATTTCAGTGCCTCGATCAAGCGGTCGTCAACTTGGGCAGGACGCTCACCGAAGCGTACCAGCCGACTCACGCCGACCGTGGAACGGATGGGCGACCAGCTTTTGTCCTTGTCATCCTGTCCCAGGCGGATGAACAGGTAGCGCGAAAACAGCGGTTCATCAACAACAGCCAGCTTGCGCCTGCGCAGTTTCTCAGTGTGAATCAGGGGCAGATAGCACTCGTAGTCCTGCTGTTCGAGGTGTTCCAGTGCGATTCTTTCCTGTCTGGGTTTTGTATGAACGAGATACCAGCGCATATTTTTAATTCATTCCGAGCGTCCCAACCCTTGGTTCAGCTTACCTTCACTTTCAAGTCATCCTGTCCGACCGCTACAGAAATTTTCTTGACGGGCTTGCTCCCTTGAGTCCGCGCGAGCAGCGCATTGGAGATTTTAGCCAGTACCATGCGTGTGATGAGCGCTTCCGCATCGCGCGCACCGCTGTCGACATCGTTGCAGCGGCTGGCAAGAAACTCAACGAGTTTTTCGGGAAAATCGACCATGCAGTTGTGATTGGCGGAAATCCGGCTTTTCACCCGGTCGAGCTTGAGGGCGACGATCTTTCTCAATACTTCGTCGCTGATCGGCAGGAACGGCACGATATCAAGCCGCCCAAGGAAGGCGGGTTTGAAGGTCTTTTGCAGCGTGGGGCGCAATATCTCCACAAGGTCTGCCGGGGTCGGATCGCGTGTTTCAGCGGGCTTGTCCTGATCTTTCTCTCCCGCTTCCTGCGGATCAGAAACACCATATTCAACAGCGCGCATGATAAGGTCACTGCCGACGTTGGAGGTCAAGATGATGACCGTGTTCTTGAAGTCGATCTCCCGTCCCTCGGCATCTTCCAACCGCCCCTTGTCGAAGACCTGGAAGAAGAGTTCGAGCACGTCCGGATGCGCCTTTTCCACCTCATCGAGCAGGACGACCGAATAGGGTTTGCGCCGCACGGCCTCCGTCAACACACCGCCCTCGCCATAACCGACATAGCCGGGGGGGGAGCCTTTGAGCCCGGAGACGGTGTGCGCTTCCTGGTATTCGCTCATGTTGATAGTGATGAGGTTCCTCTCCCCGCCGTAGAGCGCCTCCGAGAGCGCGAAGGCGGTTTCGGTCTTGCCCACGCCCGAGGGACCAGTAAGCAGAAACACGCCCTTCGGCTTGCCGGGGTCTTCGAGGTTGGCCTTGGCAATCTGTATACGTTCGGCAATTTGCACGAGTGCATGATCCTGACCGATGACGCGCTCAGAGAGCAGCCGAGCAAGGTCGCGTACCTGCTGGAGTTCGTCGCTCACCATCCTTCCAAGGGGGATGCCTGTCCAGCCGCTGATCACGTCGGCGATCACGTTGGCGTCGACGCACTCAAAGACCAGCGGCAGCGTCTTTTGCAGCGCGCGCAGTTCATTGCGTTTGGCTTGCAGAGGGCTGACGGTTTTCTTGCTCTTGGCGGCGGCTTTTGTTGTGCCCTTCTTCCCAGCAGGTTTGTCCTGGCTCTGCGCCGCTTCGGCCTTCATGGAATCGATCTCAGAAACGAGCTTTGTCTGTTCCTCCCACGCGGCGCGTAACCGCGTGAGGTCGGTTTCCAGTTCCTCCCGCTTCTTCTTCAGTTCATCAATGCGTTCCTCGTGGCCTTCCTCGCGGTGAAGCGCATTGAGTTCGCGGTCGATGTTGCCGATGAGCACCTCCACATCCTCCACCGGCCCTGGGCGCCCCGCCCTGGAGAGCGCGATGCGGGCGCACGCCGTGTCGAGCACGCTGATGGCCTTGTCCGGCAGTTGACGCCCGCTGATGTAGCGACTGGACAGGTGCACGGCAGAGCGTACCGCCTCTTCGAGGATGTCGACCCTGTGATAAGCCCCCAGCTTCAGCGCCACGCCACGCGCCATTTGCTCTGCCGCTTCAGGCGTAGGCTCTTCGATCTTGACGACTTGAAAGCGCCGGGCCAGCGCCGCGTCTTTCTCGAAATATTTTTTATACTCTGCCCAGGTCGTCGCAGCGATGGTGCGCAGTTCGCCGCGCGCAAGCGCGGGTTTCAGCAGGTTGGCCGCATCCGACTGCCCGGCAGATCCGCCTGCGCCGATCATCGTGTGTGCTTCGTCGATGAACAGGATGATGGGCGTGGGACTGCCTTTCACTTCGTCAATGACTTGCCGCAGGCGGTTCTCGAACTCACCCTTAACAGAGGCCCCGGCCTGCAACAGCCCCAAATCCAGTGTGCGCAGGGTGATACCGAGCAGCGCCGGGGGCACTTCGCCACCGATGATCTTGACGGCCAGCCCTTCGACCACCGCCGTTTTACCGACGCCCGGCTCGCCAGTGAGGATCGGGTTGTTCTGGCGGCGGCGCAACAGGATGTCCGTCATCTGGCGGATTTCAGTTTCTCTACCCAGCACGGGGTCGATCTTGCCCGCGCGTGCCTGTGCGGTGAGGTCGATCGTATATTTATCCAGCCCCGGCGTGCCGCGTTTGCCTGTGATGGGCGCTGCCGGAAGTTCTGGCGTATCGTCGGCAGTGCTTGCGGCACCTGTTGAGGCACCTGCGGTGCTGCCTTCCCCGCCGTGCTGGCGCAATTTGGCATAGGCTTCATCGAGCTTCGAGGCATCGAGCTTGAGCAGAGCAGGCGCAGACGAAGTGAGCGCGCCACGCAAAGCATCATCGGTCAGAAGCGCCAACAGCAAATCCAGGCTGGACAGGTTCTCTTCGCCACGACCGGCACTGGCAATCAGCCAGGCGCGCTCCAGCCATTTGGGCAACCAGATGGAGAACACGGGATTGCGTGTATTGCCGGAGCGAAAGTGGTCAACGGCCTGATCGAGCGTGCGTTCCAGTTGGGCGGTGTCCACGCTTGACGCACGTAGCGCGGCTGAAAATGCGTTATCGGTCTGGTCCAGCAGTGCCAGCAGCACATGCTCGATCTCGATTTCGTGGTGCGTTCGCGCCTGTGCGCGGCTGGCGGATTCTTCAAGGGCGCGGCGGGCGACAGGCGTCAACCGCCCGACCAGGGCTTTCAAGGGGATGGAGGACATAGAATGGGCTTTACGTGAGTGAAGGGTTGGATTTATGAGAGAAGCCTGTAACGCATATCGTCCGGGTCATGTTCGGGCGGATGCGTGTTGAGCCAGCCGTTGCCGCCAAGCAGCAAAGGGTGTTCAGAATCGAGTTTCGGGTCGGGAACATCGCGTTTGTCGAGCGTGAGCGCCACATCACATGCCAGCCCGTGGCCGACCATGAATCGCACCAGGGTTTCCAGCGCCTTCGCGCCAGATCCGCCGGGCAACAGCCGCTCGAACTGCGCGCGCCGCATCGGCCCCATGTGCAGCTCAATCTTTGTCTGCCGATCCCAGATGCGCTCCCCGGAAAAAGCCGACTGGCCGAGTTCACACCCCGCTTTCCCGATCTGGGATTGTTCTTCCAGTGGCACTTCGATCCATTGCCCGACGAATTGGACTATTTTGGCGGGGACGCCGAAGAACCCCTGGATAATCGTACCCATCGCCTGGGCTGAAACAGGTTTCTGGGACAGCAGCCCCGCGTAATAGGCGAAGAAGTTTTCAGGAAGATGGGCGGTTTCCTCGAAACCCAGTTTGTCACGCAGGCTCTGGAAACCAACGCCCGAGAAATCGAGCAGGTCGCGGGTCAGCTTATCCGGCTCGCCATCTTCGACATCGAGCCAGTAGCGGTATTTGCGTCTGGCGTCAAAGAACAGGGCAATGGCACGGTGGCTGAATATATCCAGAAACGCATGAAGTCCCGTATCACGGAAAACCTGGCGGCGTCCGATCACGAGTTCCGTGTAGGGCGGCGGCATCACTCCACTGGGGCCTGTCAGCCCCATGAAGGTCACGGTCATTTCATCTTGTGCGTGTTCCGTGCCGGATTCGTCCGGACCGGCAGAGCGGTAACGGGTCAGTTCACTGGCCGGAAAAGCAAACGAAGCCTCGGTGCGGAAACGCAACTCGGCAGGCAGCCGCGCGCGGCGTCTTCCGCCGTACTGCCGGGCAGTCAATGCCAGCAGCCGCACCGCCTGAAAAAATCCGAAGCGCGGCGCGTCCTCTTCCAGTTCCTGGATCAGGTCGCGGGGGGTTCGTCTGAACGCGGACGGCATTACCGCACCTGCTCCATTACTTCAATCGCCATGCGTGCCACTGGACTGCCCCTTTGAGACCAGCTTCGAGCCGTCCGAAACCTCATCACCCTCGCGCGCGACCGGCCTGCCGCCGAGCGTCGTGCGTGGGCCATCGTCCCCGGAAGCGCCGGAGACGATGGTGTGCGTGCCCCGGCACTTCGGGCACGTCACCTTGTCCCCGATGCAGGCCACGGGGATGCCGTCGATGGTCTGCGGCACGGGGCCGTCACGGCCCCAGGCGCTGATCACCGTGCCGTTGTGTGTCGTGGTGTCACCCAAAACGATGATGTTTCTCCCTGCCATGATTCTGAACTCCTTTTGAGTGGATTGAATTGGACTAAACGACCAGGGCTTCTCCCGACCGCGCGGGCCACGCGGCCACTTCTTCATGCTGCTGAACCGTACGCACATGCAGTCGGGTAAAGCTGTTGGGGGCGCAGTAGAGCGCAAACAGCCGCTCCAGGATGCTTGAGAACAAATACACACTCCCCCCGACGTAGTTGTCTTCGTTCAATGTCAGCGTGATTTCCGTGCCTCGCACAAAACCGGAAAAATCGGAACCGGTGATGCGCGTCACGGTAGGCTTACTACTGATGGAGACGATGCCCTTGATTTGCCGCCTCACCACAGGGGAATGGCTGAAGTCGTAGAGCGCAAGCATTTCCTTTAGCGCATCCTGCCCCCCTTCAACCAGGGAGAGGTAATTGAGCGACAGGTGTGAGACGAGCCGCCACTGCAACCCGCGTTTGCGGGGTGGGCGCACGCTGGGGGTGGGTTTTCGCAGGAGCCGGACGCGCTTCACGACCGAATGGCCCGCCAGGGTGAAATCTGTATGCCGCCCCGCCTCGCCGCCACCGAACGGAATCTGTTCCGGCAAGTCGCGGTTGCTGCACAGCAGTTCAAGGCTCAACACTTCCGCTGGCGGGCGCACCGGCTCAAAATCGAGATCGACGATGTGCAAATCCATGTCCAGGCCCTTGTCGTCCCGGCGCGTCGAGGCTTCCCGGTTTGCATGCCAATAGAAGCGTTTTGCTGCGACTTCATCTCCGTGACAGATCGAATAGAACGGAGGAACCTCGTCGTAGCGCTTATTCTTGTCGGTGATTTCGACCCTTGTCACGCGCTTGATCTGCACCACCTCGTAGGCATTCGGCATATTCTGATTGGCCCACACCGGGTACGAATCGCGCTGGTGCGTGACGTTGATCGGTTCGCCTGACCGCGTAAAGAGATTGATGATCGGGGTGCAGCCCAGTTTGAAGTGATGCGCCGACACATTGCCCAACAATCGCTGATGGCGCTCGGTATCGGGATAGCGGTCGATCATGCACTGGATCACCAGCTTGTTGCCGGTGAGTTTTGGCGCAATCTCATCAAGGCGCAGGAAGTCTACGAACAGGAATTTTTCCGGGAAAGCGAAGTATTCGGTCAACAACCGATAGCCGAGAAATGATCGTTCGTCGTATTCCAGCATGCCTTCGTCGTGCCCGAAACCGACCGGCGCGATGCTTGACCCCGGCAATTCGCAAGTGCATGCCGGATTGTTGCTGCCGTCCCCCAAGCGTACCTGGAACGTGTGCGAGAGCAGTAATTCATGGAGCAGGTGCATCAATGCCGGTTCGCCATCCAGAAAAAACCGGAGTTTGTCGAGGCCGATCCCGTCGAGGGTCAGCCCGGCAGGAGTTTGCAGTTCCAGCGTGAGCACCGCCGCCGCCTTCGGCGCAATCTGGCGCAGCCAGCTTGATCCGCTGGTCAGTTCCAGCCGCGCCTGTCTAAGGTTGAGCGGGTAGAGGTCGACCGGGTAGCAGGTGCGGAACGTGCAGTTAAAGCCCCCGATGGGTGGCGCTTTCACAGGTTCAAGCCGCGCGACGGTGTAGCGGGCGGCTATTTCTGGCTCGTGTGCGTTCAACTCGAATTGCACGATGCTCGCTGCCGGAAACGGGCGCAGGTAATGTGGGTACAGTACTTCCAGGAGACTTTCGACGATCTCCGGATATTCGTCGTCCACCTTGCGATGGATACGGGCGGCCAGGAACGCGAAGGACTCGATCAGCCGTTCGGTGTGCGGGTCTTCGCAGTGGTCGCCTTCCAGTTGCAGACGACCGGCAATCTTGGGATAGCGCCGGGCAAATTCACCCGATAAACCGCGCAGGTAGCCCAGTTCCCGTTCGTAATAGGGCAGCAGCGATTCGAGCAGGCCCGCCATTACGGTTTCGCCCCGAAAGGCCCCACGTTCGGCAGTGCGGGCGCTTTGAGTTCCGGCACATTCTTGATTGGCTCCACGACCTTTTTTGCCGCCTCGGCCTCGGATGCCGCGCGCTTCTTAGCCTCATCCCTCATGGTTTCCGCATTCTTGACCCAGTCCGAATCGGACGTGACAGCCAACCGGAAACCGGTGTTGGCGTTTCGGTAGTCCGGCGCGTAGGCGTTGCGATGGGCCGAACGCAGATACCGCAAATCGTTGCCCCAGCTTCCGCCCCGCAAGACGCGGCCTGACCCCTCGATTGCCCCTTTCGGGTCGTTAATGACGATTTTCGGCCCGCTCATCAACTCTTTCGGTTGTACGATGGTGCCCGATGAACTGGTCAGGCTCGATGCGTAATAGCCTTCACCGTACCAGTCCTGTACCCACTCCCAGACATTGCCGTGCATGTCGTGCAGCCCCCAGGGGTTCGGCTGCTTTCCCCCAACCGGGTGCGTTTCCCCATCAGAATTGTTCCAGTACCACGCATGATCTCCCGCACGGGCGGCATCGAACGGGAATTTCGTCGCCACCCCCGCCCGCGCGGCGTACTCCCATTCCGCTTCCGTAGGCAGCCGGTACTTGTTCGTCCCTTCCAGGCCGTTCAAGCGGCGGATGAATTCCTGCACATCATTCCAGGACACGTTCTCGACCGGGCGCTCATCACCCCGAAACCGGCTCGGGTTGTTCCCCATGATTGCCGTCCATTGTTTCTGCGTCACTTCATGCTTGCCCAGATAAAACGCCTGGGTAATCTTGACGGGGTGTTGCGGCCGCTCGTCCCCCAGGCATTCCGTATCTCCCTCGCTGCATCCCATCATGAAAACGCCGGGCTGGACGAGCACGAATTCCATCTCGTAGGAATTCTTCACATCTGCCGGGCTGCTCGCACATCCGCCCACGCACACGAGCGCTGCCGCCAGGGCGAGGGTGAGGATTGAGGCGGCTCCTGGGCAGGGTTTTCTATCCAGGCAGGATTTAATTACTCTGAGCTTCATCGTCGATTTTCCTTCGGGGTGGTATCGGTTTTTTTCCGTCAATCGGGGCGTAAATCCAGCAATTCACGCAACTGTTTGAGGGTCGATTCGTCTTTGATGACCGTCTTCAGCCAATGCTCCAGCGGCATCTCCGCCCATTTGGCCGCGCGCTCGACCAGTAGCGCCACAGGGCTGTGCGGTTCGTGCTCACGGAAATACCGCGCAACTTCGCGCAACTGGTGAATGGCCCCGGCACGGCTGGTTATGGGGCCACTGGGAACGGAAGGGCGAGGCTGGGAATCAGGCAGATGCGGATCATTGGGTGAGGCATCCGGCAGGGGTTGCGACTGATGCATGCCCGGATCGGGATGACCGCCGCAGAGTTCAAACAACCGCCGGACCACATCCTGGCAGGTTTCGAGCGCCTCGCGTATCTCGGCAAAACCGGGGGCGTCGTCCCCGAAGCATTCCTTTGCCACATAGGCGAGTTCGTCGTACGCCGTCCGTGCTTCGGTAAGATCATTGAGCAGCGCCCGATACCAGTCGACCCCGGATTCACGGGCGCTCTTGTTGAAGTCGTCAACGGTGAGCTTTCCTTCCTTGATCGCGGCCTCAAAGGCCGCTCCCCCGCGCCGTTGCAGGTTCTCAACCTCGCGCGATTCATTCCAGCGATACCAGTCATAACCGCCATGCTGCGGCAGGGTCAGGGGGATTTGCCGTAACGCTGCCCTCAACTGGTTATTCAACCATTCAAGCTTGGCGATGCGTTCTTCCGGATCTTTCGGGTAAAGCGTTTCCTGAAAACGCAGCAACAACTCCCCGGTCAAACGCAGGCCACTTGCCGCGCCCTTGAAACCTTCGAGCCGGGTTATCGCTTCAGCGAACCACACTGCGAGCTGCAAGTCCTTGCTTTGCCTGCTCAGCCCTTCCTCACACAATTGCCGTACCTTGCCCCAGTCGGCCACCTTGAGCGTCGTGGCCCATTGCCCTTGGGGCAATGTCGGATCATCGGCACGCCTGGCCTCAACGATCGACTCATAAAAGTTCGAATAGGCGAGGTCTGCCCCCTCCGGGCGACTATCCGAAATGGGCGACAACAATGTTTCCATATTTTCCTGTGCTCCTTGCGATAACTGATTCATGTGGACTACAGCTCGTTCTTTATAGATTTGCTTGCATTCATTGCGGCTCGTTCATGTCCGCGAAACATCCGGCGCTTCTGCATCTCCATACGCAGCCTGATTGTTCCGTCTCAACAACTAAAATTTAATGAATATGATTTGACATAAAAACATATTGAAGAGCAAATACAACCGTTTTCCGATAGTTTTACAACGAGACACCGAGAGCGGCGTCCTCACCGTCTCGTAGTTACTTCACCACCCCAATTTTCGCTCGATGACCTCCCGATTACCCGGCTCATAGGCTACATTGCAGTCGCCACACACAATTCTTAAGTTCGGTTTTGCCCATATGAGCGACATACATTGAGGACAAATATAGCCTCCATTGGGTTGCTGAATACAGTCTGGTCTTTTCAGTTCAAATTTCTTTGCTCTTTGTCGAACGATTAATTCCGATACACCAAAAAATGCAACCAATTCTTTGATCGTACATGTTGCATAATTCTTTATTAAGATTTCATTCAGTTTTTCAGTCCAAATGCTTGGATTAAATTTTCGCAAACCAAGCTCCCTTACTTTGCGATAAATTGTACCTTCGCTTACACTAAAATGATTAGCCAATATAGAACATGGTTTTGTTTTATAATTATCAATCAGATATTTAAGGTCATCTTTTGACCATGTCTTACCAAGACCCTGTTCTTTCTTATTTAAGCCAAGTTTTCTCACATTTATGTAAATAGTATTCAAGGGAAAGCCTAACGTTTTCATCAATTGTTTTGCGGTATATGAACCGTAATTCTGGATCAGATATTCATCATCTTGCTTTGTCCACCTTCGAGGCTGGGTTATAGAATTTGCCATAATTTCATTCCTGTCAATCGAGATTCCCCTGGTATTACCGCCCTACATACTGGCTCACGTCGGGCATTGTCGCTTCGCTGCACGGGACAAGGTGTTTTCTGTCGCGCAGGTTCGGGTATCGGGCGGGAACTGGCAGGTGTCCATAATTTCAGCGGGCCAGACTGGGACGATGCAACTGCGCATGGCAATCCAGCGGCTTATTCCGAATAAAAGGAAAAATGGAAAAATAATCAGAGAAAAAACGAGAAACACCTTCGGACATTTGCCCTCGGCCATCCAATACTTCCAGAGATCCCAGAATTTCTCCCGATGACCGGAAATATCATGAATGAACCAAACCCGATCGATCAATTTCTTTGGTCCCTTTTCCATGAATTGACGCACGAACTCCCATTTCTGCAATAGAAAACTGTCGCTCGCATTGGCCACCTGATGCAGCATGAACGTCTCCAGCACGATCCTGCGGTCTTCGGATAGACGGTGAAAGCGCAGCTCTTCATAATGAATTGTGCCCGCTCGCCCTGCATAGATGGAATAACTGTGTTTGAAAAAGAATAGATTGTCCCAATCCTCTGTCATGGCCGTGCCGTCGCTGCGAAAGCAATACACCTTGCGCGTCTTGCGATTGAAACGGATCGGGTAATGCGTGTAGCGGAACAGTTCTCTTCGGAGGGAGTAACGGGAGGAAAAATGATAAATCACCAGAATCAGAGCCATTACGCCGCAGATCAAAAGAAGAATAAGCGTCACTTCTCCTTTTTGATAATCTGAAACATCAGGATCGTTGACAAACCGGAAAAGAAAAAACAGCGGAAGAAAAATGCCAGCGCCGGCAATGAACAGCCAAGCGAACGTGAGCACGCCCCGAACGGCAAAGTACCCATCCGGCAATTCCAGAAAAGTGGGGTTCATCCTGATAACCGAACTCCTGGGTTCGGCTGCGCCGGGACTGGTTTTTTTCTGATCCAGTTGGCGTTCCCTCTCGGACGACTCCAGAGGGCGATTGACCGGGTATTTCTGGATGGGGCTGGTGATGATGGGGGGCATGTTTGAAAGATCGATCAAGCAAATCCAGTGTTCAGGTAGAGCGTAGTGAAACCCGCGAACATTATTTGGGGTTTGCCCCTATTTGTTTGCATCTCATCGTCTGTAAAGTACAGCACCCCAAGAGAATTACCGCCCCACATACTGACTCACATCGGGCCTCGCCACTTCGCTGCGCGTCATGCGGTGTTTGTCGTCGCGGATGTTGGGGTCGTCTGGCGAAAACTGGCAAGTATCCATTATTTCCTTGGGCCAGTAGGGGAATTTGCTTGTCCACATGACAATCTGGCGACCTATGGCTTGCATGAGGATGAGGGGCGACAGGGGAATAGAAAAGTACAGGCGACCCCCGCCGAACGCGGCAAATGACTGCCAGAGACCTTCAAAAAACCGCTCACGACGACCATTGACGCATGCCGTATCCACCACCAGCTTGGCAAGCTCGGCCACTTTCCTGTCGTCGCCTTCCATGAATTGGCGGATGAATTCCCACTCAAAAAAACGAAATTCGCTGTCATGCTGATCGTGGGTTGGAAGGGTGAATGTTTCCAATACCGTTTTACCATCTTCAGACATTTTGTGGCCTGCAATATTATAGTCGCCCTTGTCTTTTGGATGAGTTCCGTTAAAGAAGAGATTGTCCCACGGCACGGAAAGTATTTCACCTTTTCGTAATTGTAAAAACACATGCACCATCCGCGTCTTGCGGTTGAAAATCATGGGGTAATGTGTGTAATTGAAGGCTTCGATGAAGAGCAACGGGGTGATGAGAATCGCAAGGATAGAGAACAATAAAAAACCAAAACCTGTCGACAATAGCATTGGAGTAAAGTTATCAGCACTCACTGTATTCCATTTTTCTATCATCAATAACAGGATGGTAATAACTGCGTAATAACAAACGCCAACTAGAAAACAAAACAAAAACGTCCCCAACCCTTTCCTCAAAAAAGAACGGTCTGCAAATTCCACGAAGGTGGAATTCATCCTGATCAGACTCAATTGCGGCCAGGCCACGGGAATAGGGGCAGGTTTTTTTTGCGGCAAATGCTTCTCTTGTTCGGCCCACGTTAAGGGACGGTTAACGGGCGCATACGCAAGTTTTCTAAAAAACTTTCGGTACAGGAACATGGTGGCTATCCGGCATCACCGCCCCACATACTCGCGCACATCGGGCCTCGGCACTTTGGTGCGCGGCATGCGGTGTTTGTCGTCGCGGATGTTGGGGTCGTTGGGCGAAAACTGACAGGTGTCCATGATTTCCTTGGGCCAGTGGGGGAATTTGCTCGTCCACATGGCAATCTGGCGGCCAATGGCTGCCATCAGGATGAGGGGCAAAGCGGGGATGGCGATCAGACGCGCCCCGCCGAACGCGGCCCATGACTGCCAGAGACCCTCAAAAAACCGTTCACGTCGGCCATTGACGCACGCCGTATCAACGACCTTATTGGCCAGCTCGGCCACTTTCTTCTCGTTGCCTTCCATGAATTGACGGATGAATTCCCATTCCAGAAAGCGAAATTCGCTGTCATGCTCATCGTGGGTTGGAAGAGTGAACGTCTCCAATACCGTTTTACCATCTTCAGACATTTTGTGGCCTGCAATATTATAGTCGCCCTTGTCTTTTGGATGGCTCCCGTTAAAAAAGAGATTGTCCCACGGCACAGAAAGGATTTCGCCTTTACGCAATTGTAAAAACACATGCACCATCCGCGTCTTGCGGTTGAAGATCATCGGGTAATGCGTGTAATTGAAGGCTTCCATGAAGAGGAATGGGGTGGAAAGGATACCAGCAAGAGAGAACAATAAAAAACCAAAACCTCCCGACAATAGCATTGGAACAAAGTCGTCTTCTCCCACTGTACTCCAATCTCTTATTATCAATAACAGTACGGTAATAGCAGCGTAATAAAAAAAACCAACCATGAAAACAAGCCCAAAAGTCCCAAACCCTTTTCTCAAAAAGGAACGGTCTACAAATTCCACGAAGGTGGAATTCATCCTGACCAGGCTCAATTGCGGCCAGGCCACGGGAATGGGGGCAGGTTTTTTTTGCGGCAAATGTTTCTCTTCTTCAGCCCACGTTAAGGGGCGGTTAACGGGCGCGTACGCAAGTTTTCTAAAAAACTTTCGGTACAGGAACATGGAGACCCTCGTTAGTTTGTTGAAATGCTTGCATCAAACCCGAGCTTTCTTAGCCCCTTGACTTCCTCGTCCAGCGAACGGAATTTCTCTGAGTATTTTCCAAAGATACATTTTCCGAGCCAAGCCTCCATGTCGTCGTCTGTAAAGATCATCCAGAGTATCCCGCCAGCGAGCGCAATAATCAGGAGGGGCCAGAACACCCAAGCAGCGCTGAGAAGGCCATAGGCAGCAGCGCCAAATGCGGCGAAGCCCAAAATCGGAGCCACTACTGAGATAGCAAGCAGTACCGCAGGGACGATACCGGAGGCGGCTGTGAGGAAGTACGCAGCAGCTAACCCATACTGTTCGTTATTCACTGCTTTTACTGCTTCCTTAAAATCCACCACCGCAATAATCCCGCCGCCCACCGCACCCACGCCTCTTGTGGCGAATTTCAGGAAGGTTCCGTATTTAACAAACAAACCAGGCGCAAACCTCGCCAGCCTGGGCGCTGCCTTTGCCATAGTCTCCACCGCTTCGCTCATGCCATAGAGCGAGAGCGCCGAGACGCCGACAAAGGACGCACGGGCTTCGTTGATTTGCGCTGGCGTAGCACCGTCATTTTTCGCGGTGCTCAACAACACTTCACCCGCGCTGTTCAACATCCAGATGTTGAGCCCTGCGGTAATGATACCGGCTGCAGCGGGCAGTACCACCTTTCCGGTGGTTTTCGACCGGCTGAATACCTCCACTGTATTGGGGCTTTTGTTCATGAGGATCGCGTCTGCGCTACTGAACTCACTCACAGGTATCTGGTTCTGGCGAAGACCGCGCTGCCAGCTCGGTATCAAACGCGCATTGCTGCTGACTGCGGCTGTCTTTTGAGCAGAGTCCCCGGCATTTTTCAGCGCATTAGCCATTTTGGTCTCGTCCACCCCGGCATAGACCGTTATCTTTTGCACACCGGGTTTTTTATAAGACTTTTGCAGCCGCAGCTCAAAGGATTTCCGCAGCAGGCGCTTATCCGCCCCCTTCACGAACTTCGCGTAATGATCCGCCAGCATGTCGGCAATCTCGCTGACTGTGCCAACCAACTCGATTTTGACAATCGGCATACGCGCGGCAAGGCCAAGCTTGGCCAGCCATTTCGGGACCGGCCCTTTCGCAATAGCAGGGTCCATTAAATTGAGCGCAGCGCCGATGACCTGCCCAGTCAGCCGACTGAGAGCATCATTGCGCGTGCTCATCAATGTGGTGTTTTTCATTGCGGTGTCGTAGAGCGCATCAACTTCGCTAATCGCCTTGCCCCAGTTGTTTACCTGTTTTTCAAGGTCTGCTTCGCTCCCGACTTGGGCGACGGCGCTTTCAACTGCTGTGGCAAAAGCGTCCTGGTTAAACACAAAAGCGCGGGAGAGCACTTGCGTGAGGTCGGTCGCCCCCGCTTGAAGCTGCGCGATCAGTTCCTTAATAACGGGAAGCTTGTTCTGGCAGCCCCCCACACATAGCGAGACTAACTGCGTGTAGGCAACGCCACTATCCTGGTTTTTGGAATCGTGGTTGCATTCCATGCTGGCAACATAGCGTTCGCTTTTGAACCACTTTACCCAGACCGCAGCGAGCGGGGCAATGTTCGCCTGATCAAAGTCAGCCAGCTTGTTGTTATATTCTTCTCTCGTCGTTTTAATGGCGTCGGGGTCAAACTTTTTAGCGTACTTTTTCCACTTATCGTCTTGGATCGCTTTTAGCCGCTCGTTGTCATAATAGATATCGTGTGCCTGAGCATGCAACCCATAGTTAAAGGTGACGCCCCCCGTAAAAGGCGTTAGTGCAACGGGTTTGCTGTGCGCGGTTTCCTCTATAGCCGCTAAGACATTATTCTTGACCGCATTTTCCAGCCCTGTAATCGCAGAAGCGATATAGAACTTGCGACCGAACTCGTTGGTTCCCATCAATTTGGATTCAAACTGCCCGTGTCTGTAATCCATGTACACGGCCAATTCCATCAAAATCCCTGCCGGATCTTCGAGCGCAACCACGGCCGCCTTGTGTTTGTTTTCTTCCCCCATCACCCGCTCGGCGGCAAGCAAAAGCTGTGTTTCCGGGGGACGTGCCTGGAAGATGGGATCCGTGGGGGAAACTGGAATGCCAAGCCTGGGAAATTCGTGCAGCAGCAGCCCGGCCTTATCCTGCGCGACGGGGTATGAGATCGTCGGGTGAGGGGGCTCGCCTTTTTTTGCCCGCGCCTCGTTGACGCGTTTCAGCATGGCGTTCACGTCGAGCACAGGTCTCGGCGTGTTCAAAGGGATGGTGCTGTACTCCAGGCAGTTTGTATCCACATTCTGCGCCATTTCCAGGACATGGTTTTTACATTGGTTCAGTTGGCAGGCATGGTCATGCGTCTGGCTTGCCCACCACTGCCCGACATCGAACCGGCGCATATGGCGGTTGCGAACCGCCGCCTTTTCGTTTTCCTTGAGCACGTCCATCGTCCACTTCGTGTCCGAAAACCCGATCCATATCTCACGCGGTTTTTCGGGGTTCCTGATCGAAATGCAGCGGGCAAGCATCCCGCAGTTATACGGGTCGCAAGGGGGCGGCTCGTCCATATTGGGGTTGCATTGCCAGGCGGTATAGGGCGTAAGAAAGCCCAGATTGCTGACAATATAGCCTTGCCAGGGGTTCGGCCTGCCGTCCCGGGTTTTCTGGATGGGGTCATAGACATAGAGGAAGCCTGGCCGGACCATCCGCAGCGTATAAATGGTGTTTGTTTTTTCGTCCAGCGGGATATTTTCCGCGACGTTGAACGGCCCGCTGAGTTTTGGCGCTCGTGACTCTATGGGGGCAATCTCCTGGAGCACGGGCAGGATCAACAGACCATGGCGGTTGCACTGTTCGCAGTTTTTCTTGTGTTCGGCAAATTGTTTTGCGTCCATCTCCTTTGACCCTTTCAATTGTTGCGGGCGAAATTTTCTACTTCTGCCCAGATGGTTTCAGTGATTTCAGCCGAGGCGGTTCCGTAGCCTTCCGGCGGGAGGTTCCTCAGAAAGTTTTGTATGGTTGGATGACGGTGGAAGTGCTCGCCGTGAAAAAGAGAATCTTCGGCGAATGCCTGCAAATCGTCCTTTTCTTTGATGCTGTAGCGCTTTTGCGCCAGCAACATGGCGCATTCTGCGGTCTGGGCAGCTTTATCGTATTCCGTAAAGTTGCACCACGGGCGGCCCAGGTACGATTCGTACTGCTCCAGCGCACGGTTGATGTAACGGATAAGTTCGATGTGTTCCCATTGTTCTGCTGACAACATCCATACCCTGGACCTGTGTTCAGGGTTTGGCTCGGGGAACGCTATCCATTCTTTTTGAAATGGGATCGTCCAGGTATGTGCCGGGCCGTAAAGGTAGCCCCAATGATTTGGCGGAATGATGTGGGCGAGCTTGGGGAACACCGTTGGGTCGAAATAGCGCAGGTATGCACGGTTGCCGATACCCACGTATGGCACAAGGCACTCTGCCAAGTGCCTCTGAAGCCTTTCCGGCTTGGTATCCGGCGCGGTGGCGAGCAAGGCGCAAGGGGTGAGCAGGCCAGGGTCATCTTCTGCCAACTCCAGGTTTTGCAAGAGCGCCCTCATGTAGGGCGCATCAGGTCCGAGCGGCAGCAGCGCAGGTAGGCGGTTGGAAGGAATCTTGAGTACTCTCGTTTCCAGCGGCAACAGCGGCAAGCCTTCATGCCAGTCCTGCGCGGCGAGGTTTTTCTGGTCGATGATGGCAAACTGGTGCGCTTGGAGGAGTCCTTGGTAGTCCGTCATTTCAGAGCAGCCCACCAGAACCACCGGATTTTTCGGTAGCGGAACAATCCCCAGGCTCCCCAAACGACTTCTTCTCCACTTCCATGCTCGCCGGGCCTCCGAAGCTATGCGCGGCTCTCTTGAACAAAAGCAGACCGGGGCAGCCGAACTCGATGTTGCCGCCTTTCAAGCGGATATATCCGCCGCCGCAAGCGACGAGCAATTCTTCGCCAGCGACTGCCGTGATTTTTTTCTTGCTGGCATAGACTCGCAGGCTCTTGTCGCCCGTGATTTCCACATCGCCCGATTGAGCTTCGAGTTTTGCGTGCCCCTTGGCCGTGATGAGCTTCAGGTTGAACTTCTCCGCCACGCCCACCACAAAGAGGCTGATCCTTTCGCCGACGTTGTGAATCCACCGTCTGACTGTGGTCTGCTGCGTGTCCCGCTCGCTTACGGTATCAAGATTTCTTTTGGCAATGAGTGCCATCTCTTTCGGCGTCGTCAACCCGATGCCCTCCGCGCCGCTCATGAGGATCACGGGCTGACGGCCTTCCTGGCCGCCGCTGGCACTTTTGCCCTCAATGTCGGTGTTGGTATTGGCTTCCCAGGCTTTGAGCGCTTCGACCAGGTGGTCAAGGTGCCCGCTCGTGGTTTTTGCGCCCTTTCCGCCTTCCTCATCACGCTCCTCGGGGCCGGTTTCCATCGCGTCCGCGTTCTGCCCTTCGGCTGTTTGTGCAAGCGTCTGCGCGTTCTTGCGCGCCGCTTGAAGCAATTCCAGCGCCTGTTCCCGGCCCAACTGCTTGCCCGTTGCCCCCGGCTGGGGTTCCGTCGTGATCAAGATGCCTTCAGCCGCCCGGATGGCCCCTTGGAGATCCGTCCTCAGTTCAAACCCATCGCCCCGCGGCTTCGCCTTGCCGTCCTGACGCGGGTGCGTGAGAAACCCTTGGTTGAGTTGTGTCTTGCCATGCTCGGAGCTGAGCTTTGTTCTGACTTCGTTTGTGGTGTCATCGAAGAGCAGCTCCCCGTATTGCTGCCCGTGGTGTTCCTTCGTCTTGATTCCGGTCAGCGCACGGTTCGCAGGCAAACTCCCGGTCCCGCTGAACCACGGGTTCGGTTGCCGACCGTTGTGGATGACGCCGGTCACGACCGGGCGGTCGATATCCCCCTCGATAAAATCCACCAGCACTTCCTGCCCGACCCTCGGGATGCTCTGGTGACCCCACGCGCTGCCCGCCCCAGGGTAGCCCACCCGGACCCAACACGAGGAGCGCTCATCGAGGTTCGCCCCAAACGAAGCGTGTTCCCTTACCCGCTGCCAGTGAAACTGAATCTTTACGCGGCCCATCTCGTCCGTATAGACTTCTTCGCCTTCCGGACCCGTCACGGTGGCCGTCTGGAGACCCAGGGACGTGGGCTTGGCGTGTGCCGTGTGCCCGTAGGAGGGCGTGAGCGGCAGCCCCCGCTTCCTGGTTTCGATTTCTATCCAGTAGGGTTTGGGGGATTCGCCTTTTTCCGCAGAGGTCAGCCGGTTGGCCAGGCTCTGCGGCAGGTTGTTGTGCGCGATGAATTTTGCTTTGCAGACGACGAATTCCCGCTCTTCCTGCGCATTGAATCGATCGTAGTAAGGGTGCCCGGTGAGGCTGAACCAGAAGCCTGCCTGCAATTGCCGCACGTTACCTTCTCCACGGCAACTCATCTTGGCCCAGTCGTGCGATTCCTGGCGGCGGCTCGTGTAGCGGTTCAACTCCTCTGAGTCGGTTCCGTAGTAGAGCGTCTGCGGCTCGTAGTCTTCCAGCGTGCTTTCGGCTTCCAGCCCTTCTTCGCCTTGTTCGATGCAGCCTTCTGCACCCGTCTCATTCGTGAGCACAGGTTTGTAGTCGAAACTCGCCAGCGTCGTGCTGCCCGAACCGATTTGCCGCGCCTGCTGCCAGTCGGTCAGGCTGTCCTCTTTCTCGGTGGCCTCCGCCCGGTGGAATCGGATTGTCTTCTGGCTACTTTGTGGCAAACCGAACGGGTCATCGAACACGATGAAGGTCACGCACGGCGCTTCTCCGCCCTCAAACTCAAAGCGGTACGGCAACCCCTCCTCGAAGAGCAGGCGCTCAATGAAGGCCAGATCGGTTTCGCGGTACTGGAGGCAGTACGAGCGCGGGGCGTACTGGCGCATCAGGTCAAGTTTAAGTTTTAACGCGCCGCCGATGGCCTTGTTGGCGTTGATGTGTTCGTTCAAAACTTGCTCAACGATCTCCGGCACGCTCATGTCCTGGAACACCCGGCTCGTGACCCGGTGGCGAAGGAGCGCCACGGGCGGCTCGATGGTGAGCTGGTACTTGGCAAAGCCCCCGTCCGAGGGGAGCATCTGCGCCTGGGTGATGAGGCCGCAACGGGTCACGTTGTCCGCCGCATCATTGTCCGCCCCCAGCCCAGGCAGTCCGCCCCCCATCCCGGTGAGGATGTTCAGTTGCGCGGCTTGACCGAGGAGGCTCTTCAAGGGGATAAAGGCATCCGGCGAGAGGCTGATGACCTCAAATTTGTAGCACTTCGACAGGCTCTCCGTGCCTTCTACGCTTTGCGGCAGCAGCCGGTCGCCGAAGGTCTCACCGTCGCCAACCTGGAGCGTAAAAAGCCGGTTGCCCTGTGTGAAGGCCGAGGCAAAATCGGCCAGCATCGCCTCCAGCGACTCGAACGGGGACTCCGGCAGCATCGCCGAGAGCTTCTCCAGCGGGTTCAACCCACTGACGCTGTTCTTGACCTCTTTCAGGCAGCTAAAGTCCATGAGAGCCTCGGTAGTCCAATGTAAATATCGGTCATGTTTGTTTCGTATCCGCCGGTTTGTCCTTGGAAATGGGACGCGCCAGGCTGATATCAAACCTTTTTTGAGCGTTGTATCCGGCCATCAACACCGGCTTTTGCAGTTGTACCGCGCGGATCAGCGCATCGGCCAGCATCAGCACATTCTGCGCCGTACCGACATCGCCATACTCTTTTTTCAGGTTGCTGGCATCAAGATACGGATCGATCTCGCAATCGCACTCCCTCAGGGCGGCGGACAACGCGCCGATTCTGCCAGAAGCAACGTCATGTACCAGCCAGCCAATGTGTTCCGGCGGTTCAGCATCTTCTTCGGGTTTTGGTTGCGCCGGGGCTGCTTCCTCCTTGGGTGGAGCCTCGGACTCATCCACTTTCTTCTTGAACGGCAAATCGAGCAGCCCGGAATCGATGAGCGCATCATGGATTGCGCCTTTGAGCCTTCGTTCCTGGGCTCTGCCCTGTTTCGATTCCAGATCGTCCGTCGTGCGCGATCTGTGCAGCGCAGCAAACGGCGAAAGGTTCCAAAAACCCGCCCTGAGCGGTGGGGGTATCCGCTCCCATTGGGGCAAGTCGGCCCTGCGGTGATCCCGTTCCCAGAAAGGCGTATAGGGGTCATCGTCTTCTTTGCCGCTGAAACCGGTTTGCCCTTCATCAGGAGCAGGCAACCCCGGACGGTTCAGCATCATGGCGATTACCGCATGCCCCGGTTTAACCGCATCTGCGGGAATCTGGCTTGCAGCCGCCAGTGGCGCAGTAGTAGCCAGAGGCGAATCCATGCCGACGACGATCACCGCTGGCAAAGCAGGATCGTCCTCAAACAGGTCGATGACGAAATCAACGACCCTTCTGGGGTCGGACAGGGTGAAGCAATCAAAACCCTGGGGAAAACGCTCGATGCCCCTGAGCGCCACGGCTTCGCGCCAAGCCCGCTCAACCATGCTCTGTTGCGTCGAATTGGCAGTAACAAGCACCACCGGAACCCATACAGAGGCTTCGCATTGCTGAAACGCCGTCTCGAACACCCGTTCCAGCGAAGCACGCAGTGCCACCTCCCGTCCGGTTCCCTGAAGGTTTTCTGAAGCCTGTTCCAGCAGAACGCACTGCTTTGCCCCGTCTACAACCCACTTCGGCATTTGGGCGAACTCTGCCCAGATCGCCCGGCATTGCACATGGGCGCGGCGGCGATCCAGCATCTCCTGATGCTCGGCTTTGTCAGCCGCAAGCTGGGCCTCTTTTTCGGCGGCATCGGCAGCTTTTGCACGATTTTGGGCGCTCTCCCTGTACCAAACCCATGCCCGCTTGCACGTCCACCCTGCCGCCATCAACAGGGGGGGCGGGGCGACATGAACCATGACCAGGTAAGGCAGCGTGCCTTGCAGCCATTCGACAGGCAGCACGAGCCAGAGCAGCCCCCACCACAGGATGACAATGAGGGCAAAGCACAGAAGACTGAAAGCCAGGCTGCTCTGCTTACGGGGTGTTGGTGCGTCAGCGACAGCGTCAGCCATTCTCGCGTACCTGATAGGCGTTTGAGGCCAGTTGCAGGGTGGCATCGAACGATACCGGGGGGCGGCGCGGGTGAATCTTCAGCGTACCGTCGACACGAAAGCGCAGCATCTTCCCAAAATGGGTTTTCGGTGCCGAAGGCATATTGAGCGTCACCTTGACTCCGCTGAGCCGGGTCTCGAAACGCTCAATGGCATACTGCACCGCCCCGCGCAACAGCTCCCGGTTGTTCGGGCTCAAGAGGGTCAGGCCGCTCAGGTCAGGGATACCCCAACGGATCACGGATTGGGCGGCTTCCGGGTAGTTCTTGAAGAGTTCTTCCTGCTCCATCACGCGGGTATTGAGCAGGGCCTCCAGGTCGCGTGCGAGTGCCGCCTTGAAGTCAGTCAGGTCGAAATACAGCGGCGGCGCGCCCGGTTTGTCCGGCTCGTCGTCCAGCAGCCGATCCAGCACCGAAGGCAGCGTCAGCGTATTTGCTTGTGGGCGCTGGGACATGCTAACCACCGGGGATGATGAGGTTGACCTGATTGTCGAGTATCACCCGGTAGGCCACGAAAACGGTGACGACAACCAGGGCCACCAGCGCATAGTAAAACCACATGGGCAACTCATTGCGCACGAATTCCTGAAAACGCTGCGGCAGCTTCCAGTTCGGGGCGAAATCGGGTTTTCCGCCGCGTATCCTCTGGATTTCCTGCCCCAGTTGGTGTGTCAGATAGTCGCGCTTCTCCAGCCCTTCAAGCAAAAACTTGCCCTTGAACCCCAACAGCAGACAGACATGGAATACCTCCAGCGCCTCGATATTCTTGACGGGGTCGGCGCGTAGTGTTCTGAGCCGCTCAAAAAAACCTTCCCCGGCAAGGTGTTCGCCAAACAGGCGCAGTTGCAGCGGCGCACGTGCCCATTCGTCGTGCAGCGGAAAACCGGCCTCCAGCACGATTTCGTCGAGCAGCGCGCAGAAGGCATAACGGGAATGCTCGACCAGATCCACGGGTTTCCCGAAATTGCGCGCCTGCTTCTCAAAGTTGGCAAAAAACTGATCGAGACGACGGTTGAACTCGGCGCTGGAGTGGGGCGCGTTCTTGTCGCGCAGCAGGAACAAGAGATAGATGCCGTCTTCGAGCAGGTCGCGCAGGGTCGGTGGCGTCACGACAGGCTCAGTGACGGGCTTACTGGAGGAAATGGAGGAAATATCAGGCGCGTTTGTCATAAAAAATACCATTGAAAGCGTTTCAGGTTTGTGCAGGAGCAGCAACCTGCTGCCTGCTTTCTTTCCTTAGCGAAATACGGCGAACAGTTCGAGCTTGAACTCGGACAGCGACTCCGGCACGTAAATGCAGATGGAGCGCGCCTTGAGCATGTTCTGGAAAATATCGCCGCGCGATTCCAGGGCAAAGTAATGGTTGCCCACCTGTGTCGGCAGGCCCGAAGGGGGTTGCGCGGTATAGGCCAAGGGAACGCCGCGCATGGCGGAGTGAAGAATTTTTTCCACGTCGTCCGGCGCGCCCACTTTGAACCGGGACGGCACTTCCTCCAAAACACGGGAAAACGTCGCGTCTCCCTGGACCGACAGATAGTAGTCGACGTTCTCGACCAGGCGGTCGCTCTCCAGACGGCCAATGTGGAACGAAGGTTTGTCGGAGGTGAGCGGAATCACCGCGTAGCGCGAGGAAATGACGGTGTCGAGCAACTCGCGGATGATTTCGTCGAGCTTGGGGAAAGTGTCGGAAAGCTGTTCGTGGTGGTACTGCGGCAGGTTTGTGAGCGTGTAGTTTTTGGAAAACGTAATGAGTTCGCCACAGAACCCGGCCAGCGCAAGATACAGTTCCTCGGGATGCAGCGGTTGCGCATTGACCAGATGGTTCAATATCGCAAAGTTGCGGTTGACGGTGTGCAACATCCAGAATGAAGCAATATCCGCCGTGCCGTAGCCGGAGATGTTTTTGGTGCGTTCGCGGTGCGAGCCCGTCAGTGCGGTGCTTTTGACCTGCATGATGTCGAGCAGGCGCTGGATCATCTCCAGTAGCGGCGGCGCGCCGCTGATCGTGACCAACGGCGGCAGCCAGGCTTCATCCTGCCTCCAGCGGCCAGAGGCGTTTTTCAGCAGCTTGGCGATTGGCACAGAATCGTAACCGTCGCGGTTCTCCTCATGCAGCATCAGCCGCACGTCGAGTTCCAATGTGCTGAGATCGGCCTCTATCCCGCGGGTATAGAGATCGGTGGTCATCGCGCGCGCGCTGCGAAAGCGCGCGGGCCGGGGGGGCTGTTCGTCTGCCTTGGCGGTATTGCCCCCAAAGGGACTGAGGTTCGGCAGGCAGGCATACAGCGTGGTTTGCGTGCCCAGTTGCGGCAAATCGTTCAGGTTGCGCGACAAGGGCTGCGGGTCATGTTCGGGCGCGTCGAACCTCGTCCCATCGCGGAAGGTCGCTTCCAGCCGGTTGGCCTGAACCATGCCCTCGCGCAGCAAGGCGGCATCGAGTACGAGATCGCGCAACCCCCAGGCGTACCGCTGGACGGTTTGCAGGACTTCGGCGGCAAGGTTTTCATCTCGCAGCGCTTGCTGCTGGAAGTGTTGCGCGCGAAGAAACATCGCGTCGCCCCATAAGACATGTTTAGCTTTAAGCATTCAATGATTCCGAAAAAAGGTGAGTCATCTTCTCGAACGGTTTTGGGGAATGATCCCTGTACATCTCGGGGTATGGTTTTCTGTTTGCCCCGGCAGCGGCTCGAACTTGGGTGTGATGGCGGTGAAATGACAATCCTTCGCCACAAAAACCAGTCCTTCCTTGCGCACGGCTTGCGCATCGAAGAGAAAGCGCCAGAACTGTGCGTCAGGCTTGCGGAAGTAACCGACCACGCCGACGTATTTGGTCTCAGGCAACAACTTGTCCGTGACTTCCTGCATCGTGCCGGGCATGACCACCACTTCACTGGCGGCTACAAGTTCCTTCGGGAAGAGTTCCGTATCGCTTCTGCTCGTGACGGCATCGAACGACAGGCGCGAGAACTCGTTCTTGTCGCGCAACTGGAAGATACGCACCACGACCGAAAGGGACTTGCCGCTCACATCGCGGTTGACCTGTTTGTCCGCCACCCCCTTGACCGCGAAGTCTTCCGGGCCGCGCGTGACGGCGGCAGGATCATCGGCGCGTGGGGCGGTTGGCGGGTTGAGGGCGAGGGCCAGCGCATTCGCGGCATCTTTCTCTTTTGAGGGAAAGAGGGAGCAACCGGTTATCAAAACCGCCATCGCTGCTGAAATCAAAACTCTCGGCCTGAACATAACGGTCAGGCTTGAGAGGGGTTGAACGAATTTGAAACTGCTTTGCATGAATGCTTCCTTCGTTTGGAGAGGTCAAACATTTTTACAATTGAATAGATAGAGAAATAAGAAAACGATTTGTAGTGATATGGGCTGGACAAAACTTTGATTCTCTTTCAAGCCCGCACAAGCTGGGGTGCACGTTGCAAACCTCAACGTCACAAAGGAACAGGAATGCTTGCTGAGGGTCACAAGCACACCCCAGCCTGTGCGGCCTAAAAGTCTAAAAAGAAGAAGCTACGCATATTTATCGAAAATTTCGAAGGCAGATATAGTTTAAGCACACTTCACAAATATCCCATCAGTCTTCGGTATTCTTTACAGAAAATGTACAAGTTCTTTGTACATTTTTTCAATCAACATCCCCGTGCCATGAAGGGTTGAGTTCGCAAACTCACCTTAACCTGCTTGGACTTATCGAACATTTGGATCAACAGACTCGCCACGTAACCACTTTGTTATCGGCTGTCCTTTTCCTTCGGGCTGATATTCAACGAAATACCAATTCCTTCCTGCGGTGTACTTGTATTTTTTTACTTTAACCTTGTCTCCTTTTATAAGATACATTTTGGTTTTATCTTTATCATTTGGAGAATTGTATAGCCTTGCTTTATTGGCTGAAATATATGCAAAAGCAGAACTCTTTTGATAATATTCATCATCAGTTATGTTTCTCGCAGGTATTCCTTCACCAAGACCGATACAGTCACTGTAAAGTCTTACAAATCGTGCTGAATCATAAGTTTCACCGGCTAGTTGGTCAGGTGAAATACCGCTGGATGTTGAGTGCAGACAGAGCTTGTTAAGGTTGCCTACCCATCTATAAATTTCATAATAAAAATCAGTGGGCTGTCTTGTGCCACGGTTCGTATAATCAAGAACTAAGGTACCAGGAGCGTTTTGCCATTGATAGAAAGCGAAATAACTAGCTTCTTCAGAGGCAATAGTTTTTGACATCTGAACACTGGGTGCTTTAGAGCTGTAATTAATCCGAAGATCAATAACAACTTCGTCGTCTGATTTCTGCGAGCGCGATACAGAGAGCACATCCGGAACACCATCAACATCTAAATCCATCTCATCGGAGGCATACGCAATCGTACCTCCATTGTAGAAGATCAAAAGTACCGCGTATAAAAAATACCGTTTCATTGTTTCGTCAAAATGTTTCAAACGAGGTCTGTGATGTGACCCCAATTGTTTTCCCTTGTCAGAGCTTCTCTCGCTCCAACCAGTCTTGAATAAGTTTTGTTTGTGCCTCTGTCAAATTTCTCATACAACTAGCAAAAACCATTGGCTGCACCGTTCCACCTTCAAAATAGGCCGCTTCATGCTTACAAGCTAAATCTCGAAAATTTATCCATTGTTTTTGCATGGCAAGCAACGATTTTTTCCCCTTATCGTCCAAAAGGTTACGGTAAGAATTGTAAATAGTATTGAGTTTCTTATCAGCAGATGCATATTCTGCTTGAGCACATTTATTAAGCTCTGGTTGCGAAATTGCATTGCTACAATCTTGTGCCAATACAGGTATCGTTCCAAGAAGAAAGAAACCTGTAATAATTAAGGTTGACTTAAACATGAATTGCTGTCACTTAATCTTCTGTTGTTCTTGAAATTATATCTGTAAGCATGAAAAGTTCCGAGTTTCGGTTAGATTTACAGTTTATTACAGCAATTTGTTTATTTGTATTGATTTCACTTACAGCAATACCGCTTCTATCTTCATCGCTGGAATTGCTATATGGTTCAAATAATACATAAGAATATCCATTATTATTGAAATGAATATTCGTGCCTTTATAGTAATTACTATAAGAAAATTTTGAGATTGAAGTTTCATCTTTATTGCTTGGAAAATCCATTTCAATCTTAGCTGCCTTTCCAAACCTGTAATACATCCCCGATGGTTTACTCCTCTCTCCTTTTCCACACAGGGAAATTAATTTATTATTTTTCGTAGTGCAAGAAAAGAAAACAGAGTCATTAGCATCGCAAAGACTGTGCATTGAATTCTCTCCAGTGTCAACAGCTCCGGCCATTGCATATGAAGAAAAAAGCAGTCCCATGTGAATGCATGAAATAAATACGAATTTAATTCCCGTTTCTAATTGCATTGTAAGCAGCCTCCATTTTTACGTCGTAATCCCCATAATTTGGACCATTGTAGCCTCTAGCAATTCTGGGCCAATCTTTTGCGACTATTGCCCTGCGCAAAGATGCTGAACTCTTGGCGAAACCTATAAGTCCTTTAAAGTGCCACTTTTCGGATGCTCCAAATTTTCTAACCATATCTTCTACTGACGTTACACTTGGTACTGTTGCATAATTGAATCCCATCAACTGGAATTTTCCCCATGATGCAGACAATAGAGCTGCTTTTTTGTCTAAAGCATAAGCTCTCAATAGCCTTTCATACTGACGTTCTGACCTCCAATAACCATCAACATGTGGATAATCTGCATTTCTGCGAAGAGATACGCTACTGTGTGAGATATTTCTATTTTCTTCTGTGCTGTAAGCACCTTGAGTTTTTTGGTGAAATATGTGACGTTCAAAAAGTATAGCAGGGACACGATCCCATCCATTGAAATTAAAATACGCTCCATTCGGCCCAGACTCTACTCTTGCTATAGCCTTAACGACGGCCACCTCACAACCAATTTCACTTGCAGCAGCAGTGAATTCTTCTTCTGGTATTTCTTCACCATCATTAAAATCAAGAAATTCCAGTGCAATTTTTTGTCCGTTAACAAGAATAATCGGATGTTTTTTTAATCCCGCAAAATTCTCAATCAGCCCCAACGGGTGCATATACCAGACCTTGATGTCCGACGGGAACTCATGGCTCCCGGCCACCTTGTCCCACCAGAGCAGCTTCTTGATGCGTTTCTTCTCTTCCTCCCACACTTTCTCGGGACGGATATTGCTGAAGGGAATTTTCCCCGCAACCTCTGACATTTTTGCGTCCAGAGTATCCCATTCGCTCATCGGCAGCCCCCATTCGCTCTTGTGCTCGATGACCTGCCTCGATAACGTCTGAGCCAACCACGGTTTCCCCCATCCTGCGCGGATTTCTTCAGCCGTCAGTTCCTTGTTACCGTCCGCATCCAGCAGCTTGAACAACTGGCTGAGCAACGGGCTGTCCGGCGTGTAGTCCTTCATCACCCGTCGGTTGAACCAATCCAGCGGCTTCAGAGAATCCTCAGCCGTCGTCTCGAAAGCCGGCCACGACCACGGCGAACATTTCGTGACTTTGTCGAAATCTTTGTCGCTTACCCAGCCTTCCCCTTGGAAGACGGTATCCCTAAACGTCCCTTCCTCGATGGCCGCGTACTTGATTTGCCACCAGGTCGCCGCTTCGTCGCCCTGGCCGTCTTTCGCGCTATGGGGGGTGGTGCCCTCGTCGCTATGCACGATCAACGGGTTGCCTTTCTTTTTGACATCGATCACCTGCACCGCCACGACCGAGCCTTTCACTTCGTTCTTGCCTGCCTTTAGCGGGAACTCTTTCCAGGCTTGCGTGAAAGCGTTGGTGACTGCTATGACTTTATTCTTTCTCTCTCCCTGTCTTTCAGGTCTGCCTTCGTACCAGCTTCTTAATACCCACACCGTTTTACTTTCGTCCGGGGTGAATACCCTGCGCTTGGTGTGCTGCGCCGATGAACTGAACAGGTTCGCCGTAATGGGGTTTGCTCCGTTCGCATCGAGCGCCGAATAGAAATAGTATTCGGTTGCGTCGTTCGCTTTGATGTAGCGCTGCTCCGCTTCCTTGTAACCGGCGCTTCCGTTTGGGAAGTCGGCGCGGAGCATCACTTTATCCTCACCATATGCCAATTTGATGAACAGCCCCTCTTTCGGGGAATCTTTCGCGGGCATCAACAGTTTGCCATTGTCCAGCTTCAGGTCATACCCCGGCAGGGATACCGGCTTGGCTCCTTTGTCGATCTTGAGCAGGGTTTTCTCGCTGGCCGGAGCTGTGGGTTCCAGCTTGCGGCAATCTTCGATGAACTTCTTGAACTCCGGCGAGAACACTTCCAAGTGCGCCAACGTGCGGGAGTCGCTGGTGGCGCAGTTGATCACTTCCGGGTTGAACCGGAGGTAATTGCCAAGGTGCCCGACCAACTCGCCAGCCTTGATAGCAGCGGTTTCCTCCAGGTTCCCTGCAACCTTCTTGTCGTTTGGCACCGCAGGAAAGACATAAACACCGTCCTTGCCCTTGTCTTGCGGCCCTTTGATGGGGAAATCGAGTTTGCCCACGTGAACCCGGCACTGTTTGATCAATTTTTCCCTGGAGAAGTCGTTGCGCCAGAAAACATCACCTTCTATGCCTGTAATCCTGTACCAGTTCTCTTTGTCGTTTCCAACCTGAACAAGGGCTCCGAGCTTGATGACTGTGTCACGCGGGGCCCAGCCCACAACGTCGGCGTCGGCGCTGGAAGCGTCCCGCAGGTTGATCCCCTTTCCGCCAGCAGGCGGGGCGGGGTTTTCAGTAATGTTTTCGCAGGTCGGGGCATTGGGGCCGGGAGGCAGGGGGTTCCCATCGGGCCCTGTCTTTGGCTCCGGCATCTTGCAGGTTTGGGGGTCGTGCCCCCAGCCCTCCCTATTGGGCGCATTGTCATTGTCCTTGTTTTGCGGGGCAGGGTCGCTGGCCCGCTCGCCTACCTTGCATTGCGAAAGATCCCTGACCCAAAACCCAGGCCGCGGGATGCTTTGATCGTTTTCGTAAACATCCCAATGTCTCAAGTGCATGTACAGGCTGTAGAACACGCATGAAGGGGTCGTTTTGCCCGCATTATCCCCCTGCATGAATGTCTCGGAGACTTGCAGCCGGTGGCGCACAAGGGCAAAGCTGGTGGCGAAGTCGGCCTGAACCTGTTCATAATTTTTGTAACAGGACTTGGGCGGTATGACGTCGTAGCGGTAGGCGATCACCTCACCGTCCGCGATGCAGCGCACACCATCGGCCTGGTTGAAGCGTGAACCCGTATCTGCGTCAAAGTGAATGCCCCCGTGCCACTGCCCATTCAGACCCAGTGGGTAGAAACCGTCACAGGCCGACTGGCCCCAGCTTTTCGTGAATTCTTGCGGGTCATCCTCCTGAGCCGCGACGGACTGAGTGCCCGTGCCAGTCTTGGGAAAGGGCAGCATCCATTTTTTGAGCGGCGCAGGTTCAAGCACAACCGGTGGTTGAGCGGCTGGCGGTGTCTGAGGGGCCGGGGGTTGCGAGGCCGGTGGTTGACTGGGTGAAGGTGTGTTAGCCATTTTTCAACCTGCGTGTCTTTTCTGATCGTATCGAACGGGTCATGCTTTGTGCGGGAAGAATGAGATCAACCCGAGAAATCCTGTATGGGCAAGCGCTCAAGCTCATCGAGCCGTCCATCAGGCATGCCGGGGAGTTTTTCGTCCAGACTCGTCGGCCCATCGAAACTCTGCCCAGCGCTCTTGAACAAAAGCTGGCCGGGACAGCCTAATTCGATTTCCCCGCCTTTGAGCCGGATATATGCACCAGCGCAGGCGAGCAGCAATTCTTCACGCGCTGCGGCGGTGAGCTTCTGTTTGTTGGCGGCAATCCGCACGTTCTGCTCGCCCGTGATTTCCACATCTCCCGATTGAGCTTCGAGTTTTGCGTGCCCCTTGGCGGTGATGAGCTTCAGGTTGAACTTGTCCGCCACGCCCACTACGAACAGACTGATCCTCTTGCCCACGTTGTGAATCCACCGTCTGACTGTGGTCTGCTGCGTGTCGCGCAGGCTCACCGTGTCCAGGTTCTTCTCGGCAATGAGCACCAGCTCTTTCGGCGTCGTCAGCCCGATACCCTCCGCGCCGCTCATGAGGATCACAGGCTGCTTCCCACTCTGGCCGGTAGCGCTGTCGCCCTTGGGGTCAGTGTTGGTGTTGGCTTCCCACGCTTTGAGCGCTTCGACCAGGTGCTCAAGATGGCCCCATTTGGTTTCCTGCCCTTTCTGGCCTTCCTCATCACGCTCCTCGGGGCCGGTCTCCATCGCGTCCGCATTCTGGCCCTCGGCAGCTTCTGCAAGCGTCTGCGCGTTCTTGCGCGCCGCTTGAAGCAATTCCAGCGCCTGATCCCGGGCCAGTTGCTTGCCCGTTGCCCCTGGTTGGGCTTCCGTCGTGATCAACAAGCCTTCAGCCGCCCGGATCGCCGCTTGGAGATCCGTCCTCAGTTCAAGCCCCTCTCCCCGCGCTTGCGCCTTGCCGTCCTGCCGCGCGTGCGTTAAGTAGCCCAGGTTGAGTTGTGTCTTGCCATGCTCGGAGCTGAGCTTTGTTCTGACTTCGTTTGTGGTGTCGTCGAAGAGTAGTTCTCCGTATTGCTGCCCGTGGTGTTCCTTCGTCTTGATCCCCGTGAGCGCACGGTTCGCAGGCAAACTCCCGGCCCCAGAGAACCACGGGTTCGGTTGCCGACCGTTGTGGATGACGCCGGTCACGACCGGGCGGTCGATGTCGCCCTCGATAAAATCCACCAGCACTTCCTGCCCAATCCTCGGGATGCTCTGGTGGCCCCACGCGCTGCCCGCCCCAGGGTAGCCCACCCGGACCCAACACGAGGAGCGCTCATCGAGGTTCGCCCCAAACGAAGCGTGTTCCCTTACCCGCTGCCAGTGAAACTGGATCTTCACGCGGCCCATCTCGTCCGTATAGACTTCTTCGCCTTCCGGACCCGTCACGGTGGCCGTCTGGAGACCCAGGGACGTGGGCTTGGCGTGTGTCGTGTGCCCGTAGGAGGGCGTGAGCGGCAGCCCCCGCTTCCTGGTTTCGATTTCTATCCAGTAGGGTTTGGGGGATTCGCCTTTTTCCGCAGAGGTCAGCCGGTTGGCCAGGCTCTGCGGCAG